>Ga0214472_10000290_pt1 | contig 64783 bp, 55 predicted proteins | sample RVTome_6_FD_207662 | JGI IMG/M metagenome (GOLD analysis project Ga0214472, IMG submission 207662) | Soil microbial communities from uranium-contaminated site in the Upper Colorado River Basin, Wyoming, United States - RVT140D175 | ecosystem: Environmental > Terrestrial > Soil > Contaminated >...
ACGGAGCATGGATCGGACATTCAGGCCCCGACAACCGAAAGGGTCGGAAACACGCTACGCCGGTCCTACCCCACCGCGCCACGTCTCGACTCTACTCGGGGTTTGTCGTCCGTCCGATTCCCAGGGCGATGCCCTGGGCTGTTATAGACGGCCCCTTCAGGGCCTGCAAGGCACACGCGCGCAGCGGCGGTCTTCGCCACTGCCGCGCGTTGACGCTCCGGTTACTTGCTCACCGGCCTCCGCTCTTTTGGCACTTCGATCTGCTCATCGCCGCGGAGGTATTGGCCGGTGATGGAACGCTTGGATTTCTTGATGGTGGAAAGGTCGCCGTGGGCGACGACTCTTCCGCCGCGGACGCCCGGGCCCGGCCCGAAGTCGACGATCTCGTCGGCCCGGCGCATGGTCTGCTCGTCGTGCTCGACCACGATCACCGTGTTGCCCATGTCGCGGAGCCGCTCGAGCGAGTCGAGCAGCTTCTCGTTGTCCACGGCGTGCAGACCGATGCTGGGCTCGTCGAGAATGTAGAGCACGCCGACCAACCCGGCCCCGATCTGGCTGGCGAGGCGGATGCGCTGGGATTCGCCGCCGGAGAGCGTCGGCGCGGTTCGGTCGAGGGTGAGGTAGTCCAGCCCGACGTCGCAAAGGAAGGCCAGCCGGCCGCGGATCTCCTTGAGGGCTTCGGCGGCGATTACCCGCTCGGTCGGAGTGAGGTGCGTTTCGGGGCCGATGTCCGGCCCGTGCTGGTCCGCGGACTTACGCCCGCGGCTCGGATCGCGCCCTCGGGTTGCGCCGGGGCGGCGCTCGGCAGCACTTCTTGAGCGGGACGTTCCACTCGCAAGCTGGTCGAAAAACAGCGCCGCGGCTCGAATCGACATCGCGCAAACCTCGTTGAGGTTGAGCCCGCCGAGCCGGACGGCCCGGGCCTGGGGGTTGAGCCGCCCGCCGATGCAGTCCGGGCACCGGGTCCGGCGCATGAACTTCTCATACGCGGCCCGGACCAGCGGCGAGTTGGCCCGCTGATGTTTCTCGCGGAGCTCCGCCAGCACACCGTCGAACGTCCCGCCGTGGCGGTAGACACCACCCGACCAGCGCCACTCGAAGGTGACATGCTGATCGCCGAGCCCGAAGAGCAAGGCGCGCTTTGCCTTCTCCGGCAGCTTTTCCCAGGGCTTCTTCAGATCGAATCCCACGTGGCGGGCGACGCCCTCGAAGATGTGCCGCCGCCAGCGACCGATCCGGCCCCAGTATTTCATGACCCCGATCGCACCGCGAAGGAAGGTCTTTTTCGGGTGGGTGACGACCAAGTCAGGATCGAAGTCGAACGTCTCCCCGAGGCCCTGGCACGTGGGGCACATGCCCTGGGGCGAGTTGAAGCTGAAAAGCTGCGGCGAAGGCGGCTCGAAGCTGATGTCGCAGGTGGGGCAGGCGTAGTGCGAGGAGAGAAGGAGGTCGTCGCCAATCGGGCCTTTTGCCGCCGTACGTCCGCGCAGGCCGAAGCCTGCGGCTCGCTCCTTGGGTTGGCTGACGATCAGCGTGCCGCTGCCGAGCTTCAGTGCGTTTTCGACCGCCTCGGCAATCCGGGCCCGCGATTTCTCGGACACCGTGACTCGATCCACGACGACCTCGATGTCGTGCCGGACGTGCCGCGCGAGCGTCGGGGGCTCGGCAAGCGAGACGACCTCGCCGTCGACCCGGGCCCGGGCGTAACCCTGGCGGATCATGTCCTCGAACAGGTCGCGATACTCGCCCTTCTGGCCCCGCACGACCGGGGCGAGGATCAGCACGTTGGTCCCGGCCGGGATTTCGAGGATCCTCGCCCCGATCTGCTCGCGTGTCTGGGCGGCGATGGCCCGGCCGCACCGGCTGCAATGTTGGCGGCCGACGCGGGCGAACACGACGCGCAGGTAGTCATAGACCTGCGTGATCGTGCCGACGGTGCTCCGCGGGTTCCAGCCGCCGGTTTTCTGCTGAATGGAGATCGAGGGCGAGAGCCCGGTGATCTGATCGACGTCGGGCTTGGCGAGCTGGCCGAGAAACTGCCGAGCGTACGAGCTGAGCGACTCGAGGTAGCGCCGCTGCCCTTCGGCGAAGAGGGTGTCAAACGCGAAGCTGCTCTTGCCGCTTCCTGACACGCCCGTGAAACAAATGAGGTTGTTGCGCGGCAGCTTCAGCGAGAGGTCCCGCAGGTTATGCTCGCGGGCGCCCTTGACGGTGATGAACTCAGGCTCCATCGAACCGGAACTACGAATGACAAATGACGAAATACGAAAAAGAAGGAGGCCCGACACACAAAGGGTGGGCCGTGCCCACCATCCGACTTCGTGTCTGTTAACGTCGCTTTGGATCCCGGGTGGCGCGGTCTCGCGAGGCGAAGCCGTGGACTTGAGGGCCACGGCCTGTCCCCTCGCGCCGGACCATGCCACCCGACCGTCCCTTGATCCCGTTCAGCGTTTCCGTGTTTCGACTCTTGGGCGTTTCGCTAGTGGGCCGATACACTCGAACTTTCGGGTTGAAAGAACCGCTTCCTCACGGGCGCGGCTCTGTTCAGGGCACGCCCACCCGAAGAAACAACCGTATCGATGCACTAGGTTCCTTCGTCCTCCGGTCCCCGCCCGCCTGCACCGTCGTGCTTCAGAACCCGCGTCGCATTGTCGAACCCCAACTGCACGACCCGCCAATAGCCCTCGTCCTTCGCCAGCCAGACGAACATGACCACGTGCGCGTTCGGATCGCCGGTGGGGTCGTCCAGCTCCATCCGGACTTCGCATTGCTCGAACCCGTTTGCCGACGTCGCGGGCAGGTCGCGCCGAACGAGCCGCTCCTTGGCCCGGTCCCAGTCGAACTCGAAGTTCTGGACGTAATGCGAGACGGTCGGCGTCCAATGGTAGACCACGTTGTAAACGAACTCGTCGCGCGACACGCGGCCGTGGTTGCCGCTCGCGATGGCATCGGCGGCACACAGGTCGAATTGGATGTCCAGGGCGCGTTTCCGCTCCTCCGCCGTTGGGGCCCGGAAGTCGTCCCGGATCGCTCGGAGGGCCACGTACGCGACCTGCTCCGGCGTCGCGGCCTGGTCGAGCGTCTGCCCGTAATGAGATACCGTCTTGACGGTTACGTGCGGTACGTTTTTGCCCGCGAGCCGCACGTCCCGGCTGCACCCCGCAGGAATCAGCGTCGCAAACGACGCGCCGAACACGACCGTCAACTTGGTTCGCGGTTTCATGGCCCGCGCAGTGTACGTGGGCCGGATGCGCGCGACAAGCGGCCGTCAAGCCGCGCGGCTGAGCGACCTTGTCCGGCGAGGCGCGGATCGATAGACTGAACTTGAATCATGGCCCAGTTCAACAAGAATCTATGGGCACCGTGGCGGATGGACTACATCCGCTCGCTCCAGCACGAGGCCGAGGAGGACGGCTGCTTCCTGTGCCGCTACCGGGACCAGCCCGACCGCGACGCCGAGCACCACGTGGTCTGGCGAACCGCCGGCACCTATGTCGTCATGAACCGGTTTCCTTACACGAACGGTCATCTGCTCGTCGCGCACGGGCCGCACCAGCGGCACCTGATCGACCTGAGCGATGACGAGTTCGACGCGATGAGCCGCACCACGCGCGACGCCGTGCGCGTAATCTGCGACGTGCTGCACCCCGACGGCCTGAACATCGGCTACAACCTGGGTCGCTGCGCCGGCGCCGGATTGCCCGACCACCTCCACGCCCACATCGTGCCACGATGGTCCGGCGACACGAATTTCATGGCCGTCGTCGACAGCACGCGGATCATCCCCGACTCGCTCGACGCACTGTATGCCGAGCTCGTAAAGGCCGCGCAGGCCGCGGGGTTGAGATCATGATGCCGTGCCAACAACCCGTCGCACGCCCGAAACGAAACGAGCGCGCGGACCATCGGAGAATGAAGAGACCGCGACATGGATCCTGACCAACGTATTCAGCAGTTCAAGCAGATGAGTGAGGCCGACCCCGAGAACGAACTCGGCCACTTCAGCCTGGGCAAGGCCTACATCGACGCCGGACGGTTCACGGACGCGATCGGGGCGCTGAGCCGGGCCATCGAGTTAAAACCCACCCTCTCGAAGGCATACCAGATGCTCGGCGAGGCCCACGACCGGGCCGGTCAGCGCGGCCGCGCCGTCGAGGTGATGACCAGGGGCGTCGCCGTCGCGAACGACCAGGGCGACCGCATGCCGCGTGACGCCATGGCCCGCGCCCTGAAAGACTGGGGGGCGCCGGTGCCGGAGTTTGAACAAGCCGCACCGACCACGCCGGGGCCCGCGACGGCGGCCGCCGCGGGCTTCTCCTGTGCCCGATGCGCCGCGCCGAAGGGTCAACTCCCCAAACCGCCCTTCAAGGGCGCTTTGGGCGAGAAGATCTACGCGAACGTCTGCCAGGCCTGCTGGCGCGAGTGGATCGCCATGGGCACCAAGGTCATCAACGAACTCGGGCTGGTGCTCAGCACCAAGGCCGGACAGGACACGTACGATCAATACATGATGGAATTCCTCCAGCTCGAAGGTCGTTAGCCGGTCCGCGCCCACCGGGCCGGCCGGCCCGCCCTCGTGGCCATCCAACCCCCATAACAGCCTCGCAAACCGCGATTTATCTTGCCTGCGGCTGGATTCGGCCGTTTCCGGGTCCTATACTGTTACAACTCGGAATCCGATGAACGGCTGGAGGCCGGCCCGGCGTCGCAATTCGGCAGCCGCTCCGGCCGGGCGTCATTCCGCGTGGGTGTGTGGAAAGAGGCGTCATCAGCACATGACCGGCGAGCCGTCATATAAAGCAGCGCCAGTCGTTGCGGAAGTGGCCCCGCGCCTGGCACTGGTAGTGCATGCCGGCGCCAAGGCCGGCATGCGGATTCCCTGCCGCCGCGTGGTCACGCTCATCGGCTCCCGGCCCGGGTGCAAGGTCAACCTCCAGCATTCCAGCATCGCCCCGGTCCACACTGCGATTGTCAACGGCGGCACGAAAGTCTGTGCCATCGATCTGGCGTCGGCCAAGGGCACGAAGCTCAACGGACTGAAGATGGAGCAGGAAGCGCTGAGCCACGGCGACCTGCTCGAGCTCGGTGCGTGGGAGTTTCGTGTCGAGCTCCGCCAGCCGCAGAGCGGCCTGGACAGCGACGACGCGCACTCCTTCGAGTTCGAACATTCACCCGAGGCGGTCGTCCTCGAACACCTGGATACCGGACGAGTGCTCAAGCCGAATCGGGACATCTGCGTGATCGGCCGGCGCAGCGGCTGCGACATCAAGATCGACGACGACCGCGTGTCGCGGGCCCACGCCCTGCTGTTGCACTACTTCGGGTTCCCCGCGGTGTGCGACCTACTCAGCAAGACCGGCACGCTGGTCAACGGCGAGCCGGCCCCGTACCGCGTGCTCAAGGACGAGGACGTGCTCGAACTCGGCGGAGCGAGGTTCCGCGTCCGGCTGCTCGGATCGAAGGTCGGACGCAAGCGCGAGCCGCAACCCGCCGCCGAGCCCGAGCCAGAGAAGGCCTCGGCCGACAGCGACACCTCCGCGACCGACACCGGCATGATCCAGCTCGCCTCCGACGAAACCGGCAGCGACCTGATCGACATCGAGGCCGTCGAAGGCTCCCAGCGCTGGCGCGTCGCCGATCAGCTCGAGAAGCTCAGCCGAAAGGCCTGACAACGCGCGCGGCTGAACCTACCCGCAACCGCCGCTCCCCCGGGCCTCCCGCCCCGAAGGGGCCGAACAGCACGCCGGCAAAGCCCTCCTCCTTGCCGACGAGGGGCCAGCGGGAGGTCGTCAACCGGCGCCCAGCACCCCGACCAACACCCCGCACGCACGACCGAACACCAAAGCGCTCGGGCCACGGCAGACTCCACGCTCTGCGTCGCCCGGCAATGCACGACACAAGCGTGGCGACGCCCTTCACGGGCCGTGCTTGAACGCCATGGCCCGACGCCTCGCCCTTTACAGCCGTCGCCGCGCGCTCTGCCCAACCCCAGGCCGCTTCAGCGGGCGTCCCAAACCCTGTGGCAACAGTTTTCAAACCCTGTGGCACGGGTTTTCAATCACGGTCGCACCGGCTATAAACACTGTGGCACCGGTTTTCTACCGGTGCGTCACATCCACCTGCCCCGGCAGGTGCATAGGATTGTAGCCACGCGCGGAGTCCTTAACGCGCCGAGTTCCGCGTCGCGGATCCGCTCGATCCGCGATGGGCGGCCCGCGCCGACCCGCGGCGCCCTCAACGGCGATGGTTGACAACGCACCGCCCGGCGCTGAAACCTCTCGGCAGCTCACGCGTCCAAGGTACGGACGCCGTTGCGACGAAAGACTTAGTGCGAACGGCAACACGAAGACCACCAACCGAAAGGCCTCAACGATGATCCGCGACACGCTGCGTTACGCTCTGGTTACCTCGCTGGTGGCCACTGCCCCGGCCGCCCTCGCCGCAGAAAAGGACGGGCCCGACACCGCCCTGACCATCTACAGCACCGCCCAGCCCGGCGCTATCCCGCCCGAGATGTACCGCCCCGTCCCCGGCGGCAACGACCCGCGGGCCTACCGCGGCCAGATCCCGGGCTACGCCATCGTCAAGCAGGAAAAGCCCATCGCCCTCGGCAAGGGCCGCACCGCCGTCCGCTTCACCGATGTCGCCGCCTACATCGACCCGACCACGGTCACGTTCGTCTCCCTCACCGACCCCAAGGACACCCACGTCATCGAGCAGAACTACGAGTTCGACCTGGTCAGCACCGACAAGCTCATGGAGAAGTACCTCGACAAGGCGGTCACCGTCGACCAGGTGCAGGGCGACAAGCTGGCCACCTTCACCGGCACGCTTCTCAGCACCGCCGGCGGCCTGGTGCTCAAGACCGATGCCGGCATCGAGGTCGTCCGCAACTTCTCCAACGTCCGCTTCCCCGAACTGCCCGGCGGCCTCATCACCAAACCCACCCTCGTCTGGGACGTCTTCACCGAGAAGGCCGGGCCCCACCGCATGCGCGTCACCTACGAAACCAGAAACGTCACCTGGTGGGCCGACTACAACGTGGTCTTCACTCCCGGTGAGAACGCCAACGCCGGCTTGCTAGACATCAATGCCTGGGTCAGCATCATCAACCAGTCGGGCGCGACGTATCCCGCCGCCAGGCTCAAGCTCATCGCCGGCGACGTCCACCGCGCGCCGCAACCGCAGCCGATGTATGCCATGAAACAGCGGGCCATGGTCGGCGCCGCGATCGCCTCGGACGAAGCCGGCTTCGAGGAAAAGGCCTTCTTCGAGTACCACCTCTACACCCTGGGCCGGCCGACGACCCTGCCGGACAACTCGACCAAGCAGATCGAGCTCTTCCCCGCGGTCCACGACGTGCCCTGCGAGAAGGTCTTGGTCTACTACGGCCTGGCCTCGTTCTACCCGGTCTACGGCAGCCCGATGATGGATCGCAACTTCGGCGTGCAGTCCAACAAGAAGGTGGACATTTATATCCGGTTGAAGAACGAGAAGAAGATCGGCCTGGGCATGCCGCTGCCCTCGGGACGGATTCGGGTCAGCCAGCGCGACCGGGCCGACGACACCCTCGAGTTCATCGGCGAGGACAAGATCGACCACACCCCCAAGGACGAGGAAGTGCTCATCAAGATGGGCAGCGCGTTCGACGTGGTCGGCGAGCGCCGTCAGACGGACTTCAAGGTCGATTCCCGCCGCGACTGGATGGACGAGTCCATCGAGATCAAGCTCCGCAACCACAAGGAGGAGCCGGTCAAGGTCATCGTCAAGGAGAACCTCTACCGCTGGACAAACTGGGAGATCACGCAGAAGTCGCACGACTTCGAGAAGATCGACTCGCGCACCATCCACTTCCCCGTCGAGATCGAAAAGGACGGCGAGGTCACCATCACCTACACCGTCCACTACACGTGGTAGCGCGGGACCCATGTGGGACCGACTTTCCAGTCGGTCGCCCCGCTGCCGGCCGGACCGGTGAATCGTTCGGTGCACACGGCCTTTGCAGGGGTCGATCGGATGCCGTCTCCAGCCGGTGATCGCTGCGAGCTACAGGAGCCAGCCCAGGAACACGGCGTCCATGGCCAGGACGCCCAGAATGATGATGATCGCGCGAATCCATGGCGACGAAGTGGCCGGCGGCGGATCATCCATCCGCAGCGCCCGGTACCGGTCCTCCAGGCGGTCGCTCTCCATGAGCTCATCGCGGCAGGCGGCCATCAGCTCACCGGCCTGGACCGCCGACAACCCCATCGACGCCGCGTAGCGCACGATGCGTCGCCGCCGACGGGCCGTCATTCGCCCCGAACGGATCTCTTCCGCGATCAGCTCTCGAAAGATCTCCTTCGTGTCGATCGATGGTACGTAACGCGGAACGTCGTTGGCGTCCCCGCCCGACGCCTCATTGTGGCCGGTCGGATCGAATCGCATGGGATCCCCTCCCTTCACCCGATCATAGGCACGCAAGTCATCGATGTGAGCGCCGAACCGTCGATTCCGTCCCGCACATGCGGCGTCCGGGGCATTACCGGAAGCACGCTCGCGATGTCGTCTGATAAACCGCGCGCCGACCGGGGAATCGCACGGCCGCGCGCCCCTTTCCGCGACCGGCGCGCCTGTGTACGCTGCGCCGACGCCCATGCGAGTCAGCCAACGTTCCATCCGACGCGTCTTGCGACGTGCGGCTGTGGTCGCCGCCGCGTGCGCGACGATCGCACTTATCGCCCTTTGGCTCGCGTTCCAACACAAGCCCGCGTGGTATCGGCCGGTGGCCCTCGACGAGGCCGGCCTGCAACGGGCCCGACGCGACCTGACCAACCTGACCGACTGGATCGGAGATCAGCTCGTCCGCCGTGAACCGTTCGACTTGATCCTAAAGCAGCCGGACGTCAACGTGTGGCTCACCGCGCTGCCGCACATCTGGCCCGAGACGGCGACGGCGCTCGATCCGCCGGTCACCCGTCCGGCGATCGCCTTCGGCGACACCGGCCTGCACATCGGTGCCGAGCTGGCGTCCGGGGGCTGGCGGGTCATCGCGAGCGTGGAGGTGTCACTCTCTGTCACTGACAACGGCGACGGGATCGTGGTTCTCTGTTCGCCGCCCTACGGCGGTTCGTTGCCCATCCCCCGGGCGCTGATCGACCCGACCCTGGCCCGCCTGCTCCAGCGAGCACGGCCGCGTGCTTCATCGAACGGCGGTTCATCCACGGGACTCGAATCGCTGCTGCGCGAGGTGAGAACGGTCGACGAGTTGTTTCGGGGGATCCGAACCGGCAACCGGTTCGTCTGGCCCAACGGCCGCCGCCCGTTCCGCATCGCCGGACTGACGTTCTCCACCGCGGAGCTCGCCGTCCACATCGAGCCGCTGTAGTCCGGACTGCGGTCAGCCCTCGGCGATGGCGGGGACCGGCTGTGGTGCAGGCGTCGGATCCGACCGCCCGGCCAGCACCAGCCCCAGCGCGAGCACGACCAGCCCCCCGATGAGAATGTGCGGCGGCAGGTGGGAAAGCGTCGTATCCGCCGTCGCCGCCCGAGTCCCCCAGACGGCGCTGCCGGCGTTATGCAGGAAATGGGCCGCGATCGCCGGAATCACCGAACGCGACTGCCAGCAGAGGTAGGCCAGCATGAGGCCGAGGAAGACGGTGACGACGAACTTGAAGAGGAAGAAATGGAACACGGCGAACACGCAGGCCGACACGCCGATCGCCGTCCACTTGCCTGCCGATCGCGCCAAAGCGCTCATAAGGAAGCCGCGAAACAGCAGCTCTTCGCAGATCGCGGGGATCACGGCGACGACAAGCACCATGGTCGGCGTGGACATCGCCGCCAGCGCTTCGCGGAGCATCTCCGCCGACCGCACGATGTACTCCGGCACCTTGGACGGGAACTGCAACACGGTGAGCTCCTGCGCCGGAACCCACAGCGATGCGCCGACCAGAACGCCGGCTGCAAGGTGGCGGAGGCTCGGGGCGCGGAGGGCGAACGTGGTGACCGGATCGATCCGCCGGTACAGGAGGATCAGCCACGGCAGGATCACGAACGCCAGCGGCATCAGCCACGCGGTCGAGTACAGCACCGACGCCCGGTCCTCGGCCGCCCGCGACGAGAGCGCCGACTGGATGAAGAACCACACCGGGAAGAGCACGGCCACGAACAGCAGGGCGGTCGAAAGCGCCGGGCGATCCGACGCTCGGGCCGGGCGGCGGGTCAGCGCTCCGCGCAGCGACCCCGAATCGGCGAACACTACCGATTCGTGGCCGAAGATGCTGGCCGCCACGGCCACCGCCGCCGCCGCGTACAGCGTCGTGGAGAGCAGCACCATCGCCACCTGTCCGAACGTCACCACGGCCCCGAGCAGGAAGTCGCGGGCCAAGAGTACCATGTTGCCCACCGGCATCACGAGCATGATGCCGTCCAGGCGGGTGGCCGGGAGGGCGGCGATCCCGCCCGGAACCAGCACCGCCAGGATCACCGGTGTCACGTAGTTCTGCGCCTCCTTGAACGTCCGCGCGTAGCTGCACACGGCGATCATGATCGCCGACATCAGCACCGCGAACGGGATCAGGCAGAGCAGAATGAAGATCATGGTTCCGATGGGCAGGCCCTGGCCCGTGGTCGAAATGACCTTGTCGAATCCGCCGAAGTAGACCGTGGCCCCGACGCTCCCCAGGTTCAGCGCCGCGCCCATGATCGCAATCGTCGTCACCACGAGGAACTTGCCGATGATGAGATCCACCACTGCGACGGGCGCGACCATCAGCGATTCGAGGGTACCGCGCTCGCGCTCCCCGGCCGTCAGGTCGATGGCGGGATAGATCGCTCCGGTAATGGTCATGAGCACGAGGATCAGCGGCAGAATCTGCCCGAGGATCGACGGCGGCGACGACAGGTCCTTCGACGTTACCGTAAACGGCTGATCAAACGACTCGGGGAGCCCGACCTCCGCCTTGCGCTGCTTCACGATCCGGTCCGCGGTCCGTGCCACGAGGTCCCTGAGCCGGTAATACGCGGCCGCGCTGCGCGCGTCCTCCTTGTCGTACAGGAATTGGAATCCGTTCTGGTCGCCGAACGCCGCCGGCAGGCTCGCATCGTCGAGCAGCACGCCGATCTGAATGCTGCGGTCCTGAATGCGTGCCTCGACCTGATCGACGGAGGTGAACTTCCGCGCCTCGGCCCCGGCAAGGGGCACGGGAAGTTCCTGTGCTTTCACGGACTGCGGGCCGAGCTGCGTACGCTTTGCCTCGATGGCCTTGCGATCCTCTTCGATCAACCAGTACAGGAAGTTCGCATCCGTGGTCCGCAGCACGCCGATGACGATCTTCTCCTGGGCCAGCGTTTCGGTCTGATAGCTCACCGCCTGGATCGATCCGAGCATGAGCAGCGGGTAGAGCACGATCGGAACCACGATCATCGCGATCAGCGTTCGCCGGTCGCGCAGGATGTCGATCAGCTCCTTCCAGTAGATGGTGCGGATGCGGTGATGGAAGCTCATGCGATGATCGCCTCGACCTTCTCGTCGGCGTGAATCAGCTTGAGGAAGATGTTGCTCAGCCGCTCCTCACCGGAGAGCGAACGCAGCGCCTCGATGTCGCCCTCCGCGATCAGACGCCCCTCGTGGAGCAGCCCGATCTGGTCGCACATCTCTTCCGCCTCATCGAGGTAGTGCGTCGAGAGGATGATCGTCTTGCCGTCGTCTCGCTGGCGCCGGATGTACTCGAGAATGACGCGGTTGCTCAGCACGTCCAGCCCCAGCGTCGGCTCGTCCATTATCAGGATCGGCGGGTCGGCGACCAGGGCCCGGGCGATGTTGACCCGCTGCTTCTGTCCGGTCGAGAGTGCGCCGCAGCGCAGGTCCGCGAAGCCGCCGATGCCCAGCCATTCAATGAGCTGCTGGGTGCGCGCCCGGGCCCGGGCGGGATCCATGCCCTGGAGCTGCGCGAAATAGGCGATCAGCTCCCGCGAGGTGAGGCGCTGGTACAGCCCGGTGTTGGCCGTGAGGAAGCCGATGGCCCGCTTGACCGCCGCCGGGTCGTTGGCAACGTCGTGCCCCGCGAGGATGGCCCGGCCGCCTGTCGGGGCCATCAGGCCTGAGAGCATGCGGAGGGTGGTGGTCTTCCCGGCCCCGTTGGGCCCGAGGAGGCCGTAGATGTGCCCCTTGCCCACGCGAAAGCTCAGGCCGTCGACGGCCCGCGTCTCGCCCCCGTCGGGGGCCGGAAAAACTTTCACGAGATTCTCGGCAAGAACCATGTCCATGGCACGCACATTGTAGCTGCGCCCTACCGGATTGCACTCGGCGGGCGTAGAATGGGTGTGCAGGGATGAACCGATACGGCCAGCAGCCGGGCGGCGCTCGCACCACGACGTAGCGGCTCTTTCTATCGGATAAGCGGCGGCGGTTTCGTGACCCGCCTTCGCCACAGCGGCTCATGCGGATCTACTTCGACGTTTGCTGCCTTCACCGCCCGCTTGACGACCAAGGCCAGGATCGAATCCGCCTCGAGAGCGAAGCTGTCAGGCTCCTACTCGAGTAATGCGGTGCCGGCATGCACAAATGGGTCACTAGCGAGGCAGTCCTCGACGAGGTATCGCGGAATCCCGACGCAGAACAACGTGAGCTGATGGTCGGTTTGCTCCGATTCGCAGACGAATTCGTCACGGTCGACGAGGCAATGTGGGCGTCAGCCGCGAAACTGACGAACGACGGATTGGCGGTGATGGACGCGCTTCACCTGGCTGTGGCGGAGGGGCGAAGTGCGATGTGTTGTCAACGACGGATGACCGGTTCCTGACAAAGGTCCAGCGTTTGGAAGCCACCCCCAATGTCCGCGTGCTGAACCCGGTCGCGTGGCTGCTCGAAGGCACGAACCATGGTGCGTAAGAACCTGAGCCTGAGGGATATTCGGCGGGAGGGAATCGAAGCGCTACTCGAGCGGCTCGGTCCGGCGGGAACGATCCGTTTCCTGCAAGATTACGACGTTGGCCGCGGCGACTACACCGCGGCCCGGGGGGGTTGGTTGGCCGACGTGACCATCGATCAGGTGAGGCGCGATATCGAGCAACGCCGCGGGCCGTAGGAGGTGCGTCCAAGGCACGCTGAGCACTTCAGCCGGGCGTCGTATGTCGTCTGTAGCCGTGCCGCGGGCGGGCAACAACCCGGCAGAATCCGGTGGAATCACATCGCCGCTGGCACACGTCTTGTAGCTGCGCCCTTCCGGATTGCACCCGGCGGGCATACGATGCTACGGAGCGACTGTGTGAACCACCCGGCGCCGGTTTTCCGCAAGCTCATCGCACAAGCGTGGTCGGCGCCCGCCTCCGACCCCGATTCGACAATCGGAAATCGGCAATTGACAATCAACGGAGTCAGATCATGGCAGACCAATCCCGGATCGAGAAGGACAGCATGGGCGACATGACCGTTCCCGCGAGCGCGTATTGGGGCGCCCAGACGCAGCGCGCCTTCGAAAACTTTCCCATCAGCGGCTACCGCTTCGGCCGGCGGTTCATCCGGGCCATGGGGCTGATCAAGCAGGCCGCGGCCAACGTCAACCAGGACCTCGGCAAGCTCGACCCGGAGCGCGCCGGCCTGATTGTCAAGGCGGCCCAGGAGGTCGTTGACGGGAAGCTCGACGACCACTTCGTGCTCGACATCTACCAGACCGGCTCCGGCACGAGCAGCAATATGAACGCCAACGAAGTGATATCGAACCGGGCCATCGAGCTGGCCGGTGGGAAGATCGGCTCGAAGGAGCCCGTCCACCCCAACGATCACGTCAACATGGGCCAGTCGTCGAACGACGTGATCCCCACGGCGATCCACGTTTCCGCTGCCGAGGCGCTCAAGCAGGACCTCGTCCCGGGTCTGGAACAACTGGCGTCGGCGTTGAAGAAGAAGGCCAAGGCGTTCGACGGGATCGTCAAGATCGGGCGGACGCATTTGCAGGACGCGACGCCGGTGCGGCTGGGGCAGGAGTTCGCGGGGTTTGCGCGGCAGGCGGAGCTTGCCGCCCTCCGCGCCAACAAGGCGATCAAGGCGCTTCGTGAATTGCCCATCGGCGGCACGGCCGTGGGCACGGGGATCAACACCCATCCGGAGTTCGGCAAGAAGATGTGCAAGGCCCTGTCCAGGGCCACCGACATCGACTTCGAGGAGGCCGCCGACCATTTCGAGGCCCAGGCCGCCAAGGACGCGGTGGTCGAGGTGAGCGGGCTGCTCAAGGCGATCGCGGTCGGGCTGAGCAAGATCGCCAACGACATCCGCCTGATCGGCTCCGGGCCGCGGTGCGGCATTGGCGAGATCAACATCCCGCCGACCCAGCCCGGCAGCAGCATCATGCCGGGCAAGGTCAACCCGGTGATGAGCGAGATGATGATTCAGGTGTGCGCCCAGGTGATCGGCAACGACACGGCGGTCATGCTCGGCGGGCGGGAGAGCTACTTCGAGCTGAACGTGGGCATGCCGCTGATGGCCCACAACGTGCTGGAGTCGATCCGGTTGCTGTCGAGCGCCGCGCGGGTGTTCACCGATCGTTGCGTCAGCGGCATCGAGGCCAACGAACAGCGGTGCAAGGATCTGATCGAGGGCTCGCTGGCCATGTGTACCAGCCTGGCCCCCAAGATCGGCTACGACCAGGCCGCCGCCATCGCCAAGGAAGCGTTCAAGACCGGCAAGACCGTCCGCGAAGTGGCCCGGGAGAAGAGGGTCCTCTCCGACGCGGAGCTGAACGAAACGCTCGACCCGCTCGCAATGACGAAGCCAGGCTCGTGACCAGGGTGGTTAGGTGTCCCGCTCGGTGCACCAGGACGCTGGCAGCCGCACGAGCGGCACGCCCCTATATCGAGCGCCGGGCGAATCTTGCTCTGACGGTCTCCGGGGGTTATCATCTAGGGTGCCAAGGAACGGGTTTCAACTGTTTTGTGTGTTGGCTCAGCGGGTATTCGAGCATTACGAATGTGGCGTATGGCTGTCGCGGTGCAATTGTGGACCACGTTCTTCGAGGGGGGAACAGCCTACAATGTCTGGACGTTTGTTATCACTGCGACGGGCGGAGTACTAACCCTCATCGGATTGGGCGTGGCTATTCGTCAAATTCTTAGGACGCGGCGAGCCGCTGAAGCGGCGCAGCAAGCCGCATCGGCGGCGTCACACCAGATTGGAGCAATCAGCACTCTTGTCGATCTTCGGAAACTTTGCGGTCGAATAAACGAAACGATAATCCTTGTCCGTGAGAAGAACTACCGGGCTGCGGCACTTCGCGCCGGGGACGTGAGGAGCGGGATTGCCGAGACAAGGAACAACACTCATGCAGCGTCGTATCTTACTCCGAGACGCTGGCGCGAGATAGCGATGAACCTACAGTCCGTGCAAGAACAGCTTGAAGTCCAAGCGGCGGGACGCCGCGATGAACAGTTTTCAGAAGTGCGGTGCGTTCATGCGCTAAACGACATCCTCGAACAGTTTACGAGCGCTTCTGCTCGCGCGCTTGAGGCAGCCGGAGAACCATAATGGACCTGACAAAAGAATACCAAGAGATTGTCGAGCAACTGCTCACTGCGTCACGAGACAAACGGGTGAACTGGAAGGAAGCAGCGCGCGAACAGGAATTCTTTGTCTCGCTCTCGCAGTTCACTGTAGCATTGTATGAGTATACCGACACGGAAGATGGGAGCGCCGGCGTAGCAATCAAACTAGTAGGCCAGAATGGTGAAACCATCGATCGCGTTTTCGTAGACGAAAGCGAGGATGGATACGGGAAACTCAGTGAGCTATGTGCTCTTGCGCGTCGGAAGGCGCGAAAGGTAGACGAGGCGTTGAATCAGCTGCGCGCAGAACTGAGTAAAGTGGAGGGAGTAGTGGGCGCTGACCCGGAGGCGAAGTCGGACGGTATTCCGTTCTAAAGGCGCAACAGAAGTGCTTTCCGGACGACGGCGCGGGTGTAAACCCTAGCTGGCGAGGTAAAATAGACTTGATGATCGATACCGCTGACGACGACGATCTGCTCCGACTGATTCGTGACCGCGTCGTGCAGCGGTTCCAGCCGATCCGGCTGATCCTCTTCGGCTCGCGGGCTCGGGGCGACGCCCGGCCGGACAGTGACGTGGACCTCCTCGTCGTCCTGCCGGACGCGCCCGACAAGCGGGCCGTCGCGGTCGAGATCCGACGGGCATTGCACGACCTGCCGGTCGGCAAGGACGTGATCGTCACGACCCCGGAAGAAATCGCGGTCCGAGGCGATCTCGTCGGCTCCGTTCTCCGCCCGGCGCTGCGGGAAGGGAAAGTCATCTTTGAGCGATCCGAAGCACGTTGAAGAGGCGCGGCGTTGGTTGCGCTACGCCCGCGAGGACCTCGCCACGGCCGCGAGCATTGTCGACACCGGATCAGGCGTGCCGCGACAAGCCTGCTGGTTGGCCCAGCAGGCCGCCGAAAAGGGCATCAAGGCGGCGCTCGTGTTCAGGCAGGTCGAGTTCCCAAGGACGCATGACTTGGACTTGCTCTGTACTCTACTGCCGGCCGACTCGCCGGTCTGCTCCGGCCCCGAGGACCTCGGTGCGCTCTCCGAATGGGCAGTAGAAGCTCGCTATCCTGGCGACTGGCCCGACGCGTCGCACGACGACGCGCGGCGAGCTGTGGCTTCGGCACAGACGGTGTTGGACCGGGTAGTCAAGGACCTACAGAGCCACGGCTTCCCGCCGCCGCCCGACTGAGGGAACCCGGTGAGTACTCGAAGGCCGGCTGGCGATGTGTACCAGCCTGGCCCCCAAGATCGACTACGACCAGGCCGCCGCCATCGCCGAGGAAGCGTTCAAGACCGGCAAGACCGTCCGCGAAGTGGCCCGGGAGAAGAGAGTCCTCTCCGAAGCCGAGTTGAACGAGACGCTCGATCCCATGGCGATGACGAAGCCGGGGTAAGGTCCGGCGGGAACCATCACCTTTTCCCGTACGCCGAGCGTAAGGGTTCGTCAGCGAACAAAGTAAACTGCGTTCCATGCGGTTTCCGTCGGAAAACCGTGCAATCATCCATGCAGATGCTGTACGTTATTTGTTGTCAATCCCTAAGGGAGCGGGCTGAGCCGGCTCCGCTATGGGACTTGGATCGAGGGGCCCGAACCGGTATGATGGACGGTCGGCCGTCCGGCCGAGGAGGGGTTGTGCCCTGCCTCAATATCGGGTCCGCAAAGCGCACATTCGTGCGCTCGCCACTCTCGTTCTGCTCGTTGCCGCGCGGACGGCGTTCGGGCAGCCGTTTACGGCTACCGGAGCCGGTGGTTCGATTGCGGATTCCAGCGTCACCCCGTTCGACGTTCAACTACCGTCCGGGCTGGAGGAGATTTGCAGCCTCGAGCTGGACATCACCGGGCTGTCGCACGACGCACCGATGGATCTCGACATCTTCCTGATCAGCCCGTTCGGCGGGAGCATCGAGATCATGACCGACCGCGGCGACGGCGGCGCGGTTTATGGGGTCGAACTGACTTTCTCGGACGGCGCCGGCGGTCCGCCGCCGCAGACGGGGCCGCTGGTTTCGGGCACGTTCCAGCCCGAAGGCCTGGCCAACGGAAGCGACGACGGCCTCGGGACGTATGACGGAAGTTCCGGCGGCAGCGATGCCTGGACCTTGCTGGTGATCGACGACGCGGCCGGCGATACCGGAAGCTTCGTCTCCTTCACGATTCGTGGTGAGAACGGCCCGGGGTATTGCAGCCCGGTTACGTTCGGCGCCTGCTGTGATCGGGAGGCGGGAACCTGTCAGGAAGGCGTGGAGGAGTCAGCGTGTCCGGAGCAGGGGATCAACTGGGTCGAAGGGGCAGCCTGCGACCCGGATCCGTTTTCGATTCCCTGCGCTGCTTCCGCCTGCTGCACGCCGGATGACACGTGCGTGAACCTGACGGAAGAGGAATGCCTGGCCGTGCCGCCGGTCTATGAGCCGCGGTTGTGGCAGGGCGGAGAGTTGTGCGGCGTCGGGGGGCAGGTGTGTCCGAACAGCGCGTGCATTGGACGGACCGGAAGCTGCCTGGAGGGCCGCGATCGCTTCTGCGACGGCGGGTTCAACGATGGGCAACTTTGCTCCTCCGACAGTGGCTGTCGGAGCCGATGCGTCTCGAACGTTTGCGATCCCGGCGGAGGCGCCTGTACGAGCAGCCTCGACTGCAACGATGACGGCCAGTGCGTGATTGGGCCCGGGGGGATGCCCGAGTGCGAGGGCGGGGCCCGGGACGGCGAATTCTGTGATCCGGACCTCGGCGACCGCGAGTGCCTGGAGGCGTTCTGCCGGTTGTCCCCAGGCTGCGAGGCGCCTACGTGCTGTACCGCCGTCTGCGACTACGGCCCGGGATTCCCACTTTTCACCGAATTTTGCTGCAACGTCGAGTGGGACATCCAGTGTGCCGAACTCGCCCGGTACCTCTGCACGGGCGCTTGCTGCGCGGAGGATGCGGGGGAGGCCGTGTGCACCGACGGGCTGGGTTTCGACGAATGCAGCGCGCTCTCCGGGACGCTATTCGTCGACCAGAGCTGTTCCGAACTGGACACCGCTGGCGGATGCCCCGGATTCGGCGCCTGTTGCGACCAGTCGCTTCCAGGCGGGCGGTGCGCGAGCGATGTTCCAGAGTCCCAGTGCGATACCGCCAACCCGCAGATCGTCTGGTACGAGGGCGAGGACTGCGTCGAGGACGGTGGGACCATCGATTGCCCGGAGCACACCGGCGCGTGCTGCGATCGTTCAGTGCCCGGGGGTGCGTGTGATAGCGGTGTTCCCGAGTCTCAGTGCCAAACGTCCGATCCCCAGGTCCTCTGGTTCAAGGGCGAGGATTGCGTCGAGGACGGTGGGGCGATCGAGTGCCTCGAACACACCGGGGCCTGCTGCGACGGGAACGACGGCACGTGCGCGGATGACGTGCCGGAGTCGCAGTGCGACACCGCCGACCCGCAGTTTACCTGGTTTAAGGCGACGCTGTGTGACGTACTCGACCCGCCATGCGCACAGCATCGCGGGGCGTGCTGTGACCGGATCGCCGGGGCCTGCATCGACGACGCGCTTCCGGACGACTGCCGCAATGTCAATCCGGGTGATCAGCTCGCCTGGTTCAAATCAACGCCGTGCAGCGAGGTGGACTGCACCGAGGCGGTGGGGGCCTGCTGCGACCGCGACGCCGGGCCGCTGGCCGAAACCGGCCTCTGTACCAACAGCGTGGCCTTCGCGGATTGCCAATGCCCGACCTGCGAGTGGTCCAAGGGCCGCACCTGCGACGCGCTCATCAGCGAAGGCTCCTGCGAGGCCGACTTCGCGGCGATCCCGGCCACGACGGAGTGGGGCCTGGTCATCCTCACGCTTTTGCTGTTGACGGCAGCGAAAGTTCATGGTTTCGGCCACACGACGGCGCACGACGGTCGTTGAGCCGACCCTGCCCGCGCGCGGTAGGTCACGGTGTGACAGAAGTGGGACTCCCACCGTCCCACTCGAGCGTTTCGGCGTGGTGGCAGGCTGCGAGGTGATCGGCGGGTCGTGTGGAGATCGGTTGCAACGTCGGTGCCACGGCGCGGCACTGGTCGGTAGCGTGGGGGCAGCGGGGGTGGAAGGCGCAGCCTGACGGTGGATCGACCGGGCTGGGGGGTTCGCCGTCGAGGACGCGCGGCGTGGCGTCGTGCGACGGGTCTGGCTCGAGCACCGACTCCAGCAGGGCCATCGTGTAGGGGTGCCGCGGGTGGCGGTACAGCTCGTCCACGTCGGCGGTCTCGACGATCCTGCCCAGATACATGACCGCGACGCGATGGCTGATATGCCGCACGACGGCGAGGTTGTGGGCGATGAACAGGTAGCTGACGCCCAGCGCCTCCTGAAGGTCGCGTAGCAGGTTGATGATCTGCGCCTGCACGGACACGTCCAGGGCGCTGACCGGCTCGTCGCAGATGATCAGCTTCGGCTCGGGGGCCAGGGCCCGGGCGACGGCGATGCGCTGCCGCTGGCCGCCGGAGAATTCGTGTGGGTAGCGGCGGGCGTCGGCGGCGCGCAGGCCGACGCGGTCGAGGAGTGCTTCGACCTTGATGCAGCGATCGCGCTTGGTGCCGATCCCGTGCACGACCAGCGGCTCGGCCACGATCGCCCCGACCCGCATCCGTGGGTTGAGGCTGCCGAAGGGGTCCTGAAAGATGACTTGGATCTTCCGCCGCAGCCGGCGCAGTGACGGGCCGCTCGCCGCGAGCACATCCACCCCGTCGAAGACAGCCCGGCCCGAATGTGCGGGCGTGAGCCGCAGGATCGTCCGCCCCAGTGTGGTCTTTCCGCAACCGCTTTCACCTACCAACCCGAGTGTCCGCCCGGGATGAATGTCGAAGCTCACCCCATCGACCGCGCGGTTCACAGCGCCCGTCCGGTCGAACCAGGCGCGTTTCACGGCAAAGTGTGTATGCAGGTCGATCGCGGATAGGAGGGGATCGGTTGCGGGTGATGCGTCGATGGGGCGCTCAAGCGTGGCAGGGAACCTGGGCACGCCGACATCCTATCGTATCGACGTGTTCTGAAAAGTCATCACGGCCGGGAGAGCACCGGCGACTGCGCATCCGCGAACAAAGTCGTTACCTCCCCAGGGCCCGCGCCCGTTGTTCGTAGATCGCGCGCTGGGGGCTGTGGGCGGGAAGCAGCGAAAGTGCCCGTTCGTATAGGGCAATCGCTTCGCGAACCTCGCCGCGCGCAGCGTGCAACTCCGCGCGGCAGACCAGCACGGACGGGGCGTCGGGGGCCAGCTCCAGCGCCCGGTCCGACCATTCCCAGGCCCGCTCCAGGTCGCCCTCGCGCCCGCGCTCACGAAGCAACATGGCCAGCTCGACCATCGGCTGCGGGTTCGACGGGTCGAGCTCCACCGAACATTGATAGTGCCCGACGGCGCCGTCGATTTCGTTCAGGTACACGAGCGTGATCGCATACTCGGCCTGCCAGGCCGGATCCCTCGACAGGGCCTTCTCCCGCGCCTCGAACCGGGCCCGCGCTTCCTCGATCCGACCCTGATCGCGCAGCGCCCGCACGACCGCCAACTCCGCCGCGACCTCGCCGGGCCGCTCCGCCGCCTGCCGCTTCAAGGTCTCGAGCCGATGGTGGCCGCGTCCCGCGAGCGCGCCGCGCGCCTGATCGAGCGCCGCCACGGTGGCGGGGTCGCCCGGAACGTGCATCTCGGCAATCTGTAAGTGCGTCAGCGCCCGCTCGTAGTCCTCCAGTTCGAGGCACGCACGTCCCAAGTCGCGATGGGCGGGCGTGTAACCGAGATCGATCTCGACGGCCCGGCTGAGGAGGCCGACGGCCCGCTCGGGCTCACCCGTTTCGATGAGCCAGTGACCGAACAACTGAAGGGGCCCGACCGCGTTGGGCTGATCGCGAACGGCCGCCGCGTAGAGCGTCCCTTCGTCGCGCCACTGCCCGGCCCGGATCCAGCACCGGCCCGCCATTGCAAGGGCGATGACCACGAGTGAGGCCTGGGCGCCGCGCGAACGGAGCAGCGGCGTCAGCGCCAGACCCGCGAGCATGCACAGCCATACCGACGGCAGGTACCAGATCCGCTCCGCGAAAAAGACCCGCATGAGCACGAACAGGTTTGCGGTGGGCAGGTAGCTGACGAGAATCGCCCCCGACAAAAGCGCCCATTCGGGCCGGCCCTTGCGCCAGGCCAAGAGCGATCCGCCCACCAGCAGGAGCGTCGCAGCCAGCCCGACCATCACGTGCACGTTCGCGATTCCGGTCGCGAGGTGTATGGAGTTGATGGAGTACTTGATCGAGAGGACCGCGGGCCAGAGGGTCTTCGCCCAGTACATGCCCCAGAGCTGAATGACGCCGAGGGCGTGCTGCCAGGCGGGAGCGTCCACCAGGAGGTTGATCGTCTTGGTCAGCGGCGCCTGTTGATAGAGCCGTGCATCGAGGGCGTAGTACCGCGCCGCGACATAGATGCCGAGGGGCAGCGCCACATAGAGCAATCGACTTGCTGATGCCCACCAGGATCTGTCGCGACCTGCGACGGTTACCTCGGGCCGCGCCGACCAGTACAGCTCGAAGAGCAGGGCGAGGGGGAGGACGGCGAGCCCGCTCTCCTTCGCGCACATCGCCGCGAATGCGGCGGCCGACGACGTCGCATACCAACCGGTAGCGGCGGCGCGCCCGCGGGCGGACAGGGCCCGCCGATGAAGCAGAAGCGCGGCCACGGTGCCCATCGTGGCGAGCAGGTCGGCCCGGCCGACGACGCTCGAGACCACGTCGGCGTGGATGGGGAGAACGGCGAACCCGAGGCCAGCGGCCATTGCCGCCGCCTCGCTCCCGCCGACCCGACGGCACAGGCGCACGATAAGCACGCAGATCAAGGCGTGAAGGATGACGTTCACCAGATGTTGCCAGAACGGCCCGGTGCCGAAGCTGAGTCGCACGAGTCGGAACGAGGTCAGCGTGAGCGGCCGGTAGAGAAGGTCCCGATGCGTCGGTTGCGTCTCGGGGGCGGACCAGTAATCGCCGGTCCAGATGTCGCGCCAGCCCGTGTCGCCCTGAACGAGCGAGTTGTCGCGAACGATCAGGACGTCGTCGTAGCAGTAATCGTTGGGCAGCACATTGAGAAACGTCACGGCCGCGGCCGCGGCGGCGATCCACTCCGCGCGCAGCCACCACGGTCGCACGGCGGCGGACCGGGAACGATCGCGATTTCGTTCCGAGATGCGTACTGCGGTCTTGTCTGGCCTTGCGACGGGCACGGCGGGATTGTAGGCCGGGCGGGGCGTCAGGCCAGCGGGTCAGTCGATGTCAGATTGGAGCGCACGCGCAAGAGCCGCCGGCGCTTTCGGGCGCTGCGGGTCGCAGCGCCCAGGCCCAGGCGCGTTTCCCAATAATGCGCCGCGAGGCGGGCGTCGAACGTGGCCGTTCCCACCTCGACGGTCGGAATGCGGGGGAACCGGTGCGGCGTATCGAGCGCGTAGGCCAGAGCCGCCTCCGTCTCGCAGATCATGCGGCGGCGGAGCGCTTCGTGGACCCGGTGTCGAGCGCGGCGACGGAACATCACGAACCCCCGCTGCGCGCGGCGCCCGCGGCAGAGTCCGAGCCGACCGGATCCTCTTCCGGCAGATGCATGTACCAGAGCATGGCGATCGCCGACGCAGTGCCGACGAAGACGCATTGGATCGGGAGGATGCGCAGGAAGTTGCTCGCCGGCACGGCGGCCAACTCCGAGGCCCCTCCCGGCCGGGCGGCGGCCCAGACGTAACCGGCGACCGCAACGAGGCCCGCGGCGAAAACGCCCCAGAGCGCGGACTTCACGGGAACCATCCGGTGGGCCACATAGCAGCCGGCACAGATCGACGCGGCGACGATGAAGCAAACCTGGCCGTGCTGAATCGACCGCGCGGACCATCCGGTAGCGACGATGTTGAACGCCACGACCGCGGCAAAGGCCGTGATCAGCATGTGACGAACCCCGTCGCCCAGGGGCGTCCGGGCGTATCCTGTGCCGCCGAGGGGCAGCGGTAGGATCGCGCCGAGATCGTACGCGGCGAGAATGCGCGCGTCGTGCGTCGGATCGACCGACAAGGTGTGTCCGCCGTCCGGGCCCGGAGTCGGGGCTCGACGGCCCGGGTCGAAGCACCAGCGCATCACCAGCCCCGAAACGAGCAGCACGAGGACCGCGACCACCAACCAACAAACGGCCTCAACCGCGAGGAGTACGCCAAGCCCCCGCGGCGATCCGCCGGAATTGGCATGAGCCAGAAGCAGCGGCTCGATGCTCGCCCCACGAAACGTGGCGACCGTCACTCCGACCGAGGCCGCAAACGACCCCACGTCCACCAGCTTCCGCCCGGCGAGCACCGTGCCGAGTGCCGCAGCGACCGCCGCCAGTGCCCCGGCCTGGAGCACCATCATCAGCGCCCCACGGCGGCTGAGCAGGCTGACCGCCCCGAGCGGATCGTCGGGCCGCATCGCCGTCCACCCCACGGTCAGGAAGAGGTATCCGGCTGCAAGCAGCGCTCCCCACACCAGCGCCTTGTCCACCAACGTGAGTGGGTGAGGGTCGAACACCGCCAGGCTGGGTGCGTCGCTCATCGCGCTGCGGGCTCCATGAACTCGTGTCTGCGTAACACCCGCTCGATCTCCAGGCGAGCCTCGCCGCCGACCGGACAAAGGGGCAACCGAAACTCCTCGCCGATCAGGCCCCGGATCGCCAGGGCCGTCTTGATCGGCAGCGGATTCGGGCCGAACCGGCCAATCCCCTTGGCGAGATTATACATCTTTCTGTGCAGGCGTAACGCCTCGGGCCCGTCCCCTCGCCCGGCCGCCTCGACCAGCGACTTCATCAGCGAGGGATCGAGATTCGAAATGACGCTGACCACGCCGACGGCCCCGAGGGCCATCATCGGCCAGGTCAGCGTGTCGTCGCCGCAGAGCACGGCGATGTCGCTGCGGCCGAGCAGGTCGGTGAGCTGATCGAGGTCTCCGGTGGCGTCCTTGACCGCGGCGGTTTGCGGAAAGCGCTCCCGGAGGCGAACGATGACGTCGTTGCCGATACTCACTCCGGTTCGGGCCGGCACGTTGTAGAGCACGATCGGCAGATCGACCGCATCGGCCACGGCGGCGTAATGAAGGAACAGCCCTTCCTGCGTCGGGCGGTTGTAATAGGGTGCGACGAGCATCGCCGCATCGGCGCCGAGCTCGGCAGCGCGCCGCGTCTTCCGAACCGCCTCCGCGGTGTGGTTGGACCCGGTGCCGGCGAGAACGCCGCACCGGCCGCGGGCCTGCTTGACGACCAACGAGATAATCTCGTCCTGTTCGGCACGGGAAAGCGTCGGCGACTCGCCGGTCGTGCCGCAGGGCACGAGCCAGTCGGTTCCGGCGTCGATCTGTCGTTCGACCAGGTCCGCCAGCGCCGCGTCATCCACTTCGCCTTCGCGAAACGGCGTAACCAGCGCGGTCATGGCGCCGCGCAGTTCGAGGCGTGCATCGTCGGTGGTCATCGTTACGTCCTCCATCCTTGTTGGACCAATGGCCGGGTCTTGCCGCGCATCATATCGGTTGAGTGCCATGCCCGCCTCGCGGGAGGGCATGCCACGCCGTCGCACCCTGCTTCAAATCGCGAGTTGCACCTCCGCCGATTCTCCTGACGCCTCGTTAACGACAACGAACGAGCCCAGCCGGTCGCCTCGGAGTTGATCGTTGGCGTTGAGCAACTCGATGCCGTACACGGTTCCATCTGGGGCCATGTCAACGTTAAGTTCGTCGCTCACACGGATGGTCTCCACCTGTTCCGGCTTGTCCCGCAGTTTGATATAGGCCATGTTGTACTTCGGGTCGTATGACAACCTCATCTGCGGTTCTCCTTAGAAGAACTTGACCATCACCGTGATTACCAGCCATCCACCCGGCTGCTGTACCGCAATCGCTTCCACCTGTTTGGTTGCGTACGTGCGTCCTCGCCATGCCCCATTATAGGCAAAGTTCCTTCGGAATCCGACGCGCCCGAACCTGGCCGGAAAACGCTCACCAGACTCGACCGTCGCGGCGACCTCCTCCTCGCTCGCGCCGCGCTCCGTGATCCGCTCCCGTGAGTGGGGATGTAGACGAACCTCCACAGGACCTCCTCGTCCCGTTAATCCGAGTCGCCTGCCGTGCGCCGCGCAGCGCTACCGTTCGCCGGGCGCATCGATCTCGAGCAGGCGTTTCATCTCCCGGACCGCCTCACGCATGCCGACGAAGACCGCCCGCGACACGATCGAATGGCCGATGTTGAATTCGCCGAAGCCCGCCAGCGACGCGACCGCCCCGATGTTGCGGTAGGTCAGCCCGTGACCGCCGTGGACCTCCAGCCCGGCCCGCGTACCGGCCTCGATCCCGCGGGCGAGTTCGTTCAACGCCGACGCACGCTCGTCGGCGTCCTTTGCGTGGGCATAACGTCCGGTCCAGAGCTCGACCGCGTGGAACCCGAGATCGGCCGAGGCCCGGATCTGCTCCTCGAGCGGCTCGATGAACGCGCTGACGATCATCCCCTCGTCGCGCAGCCGCTTGACTGCCGCGGCGATGCGGTCACGATGCCGCAGAACGTCGAGGCCGCCTTCGGTCGTCAGCTCCTCGCGTCGCTCGGGGACCAGAGTGCACTGCTCCGGGCGGCGCTCACTCGCGATGCGCACCATCTCGTCCGTCGCCGCCATCTCCATGTTGAGCTTGACGGCAACGGTCTCTTTCAGCAGCCGGGCGTCGCGATCCTGAATGTGACGTCGATCCTCGCGCAGGTGGAAGGTGATCCCGTCGGCCCCGCCGAGCTGCGCCTCGACCGCCGCCCACACCGGGTCTGGCTCGTCCGTGCGGCGGGCCTGTCGCACGGTCGCCACGTGATCGATGTTCACACCGAGAATCGCCATCGCTGACACCTCCCGCTACCTGTGGGTGTGACGCCATTGTAATCCGTCGGCGCCGGCGTGCACCTCGCCGCCGCCACGTCGTCCGGCCACCGGCATGGCCCACCCGCCAGGCGAGCGCCCCGAACACCGCGATTATCGCCCGGTGCGTGGCGGACGCTGCCGTCGAATCATCCTCGCTGCTAAGGCGCCGGGGCCGAGTGTCCGATGTACCGCCCAGGATGTATCGATTGGGCGTGCGTGCGCGCTCCGCGCCGTCGCCCGTCCGAGAATACCGGCCCCGCCCACAAGCTGGAGACATCTGACGATGAACGCACGTGTGCTCGAGACCATCAAGAACTCGGCGGCCGTTCCCTCCATGCCCCAGGTCGTACTGCGGTTCCTGGAAATCATGCAGGACCCGAACTTCGAGTACGGCGATCTGGTGCGGGTGCTCTCCGGCGACGCGGGCACGGTCAGCGAGATCCTCCGCCTGGCCAACTCCGCCCTGTTCGGCGTTCGGAACAAGGTCGTCTCGATCAAACAGGCGCTGACCCTCCTCGGCCCCAAGCGGGTCCGGTCGCTTCTGCTCGGCCGGTACCTCGTCGACGCGATGGCCAGCAAGAAAGTCGCCGGTCTGGACATGTGCTACTTCTGGCGGAGATCGCTGACGTCCTCCGTGGTCGCCTCTCACTTCGCCGGATCGGCCACACCGAAGCTCCGGGAAGAAGCCTTCGTGGGTGCCCTGCTGGCGGACATCGGCATCCCCATCCTGACCGAGACGTTCCGTGACAAGTTCCGGCCGATCGCCGAACGCTACGCCCCGCGGGCCGAGCCGCCCACGCCGGAGGAGGAGCTGGAGGCGGTGGAAGTGACGCACGCCGAGGTGTCGGCCATGGTCATGGCCCACTGGACGCTGCCGGAAAGCGTGACCCGGGCCGTCAACCTGCATCAGTCCATCCACCCCGGCGAGGGCAACGCCGCAGCCGTCGCCCGCGTCATCAATGGCGCCGACCGGATCGCGAAGCTTCTCTGTGAGGCGCCTGACGAGGACCACATGGTCGACGTCTGTCAGAACGCCGCCGGCTTCGTCGGCGTGGGAGTCGGCCTCATCGCCGACATGCTCCCTACGGTTGAGAGCGAGATCGAAGAGCTCGCCGACGCCCTGCGCATCGACGTGATCCCGAGCGACGTGTACGCGCGGGTGGCCAAGGCGGTTCGCGATCGGCTCGTCGCTCCGGCCGCCGGTTAGCGGCGCAGTCGCCGCGTGGCGGCTCGGTTCGCCGGTCCCGCCGCCACTTGGTACGCAGGATTCCCACCCCCGCACGTGACGATCCGCCCGCGCGATGTCCGGTAAGAACAACGGTCTCTCGCACGTCGTTCGCGCGCATCTCGGTTATCGGTTCTACCCGTGCGAGCCGGCGCGTGCGTCGTCGAAACTGCGTCCGGCGCGCGCGTCCGAATGTACTAAAGGCCCGTTATCGGCGCGACGATTCTCACGTTTGTCAGGCTCGTCTGCGGCGGGTTATTGGGCCGCCGACGTGGGATGGATCCAACCTGGGAGCGGGGTTCCGGCGGCGCGGGAGCGCCCTCGCGGGGTAAGGAAGCCTGGACGAGTCGGGACGGGAGGGGCATCCGGGGGCACCTCAACGGATTGAGTTCTCTCCGCATGGTTGGAGACGAAATCGGGGAAACCACCCCGAGCGTCGAATGTCGATCACGCCGGCCAAGACCGATCCGCGGCGGCGGATCCGTCACCGGCAGCATAGCCCCTTGTGGAGGCTTGAACGAGAATGAGTCGAATCAACACCAACATCGAGTCCTTGATCGCGCGGCGCGCTCTGGCCGTGAACAACTCGTCCCTCAACGAAGCGCTGGGCCGCCTCAGCACGGGGCTGAAGATCAACAGCGGGCGAGACGATCCGGCGGGGCTGATCGCGTCCGAGACGCTCCGGGCGAGCATCCGGGCCATCGATCAGGCCGTGGAGAACGCCGTTCGCGCCGACACGATCGTGTCCGTGGCCGAAGGCGGGCTCCAGGAAATCAGCGCCCTGCTCATCGAGCTCGAGAACCTGATCGACCAATCGGCCAACCAGGCCGGACTCACCGATGAGGAGGTCGCCGCGAACCAGATCCAGATCGACTCGATTCTCGCCTCCATCAACCGGCTGGCCGATGCCACGGCGTTCGGCGACAAGAAGCTGCTCAACGGCAACCTCGACTTCACGACCTCCGGCATCAACATCAACGAGCCGACCGGGTCCGCGGTCTCGCACCTGGACAACGTCCAGGTCAACGCCGCCAAGATCCCCAACGGCTCCTACCGGCAGGTCAACGTCAACGTCGTCACGCCGTCTCAGATCGCCGTCATCAGCGCCGTGCCCGCGGGAACCAACGGCGGCGGCACGCTCAACGGAACCACCAACGGCGTCACCACGCTCCAGGTGCGGGGGAACCTCGGAACCGAAATCCTGAGCTTCGCCTCCGGAACCACCACCGCGCAGATCGCCGCGGCAATCAACGCCTCCTCTCAATTGACCGGTGTGTCCGCCACCGCCTCCGCCGCGGGTGGTGGTCCCGACTCCCTCGTGCTACAGAGCACCGAGTTCGGATCCGACCAGTTCGTCACCGTCAGCATCATCCAGAACACCGGCGCCTTCGTCTCCCAGGCGAGCCAGGTGACCGATTACGGCACCGACGGGACCGTGACGGTCAACGGGGCCAATGCCGTCGTCAAGGGGCTCGACGTGGCCGTCAACACCTCGTCGCTCGCCCTCGACATGCGCCTGACCTCGACCCTGGGAAGCACGACCAACGGCACAACCGCGTTCGAGATCACCGGCGGCGGGGCCATCTTCTCCATCTCGCCTACGGTCGGCCTGGCCGGACAGGAAGCGCTCGGAATCGGGGAGGTCTCGACCGCCCAGTTGGGCAACAACGACGTCGGTTACCTCGCATCGCTGGGGACCGGCCTGGCCAACGACCTGTCGAGCAAGAACTTCACGACCTCCCAGCGCATCGTGCGGGCCGCGATCGATCAGGTGGCGAAGCTCCGCGGACGCCTCGGCGGCTTCCAGAAGGACACGCTGTCCACGACGATCAACTCCCTCCGGGTGGCCCACGAGAACGTCACCGCCGCCGAAAGCGCCATCCGGGACGCTGATTTCGCCGTGGAAACGTCGAATCTGACCCGCGCCCAGATCCTCGTCGCCTCGTCGACGCAGGTGCTACAGTTGGCCAACGCCCAGCCGCAAAACGTCCTGGCGCTACTGGGATAGCCCCCGCCCCGCGCCTTCGCTGACGCCTCCCCAGGCGTCGGGGAGCGGCCCTCACCCGGCCCTCCTCGACGCCCGCGGGTATCCGACCTCCGCCCGCTTTTTAAAGAACCGCCGATCTTCCGTCGAAAGACCCGTGACGACAGCGCCACGGCAGCGGGCCGGCGGCGGTCGGGAGGAGGGGAACGGGCCCGGCGGGCGGCAACCTGAAGATCGCTACGAGGCGGTCGGATCGACGGGCTGCCGGGCATCGATCGCGCACGGTCGCGCGGTCGCGAGTTCACCAATCCGAACTCGACTGGTCAGGGAAGACACACGATGAGCCGGATCAATACGAATATCCCCGCGATCCAAGCGGTCCGTCACCTCAGCCGTAACTTCGACGACCTCCAAATCCGCCTCGAGCGGCTCAGCACGGGCCTGAAGATCAATCGCGGGCGCGATGATCCCGCCGGCCTGATCGCCTCCGAGCGGCTCCGCTTCGAGATCGGCGCGATCGAACAGGCCATCGACAACTCGGCGCGGGCCAACAACGTCATCTCCACCACCGAGGCGGCGCTCGGCGAAGTCAACGCTCTGCTGCTCGACCTTCAGGCCCTCGTCGTCGAGGCCGCCAACCGCGGCGCGCTGACCGACGAGGAGATCAACGCCAACCAGCTCCAGATCGACTCCATTCTGGCCAGCATCGACCGGATCGCCAACACGACCTCCTTCGGCAGCAAGAAGCTCCTCGACGGGACCGAGGCCTACACGCTCTCTTCGGTTCCCACCAACGCCCTGGCATCGGTCTCGATTTTCGCGGCCCGCCTGTCCGACGGTACGCCCCGGCAGGTCCGCGTGTCGGTGACCCAGTCCGCACAAACGGCGCAGGTCAGCTTCGTCGGCGCCACTGCGGGCACAACCTCCGTCACCTCCGCGACCACCATCGAGGTGCAGGGGCTGATCGGAACCGAGATTCTCTCCTTCGCGTCGGGCTCGACGTTTGCCGATATCAAAGCCGCGATCAACAGCGTCACCGCGACCACCGGTGTATCCGCGATCGTTTCCAGCCCCGGCGGCGGCGGAATCGCCAGCGCGGTGTTGCTCAACTCGACCGAGTTCGGCTCCGACGCCTTCGTCTCCGTCACCCCGATCGTGGGCAACTTCGTCACCGCCGGCAACAACAACCAGAGCATCCGCGACGCCGGGCAGGACGCCGGCGTGCTCATCGACGGGCAACAGGCGTTTGCCCGCGGGCTCCGCGCTGACGTGCGGACCGCCGGGTTGGACGCCCGCGTCTACCTCACCCCGACCTTCGGCCAGACGCTCTCCGCGGCCAACTTCGACATCACCGGTGGCGGCACCCTCTTCCAGATCACCCCCCAGATCACCCCGGCCGGGCAGGTCCACGTCGGCCTGAATTCCGTGCGCACCACGCAGCTCGGAAACAGCGTCGTCGGCCTGCTGCATTCGCTCCGGTCCGGGAGCCCGAACGATCTGTCGTCGAGGAACTACCTCGCCGCCCAGAACATCATCCGCGAGTCGATCGACGAGGTCTCCTCATTCCGGGGCCGACTCGGCAACATCCAGAAAAACACGATCGACACCAACGTGAACAGCCAGGGCGTCGCCCTGGAGAACATCATCGCGTCGGAGTCCGTGATTCGCGACGCAGACATGGCCCAGGAGCTCTCGCACCTGACCCGAGCCCAGATTCTGGTGCAGAGCACCTCGAGCACGTTGCAGATCGCCAACTCGGTCCCCAACCTGGTTCTGGCCCTGCTGCAATAACGGCCCGTTTATCGACCACGCACCCGCGAAGCGCGCCCGCCGCCGAAGGCGGGCGCCTTTTTTGCGCGCCCCAAGTCGGCCCGGTTCGGGCCGCACTCGTCGTCATCGCGGCAGCGCGCCCGATCCCCGCTTCCTGACGCACCGGGACCGTATTCTGTCGGATTTGACGCGAATGGAGAAACCGGTTATATACGGCGTCAAGCGTTCGAAATCATGGATTTCCCACGCGAAAAACTCGACGGCCGCCTGCACATCGTCGGTGATTCCATCAAGGAGGATCTGAGCAACCTCGCCCAGGATGTGCGCACCGGCCTGACGAACTCGCCCAAGTTCCTGCCCTGCCGCTACATCTACGATCGGGCCGGTTCGATCCTCTTCGAGAAGATCTGCGACCTGGCCGAGTACTACCCGACCCGCGCCGAGCGGGAGATTCTGTGCGATCGCGCCGAGGAGATCGCCGGCACCCTGCCCGGCGGCTGCGCCCTCGTCGAGCTCGGCAGCGGCAGCTCGGTCAAGACCCGAATCCTCCTGGAAGCGATTCTCCGCAAGCGCAACAACCTCACCTATGTGCCCGTAGACGTGTCGCGAACGATGCTCCAGAACACCGCGGTCGGATTGCTCGAGGACTTCCCGAGAATGCGGATCACCGCCGTCGTCGGGGATTACGAAACGGGCATCCGATTCGCACGGGACAACCTGGCCGGCCCGAAGTGCTTCCTCTTCCTCGGCTCCAGCATCGGGAACTTCGACCGGCCCGACGCGGTTGCCTTCCTGCGCATGCTGGCCGACAACATGAACCCCGACGACAGCCTGCTCATCGGCATGGACCTGGCCAAGGACGCCGACGTTCTGGAGCGGGCGTACGACGATGCGCAGGGCGTCACCGCGGCATTCAACAAGAACATCCTCGCCCGCATCAACCGCGAGCTCGGCGGGGACTTCGACCTCGACACGTTCCGCCACAAGGCGGTGTTCAACGAAGAGCTCGGCCGCGTCGAGCTGCATCTTTGCAGCACGGTCGATCAGAACGTGCACATCGACCGACTCGACCTCCACGTGCCCTTTGCGGCCGGCGAGACCATCCACACGGAAAACTCCTACAAGTACTCCGAACAGGAAATCGACAGGATGGCCCGGGAAGCCGGGCTCCGCACGCGGAAGCGATGGTTCGATCGCGAGCACCGTTTCAGCCTCAACCTGTTCGCTCGCGCCCAATAGGGTCCATCATCCGGACCGGTATGAAGGGGGATTCACCATGACGAAACGCCGTGCGAACCAAACGCATCGAAGCGAAGCCGCCCACAACCGGTCCGGCACGTCCGCCGCCTCGCTCCTCGAACGCTACCGCGAGGTGCGGGACTTCAGCCGCGCGCTCGTCGAAACGCTCGAGCCCGAGGACTGCGTCATCCAGTCCATGGCCGACGTGAGCCCCACCCGCTGGCATCTCGCCCACACCACCTGGTTCTTCGAGACCCTGGCCCTGGCCAAGTTCGACGAGCGCTACCGACCCTACCACCCGGAGTACGTTTTCCTCTTCAACTCGTACTACAACACCGTCGGCGACCAGTTCCCGCGCCCCGACCGCGGGCTGCTCTCCAGGCCGACGGTGAACGAGATCATGCAATACCGCGACCACGTCGACGCCCGGATGGTCGACATGCTCGAGCACCAGCGGCTGGCCGCCGATTCCGAGCTTGCCACGATCATCGAGACCGGACTCCACCACGAACAGCAGCACCAGGAGCTCATGCTCACCGACATCAAGCATGTCTTCTCCTGCAACCCGCTCTTCCCCGTGTACCGGCAGACGGAGCCCGACACCGGCGGGCAACCCGTCCCCCACCGCTGGGTGCGCTTCGACGAGGGCATGTACACGATCGGCGCAGAGGCCGACGATTTCTCCTACGACAACGAACGCCCGCGCCACCGCACCTTCATCCACGCCTTCGACCTCGCCTCGCGGCTCATCACCAACGGCGAGTATCTCGAATTCATGAATGACAAGGGCTACCAGCGACATGAGCTCTGGCTGGCAGAGGGGTTCAACGCTGTGAAGGAACAGTGCTGGACCGCGCCGCTCTACTGGTATCAGCGCGACGGCCGGTGGCACGCCTTCACCCTCTCGGGCCTGCGGCCGCTCGACCCCGCGGAGCCCGTCTGCCACCTGAGCTACTTCGAGGCCGACGCGTTCGCCCGCTGGGCCGGGGCCCGCCTGCCCCTCGAAACGGAGTGGGAGATCGCGTCGCAGCGCTGTCCGATCGCGGGCAATTTCGTAAACGCCAAGCGGTTCCATCCCACGCCCGCCCGCGGCGGCGTCGTCGAGGATTCGAGTCTGGCCCAGATGTTCGGTGATCTGTGGGAGTGGACCTCGAGCCCCTACGTGCCCTATCCCGGTTACGAGCCTCCGCCGGGCGCGCTCGGCGAGTACAACGGCAAGTTCATGTGCAACCAGATCGTCCTGCGCGGCGGCTCGTGCGCCACGTCGCAATCCCACATGCGCCGCACGTACCGCAATTTCTGGCCCGCCACGACCCGCTTCCAGTTCGCAGGCCTGCGCCTCGCCCGATGGACGGGGTAAACCAACTGGCGACGTGGCCAAAACATCGCATTGGACCGTAACGCCGGCATGCTCACAGGTGTGCGGCGGCGCGTCGGCACCCGGCCGGCCACTTGTGCTCCGCGTCCCGAGCGAGGTCCAAAGATGCGCGGCTCAGGTCGTGCGAATTTTACTTGCATTATTCCGTAAACGCTGATAACCTCGTAACGCCTCGTTGGACAGTCCGGACGAGCCCCGCCCGTAGCGGCTGCCTGCGAGGAGGGACGTCGCTTCCGCGAGGGACCTGGACGGAAAAGGAGCCTGCCATGCCTTGTTTCAGGCGACGCCGCGCGAAGTCGGCGGTCATTGAAGGCACTATCTATGGAGTCGCCTCATTAGCGCTGGCTGTGACGGTGCAAGGCGAGCCCGACCGGACCCAGCGTGACGCCGGCAAGACCACCGTCTCGTGGATGGTGCCACAGGCCATTGCAGCCCGGACGAACTACGCGGCGATGCGCGCTTACCACCGAAACCACCCTGATGTCCAGGCAGTCGTTGCGCCATATCGGAAGCCGCCGCCGCCGGATGTGATACCACTTGAGGAGATCCCCGCGAATGGAACATACCGCGAGCGCATCGAACGCCTGCGTGAGGCGCCACGAGCCACACCGGACGGGTCCCAGACCGACGATGCCTCCGAGCCGCTGCGCGGACCTCGGCAGGACCGGCAGGCCCCATCCCGGTTGGCCCTTCGTCCGCCGGAGCGCGTGGCACCGGCTCCTCCCCTCATCGCCAGCTTTCAAGGAACGGTCGACAGCGGGTCAGCGATCCCTCCAGACACGATGGGCGCCGTCGGCCCGGATCATGTCGTCGAGATTCTCAATTCCGGGTTTACAATCTTCAATCGCACGGGGGGGCTTGTCGCGCCGGAGATCTCCTTAGAGGCCTTCTTTTCCGGCCTGGGAACTTCGCCCGGGGACCCGGCAAGCGACGCCTTCGATCCCAAGGTGCTATTCGATCAGTACTCGGGCCGGTTCGTCGTGGGCGCCGATGGCAACCCAGACGCCCGCGATGGCGTCATCATCTCGTGGGTGCTCATCGGCATCTCCCAGACGCCCGATCCGACCGGGGACTGGAATCTGTTCGCGATCCGTGCCGATGTGCCGGGGGTGGACGACTGTCTGTGGGCAGACTATCCGGGCCTCGGCGTTGACCCCCACAACGTGGTGATCACCAACAACATGTTCGCGGTTTCGGACCCCGGTTGCGTCGGGGGATCCTTCCACCCCGACGTCTGGGTGATCGACAAGGCGGCCCTGATCGCGGCTACGGGCCCGCTTGTCGCCGGCGTCGACTACAACGTGTTCCACGATCCGTGCGGTGCGATTAACTTTTCCGGCGCGACGTTTCAGCCCTCCCACACGTTCGGGCAGACTCCCGCGACTGCCATCAACCACATCCTCCATCAGGGCATCATCGACACTGTCGATACGGAGCGCCGGTTCCTTCGCCGGCTCACCATAACCGGCGTCGGGGGATCCGCCATCCTCGGACTGGGCGCGGACCCGTGCCGGGACTACGTCGAGATCGACGGGTACAGCTTCGGTTTAGCTGACGCGCCTCAAGCCGACTGTGATACCGACATCGCCACCAACGATCCGCGCCTCCTAAACGTGGTAACGCGCAACAACAAGATCTGGACAACGCATTCCGTCGGCGGCAGCGGCGCCATCCCCAGCCCGGGGCCGGCGCTGAAACCCGAGGTGGCGTGGTATGAGATTGACCCCGCATCGTTCGGGCCCTTCCCTGGCGGCGTACCGATTCAGCAGGGCCGCGTTTCCCATCCCACTCTGCATTTCTACTTCCCGTCGATCGCCGTCAACAAAGACGAATGTGTGGCACTGGGGTTTTCCGGGTCCGATGACTCGACCTACGCGAGCGGGTACTACACGGTGCGTTTCCCGGCGGACCCGCCCGGCACCACGCAGCCCGTGGAACTCCTGAGAGCCGGCGAGGATGCCTACTGGAAGCAGTTCACCGGCACGCGCAATCGCTGGGGAGATTACAGCGCGACGGTAGTCGATCCGATCGACGACGAGACCTTCTGGACCGCGCAGGAATACGCTACCGGGCAATTCCCGTCCGGAAAACTCGACGTCAACTCGCCGCTGTCGATCGCAGACACCTACGACGCGCCTCCCGCCTCCTTCGGTCCCGCGTTAACTCCGGCGGGAATGACCGGCGACGTCGCGCTTGCCGAGCCCAACGAGGCTTGCAGCGCGATCACCAATCCTGCGGCGGTCGATGGCAAAGTCGCTCTGGTCGATCGCGGCTCGTGCTTCTTCAGTACGAAGGTGAAAAACTGTCAGGACGCCGGCGCCATAGCCGTCATCGTCGCCAACAACGTCGCGGATCCGCCGTTCCGCATGAGCGCGGGAACGGCTGACGTGATCACTATTCCGTCGGCTATGGTCTCGCAGGCCGATGGTCTGACAATCCGGACCGAGGCGGCCGGAGGGTCGACCGTGAATGTGCGTCTCTACGTCGTTGTCCCCGTGACCTGCGAGGCCGAAAGCGGGCGATGGGCCACCTGGTGGGGGGCGTTCTCATGTGCGGGCGAATGTGGAGACGGCGTCGTGAATGCGGATGAGGAATGTGACAACGGCTTGGGCAACTCTGATACGGAACCCGACGGCTGCCGGACGGATTGCCAGGCCGCCGGTTGCGGCGACAACGTCGTCGATTCCGGCGAGGACTGTGACGACGGGAACACCGTGGGCGCCGACGGGTGCTCATCCGACTGCTTGTTCGATGCACCGCCTCCGCTCGAGGGCTGCACCAACGACTTCGCCCTGGCCACCAACGGCGCGGGCGGCGAGCGGCTGTCCCGCTTCGGCTGTGTGTCCGCGCCCGAACTGCCCGCCGTGGCGGGCGGCGGAGGGACGGCCATTCGCGTGACTTTCCGCACGCTTCTGAACACAGACCCGGGCGATCCGGACGGTGCGGGCGTCTGCCCCCCACGGTCACTGCTGACCTCGCCGCCGCCGAGCATCAGCCAGTTCGAGGGTCAGACCCGCTGGCTCGGGGCGCCGGTCGAGATCGTGGACGAGGCCCTGCCCACGCCCCCCAACTACATCGGTGCGCCGCTCGTCTGCACCGCCGGCGAGGCCGCGGTGCGAGACTGGAGCCCGGCCGGGCTGACGGCCTCGTTCGGCGGGGACACCGACGCTTCGCGGATCTACTTCTACGGCTCGCCGGTCGTGCCCTGCTCGGTGTACGAGGTGTCGCATTGCAACGACCCGCTCAACGAGGATAGTTGTTCCGACCTGGTGTTGATCTTCACCAGTCGGATGGCCGACGCCTGGCCCCCATTCGCCCCGGCGCCGGGCCAGCCGAGCTTCACCGACATCAACACCCATGTGAACAAGTACAAGGGAATCCCCTTCACGCCCGGGAACCCGCCGCTGGGCGGTGCCCCGGAGTGGCACACATTGGAAAAGGGTAACGTGGTCGGCGACTACGACGTGAGCGTCGCAGACAGGAAGGTGGGGTTCCTGGACATCGGCGTCGCCGTCGAAGGGTACAAGGGTATCCCCTACAAAGAGCCGGGCCCGTGCAACCCCGGCACCGCCCTCGACGACTGCGGCAATGCGTGCAGCACGGCGCCGTGACGGAGCGTTGCAGTTCGCGATATTGCAGGCGAGAGGAACATTGACAGGTGGCGGTCCGAGCGCTGTCCCCGGTGCTGCGCGCGCCGAAACAAAGCCCCCACACGCGTCCGCGCGCTCGACTTGGACAAGTGTCCCTCCGTACCCTGAATTTCCCATTTCGTTCTTGACATCGATCCAGGCGGCACCTACACTGAGCTTCTTCTTGTTCGGGTCAGATTCGGTTCGGGAGCAATCTAGGCCGACCGTTGCGGCAGCTCGGTTACCCCTCACGTGATTGTGAGGATTCCGCTGTCGTCGGCAGGCATCGGCGGTCCCGTTTGGGACTGCCCGCGGACGGTGATGTCATTCGCAGGTAACGTTGGACGGTTGGTTCGCGGCGCCGACGCCGCGGGGTGATGCAAGAGCCTTCACTTTGGTTTGAGCAAAGGAGACGAAGCTGATGTCCAGGCAATCCCGACTCCGCCCGTGCCTGTCCGTGTTGATGGGGCTCCTCGTAGCGGTCGGCCTCGCGGATCGTACGCGTGGCGTTCCGCCGTCGCAAGCAGGGCAGGGGGTCGCGCCGCTTACGGACGAGCCGGTCTCCGTCTTTTCGAACCCCCGCGAAGTCCCGAGGCGGGTGCCGGTCGCTCCCCCGGTGAGCGTCGCCGCCGCGGGCGTAACCGGAGCCGACGATTGCGGCGACACCGTCCTCACGCCCGTTCCCGTGGGCCCGGTGGGCAGCCCGCTGACGGTTACGATCTTCGGCGACAACTCGGGTGCTTCCACCGCGGATTGCGGCCCGCTCGGCGGCGATCTGGTGTGGTGGGAGTCGTTCGAGATCGACGAATGCGCCACCGTAACGATCGACTTTTGTGGCACCGACCCCGTCGCACGACCTTCATGGACCAGTCTGACTCCCAACTGTCCGTGCGCCGGCTTCTGGGGGGCCGATGCGTTTAACCGCTTCGGAACTTGTCCGGAAGGCAACATCGCGCTCACCTTCTTCGGCCTGCCGGCGGGCCGCTGGTACTATCCGCTTCTTTCGCAGCCCGGGCTTACGGTCTGCACAGACACGGGCGCCTTCTGCAACGACAGCTCCGAGTGCAATGAAGGGGTGCCTTGCACCAATGCCATGCATCCGTACACGATGCACATTACCGCAGAGGCCAGCCTCGGCAGTTGCTGCGATCACACGGCCGAGACCTGTACGGAGGACGTTGCGGAGGCTTCGTGCAACGGCGCCAACGAGACCTGGGTCTGTGGCGCGCCCTGCTGTGAACTTGAATGTCGGGACCTCGTGGGACCGGAGTATCAGTCGTCCAATGTCGAGCTCCTGAGTTACCTGTCCATGGACGACTTCGCGACCTATGCGGGGACCCCCGGCCTGCCATACCACGGCAATGAACAGTGGGGCTACACCTCCCCGGCCGGCCGGAAGTACGCCATCATGGGCTTTACCACGGGAACGGGCTTCGCGGACGTTACCGAGCCCAGGAGTCCCCAGATCGTCGGATACGTCGACGGCGCCGGGGTCGACTCGCCCTGGCGCGACATGGCCATCTGGGCCGAGCATGCCTACATCGTCACCGACCAGACCGGAGTCGGTCTGCAAATCGCCGACCTGAGCAGCATCGATCAGGCTTCTGTCAGCCTCGTCGCCACTTCGAACCTCGGCGTGGGCTTCTTCACTGCGCACAACATCTTTGCCAATCCTGATTCCGGCTACGCGTACCTCTGCGGCTCAAACTCCCCGACCGATGGCCTCGTGGCGTTGGACCTGACCAGCCCCACGGCCCCGACGATTGCGGGAACCTGGTCGGACGCGTACGTGCACGATGTCTACGTCATCAGCCATGACGACTGCCCCTATGCGGGCCGCGCCGGTCAGCCCTGCGAGATTGCGTATACGTTCTCCGGCGGGGACGGTCTCTTCGCCGTCGACGTCACCGATAAGGGGGCGATGGTCACGATCGACCAGGAGTTCTATCCAACCATCAGCTATTGCCACCAGGGATGGCTCAGCGAGGATGGAAACACGCTGTTCATGGGCGACGAGGGTGACGAACGGGTCGGAAACGTCTCGAATACCACGACCTACGTCATCGACGTGCAGGATCCGGCCAATCTCGCGTTCGTACCCGCCCAACACTTCACCGGCGAGTCCTGCGCCATCGATCACAATCTGATGGTCCGTGGCGATCGCGTCTACGAGGCCAACTACACGACGGGACTTCGCGTCTTCGACATCAGTAATCTGGCCAGCATCTCCGAGGTGGGCTTCTTCGACACACATCCCGAAAACAATGCCCGGTTCTTCGACGGCGCCTGGGGCACGTACGCCAGCAAGGATCAGCGTGTCGTCCACATCTCCGATACCTGGCGCGGACTATTCACTTTCTGTGACGAACCCACGGTGCCCATAGCAAGCTTCACAATGAGTGTGGCGGACGTGGAGGCCGGAGTCCTGGTTGACTTCGACGGAAACTCCTCGAGCCACTGCGACCCCGCCGGATGCTTGACCGCCTACGAATGGGACTTCGACTATGACGGGGTCACGTTCGACGTCGATGCCACCGGGCCGACAGTGCAGCATGCGTACGCGACGGCGGGCACGTCCACACCCGCCCTGCGCGTCACCGCCGGGCCCTGTGCTGCTGCCGCGCAGGACAGCACCGCCGGGCCGGGCGAAATCGACATCGCTACATTGTCCATTCTGGTAGAGTCGGGCGCTCCGGATACGCCCGCTACGTGCTCCAACGACTTTGCGGCTGCGTCGAACGGTACCGGCGGTGAGCGGTTGAGCCGCTTCGGCTGTGTGTCCGCGCCCGAGCCGCCTGCGGCGGCGGGTGGCTCGGAGACCGCCGTTCGGGTCACCTTGCGAACCCTGCTCAACAGCAATCCGGCCGATCCGGACGGCGCGAGCGTCTGCCCCCCGCGGTCGCTGTTGACCTCGCCGCCGCCGAGCATCAGCCAGTTCGAGGGTCAGACCCGCTGGCTCGGGGCCCCGGTCGAGATCGTCGACGAGGCGTTGCCCACGCCGGCCAACTACATCGGCGCGCCGCTGGTCTGCACCGCCGGCGAGGCCGCGGAGCGCGACTGGAGCCCGGCCGGGCTGGCGGCCTCGTTCGGCGGGGACACCGACGCTTCGCGGATCTACTTCTACGGCTCGCCGGTCGTGCCCTGCTCGGTGTACGAGGTGTCGCATTGCAGCGACCCGCTGAACGAGGCGACCTGCTCCGATCCCCTCCTGGTCTTCACCAGTCGGATGGGCGACGCCTGGCCACCGTTCGCACCCTCGGCGGGCCAGCCTTCGTTTACGGACATCAACACCCACGTGAGCAAGTACAAAGGCATCCCGTTCACCCCCGGCGACCCGCCGCTGGGCGGTGCCCCGGAGTGGCACACGCTCGGAAAGGGCAACGTGGTCGCTGACTACAACGTGAGCGTCGCAAACAGGAAGGTGGGGTTCCTGGACATCGGCGTCGCCGTCGAAGGGTACAAGGGTATCCCCTACAAAGAGCCGGGCCCGTGCAACCCCGGCACCGCCCTCGACGACTGCGGCAATGCGTGCAGCACGGCGCCGTAGCCGCCGTGCGGTACGGTGGCAATCGCCGATGCGCGAGGACCCGCGCACAGTCCCCGCGCCCGCTCACCGTGGCCCAACCCGGAGCCGCGACGACGCTGCCCGGGCCGCGGACACGGCACACCACGAACACCGGCGTTTTCACGCTTGACCTTCAAGCCGGGTTCAAGGTATAGAATCCCTTCGCAGTGACCGTGCGAGGGCGCGCGATGTGGACGATCGGACAAGTCGCCTCCGCCGTCGGCGTGGCGACGAGCACCATCCGCTACTACGAGCGGGAGGGGTTGCTTCCTCGGCCGCCGCGGACCGCGGCGGGATACCGCCTTTACGATCCCTCCGCCCTCGAGCGCCTCCGGTTCATCCGGACCGCGCAGTCCGTCGGCTTCTCACTCGAGGACGTTCGAGCGCTCCTCGCTCTCGACCACCGCAGCTCCTGCAACCAGGTTCAACGTCTGATCGAGGCCCGCCTTGCAGACGTTCTGCGTCGCATCGGCGAATTGGAGCACGTTCGGGACACCCTCGCCGCGGCCCTCGACCGCTGCCGCAAGTCGGGCCGCGGCTGTCCCGTGCTCCGCGATTTTCGCAAGCCCTCGCGGCGGGAATCGCGGACCCGGTGAATCGTGCGACCCCGTATGACCTTTCCGACTTTTCCCTTGACTTTGAACTCGGGTCCAAGGTGTATACTCCCCTTGGTTGCAGCGGAGACCGATATGCCCTTACTACGGACAGCCTGCTCGCTTCTCGTAATCGGTGCCATGGTCGGGTGCCACAGTGTCATGAAACAGCCAGATGATCAGCGCAACAAGAGCTACTCCAAGGTCAACTTCCGCGTGCTGGGCATGATGAAGGCCAAGTCGGGCGCCACGTGAATGGCCTGACCCGACGCGGTCACGGCATCCCTGGAAGGGATCAACGGTATCGAGATGGTCGTGTGGGACTACCCGAGAGATCTGGTAACCGTGCACTTTCGCCCCGAAGCCGCCTCGCCGGACGCGATGGCACGGCTGATCTCCGAGCTGGGCTACACACCGGAAGTCACGGACACGGCCGCGGGACACGCTGCTGTTGCGGCGACCCCCCGGCTCGCGCCGGTTCTTCATGATGCGCCGGCGTTCTTCGTTGATGCTTTTGAAAGGGCGCGGGCCGCCAAGCGCCCGCTGGTCATTGACTTCTGGGCGCCTTGGTGCCCGGCCTGCCGGCGTCTCAAGCATGAAACACTGGAGCATGCGGAAGTGGCGGAGGCGCTCGAAAGTGTCGAGGTGCTCTATGTCGACCTGGACGAGTTCCCCGGCCTCGGGGCGGCCTACGGAGTCGCCGCCATCCCCGACGTCGTCTTCGTCGACAGGAACGGGGCCATCGTCGGACGCTTGCAGACCTTCGAGCCGCCGGCCCAGTTCCTCGACCGGTTGACCTCGTGGTTGGCAGGGCAGTGACCCGAACGGGATCGCTGCCGCTGGAAGAAGCGGACCGGCTGAACGGCCCGCGGATCTGGAGATAGCATTATGCGTGGCGTCGCCGTTGCACTGCGCCTGTGCGGTTTCATCCCGCTGGCCGGATGCGCAGCCGTACAGAACACGCCGACAACCGACGCGCAATGTCGCGGGGGCCGCGTCCGCGCCGCATTCATCGCCCTCGAGCTGGACGAGGTGACCGACACCCAGGGTCCCGACGTCGAGAAGGCCGTCAGTGCTGTGCCCGGTGTCATGCGGGCGGCCATGAACGTGCGGACGGAAGTGCTGAGCGTGATTGCGGACGCGCACGCCGACGTCACCGCCGAGCGTCTTGTCGCCCTGCTCCGTACGGCCGGATACACGGCGCGAGAAGCCGACGAGCAGAAGCACGAACGGGCACTTGAAGCGATGCGCGCCGGAGGCGCCATCGTCGTTGCAAGCGACCACGCGGCGCCAAGCGACGCCGCCGGGGATCCGGACAAGGGCGCACGCATGGGAAATCTGACGATCATCGACGACACCCTGAACCCCCTTCGTGACCGCTTCAACGCCGACAAAGACAAGCACCGGTTTGTCGCCATCCTGTCTCCGACCTGACCGGGCTGCGTACACGGCGCCCGTGCGGTGCAGAAATCGATTCTGAACGACTTCCCCGACGCCGACATCAGCGTGAGCATCGTCTGGATTCAGATGCCGGGATTCGCGGACGACGAGGCTGCGGCCCGCCGAATCGCCGGAACGTTCAACGACCAGCGCGTCCAACACTTCTACGATCGGTTCCCGGCCCATCTCGCAGGCAAGGCCTTCGCCGGGAACCTGGTCCAACACGGGCCGGCCTGGGACATCTATTTTTTCTACGGGAAAGGACAGCAATGGACCGATACGCCACCGCAGCCCGTGGAATGGATGCACCAATTAAGCGGCGGCACACGGGCCGATCCAGCGAAGTTCCACACCGGTGCCGAACTGTTCGAACGGCTCCACGAAACCATGCACGAGGTCACCGGCGCCGAGTGCAGCGCCCAGTAACCCGATCGGGAGTGGTGATCACGCCGCGGACTTGATGGGGCACCCGACCGTGGTTCACCATGCTCCGCCGTCCGCGGACGTCATAGAATGGTAAACGACGCCGCTCAGCTTGATTCGTTCACCGGGCCGCCTTCGGCGTGGCCCGCGCCGTACCGGACGGCGTTCTCTTCCAGCTTGAGCCCGCCGCTCGCGGCTTGGCGGGTAATGATGGTCCGCGCCAGCCCCAGCCGCTCGATCAGCGTAGGTATGTCGGCGATGCGGTCGGTGGGGTTCTGCTGGCAGCAATCCTCCACCATTCTCGACACGCACGTCGGAAGGTGCCCCATCGCCGCCTCGCGCATCTCCGTCACCCGCTTGCCGATCAAGCTCGCCGAGTGAACGGTCACGGTCTGGTTCATCTCCGTGGCGATCGGCTTGCCCGTCAGAATCCGGTGCAGTGTGGCCCCGAGCCCGAACACGTCCGTCCGGGCGTCCAGCGTCTTCCGCTGAACCTGTTCCGGGGCGACGTAGTCCATGGTCCCCTGCACGCGGGTCTTGGCCTGGTACATCCGGGCGCTTTGGCCCAGGTCGATGATCTTCACCGTGTCTTCCGGCGTCACCAGGATGTTCTGCGGCTTCAGGTCCGCATGGACGAACCCGGCCAGGTGCATCGCGTGCAGCCCCTGGGCCACCTCGATGAACAACCGCAGAACGTCGTCCAAAGGCCGCCGGAACTCCTTGTCCGCCATCGGCACACCGGTGACGAACTCCATGAACAGGATGGCCCCGCGTACCCGCAGCCGCTGCCGCATCAACCGAAGCTCGAACACCCGCCGAATCGCCGGATGATCGACACCGGAGCCCACGAGCTGTTCCGTGCGGAGCATCTCGACCAGGTTCGCATCCTCGGGCTTGACGATCTTCACGATCTTGACCGCGTAATCCTGCCCGTTGCGCATCGAACGTGCGCGGAAGATGCGCGAGTTGGCCCCGACGCCTATTTTTTCAATGATGCGATAATTTGGGATGTCGACGGACACGGCGAATCCTCACCGCGCAGCGGCCAGTCTTGCAGCCTTTCGCCAAACGACGCACGATGCGAGCGGACGAGGCCGGTTACGCACTTGCACCGCGACAAACAGTGGCAAACCGCGCGACCGCCGCGTCGGGGTGGGGACGAACAGGCTGACGCTAATCAGCGGGAAGGTAACGGATAATTGCAAAATAAAGCGGCAATGCAACGTCGATAATACTGGCGCCGCCTCGCTATTCCACCACCTCAGCCCAGTATATCGGAACCAAGGTGTCCGGTCAATGAAGAAGAAAGCCGGCGGCGCGCGTCGTCGGGTCCGGGGACGCGCGTCGGAGCGGGTCGGAACGGCCGCCTTGGATGGGTTCGATTGGCTTCGCTTTGGGTTCGTTTTCGTAACACAAACGGCGTTTTCGATAGCGCCACGGCGGATTATTGGGTTCGTTCCGTTATTCTTTCTTTCTCCCCGGCCGCCTCCTTTCCGGTTGTGTGATGCGCGCACGCACCTCCTGTTTAGGCCCCGGCGCAGGCATGCGAGGGCACGCCCGGCGCGGCGCTCGGCCGTGTACCTAACATACACCATACCGTAGGCAGGGTCAAGGGATCGAGGGGGCGAGGGATCGAGGGAGCAAGGAAATGAGGGATTAAGGGATCGAGGGATCAAGAAAGGCTGAACCGGGACGGGGATCCGAGGGACGAGGGGTCGAGGGACCGCGGCGTGGCCAAATGTCAGAACGTCGAAAAGTCTGATCGTCAGAATGGGAGAATGCTTCATGGTCGGCGCCTTCCGTCGTAATAACGTCGGGAGGGGTAACGTTCTGGAGTGGTGGAAACGAGACGGGCGGTCGTAAACCCTTGCCGGGCCGGAGGTTATGGCAACGGTTTTTTGCGGGATTTGCGCGGCGGAGCGGGGGCGGCGGTTTCGAGTTGCGTGGGCAGCGGGCGGGACGCACGCTCGGTGCGGGCGGCGCTTCCCCGCGCGATCGGCAGTGTCCTTATCCCATCCAGGAAATGAAGCGGGTCGGGAACATGTCCCGACCCGATATGCGATGCCGTGCCCCGCCTGGTCTCGCGTCGCCTTGCCTTGCCAAGCCTAGCCCGGCCGCGCCTTACGCCGCCATTCTACTCTCGCGTGGGTCAGGTACAAGATCGGCCACGGTCCACGGGTGTCCAATGATCCCAGCCGCCACGGCCGGACACGTCCTCAACGTACGATGCTTCCGAGCGAAGTTGAACACCGCGAAGTGAAGCCGCAGGGCCGCTAGCAGATTCTCGCGCTTAGACGCGGGCGGCCAACTCGACGGCGGAGTTCCATGCCGGCAGGTCCTCGAAGCGCTCGTACTTCACGATCACTCCCCGTACTTCGCGACGATCTGGTGCCTGGTCTTGGAGAGGATGTCGTACTTGGCGCCGATTCTGGTGAAGGCGTCGACGGCGCGGGAGACGTGGGAGGACTCGTGGGCGGCGGAAAGCTGGACGCGGATGCGGGCCTGGCCCTTGGGGACGACGGGGTAGAAGAAGCCGATGACGTAGATGCCCTCGGCGTACAGATCTCTTGCGACGTCCTGGGCGAGCCTGGCGTTGTACAGCATGATCGGCACGATGGGGTGCGTGCCGGGGCGGATGTCGAAGCCGGCGGCGGCCATACCGTCGCGGAACTGCTTCGTGTTGCGTTCGAGCTTGTCGCGGAGCTCGGTGGTTGCGGCGAGGAGGTCGATGACGGCGAGCGAGGCCGCGGTGACGACCGGGGCCAGGGTGTTGCTGAAGAGGTACGGGCGGGAGCGCTGACGGAGGAGATCGACGATCTCCTGGCGGGCGGCGGTGAAGCCGCCGGAAGCGCCACCGAGGGCCTTGCCGAGCGTGGAGGTGATGATGTCGACGCGGCCCATGACGCCGCAGTGCTGGTGAGAGCCGCGGCCCGTCTTGCCCATAAAGCCCGTGCAGTGGCTGTCATCCACCATGACGAGGGCGTCGTGTCTTTCCGCGAGGTCGCAGATCTGGTCGAGCCGGGCCACGTCGCCGTCCATGGAGAACGCGCCGTCGGTAGCGATCATTCGGTAGCGGCAGTCCTCGGTTTCCTTCAGTTTCGCTTCGAGGTCGACCATGTCGTTGTGGGCGTAGATGTGGCGTTGGGCCTTGCAAAGGCGGATTCCGTCGATGATCGAGGCGTGGTTGAGCTGGTCGGTGATGATGGCGTCGTCCTTGCCGAGCAGCGGTTCGAAGAGTCCGCCGTTGGCGTCGAAGCAGGCGGCGTAGAGGATGGCGTCGTCGAGGCCGACGAAGGCGGCGATCTTGCGCTCGAGGGTGCGGTGGATGTCCTGCGTTCCGCATATGAATCGGACGCTGCTCATGCCGTAGCCGCGGGTGTCGAGGGCGTTGCGGGCCGCGTCGATCACCTTGGGATGCGATGAGAGGCCCAGGTAGTTGTTGGCGCAGAAGTTGAGCACCTCCTTGGGCGGGCTGTCTTCGGGGTAGATGACGGCGATGTCGGCGCCCTGGGGGGTTGTGATCTGGCGCTCTTCCTTGTAGAGGCCCGCGTCGCGGATTGCGGCGAGTTCCTTCTGCAAATCGTCCTTCATTCGACTGTACATTGCGTGCTCCGTGTCAGAGCCTCGAGTCAGAGCCCCGAGCGCCAAAGACGGGCCTGCCCGCGACCGCGAGGGATGCCTCCATCGCTCGTTACCGTTCGAACTGGGAACGGCGTCCGCTCGCCGCACAGGATTCCGGGCAAACCCCTCGCTGGCGCTTGGGGCTCTGAAAGGCCCGCTCACTGCGGTCCGCGGTTCGGATCCGGATTATCACGCCCGCGGCATCGGACCGCAAATCTGGGCTGCGTGGCGAAGCGCGACCGCGGGGATAAGATGCGCGTTCCCTGTTGGACACGAACACAAGGAGTTCATCGATGCTTCGAATCCTCGTTGCCACGACGATAGGGGCGCTCGCGGCCGGGCCCGCCGCGGTAGTGGCCGAAGATACACACCCCTTCAGCGTTCACGACATGCTGGCGATGGAGCGGATCAGCGATCCGCAGGCGTCGCCGGACGGGAATCGGGTGGTGTTCGTGGTGCGGTCGACGGACCTGGAGGCGAACCGGGGGCGGACGGACCTGTGGGTGGTGGACGTCGATGGGACGAGGCTGCGTCGGCTCACGTCGGACCCGGCCGGGGACTCGAACCCGCGCTGGTCGCCCGACGGCAAGCACATCTGGTTTGTTTCTTCGCGGTCGGGGTCGTCTCAGGTCTGGCGGATCGCCGTCGACGGCGGCGAAGCCGTTCAGGCGAGCGAGCTTCCGCTCGACGTGGGGTCGCTTGCGGTGTCGCCGACGGGTGAGCATCTGGCCGTGTCCATGGAGGTGTTCGTGGGGAAGTCGCCGCAGGAAACTAAGGAGCAGCTCGACGGGATCGAGAGGCGGAAGGCGACCGGGCGGATCTACGACCGGCTGTTCGTGCGGCATTGGGATACGTGGAAGGACGGGCGGCGGTCGCACTTGTTCGTGATCCCGGCAGAGGGCGGCGGCGCGGTTGACGTGATGAAGGAGATGGACGCCGACTGCCCCACCAAGCCGTTCGGCGGGCCTGAGGATTACACGTTCACGCCGGACGGGAAGTCGCTGGTTTTCTCGGCGCGGGATGTCGGGCGGGAGGAGGCGTGGTCGACGGACTTCGACCTTTACGTTGCGCCGATCGACGGGTCGTCTGCGGCGAAGTGTTTGACGGAATCGAACGAGGCGTGGGACGCCGGGCCGGCGTTCTCGCCGGACGGCAGGACCCTGGCATACCTCGCGATGACGCGGCCCCGGTACGAGTCGGACCGGTTTCGGATCATGCTGCGGGCCTGGCCCGCGGGCGACGCGAAGGTGCTTACCGAAGAGTGGGACCGTTCGCCGGGCGGGATCACCTGGTCGGCGGACGGGGAGACGATTTATGCCGGGGCCACGAATCTCGGTCAACGTTCGCTGTTTGCGATCGATGTCGAAAGCGGCAAGGCGGAGACGCTGGTTCACCTGGGTAACGTCGGGGCGGTGGCGACGGCGGGGGCGCGGATCGTCTATGGGCTGGATCACCTTCAATCGCCGATGGAGCTGTACGCGATCGGGGCGGACGGCAGCGGGGCGACGAGGATCACCGACATCAACGCCGAGCGGGTGGCGGCGGCGCGGATGGGCCGGTACGAGCAGTTCACGTTTACGGGCTGGAACGACGAGACGGTGTATGCGTACGTCGTGTATCCGGCGGATTTCGATCCGCAGCGAAAGTACCCGGTTGCGTTTCTGATCCACGGCGGCCCGCAGGGTTCCTTCGGGAATCACTTTCACTACCGTTGGAACCCGCAGGCGTACGCGGGGGCGGGATACGCGGCGGTCATGGTTGATTTCCACGGGTCGACGGGATACGGGCAGGCGTTCTGCGACTCGATTCGTGGGGACTGGGGCGGGAAGCCGCTGGAGGACTTGCAGAAGGGGCTGGCGGCGGCGGTCGAGAAGTATCCGTGGATGGACGGAGATCGCGCAGCGGCGCTGGGGGCGTCGTTCGGGGGGTACATGATCAACTGGATCGCGGGCAACTGGCCCGAGCGGTTCCGGTGCCTCGTGTCACACGACGGCAATCTCGACGAGCGGTTCGCGTATTACGCGACAGAGGAGCTGTGGTTTCCGGAGTGGGATCATCAGGGTGCGCCGTGGGAGCAGCCGGAGCACTTCGAGAAGCACAACCCTGTGAACTTCGTGAAGAACTGGAGGACGCCGATGCTGGTGATTCACGGGGCGTTGGACTTTCGGGTGGTGGAGACGGAGGGGCTGGCGAGCTTTGCTGCCTTGCAGCGGCGGGGCGTGCCCAGCAAGCTGCTTTACTTTCCCGACGAGAACCACTGGGTGGTCAAGCCGGCTAACAGCATCCTGTGGCACGACACGGTGATCGGGTGGCTGGATGAGTGGACCAAGGTCGACGGAGCGCCGCGGTGATCCGGCGTGGGCCGGGGCGGAAGTTACGAATTACGAGTTACAAGTTACGAGTTACGAGTTGCAAATTGAAGGTTGCGAGTCACGGAGGGCGGGGGCGGGCGGCCTCAAGGCGAAAAAAGAACCGGGGGCGATGGCTCGCCCCCGATTCGGGTCTAACGCGTTATGACGTGCCGGCGCGGTGGCCGGGCGCGTGTTTTTTCGGACACTACCGGCCCGACCTGATGGTCTTCTTCTCCTGCGGGGTCAGGACCGAGGTGTTGTTCTCGGGTCGCTTGACCACGGTGCATCCCAACTCGTTCTGGGCCGCAAGCTGATTCTTGATGCCGTTGAAGTCGCCGGTTGCGTAGGCGGCCTGCACGAGGTCGATGACCTCCTGGGTGCTGTAGAAGTAAACGACATCGGGTCGGGTCGAGTTGAGGAGCGCGGCCACGGCGTGCCGGCCGAGGGCGATCTCGCCACCGCCGCCCTGCCAGAGGGCGTCGAGCAGCGTGAAGTCGCCGCCGAACGAGCTGGTGACGCCGAAGACGGTGTCATAGAAGTCGCCCGTGGTGTAGCCGACCCAGTACTGCTCGTGATGCGGCTGCTTCCAGAAGCCCGGCGTGCAGCCGGCGAAGTCCTCGTCGCAGCCCATCGGCGGGGGATCGATGTCCACGCACTCGCCGGTCTCCGGCACGCACACCTGGCAGTCCGGGTTGTCACACGTCACCGGCGGACCGTTCGGCACGCAGAGCCCGTCGCCATCGCAGTGGTCCGGCGTGCACAGATCGTCGTCCAGCTCGCAGACCGTGCTCAACGGAGCGTCCGGGTTATCCTCGCACATTCCGGTGTCCGGGTTGCAGACCTCACCACCCTCGCACGGAGGCGTCCCGGGCGCGCACATTATCGGCGGCCCGTTGGGGACACACGCCCCGTTGCCATCGCAATGCTCGGGCGTGCAGAGGCTGTCGTCCGTTTCGCAGGGTGTGCTCAGCGGGTCCGGGTTATCGACGCAGGCCCCGTTGCCGTCGCAGTGGCAGTTGTTGCAGTCCGTGTCACCGCCTGCACAGGTATCGCAGGGCGTGCTCAGCGGAGCATCCGGGTTGTCCATGCACATGCCGGTGTCCGGGTTGCAGACTTGGCCCGCCTCGCAGGGCGGGACCGGGCCGGGACAGAGGAGCGGCGAACACGGCGGATCAAGTTCGTTGCAATTCTGGTCCGGCGTGTAAGTGCTCGGCGCCATGCATTCCCCAGGCGATGCCACTTCGATGCACTCGCCGGTGCAGGGTTCGCAGCAGGCGTGCGGGACGATGTTGTTCGCCGTCGCACAGGCTGCGGCCGCGTCGGGGGGGTTCGTGAGTGAATCGCCGTTGCCTTCGGTGTAGGCAACGACCCTCCCGGTGCCGGGCACCGTAACCGGCGGGCAACCGTTGAAACTGTCCACCTCATCAGCATGGCTGACGATGTAGCTGTAGCCTTCCTGCCCAGCGATTCCGCAGTTCGAGGCCGTCTCGCATCGCGGGTCGGCGCTGGGGCAGATCACGGCCTCGCCGCTCAGGATGGTCACGCCGTCGAAGATCTGGATGCTCGAGCCGTCTGGAAAGAAGAAGTCGGCCTCGAAGTTCCGGATTTCGCAGTTGACCCCTGCGACGCCGTTATTGTAGCTAACTCTGTAGCAAATCTCCTGGCCATGCACTACGTTCGTTGGCGGAAAGCGCGTCGTGCTCGCTCCGGCTCCGGCAAAGTTGCAACCGGGCGGGACTTCCTGCGCCGCGACACGTTCCGCCGCGCCGAGCCACAGTCCGCCCAACACCGCTACGGTCAGGACGGTCAGGTTATGCCGGACGGCACCTGGTCCTCGAAAGCCCCTCGTCCGCCATGAATTTGTCCTTGCAGGACCCGACTTCACGTTGTGGTTCATAAGGCCCCCTTTCATCGCCACCTACAGTGGCGTGCTTCGTTCAACTTCCCTCTGCGTCAGTCGAAACACTTTGGACAACAGAACAGCACAAGAGCTTAGCCCATTGAGGTCCTTTCCAAACAATCCCATTGTTGACTCGACAACCGGCGCCGCCCCCGAGGCGAGGCGGAGTGTGGGCTGCGCCAGCGATGACATCAGGAAAGACCAACCAATTCCCCCTCACCCGGGCACGTCTGTAACACAGGTCGCGGAGAGGGTCAAGCCGGGCGGATGCACTATGTTTACCTTTCTCCACTTTTTGGCTGTTAGCCCTATAATACCACTTCTAGATTTGCAGTACGGATAAGATGGCTCTTATTTGTCCGGCTCCTGTGGGCGTCCTATAGTCGGCCGGCTATCGGACCGCCAACGCAATGCGGGTCGGGATCGGCAGGCGCTGCGGCGGCGCGGCACGACGGTCGAATGGCAAGGCGGGCGCAGCAGTGGTGCGGGTTTGGCCGTCCGCGGAAACCGGTGTCGAGATTGATGCGATAATGTCGCCCAAAAGGTCATCACGGCCGGTTGATCGGGTCCGGCCCGGTCGCCACGCCGCGCCCCCTTGAAGAGGTCGCGTCACCCTCCAGTGCTCGTATCGTAGCCTTGAAGAAGTAGGACTGGGACGTCTAGGCATCTTGGGCAAGGGGGGGATGTCATGCCGATCGTAGCCGCTTTGCTTCATTGCCGCATGCCATCGGTTCGCGGCGAACATGCCCGGCTTGAAGGCCGGGCATGCCACCCATGGATGGGCGGCGCTCGTAGCGAACATGCCCGGCTTGAAGGCCGGGCATGCCACCCATGGATGGGCGGCGCTCGTAGCGAACATGCCCGGCTTGAAGGCCGGGTATGCCACCCATGGATGGGCGGCGCTCGTGGCGAACATGCCCGGCTTGAAGGCCGGGCATGCCACCCATGGATGGGCGGCGCTCGTAGCGAACATGCCCGGCTTGAAGGCCGGGCATGCCACCCATGGCCCGGCGGCGCTCGCTTCGCACTGCGCGGGCGTTGGGTTCTGGGGTTAATTCTCGCCGGCGCGATGCGTGCCGAGGCCGCGTCGGAGACGGTGCTGCGCGCATCGGACGCAGCGCTTTACGACAAGCTGGGTAGCAGTGTGTCCGTTTCCGGCGATTACGCGGTGGTCGGAGCGCCGGACGATTCGAGCGTCATCGGGGTGAACGTCGGGTCGGCCTACGTGTTCCGCCGGACCGGCTCGGGCTGGGTTGAGGCACAGAAGCTCGTTGCGCAAGACGGCGCCGCGTACGACAAGTTCGGATACTCCGTGTCGATCGATGGTGATGTCATCGTCGTTGGCGCGGCGTACGACAGGGACCGGGGCACGAACTCCGGGTCGGTGTACGTCTATCATCGCAACGACAGTGGAACGCCTACGGATCCGAGTGATGATCGCTGGGAGCAGCGGCAGAAGCTCGGTCCCTCCGATGGCGCGGCGTACGATTACTACGGCGCGTCGGTCGGGGTATCCGGGGCCACGATCATCGTGGGGGCGCCGCAGGGTGACGCATCGTTCGCCTACGGCAACGGCGCCGCCTACGTTTATGGCTTCAACGGCACGAGTTGGGTCCTGGAGGCGAGGCTGTCCGCGTTCGACGGCGCGCTGGGCGACCGATTCGGCGCCGCGGTGGCCGTATCGGGGAGCGTGGCCCTGGTCGGGGCGTACCTGGATCGGGATGCGGATCAGGGCACTGGATCGGCGTTCATGTTCCAGAAATCCGGCTCAACGTGGGCACAGACGCAGCAGTTCCTTCCTTCGGGGCCGGGCCCATACACCCAGTTCGGCACGTCCGTGGCGCTTCACGGCGATCTGGCGGTCATCGGCGATCCGTTCGATGATGACCGCGGGGGCAACTTCGGGTCGGCGTCGGTTTTCCGCTTCAACGGCAGCACGTGGGTCCGGGAGGCCGAGCTTTATGGCTCGGACGCGGCGACGAACGAGCGTTTCGGGGCGGCGGTGGCGGCGGGCGATAACGAGGTGCTCGTCGGGGCGTACAACGAGGGCAGCGGCGGGCCGACCAGCATGGACGGGTACGGGGCGGCCTATCATTTCCGCAAGCGCGATGCCGGCTGGGCGGAGGCGCAGAAGCTGGTAGATGCGACGGGGGCGCGGCTTGACGGCTTTGGGCAGTCGGTCGGCCTTTCCGGGGACGTGGTCGTGATCGGCGTTCCGGGCAACAGCGACGCGTTGTACAAGGCCGGTGCGGCATTCGCGTATGGGTCGGGCTGCGCGTTTCACATTGATTGCAACGACGGCAACCCGTGCACGACGGACACGTGCCTGGGCGGTGAATGCAGCAACGTCAACAACAGCGACTCCTGCAACGACGGCGACGCGTGCACCACCGCGGATCGATGCTCGCTGGGGTCGTGCCGGGGCACGCCGATCAACTGCGACGACGGCATAAGCTGCACCGTGGACTCGTGCGTCAGCGGCACCTGCCGGCACGACGACGCCAACTGCGAATGCACGGGGAACCTCGATTGCAACGACGGCAACGTCTGCACGACGGACACGTGCCTCGGCGGCGCATGCAGCAACGTCAACAACAGCAACTCCTGCAACGACGGCAACCCGTGCACGACCGCGGATCGATGCTCGCTGGGGTCGTGCCGGGGCACACCGATCAACTGCGACGACGGCTTGAGCTGCACCGTGGACTCATGCGTCAGCGGCGTTTGTCAGCACAACGACACCAACTGTGAATGCGGGGTGAATCTGGACTGCAACGACAGCAACGTCTGCACCACCGACACGTGCCTTGCCGGCGCATGCACCTACGTCAACAACAGCAATGTGTGCAACGACGGCAGCGCCTGCACCACGGGTGACCGGTGTTCGGGCGGTCAATGCTCCGGCACGCCGGTAACGTGCGACGACGGGATGGCTTGCACGTCGGACCGCTGCGTGGCGGGAACCTGCGTGTTCGATGACAGCGGATGTGAATGCGTCGTGGACGCGGAGTGTGACGACGGCAACGCCTGCACGACGGACCGTTGCGCGGGCGGTTCGTGCTCGAATGCGCCGACCGCACAATGCTGCGGCAACGGCACTTGTGAGGCTGGGGAAGATCCGTGCGGATGTCCTGAGGATTGCGAGGCGCGCTGCGGCAACGGCGTCTGCGAGGTGGCCAACGCCGAGAACTGCCTGAGTTGTCCGAGCGACTGCAACGGCGAACAGGGCGGGCAACCCGACCTGCGGTTCTGCTGCGGCAGCGGCGCGGGCCGTAACCCCGTTGACTGTGGTGACCCGAGGTGCTGGGCAGGCGGTTCGAGTTGCGAGGGCGCGTGCTGCGGGGACGGATTCTGCGACGTGGGCGAGAACGGCTGTGACTGTCCCGACGACTGCGGCCGTCCGGCATCGTCGGAGCGTCCGGACCTGACCTGCGGCGACCAGATCGACAACGATTGTGACGGGCTGGCCGACTGCGACGACCCGGACTGCGCGGCGGACCGAAGGTGTCCGGGCCGGGCGCTGAGGATGGTTTCACCGACGCAACCCTAGGCCCGGCGACGGCCCTTCCCGGATATGCGAGCACCGGCTGCGGTGCGGGCCACGGGGCCGCGCTCGCATCGAACGGTGATGACTCCGCCCATCATCTCCGGGCCCGTTTGCGCGCCCGCCCGCCAGCCGAACGGGGACCACTACGTGCGAACATCACGGTCGGGGCCACGGTTGGTCAGTGCACTTGGACGAGGGTTGTCGACGGGATCATTCGGGCCGGCACGTGGGGCGTGGGTTTCGGCGGGAGGCGGATTGGCGCAATGAAGCAACGTCCGCGGCGGGCCTCGAGGTCCGGTCCGCCGCGGGCGTTCGTTATGACATGCGTGTCGCCGCCCGGCACGTGTCGACCGGCCTGGCCGGCGGGCGGCGGGTCACGAGGAGCTGCCGGTGGGCAGACCGGCGTCGACGTTGGTGAAGATACCGGCGACGGTCTGACCGATGCCGGTAATGGCCCCGAGGCAGACGATGATGATGAGGGCGAGCATGACGGCGTACTCGGTGGCCGTCGGGCCGTCTTCCGATTTCACAAAGTGCCATGCGCGATCGATGAATGGTTGCATAGTTCAGTTCCTCCCGGGTCGGGTAGAACAGGTCGTGTTGGTCCTGACTCAACGTGTCAGCGGGCCGAAGAGTTCTTGCCGCACCGGCGACGCGGCCGCGGTCCAATAACCACCGGCGCCCACAACCTGCATTCCGTTAAAGCATGGAATAGGCGCCCGGCAGATGCAAGCGGAAAGCCGATTGCCGGCGGCGTCGCCTATCGGACGCGACCGCCGATAGAAAGATGGATGGGCCGGTGGATTTGGGGTTTCCTCATTCCGGTTCGCAGATCGCGCCGAGGACATATCCCGTGGCCCGGATGATGTCACGCATTTGTTCGGCGTTAAGCGTGCCGAGGGGCCCCGTGTCAAGGTCGAGATTCTCTTTCGGTGCGGCGGTAATGGCCTCGGTCTGAGCTACGCAGTCCGCGCTTAGCCCAAGCGTCCCGCGCGGGAAAAAGACACAGTTTCGCAGCGATTTTCGGCGGGCGAGGCGTTTTGTGGTGAATGGAACTACGACGACGTAATCGCCGCCGTTCAACTCATCGCGTGACACCACGACCACACGATGAGCCTCCGGAGCATTGACATACGCGAAATAGATTTCTCCCTGTTTTACGATCACTCACTTTGTGCTTGGCGGCGCCATGCGCGCCGCCCGAGTTCAGCGGCAAAGCGCAGTTCTTCGTCATCGTCCTCATCGTCATCGCTCCCGTCGGCGCTCGGGTCGCGTTGTCCACGCTCCGTCAAGGGGATGGGAAACCAAGGCCAAATCCAAACTGCGATTTCATGATTCCCGTCAGTCATAAGCCCACCGGTACCTAACGATGCCTGCGAGGCTTCGGGGGAATTCCGTACCTGGACCGTTGTTTCTGTGATCATCTCCCCTGCCTATCTCCTGCAAACGCGTCGACCCAGTTCCTTAGTGCCTGTGTCCCGTCTTCAATATAAGAACTCGGCTTTTCGTCGATGCGTCGGATCGCAGCGAGATTGATCTGCTTGCCGGCAACTGGGAACTGTGCCCACTGCGACATCAACTCCAGATACACAGCTTTCGGATCTTCGCGCAACACTTCCGCGGTTAACTCGCGCCGTGGGTTTGCGAGCGGATCCTGCGTCTGCGTTGCCGGCAATGCCCGAAGGTTGACAGACGCAAACGCCACAGGCGACCCCAACGCATCCGCGCGCCTCCCGTCCAATCGGAGGAGCTCATCGCGCAGGAAATCGAGCCCGCCGCCCGACCGCGTCGAGCATTGGGCCCGGATGCGACACTCCGCCATGACCTTCTGCCACTCGCCTTCCAGAACGTCAAAGACCGTCTCGGCCGTTATATCGAATTGTTCGTGGACATGCACTTCGGACGGTGCCCAATGAAACTCCATGAGCAACCGTAGCGGATTGTCCGCCCCCTTGTAGTCGACGGTCACTCGAAAACCACCCCGTCCTTCGGGGCGCTCCATCTGAATGGCAAAACCGCGCGACTGCTGCGGGACCGCCTGCTCCGCCGGGTTGTAACGAAACGAAACGTCGTCACGCTTCAGCGCGTCGCAGAGGCGTCCGTGCAATCGGGACGCTTCCTCGCGCTCGACCACGCGCGGTGGGCCGAACAACAATGCGAAGTTGACGCCCCTGGTTCGCAGTGATTGTGCTAGTAGTGCCACGCTACGTCGTTGTCGATTCTTGCGGCGTACGTCGGTCCGTCGTCACGCACAGTATATCGCCAAACCGCACACGGACAGACGACCAACTGGACACGGCGCATGCTCGGCCCGTCGAGTGCTATGCATGCAACCGCAACGCCATTATTATAGGACTATTGTTCGTCGATCGCAAATGACTTGGGCGTGCAGCGAGGAATACAGCCTTCGAGTCAGAAGGGCTCGGCCCTCGGACCTGTCGCGGTTCGCTCCTGTCGCTCGATCCCAGCGGGGGGGGGCGTTCCGGGGGCGGACGCCTATCGGTGCACTGGTGCGGCGGTGATGTTGGGGTCGGGGGCTCGTCGGCGGCCGCGGGCGGTAATGTCCGGGGGTTTTCCGGCGTTGGGGAGCAGGACGATCTTGCAGGCGTCGCCGCGGGCGAGCATCTGCATGGCGTCGTTGATCTCGTGGAAGTCGATGGTCTTGGTGATCAGGGGGCGGAGGTCGATCACGCCGCCCTCGAGCAGCCAGCGGGTCTTGTACCAGGTGTCGAAGATGCGGCGGCCGTTGATGGCCCGGACGGTGAGGTTCTTGAAGATCATGTTCTCGGCCACGTCGATCTCGACGGGCTTGGCGGGGATGCCGAAGAGGACGACGGTTCCACCGTTGCGGACGATGCGGAAGCCGGTGGTAATGGCGGTGGCGGCGCCGCTCATTTCCATCAGGATGTCGACGCCGAATCCGCCGTTGGCGGCGACAATCTTGCCGACGATCTCGCCGTCCTCGGCGGCGTTGAAGACTTCTGTCGCTCCCATTTTTTTGGCCAGCTCGAGGCGGTTGGGATGGATGTCGGTCGCGAAGACGGCCTTGGCCCCGACAGCCCGGGCGATGCCGATGGTGAACAGGCCGATCGGCCCGCAGCCGAGGATGGCCACCGACTCGCCGGACATGTCCTGGCCCATGGTGGCAAAGACCGCGTTGCCGAAGGGCTCCTGAAGGGTGGCGATTTCGGGGGGCAGTTTGCTTCGGTCGCTCTTCCAGATGACCTTCTCGGGAACGGAGACGTAGTTGGCGAAAGCGCCGTCACGGTCGACGCCGAGGATCTTGGTATTGGGGCACATGTGGGCCTGGCCCGTGCGGCACTGGTAGCACATGCCGCAGGTTACGTGGGACTCAGCCGAGACGTAGTCGCCGACGGCAACATGCTGCACGCGCTCGCCGGCCTCGACAACGGTCCCGCACAGCTCGTGGCCCAGGGTCAGCGGAGGCTTGATGTGGTTCTGCGACCAGCCATCCCATTTCCAGATGTGCAGGTCGGTTCCGCAGAAGCTGGCGGCCTCGACGTAGACGAGGACGTCCTCCGGGCCCGGCTCGGGGCGGGGGACTTCCTGCACTTCGAGGCCCGCTTCGGGTCTCATCTTGCGTATGGCGAGCATGGTTTCTGGCATTGGTGCGATCCGCTTGTGCGAATTCCTTTCTGTATACTGGTGTGAGACTCCTTTCTCGCACCCGCCCCCGCGGGAATCTCCTCCCGCGTTGCGGGGCCGCCGCCGGGCGCCTTATGCGATCCGCAATCGCTCGCCCAGGTCTGACGACCTGGGCCACCGGGCACGCGGCGGGCCACGCGGCTACTCGGGCGGGGCCATGGGCTCAACCACGGTCTTGTAGCTGTTCCACGCGCTTCGCGGCGTGAAATACTCCTCGGTTACGCCGGTATTGATCGACTCTTCGGTGAGGTCGGGGAACTCGGCTGTGTTGGCCTCGAGCCCCTTGTTCCTCGTCACGACGATACGCGTCGGAAGATGCAGATCCTGGTGGACGAAGAAGTCCAGGCGATCGTACTCGTTGAACATGCGGCTGTTGGGCTTGGGGATGCACTTGAGGTGGTCGGTGTCGGGCGGGTCACCCTTGGCGGGCGGGATCAGCTCGACGTGGAAGTTGCGGAGGATTGTTTCCTTGTGCTGGCCGAACGGCAGCGGAAAGGGCGCCCGTTCGAGATCGAAGAGGTCGATGCGTTCGCCTTCACCGGCGATCTCGCGCTGGGTCACCTGCTTGAGGCGCTCGACGGCCTCAAAGAGCCAGCGGCCGTCGAAGAGGTACCATTCCTGCTTGCCGAGGATGCCGTCGACGGCGGTGCGCTCGAAGTGGATCAGGAACTTGGGGTTCGGCTTGGTAATGAGGAACAGGATGGTGCCGTGCTTGATCCGCTCGGTGAGGTTGATGTCGTCCTTCTCGGTGTAGCGGACCTTGCAGCGGATGTCGTTGAGACCGTCACTGCGGCGCTCGAGCCGGGTGAGGATCTGGTCGATTCGCTCGGCGGCGTCCGCCTGTCCGAAGGCCGCGATCGGCGCGGCGAGTAAGCCGATCGCGAGCCACGCTGCCGTTCGTATCCGTCGCCGGGTCAAGGGCCTGCTCCTTTCTCCGCGTGCCGCCTCGTCGTCAACCCCACGCGCTCGCGGCCTCACGGCGGAGATCATCCGTTGAATCCTATCGGAATGCGGAGGGTTCCTCAAACAGGATCGTAACCGGACGGGCGCTGGCGCATTTCAGAGCCCCGAGCGCGAGCGTTGGGTCAGCCCGGAACTTCGTGCGTCACAGGAATAGTGGTTCTGCCAAGGACGTTCACGGCGATCGGCGCCTCGTCCGATGCCGCGGGCAGGCCCGTCGCTCGCGCTTGGGGCTCTGAGAGCGCTGCGAACGCTCACGTGGTGACCGGTGAACGGCCGGTTGCTATTTCTTCCAGCTCGTTCAGCAGGGTCTCGACGCAGAGCGGGGGGAAGGCGTTGCGGTCGAGGTGCCACTCGGCCCGGGCCAGGCGGGCGATCGACTCGCTGCACCGGTCCACGTCCATGCGCTTGGCGGCCCGGGCCAGGGTCGACTTGTGTTCGACGTTGAGCACCGCATCCGCACTGCCGCTGGCGGTTCGCAGCACATCCGCGTACCACGCGGCGGCGAGCTTGAACACGGACTTGAGGCCGCTGCGGGTGGCCTCGGTCTTGGTGATATCCGGGTCGCGCTTGGCGTAGGACTCGCCGAGCGACTCGGCCTCTTTCGTCCATGCCTTGATCAGGGAATCCGGGTCCATCGCGGGATCGGTGGACAGGCCCGACACGAGCCGTTGGTTCAGTTCGTAGAGCCCGTCTTCGGCGGCGAGGAGCGCCGGCCCGATGGTCCCTTCGGAGAATCGGGCCAGCCAGTCGCACTGCTGCTCATCGATGTCGGGCAGCGGCTCGGCGAGCCGCTGCCGGACAAACGAAACCGGGAGCGGATCGAAGCGGATCTGCTGGCAGCGTGAGAGGGTCGTCGGGAGGAGGCGGTCGAGGCTGGCCACCAGCAGGAGGATGAACGTGGTTCCGGGCGGTTCTTCGAGGGTCTTGAGGAGGGCGTTCTGGGCCGCGGGCGTTATGCGGTCCGCCTCGCGGATGGCGAACACCTTGGCCCGGCCGCGGGCGGGCTTGAGGCCGACCTTGTCGATCACGAAGTGGCGGAGCACGTCGACGCCGATGTCGATGCCTTTTCGCTTGCGGACCTCCGGGTCGGGGTGGTCGCGGTTGAGCTGGCGGTAGATCAGGTGCCAATCGGGATGGGATTCAGCGGCGAGGATGCGGCAGTCGTCGCAGGTTCCGCAGCCGACCTGGAGCTTGTCCATACCGATGGCCGATGTCTCCCCTTCCGCTACGGCGCGTTCGATCGGCGAGGGGCAAAGGAGCAGTTGGGCGAGCCGGCGGGCGAAGAGCTCCTTCCCGACGCCGTCGGGCCCGTGGAAGATGTAGGCGTGCGGCGTCCGGTGCGACGCGATGGCCCGCTGGATCATCCGCTGGGCGTAAGGCTGGTGCTTGATGTCAAGCAGTGACGCCACTGAGGCACTCCAACACGCGGCCGTGGACCGTCTCCGCGTCGCCGCGCCCGTCGACGTTAACGACCGGCGCGGGGTAGTATTCGTGGACCTGGCGGAAGAGGGCGCAGACCCGGCGATGGAAGTCGAGCGGGCGGGCCTCCATGGCGTCGGTGGTCGCGCCGGAGATCAACGTCGCCTCCCCGGCGGATTTCTTGCGGTTCTTGCCGGCGTGATGGCCCTTTCGGCCGATGCGCTCGAAGCCTTCCTCGGCGTCCACGTCCAGGACAATGGTCAGATCGGGCCAGCAGTCGCCGATGGCGAATCTCGCCAGCTCGATCACCCGCTTCGCGTCGAACCCGGCCGCCCCCTGATACGCGCAGGTCGAGGTGACGAACCGATCGCATAGGACGGTCTTGCCGTCGGCGAGTGCGGGCTTGATGACCTCGGCCACGAGCTGCGCGCGGCTGGCCATAAACAGCAGCGTCTCGCAATGCACGTCCATGTCGGCAAGGTCGTGGTCGAGCAGGACGGACCGGATGCGGTCGCCGATCGCTGTCCCACCGGGATCGCGGCAGGAGACGAGGTCGATACCTTGATCCTGGAGCGTCTCGGCGAGCCGCTGCCGCTGCGTCGATTTGCCGCTTCCGTCGGCGCCGTCGAGAACGAGGAACTTACCGCGGAGCTTCTCGGCGATGGTGCGGGGAGACGAAGTCACGGCGTCGGTCATTCCCCCAAACGAGCCTGTCGTCGCCGGCTCTCGTCGAACACCTCGGCGGCGTTGTAGCTGGAGCGGACGAAGGGGCCCGAGGCTACGCTCAAAAAGCCGAGCGCGCGGGCCGTCTCGCCGAGCTCGTCAAACTCCTGCGGCGTGTAATACCTGGCGACCGGCGCGTGGCGGTCGAGTGTCGGCTGGAGGTACTGGCCGATCGTCAGCACGTCGCACCGCACGGCGCGGAGGTCCTCGAACGTCCGATGCAGCTCGTCGCGGGTCTCGCCCAGCCCGACCATCAGGCCCGATTTGGTGATCAGGCCCGGGGCGATCTCCTTGACGATGTGCAGGACCTCGAGCGAGCGGCGGTACTTGCCCTGCGGGCGGATCGCGGGCGTCAGCCGCTCGACCATCTCGAGGTTGTGGTTGTAGAGCTCGGGGCCGGCGTCGCACAGGGTGCGGATGCACTCGGGCCGGGCGTGGAAGTCGGCGGGGAGGACCTCGACCGTGGTCTGGGGGCAGCGCTGGTGGATCGCGGTGACGCAGCGGGCGAAGTGCCCCGCGCCTTCGTCCTTCAGATCGTCGCGGGCGACGGCGGTGAGCACTACGTGTCGCAGGCGCAGCTCGGCGACGGCGCGGGCCAGCCGGTCCGGCTCGTCGGGCGCGGGCGGCTCGGGCCGGGCGGTCTCGACGGCGCAGTAGTGACACCGCCGGGTGCACTTGTCGCCGAGGATCATGAAGGTCGCGTGGCGTTTGGACCAGCATTCGGAGAGGTTCGGACAGCGGGCCTCCTGGCAGACGGTGGCGACGCCGCTTTCGGCGACGACGCGGGTGGTGTGTACGAAGTCGCCGGCCGGCAGCGGGCGTTTCAACCACGGCGGCAGGCGCCGTCTCGGCTTCGGCGATGCTGGCAGTACGTTGAGTTCGACCATGTTGCGAGGTCCAGGTCTTTCGTCGAGGCACGGCGATCCCGGCCGCAGTTTACAGCCCGTCGCGGGGCCGGACTCGTCCCGGTGCATTGTATCGGCGATTGCCGCCGAGGACAGCGGGGCGGTTTGACCGGTTGCCGGGGGGGGGTTACGATCCTGTCGATCCTGCGCGGCAGGCCCGGAGCATGTGGGATAGAAAGCGGACGGACACACCATGTCAGTCAAGTTCGAGCACATTCTGTTTCCGACGGATTTTTCCGAGCTGTCCGCCTCGGCGCTGGCGTATGCGCGGACGATGGCGGACGTGTTCGGAGCCCAGCTTCATTGTCTGCACGTGGTGGATGACGCGTACCAGTATTGGAGCGCGATGGGCCCGGAGAGCATTCCGCTGGGCCCGCCGCCAGAGGACCTGCTCGACATCGGCCGCTCGCGGATGAAGCGGTTCGCCGAGGAGAAGCTGCTGGGGCTGAAGCGTGACGCGGTCACGCAGGTGACGATGGGGCGTCCCTTCGCGGAGATCATCGCCTATGCGCGGGAAAACAAGATCGACCTGATCGTGATGGGTACGCACGGGCGGGGGGCGATCGCCCACATGCTGCTGGGGAGCACGACGGAGAAGGTGGTTCGCAAGTCGCCGTGCCCGGTGCTGACGGTGTGCGGGACGGAGGACGAGTCCGAGAGCCCGTAGGCCGCGGGCGTGTGGCATGGCCGCCTTTGGCGTGGGCCATGGCACCGATCGCGCAGGCAACGTGACCGGTTCCGATGTCGCAGGCGGTCTTCCGCTTCCTCACGGGCGCGGCTCCGTGAGGAGCCACGCCGAGGCCCAAGTTCAGCATGTTCACCTCGAACGAAACTGATGAACGGGCCCGGGTCTGGGTCCGGCAGAACGCGGGCTCGGCGGGGATCGCGGCGCTGCTCATGCTGTACTTTGGCTTTTCGGCGCTGGCGGCGCCGACGGGCACTGGTCTGTTCGAGCGATCCAACTGGCTGCTGTACAACACGGTTCGCATCGGCGGCGTGGCGATGGCGGTGATCGCGGCGTGGTCGCTGCTCGGGAATCCGCTGGTGCTCGCGGTCGATGCCGTCGTGTCGACGGCGGTCGGGCTGTCGTTGATTGTCAGCGGCGGCGGGATGCTGATCGGCGGCGGCGACGCTTTCCAGAACGCGATGCTGATACTCTTCGGGATGATGTTCGTCGGCGCGGGTGTGCGAAACGGAAGGCTCTTTGCGCATCTTTCAGCGCGGGAGCGGCGCGCCTCGAACGCTGATGCGCGCCTGCCGGTCGATGACGAAGCGCCCGTTGCTCCTGTCGACACATTGCAACCGTCGCTCGCGGCCCGGCTGGCCGAGCGCTCGCGGCAGAAGGCGGACACCTCGGCGCAAACGCCCGCCGAACCCGAATCACCTCCGACGCCGCTTTCATCATCCGAACGGCCCGCGGCGCCGGGCGACGACGCGAACCCTGGGCAACAGACCGAGCCAGAACCCGAACGCGGCTTCCTCGCGTCGTTCGGCAGGCAAGACAACGCGGGTCGGGATTGACCGGCAGAGGCTTGCCGCAGCGGCGCGTTGCCGACCTCCGGGGTGATCATGGCCCCGGCCCACCATTCGCTATTCGCGGTTCCCCGCCCCGTTTGGGCACGGGGCGCGGGGTTGACGGAAATGGGGGGGAGGCGCGGTATAATGCCCCGGTCTCCCGTTGCGCCGGGCCGCGATCGTTAGAGGAGGTTCGTGATGAACCGTGCTGCGCGCGTTGTTCTGGGGATCGGCCTGCTGGGGTGTGGTCGGTCGTTTGCGGGAGGGGCTGAGCCGCCGCCGGCCCCGCTGCCGGAGCCGCCGTCGGTGCAGATCGACAAGAACCGGTTCATATCGTTCGCCTTCCCCGAGGCCCCGGAGGGCACGCAGTGGGCGGTGCGGGTCAAGATCGTCGAGCTCTACAACACCGACCCCAACCACCCCGACCTCGAAGCCTGCCCGACGTACCGAGCGCTGGACTTCTCCGGGCACGAGGGAGAGATTGCATGGGTCGGCAGCCCGGAGGTTCTTCCCAACAACGACATGAATCCCGCCTACCGTT
>Ga0214472_10000291_pt1 | contig 64544 bp, 63 predicted proteins | sample RVTome_6_FD_207662 | JGI IMG/M metagenome (GOLD analysis project Ga0214472, IMG submission 207662) | Soil microbial communities from uranium-contaminated site in the Upper Colorado River Basin, Wyoming, United States - RVT140D175 | ecosystem: Environmental > Terrestrial > Soil > Contaminated >...
TTACGTCAGGTAACCCCCTTATCAGCGGTACAGGAGGAGATCCTCAAACGACTGGGGTTGAGTCTTTCTCTCTACCGACAATTGGAAATTCAGGAAACTAGAAATTGATTGAGCGAACGGGTAGATATATAGTATTCTTTACTAATTACCTATCTCTTTTTCAGGCTTTTATTTTGCAATGCCCCTTAAAAATTTGACAGTACAAGACTCAAGAAATATACTTTTTGTATCATACGCCATAAACGTCAACCCGAGACGTCAGTCATACAATTGTCAGGTCAGACGCACCTGGCAATCTCAGGTCCGATACCCAGCCACGATCAGCGGTGAGACGACCAGTAGCTCTAAGTAGCTCAATGATCAGAGCGGATAAACGATCGGCAATGTGGATGCATCATGAAACCGCGTCCGGTTGCAAACATAGACACCGGACCCGGTAACATGATATTACCGGGTCATCCGGAGATACAAGGAGACAAGCAGTGGGAAAGATCATTGGTATCGATTTGGGCACAACGAACTCTGTTGTCGCCGTGATGGAAGGCAGTGAGCCAACCGTCATCACAAACCAAGAAGGCAACCGGACGACGCCTTCAGTAGTCGCTTTTGCCAGAGACGGCGAACGGCTGGTCGGCCAGATTGCACGCCGCCAAGCCGTGACCAATCCGGTAAAGACAATATACTCCATCAAACGGTTCATGGGGCGTCGTTTCAGTGAGGTGGAAGAAGAAGTGGGCATGGTGCCCTATACTGTGGTGAAAGCCAGCAGTAGTGACGCGGCTGATGTACGCGTTCAGATTGACGACAAACAGTACGCGCCACCCGAGATTTCGGCCATGGTGTTGCAAAAATTAAAAGAGGCCGCTGAAGACCACCTCGGCGAGCCCGTCACCGAAGCGGTCATTACCGTGCCAGCTTACTTCAACGACAGTCAACGCCAGGCCACCAAAGATGCCGGCAAGATCGCCGGGTTGGATGTCAAACGCATTATCAACGAACCGACTGCGGCAGCCTTGGCCTACGGCTTGGATAAGAAGGCGGATGAGACGATTGCCGTGTATGACTTCGGTGGTGGCACGTTCGATATTTCGATTTTAGAAGTGGGCGACAATGTCGTTGAAGTCAAGGCCACCAATGGCGATACTCATCTAGGCGGTGACAACTTTGATCAACGCATCATGGAATGGTTGACGAGTGAGTTCAAAAAAGAGCAAGGCATCGATCTCAGTGGTGATCCGATGGCCATGCAACGCTTAAAGGAAGCAGCGGAAAAGGCCAAATGCGAACTCTCTACGGTAGCCGAAACCGAGATCAATTTGCCGTTTATCACGGCGGATGCAAGTGGCCCGAAGCATATGTTGATGCGACTGAGCCGGGCCAAGTTCGAGCAGATAGCTGAGGATTTGGTCGAACGTAGTATTGCCCCTTGCAAGTTGGCGCTAAAGGATGCGGGTCTGTCGCCCAGTGACATTGATGAAGTAATTCTGGTCGGTGGTTCCACGCGTATCCCCAAGGTGCAAGAAGCGGTGAAGCAGCTGTTTGGCAAAGAGCCAAACAAAACTGTCAATCCGGATGAAGTGGTGGCGGTGGGTGCAGCGGTTCAAGGCGGCGTGCTCGCCGGCGATGTCAAGGACGTGCTGTTGCTGGATGTGACGCCATTGTCATTGGGCATCGAAACGCTTGGCGGTGTGTTGACTAGGCTGATCGAGCGCAACTCCACGATTCCAAAACGCGAGAGCCAAATTTTTTCCACTGCGGCGGACAATCAGCCCAGTGTGGAAATTCACGTGTTGCAAGGTGAACGCGAGATGGCGAGGGACAACCGCACGCTCGGCCGCTTCAACTTGGAGGGCATACCGGCTGCACCTCGGGGTATCCCGCAGATTGAGGTGACCTTTGACATCGATGCCAATGGTATTGTGAGTGTCAAGGCCAAAGATTTAGGCACCAATAAAGAGCAGCAGATCACCATTACGGGTGCCGGCGGTTTGAATGAGGACGAAATTGATCGCATGGTCAAAGAGGCCGAATCGCATGCCCAAGAGGATTCCGAACGGCGCCGGGCCGTGGAGTCCCGCAATCAGCTCGATTCGCTGGTATACCAGACGGAAAAGACGCTGAATGATCATCGCGATGCGCTTGCGGCTGATGACCTTAATGCAGTGGAAACAGCGCTTAAGGACGCCAAAGAAGCCTTGCAAGGCGAGGATACGGCGACCATGGATCAGGCTCGTGAGCAACTGACCCAGTCGTCGCACAAACTCGCGGAGGCGATGTACAAAAAGCAGGCGGAGGCTTCTTCAGCCACCGATGCCAATGGTGCCCACCAAGAACCGGCTGCGGAGAATAAGCGGAAAGAAGACGATGTCGTCGATGCTGAATTTGAAGATGTAAAATAATCTTGCCATGACACAGGTACGGGCGGCGTACGCCGCCCGTGCAGCACTGAGGGAGTTGGCAAGTGGCGCATCTCAAACAGTGGCTCACCCAAAGTCGAATTGGGCGTCAGTGGCATCATAAAGGAGACGGCATGGAAAGTAACAAGGAGAACACGGAGCAGCAACCCACGCCTGAGGAACCGTTGTCGGACAAGGCCGATGCGACTGTCGAGGTCGAGGATGCGGTGGTTGATGTGGATCACGTGGATATTAAGGAAACCGTAGATGACGAGACCGCAGAGGCCGCAGGTGAGGAACCGACGGTTGAGTCACTGCAGGCCGAGCTTGAGGAGCAACGCAAAAATGCAGATGAACATTTGAACCATTTGCAACGCTTGCAGGCAGAGTTCAACAATTACCGCCGGCGCATGGCACAAGAAAAGCTACAAGCGACAGGCCGTGGTAAGGTAGAACTGTTGTCGTCGTTGTTGCCAGTGCTTAGCAATCTACGTCTGGCCCTGCAACATGCGGACCAGGATCCAGAGTCCGTACGTCAAGGTGTGCAAATGATTTGGCAGCAATGCGAAGAGTTTCTTCGCTCGCAAGGGGTCGAAACTATTCCTACCGTCGGCCATCCGTTTGATCCGATGAAACATGAAGCGCTGTCTATCGCGCCGGCAACGCATGAGACCCCAGCCAACACTGTCGTGGCAGAAATTATCGCAGGGTATATGCTCAATGGTCAGCTCCTGCGCGCCGCGCAGGTTGTGGTGGCCCAAGCTGACGAGCCAGAGGTGACGACAGCGGCTGCTTCAGAGGCGGACGCCTCTGCAATAGGAGAGGGTGAAGCCATGGATGCCACCCCCGAACCATCGGTATCGGCGGCTGAAGACCCGTCAAGCTGAGATAGCTTGCAGTGTCAGATGAAAAGTAGTGCCCTGTCCAAGTTGGGACTCCACCCAGAGCTGGCCATGGTGTTGGGCTACGATTTTGTTGCATGTCGCAAGACCAATACCTGATCCTTCATACTCGTGCGGGGCATGTAAGCGCCGGAAGGGTGCAAAAATGACTTGGTGATATTCCGGCGCAATCCCAATGCCATTATCGCTCACTGTGATGTGCCAGAAGCCGTCTTCGGGCTGAGCTTGGACACTCACGATGGGTGCTCTCTCACCGCGAAATTTAAGCCCGTTGCCAATGAGATTTTGGAACAATTGCACAAGAGCTGTGTAATCGCCCAAAACCTCAGGCATAGGGCTGACGTCAACGCGTGCATTCCCCTCTTCAGTGACTGTACTGAGATTGTCGATGACCGTGGTCAGTACCGAGTCGAGAGCCACCTGCCGCAGTGGTACTTCTGAGCGCCCAACCCGTGCATAGGCGAGCAAATCATCAATGAGGCGTTGCATCTGTACGGTATTTTGCACCATATAATGCAATAGTTCGCGTTCGTCGTCACCAAGTTTCATTTCAAATTTTTTCTGCAACTGTTGACAAAACTGCATCACCCGCCGCAACGGCGCCTTGAGATCATGTGCTGCCGTGGAAGCGAATTGGCGCATTTCTTCTTGAGTTTCAAGCACCTTCCGGGTGAGAGCCACTTTTTCAAGCGCGTTGTCAATCGCGAGCCGGAGGGCCTCCGGGGTCAAGTCCGCTTTGACGAGATAGTCTTGTGCTCCTCGTTTCATTGCTTCCACCGCAATGGCTTCGTTGCCTTGGCCGGTGAGGGTAATAACCGGCACATCATTGCCTGAGGCGCGAATATCCGTTAACACGTCAAGACCGGTGCACGCACCGAGTTGGTAGTCCAGAAAAAGACAATCCACATCGCTACTCTTTAACACATCCTGAACTTCAGCGGCATTGTCGCAATGAATGAGCTGGCAATCGAGTCCTGAGATGTTTTGAAGACGGCGTCGAAGTACACCAAAATCGGCAGGATTATCGTCAACCGCGACAATGATGAGCGGCTTGGACTTGACCATGATGGTTACCCTTTGTGGGGAGGGAGCAAGACGAGATCTAACCAGTAGCGGCTCAACTCATGCATCATGTCAAAAAACTCGTGTACATCCACGGGCTTGTTGATAAAAGAGTTGCAGCCGAGATGATAACTTTGCACGATATCTTGTTCTTGTTTCGAGGTCGTCAGGACCACCACGGGAATGGTTGCCAATTCTGGGTTCGATTTGATCTCGTGTAACACTTGTCGGCCGTCGAGTTTGGGCATATTGAGATCGAGTAGAAGCAGGTGCGGACGCGGTGCAAGCTCTGCGGTGCCGTAGGGAGGACGATGCAAGAGATAATCCATGGCCTCCTTACCATCCGAGACAATGCGCAATTCGCATTGCAGTTGGCCTTGTTTGAGTGCACGCTGGGCAAGGCGCTGCTCTGCAGGACTATCCTCAGCCAATAAAACAACCAATTTTTTTGGACTCTCAACAGTAGGTGACATCCCTCCTCCTCATCCTAATTCCTACGCTTCGGCCACCGTTCCGACTATAGTATCCATAGCGTTAAACCGTTTGTTGGCCAATAGACAGATTGATACCCGTCGTGCCGTTTTCCTGCCTGACAAGAACATATGCGACGCCAGAGAGGGTTACAGAGGGGTCGAGGTGTGGCCTGACATTTGAGAACTCACATAAAGATAGGGGACTTTCGGCTCTCGGGCATAATCGGCTATAAAACGTATAAAGACAGTTTAATCAAGATATAAAAACGATTATGAAGGTCTTATCGGCCACCCTAAAGAAGACCTTAATTAAGTTCCAACAAAAAAAGAATGACTAAAATACGTATGGAGATAGACAAAACTCTGAGACGCGGATTACGTAGAAAAATGGAGGTTAAGTTTTGGGAGGTAACGTCATGAGTACGGTAGGCAAAGCCGTCACAACCTCGTCCAAACAGAGCCGAAGGCGGGCAATATTATCGTGATTTTTACTTGGAATTTCACCGCGTGAAATCTGTGCAATATACTCTTGCCGGGGTGTCGTCATCAAAAGAGATGCATTAATTTCAAGCTGAATGGCGTGAATATTATCCGTCTCCGGCTGGCCATAAGTGCGAACGATATTGCCACCGGCATAGCCACTGATGTTGTGATGCACCTCAAAACCGTGTTGGGTAAAAATGGCATCGACTCTGTCGCCAATAGCGCCGTGGCTTGTAGTACCATGTCGTGTCCCAATGATCACTTGATAATCCAACATGCGCCGCGGGCTGCCGGTATGAGCGTCTAAGAGCAAGGCATAGCCGTAGGCCTTGCGGATTTGCTGCAGCAATTGATCAAGGGTGGCGTAGTAAGGATCGTAGAAATGCATCAGGCGCTCTTCAAGTTCATCCCTGCACAAATCGTGTGTGAAAATCGGTGCGTCCCGCATGGTGTGGGTACGCACCACACCTCGAGTGGAGCGCACAATGCCATTTTCATGATGAAAGTCGGTGCGGCGGCGATTGAGATCAACGAAAATGCGCGAGATTGGAGTGGCCAGTACAGTCGCGCCATGTTGGTGCAAATCGCTATACAAATCGCCGACAAACGTGTCCGCAAAGCCGTAGGCAAAAGTTCGAAAATGAGGTTCGGAATAAGCCTCGTCGCCAATATGTGGCAGCGCTTCCGTGCCGTAGTGCGGAATGCTGACGAGAATCGGCAGGGGGTCAAGACCACGGCGTGGCCGTTTGAGAATCAGCGTGTCAGATGTCATACCGCTACCGGCTCTGCCAACAAGGCCGGAACGGCATGGGCACCATCGAGGACCACCCCCAAACGCGGCGGGTGCCCTAGGCGAGCCTGCCATGCCGTCAGGGTTTGCTGTATGGCTTTTTGGACCATGGGTGCTAACTCACCTTCTCCCGTATACGCATAGCCAGACGTCAACGGCAATTGCGATAGGGCTACAGGCTCAATGCCCGTGGTACAATAAATTAGGCCTTGAGGACCACCGACTTTATCTAGAACTTTGCACCACATTTCGACTTCCCACTGGTCTTTTTGTACAATTGAGCGCCGACAGATGAGGTCAATATAATCTCGGTGATGCGGTAGACTCATCAAAAGCGCCAACTCTTCAACGTACTCGACAGCGCCGATGCCGTCGCTACTGTTGGCAATTTGAATGAGGGTGCCCCCCTCATTCAGCACCGGCAAAGCCCCGACTGCCGCTTTGGCCGCTTGGTAGTGGTTAATCGTGGCATCCACCGTTACAACGACATCGTAAGGCTCTACCACCGGAACGGTGACGGCCTCGGCCAGGGACGCGGTAGCCCGCTCAAAGGCGTGACGCCAATGGCCGGCAAATACCCCGGTGAGCGCTTTGTCTTCGTCCATCGTGACATTGATCAAGAAGTCTGCGCCAACCCGTTCCGCCACTTCGGTGGCTTCCTGATGGCAGGGGTTGCCATCGAGAACCAAATTGGTGGCGCATGCGTCTTCTAAAAACTGTGGGCTGTGAAATTTTTGCAACGTTGCCAAATTCGCCAGTCCCGGACAGATGGCTTTGCGGCCGCCCGAAAAACCGGCCATGAAGTGGGGTTTGATTTCGCCGGTAAGAATTTTGATGTCGGCATCGAGATACCGCGTATTGATATAAACATGGGTGCCACTGGCTGTGATCCCTACCGATCGCAAGTGGCTCGCATCCGTCGCATCATGGTCGGCGATCGGGTAGCGTGCCACCACATCCGGCCCGAACATACGCTGTTTCTCTTCTGGCGTGCTGGCCCGGTGCGTACCGGTGGCCACCAGAATTGTGATGTGACCGGGATGCACGCCCTGGGCTTCGAGAAGGTGCAGAATGGGGTGGAGAATGCTGGTTTCGCCCCGATACGGCACGTCCGGCCGCGTGATATCCGAGACCACGATCGTGGCCGTTTTGTCGGCTGGCCGCTTCGACGGCGCGGCCGCAGTGATGAGGTCGACCAGAGCCGGCGAGCCGATCGGCTGTGCCAATGCCTCGGCAATCGCCGCTGCCGGGTCGGCCAGTGGCCTGGTGCTCCGAGGCACGATCAACAAATCGGCGTCTGCGGGGACGGTAAAGGCAACGGCCGGAAGAGCGACGTGAATCTGACGTGTGGTGATGGGGTTCATAAATCGATGACTCCTGCCTGACGCAACCCAACGCGCGTGCCAATGCGAATAATTGTTGCCCATTTGTACTGTTGACCGGTAGATTTGTCAAGTGTCCTTTGCGCTTTGATCAAGTTGCAATCAAGGCTATACTGTGAGTTCATCATCTTGTTTTGCAACCCTCAAGTATCGTTTAAGTGAGGGGTAGCGGTGGTAAAAGGAGCCATGGATGAGCACGCCACAGATGAGCCCGAATGAGGCGTCTGCATCGTCCGATTTCATTCGGACGATCATCGCCGGAGATAGACAGACCAATAAACACGGCGGCCGTGTGGTGACACGGTTTCCTCCCGAGCCCAATGGCTATTTGCACATCGGTCACGCCAAATCGATTTGCCTCAATTTTGGCGTGGCCGCCGAACATGAAGGTGGTATCTGTCACTTGCGGTTCGACGATACCAATCCGGCCAAAGAAGATATCGAGTACGTCGAGTCGATCCAGGAAGACGTGCACTGGCTCGGGTTTGATTGGGGCGAGCATTTGTACTACGCCTCGGACTATTTTGAAAAACTTTACCAATATGCGGTACAGCTCATCAAAACGGGCAACGCCTATGTGGAGAGTCTCAGCGCCGCGGAGATCCGAGATTACCGTGGCACCCTAATCCAACCCGGGCGAGAGAGTCCGTATCGCGATCGATCTATTGAAGAAAACCTGGACTTGTTTGAGCGCATGCGGGCCGGTGAGTTTGCGGATGGCACCCATGTGTTGCGGGCTAAAATTGATATGGCCTCACCCAATGTCACCATGCGGGACCCCACGCTCTACCGCATTCGAAGAGTACCACATGATCGTACCAGGGACACCTGGTGCATCTATCCGATGTACGACTTTACCCATTGCCTATCCGATGCGATCGAGGGGATCACCCACTCGCTGTGCACCTTGGAGTTTGAAAACAATCGGCCGCTGTATGAATGGGTGCTCAACACCCTCGGATTGCCGCAACCCCACCCGCAACAAATCGAATTTGCGCGTCTCGGTCTGGAACACACCACGCTGAGCAAGCGCCATTTGCGGCGTTTGGTCGAGGGCGGCTACGTGTCGGGTTGGGACGATCCGCGGATGCCGACGATTTCGGGATTGCGCCGCCGGGGTTACACCCCCGAAGCGATTCGCCATTTCTGCGAGCACATCGGAGTGGCCAAGCGTGATAGTACGGTGGGGATGGCCCTCTTGGAATACTTCATTCGCCACGATTTGAACCGGCGGGCGCCACGGGCTATGGCCGTGCTGCAGCCGCTCAAAGTAGTATTGCTCAACTATCCGAAAGATAGTGCGGAAGAACTTAAGGCCATTAATAACCCAGAAGATCCGAGCGCGGGGACGCGCCAGGTACCGTTTTCCCGGGAACTTTATATCGAACGCGAGGATTTTATGGAGGATCCGCCCAGAAAATACTTCCGCTTGGCGCCAGGGCGTGAAGTCCGGCTCCGCTATGCGTATTTCATGACTTGCGTGGATGTGGTGAAGGACGAGGCGGGCCAAGTGGTCGAGTTGCATTGTACCTACGATCCGGAGACGCGCGGCGGCAATGCCCCGGATGGACGCAAGGTGAAGGCCACCCTGCACTGGGTCTCTGCCGCCCATGCGGTGGAGGCTGAAGTACGGCAGTATAATCACCTGTTGAACATGCAGGACGCGTCAGACCCGACGCCAGAGAACGACTTCGCCCAGACCCTGAATCCGAATTCGCTGGAAGTCCTGACCGGTTGCAAGCTTGAGCCCAGTTTGGGCAAAGCCGCTCCGGGGGATCGCTATCAATTCGAGCGCCAGGGCTATTTCTGTGCAGATCTGCGGGATTCGACACCCTCGCGCCCGGTTTTTAACCGCACCGTAACGCTGCGGGATACGTGGGCCAAGGTACAAAAAGGCCAGACAAAATAGGGGAATCAGGGTGGACCAGATGGTGAGCGTGGTAGCCCAGGGCGACGATATTTTTGGCGTCGCGGCGGTGACCACAGAGTTAGTCGAAACCGCACGAAAGTGCCACGGTACGGATCCGGTCGTTGCCACCGCACTGGGCCGTTTGATGACGGGTGCCTTGTTAATGAGTACGGCTCTCAAAGAACCTGAACACCGCATCATCTTGCAAATTATCAGCCGGGGACCCGTGCAACGCCTGGTGGCGGAGGCAGATGGGAGAGCCCATGTCCGGGGTTACCCGGAGATACCGGTAGTGGATACGGTGTCGGTGCCCTCGCGGGGGATGAAACTCGATGTCGGAGGGACGGTCGGACCGGGCATGTTGTATGTGGTTAAGGAAATAGGCTCACGCGAGCCGACAACCGGCGCGACGACTTTGGTATCCGGCGAGATCGGCGATGATCTGGCCTCCTATTTGCTTCAATCCGAACAGATCCCGAGTGCGGTTTCATTAGGGGTTTTTGCCCATCCTGGTAAAATGATATCGGAAGCAGGTGGTTTTCTGATTCAATTTCACGCCACGCTGGAAGATGAGGCGGTGGAGCATGTCGAACGAGCACTTGCCAATACCCCCTCAGTGACGTCAATGATTCAAGAAGGCTACCAGCCCCTAGAGATGCTACAGCGGGCGCTTGGTGGGATTCCCACGGACGTGGTCCGGACCGTCACGCCGCAGTGGTATTGTCCCTGTTCGCACGACCGCGTCACGCGAACCCTCATCGCCATGGGGGAAGTGGAGTTGCGCCAGCTCATGGAGGAAGAGGCAGAAACCCGAGTCACGTGTGATTATTGTGCAACTGAATACGTTTTTCAGAGGGAGGAGTTGCAGGCACTTCTGCGTGAAGCGCAAGCGGATACATAAACGCCCTGTCTCAATGCGTGTGATCAGTCGTTTTGTTGACCCTGGGGCGACCTTCCTCTATGATGCCTCATAGGGGGAGTAATTCCATAGCTGGGGGAACACGTTCATCGTGCAGCTAAGTTTGCTTCAGTCAGAAAGAACTTTTTTTCCGTATGCAGTATGTGAAGCTGAGGGGGGGCGGCCGATGCAGTATATCGATTTTCTGCGGCGAGTGCCATTATTTGCCGAGCTGGATGAAGACGAACTCGAGCACATATCGAGCGTGATCCGGGAGCATCATTATCGCAAGAATGTGACTATTTTTCACATTGATGATCCGGGCAATGCGATGTTTATCATTAAGGATGGTCTGGTCAAGGTCACGATTGAGGATGAAGCTGGCCGTGAGATGATTCTCCGCATGCTGTATTCTACGGACTTTTTCGGTGATATGGCACTGGTGGACGGCTTGCCGCGCTCGGCAACGGTCACCACGCAGGAACCCAGCGATGTCTTGATCATTCACCGCGAACAATTTCTCCACACTGCCCAGCAGTATCCTAAAATCTTACTCAACATGGCAGGTGTGCTCAGCCGGCGGTTGCGCGCTTCGGATGAGTTGATCCGGAGTCTCGCCTTCTTCGATGTGTACGGCAAAGTGGCGCGTGTCTTGTCGACCCTGGCAATAGAGAAGGGACGCGCGACGGAGGAGGGCACGGTCATCGATTTGCGGCTCACCCAACAGGAACTCGCGGAGCTTGCCGGTATGTCCCGCGAGACCATGACTCGGACCTTGCGGGCGTTTCAACGCGCTGGCGTGGTGAGGGTGGAGTCGGGGGTGATCACCATTTTATCCATTGACATGCTGCGGCGTGAGATGCGCGTGGCGTAATCAGCCCTGACTCAGCCCCACGATGAGCAACACCACAGCCAGATGGCACTGCTATCAGCCAGTGAGAATGGCGATGAGAAGAGGTTGACGCCGCACCGGAAACCCGATACAGTACACACACACTATTTCCCTAGTTTGAAATTTCCCTAGTTTGAAATCACGCTTTTTGCACATGTGTGCATGTGATCTACAAGGAGAGCGACGATGGCGGTACAAGTTGGACAAGAGGCGCCGGATTTTACGCTGAAAAATACGGACATGGAAGATGTGACGCTGAGCTCGTTTCGGGGCGATAAGAACGTCGTTTTACTATTCGTACCGTTGGCGTTTACAGGCGTTTGTACGCAGGAGCTGTGCTCGGTGCGCGACAACCTGAACAACTACGCCAATCTGGATGCAGAAGTGTTTGGCCTCAGTGTAGACAGCCCTTTTTCTCAAAAAGCGTGGAAAGAACGAGAGGGCTTAAATTTTGCTCTATTGAGCGATTTTAACCGCGAAGTTGTACAGGCCTACGGGGCGACTTTCGGAGATTCCTTTCCATTCCATGGCGTTGCCAAACGCTCGGCGTTTGTGATTGATAAGGCCGGTGTTTTGCAGTATGTAGAAATTCTGGACAAAGCCTCCGACTTGCCGGATTTCGACAAGATCAACGACACGTTGCAAGGCCTCAAATAACGCGTTTCCCGCTTCGTCGGCCTCACTCGGATGCAGTTCCGGGTGAGGTGTCATCACACCCCACCTGTTTTTTCGAATGACAGCTTCTGCTTGCATGCCATGATTTGTTACCATCGCCGGTCGGTGTGACATCAAGTCAAGCCTGCCAGCGATGTCTCATGCCAGCCGTTCTGGAAGCGTATGATCTAAAAGGAAAGTGAATGGCACTGATACTGTTGGTCCGCCATGGACAAACAGATGAAAATGTGAGTGGCCGCATCTCGGGACAAGGACCTGCCCCACTCAATGGGCGTGGCCAGGAGCAAGCGAAGCTGGCCGGACAGGTGTTAGCGCCGCTACATGTGACCCGCCTGATCTCCAGTCCGGTGGTGCGCGCCCATCAAACCGCGACGATTTTGGATGAGCATCTACAGTTGGGTATCGAGCAGGAGCCGGACTTGCGCGAGGTGGGCTATGGCGATTGGGAGGGAAAAACCTTTCAGGATGTTCGAGGCGGTAGCGCCTTCCAGTTGGCGATGAACGATCCGATTAACGCTGTCTTTCCCAATGGGGAAAGCCTGGTGAGCGTGCAGCAGCGTGGTGTCCGCGTGGTGGAAACCATACGCCAAGGGGGGGCCAAAGATGTGGTGGTCTTGGTGTCGCATGGCGATGTCATTCGCATGCTGGTGGCCCATTATCTGGGAATGACGTTTAATGACTACCGACGCATTACGATTGACAACGGTGCGATTTCGGTGATTGAGCTATTTGAGAACTGGATACGGGTCAAAGCCGTCAATTTCGTCCCCCAAGTGGGCAATTTGTGGCTAGAATCGTTTTATGAAACCTGGCAGAGAACCCAGAATTTGGTGAAGCCGCCCAACCTATGAAAAATCACTCGATCCTCACCTTGCCATTTATGACATAATAGGCATCATGCAAACCACTCGGGGACTTTTATTTTACATTCACTTTTGTCAGCTTGTCCGTGTAAGGAGCACGACTCATGGCACAGAAAGACATCAAGGTAGCCTATGGCATCGATGTGGATGCGGTGGCAGGATGGCTTGGCTCTTATGGGGGAGAAGATTCCCCAGATGATATTTCTAGAGGCATGTTTGCCGGTGAAGTGGGCACTCCACGCCTCCTCCATCTCTTTGACAAGTATGGCTTAAAGACGAGTTGGTTCGTGCCGGGGCACTCCATTGAGACGTTCCCGGAGCAAATCGCCATGGTGGTTGAGGCAGGGCATGAAATCGGCGCGCACGGGTATTCGCATGCCAACCCGATCGCGATGACCCCGCGGCAAGAAGAGGATGTTCTGCTCAAGTGCCTCGAACTCATCGAGAATCTCTCAGGGCGGCGGCCTACCGGCTATGTCGCGCCTTGGTGGGAATTTTCCAATATCACCAACGAGTTGCTTCTCAAGCAGGGATTTAAGTACGACCATAGCTTGATGCACAATGACTTTCATCCCTATTACGTCCGGGTTGGCGACAGTTGGACCAAGATCGATTATGCCCGTCCCGCCGCGGAATGGATGAAGCCTTTGGTGCGGGGCCAGGAGACCGACCTCATCGAGATTCCGGCCAATTGGTATCTGGATGATCTCCCGCCGATGATGTTTATCAAAAAGTCACCAAATAGCCATGGTTTTGTCAATCCTCGCGACATCGAACAGCTGTGGCGCGATCAGTTTGACTGGGTGTATCGCGAATGCGACTACGCGGTCTTTACCATGACCATTCACCCTGACGTCAGTGGTCGTCCACAGGTGCTGCTCATGCACGAGCGAATGATCGAGTACATCAATGGGCACGAGGGGGTGAGCTGGATGACCTTTGAAGAAATTGCTGACGATTTTTCCCAGCGTTTTCCAAGGGCAATCTAGCCGTCATGAGCCAGTTTGAAGGAGGGTCGGGGTATTATGTGTATTCTGTGTTCACAGTCTTTATTCGTGGAGCCACACTGGACGGACCGGAAACAGAATACCGGCGAGCCGGTGGCAACGGTCACTGCCGGTAGTGACCGCGAGCGTCACCGCCGCCGCGATTGGCAACACCGTGCGCAGATATTGAATCACATTCTCAGCTACTATGGCCTGAGTCTCGACAATTGGCAAAACCGGCACTACGTGCTCAGCAATCGCAAAGGCCATGCAGAGATGGTAACGGATTTAGGCGCCCTATGGCCGGCGGCGGCCCAGCTCCTCGGGCGCCCTCTCGATCCCCTCGATCCACCACTCATTGAAGCCCTGAGCAGCGATCGCCGAGCTCGTGAGGAGTCGACATGAGCCCCGAGGCCAAACGCCCTATCATCGTGGTTACCGGGTTTTTGGGCAGCGGCAAGACCACGCTGCTGCGGCACGTCTTATCGGGGAACGCGGCACACGGCACCGCAGTGCTGGTCAACGAGTTTGGCGAAGTTGGCCTCGACCATCACCTCGTCCGCCAGCTCGATGAGCAGACAATCCTGCTCAACAATGGCTGTGTCTGCTGCTCGGTGCGGGACGACCTCGTGCAAGCTCTCAGCAGCCTGCTGGACCAGGATCAGCGGGGGATCATCGCCCGCATCGATCGCTTGATCGTGGAGACGACCGGTCTCGCCGACCCCGCGCCTATTTTATTCACTATTGAGACCGACCCCATGTTGCGGCATCACTTTCACGTCGACCGTGTCATCGTGACGGTCGATGCCATGAACGGTCAGCGACATCTCGATCGTCATGCCGTGTCCTTGAAGCAAGTGGCGGTGGCGGACGACATCATTGTCACCAAAACTGATCTCGCACCGCCGGCAATGGTGTCTGCTCTCGTGTCGCGTCTGCGCACCCTCAACCCGACTGCGCAGCTCACCACCGCGGTCTTGGGTGAGGTGGCGCCGGAACGCATTTTAGCCCCAAGATACAGCCGCGTCCCATCTGTGCTGCGAACCGCCGAGACCACGGTGATCCCTGATGGCCAACATGTTGGCGAGACGCGCTCAGTGGCGTTGACCTTTAAGCAGCCGCTCGATTGGTCAGCATTTAGCGTCTGGCTCAGTATGCTGCTATACGCCCATGGCGAAGATATCTTACGCGTCAAAGGGCTGTTGAACGTTGGCGAGGCGGGTCCCGTGGTGCTCAACGGTGTCCAACACATAATCCATGCCCCGGAGCATTTGCCCCAGTGGCCGGACGCCGATCGGCGTTCGCACCTCGTCTTTATTCTGCAAGGGATTGAGCCGAAGCAGATCGCACAATCCCTGCAGGCATTTCAACATCTCCTTGGTGCTCCCCCCAGCTTGAACGATGTCGCGTGGTGAGTGGTCGATGAGCCCCCGCGTTGCGTTGACGAGTCCTCCCCCACTCCCTACCCTTGGGCACGCTGCCCTTTTTTCTAGGCACTCCCACTCCTTCTCAGCCACACCGTATTCCTCATTGGCCACGTCAAGTCGGGCCTACACGCCGGATCGGAACTTACGTCCTCGCATGACGCCCCCAGCCGGAACTGGTATGTGTCTTGCACAATTAACCAGTGTGGTCATCGTGCACCCAACCGGCTGCGATCCGATGGACCGCAACCGGCGGAAGGGGTATTCGACTTGGCATGGGGGGAATAATCATCGTGGATACAATGATTGGCGATCTGGCCGAGGTGATGCTCGCCTTGGGGGTATCGGTCTTTTGTTTTTTGTCGCTCGTCGTCCCCTGGTCTGACCGATGGCTAAAGCCGCATCGGCTCGATGACGGTGACGATGCGGCAAACGACTTCTGTCCGAATCCTGCCTGTCCGCTCCACTCACACTTGTAACGGCGCACCGTCCCACCGTTCGACATGGGTAAACTCGGCAACGGCGCCGCGTCTGAGCTTGGTGAGTTGCTTCACCGGTTTGCCCATTGGCATCACCGCGGCCACCGCCACGTGGGACGGTATGCCCAATAGCACTTGGAGTTTGGGCTCTTGAGCCACGGCTAAGGTCGTGAGCGTTCCCCCGTATCCCTCGTGACGCGCCGCCAGCAACACGTTCCATACAAAGGGATAGACCGAGCCGCCGCTGATCACCCCGACCCGCTCTAAATGCTGGTCCATCGAGGCCACCAATTTGAGATCGACACACATCACCAGCACCACCGCCGCTTTGCGTACGGGCTCGGTCAACCTGGTGGGAGCAGGGGTTTGGGCAATGGTCTCGGCGCTTACCGATGGCGGATCAATGCTGTTCCACGGGCTCTCACCGACTTGCATTTGGGCCACGTAGCGTTTCGCTGCGGGTTCCGTCAGCGCGGATATTTGATCGCGCGTGGTCTGATCGCGGACAATGATCACATGCCACCCCTGGCGGTTGCCGCCGCTGGAGGCAAAACGCGCGTGGTCGAGAATCTTGTACAGGGTCTCATCCGGCAGCGGGTCATCGGTAAAATCTCGGGCCGAAAATGTCGTTCGCATGACATCGTAGAGTTCCATCACAACTCCTTATCCTGTTGGACCGCCAAGGGCATTGTCATTAAACATCAATGGTGGCGAGGTCATAAGCCAAATACGTTTCTGGAAAAACACGTCTGGCCTCTTCGAGCACAAGATGCTCCGCATGGGCATACCGCTGCGATAAGTGGTTGAGGTAGAGACATTTCACCCCAGCGTCACGCGCCACCGTGGCGCTCTGCTGGGCCGTCATATGACCGGCCTCGGCAGCGAGTTCGGCCTCGGAATCGAGAAAAGTCGCCTCACTAATCAAACAATCTGCCCCGGCCGCAAAGGTGCTCAATTCGGGAAAATACATGGTGTCGCTGATATAGACAAGTTTTTTTCCCGCCTCCTCAGGACCGAGGACCTCATCGGGGTGCACCAGGGTACCCTCGGTGCTTCGGATGCTCTCGCCGGCCAACAGCCGCCGCCGCACCGGTCCGGCCGGGACCCCGAGGCGATCGGCGATATCCGACAGAAAGCGCCTCCTGGACCGCTCCTGGAACGTAAAACCATACGACTCATGGAGATGATGGCGGGTGGGGAAAGCCTGACAAGTGAGCTGCCGGTGGGTGAAAATGTCCCCTGCCGCCATGGGCTCCAACCGCAGGTCGTACTGCAGGCCTCTCCCAATAAAACCGGATAGCTGCTTGACGCGGTCCAGCACCGCTGGACTCCCGTGCACCACCATATGATCCACCGGTTGCAGCATGTTCAAGGTGGCCAACAGACCGCCGATGCCCAGCATGTGATCCAAATGCTCGTGGCTGAGCACGATCCGGGTCAAATTTTTAAAACCGACATTGGCATACAGGAGCTGACGCTGGGTGCCTTCACCGCAATCGATGAGCCATTTTAGATCTTGATACGCAATCAACGTTGCGGAGACGTTCCGTTTCGGTGTCGGCAGGGCGGCAGATGTGCCCAGAAACGTGATGCGGAAGGTGGCGCTCATAAGGTCCTAATCAGTATAGATCAACAGGCTATTTCATTTCTGCAGGGCGGCAATGGCATCTTCGAGCCGAGCGAGACAGGTTTCGCGCCCGAGCACCTGCATGGTGGCAAACAAGGGGGGGGAGGCCGTACGCCCGGTGATCGCCACCCGGAGGGTCATGAAGAGACTGCGATTATCCCACTTCGTGTGTTCGATATAACTGCGCATCGCGTCTTCAAGCTCAGCATCCGCCCAAGCGCCCTCGTAGCGCTGAAAATGTTCGCTCAGCTCGGTTAGCGTCTTGGCGGTCTCGCGCGAGTTCTTGCCTTTGGGGATCAACTGGCCGGCCTCATACGCCAGGGGCGTATCGTAGAAATACGTCGCCATGGTGTGAAAATCGCCCAACGTGTGCAGGCGCTCTTGCAGGAGCGGCACGATCTGCTGCACGAATTCGGGATCACTCAAGCGTTGCACCTTGGGCTGAATGATCTGGTGTTGCAAGCGCTCGGCCAGGGCTTCGAGCGTCAGTTGCCGCAAATAGATGCCGTTGAGCCATTCGAGTTTTTGCAAATCGAAAACCGGCCCGCCCAGGCTTAAACGATCGAATGTAAAGGCCTCGATCATCTCGTTCAACGTAAACGTTTCGCGCTCGTCCGGCATGGACCAGCCCATCAAGCCCAAGAAGTTGAGTAGCGCTTCGGGCAGGTAGCCCTGGCGCTCGTAGTATTGCAGTGACACCGGGTTTTTGCGCTTGCTGATTTTGCTTTTGTCCGCGTTGCGCAGCAGCGGCATATGCATCATCACCGGCGGGGTCCAACCAAAGGCCTCATAGAGCATGAGATGCTTGGGGGTCGACGAAATCCACTCCTCGGCTCGAATGACGTGGGAAATCTCCATCAGATGATCATCCACCACTGCGGCGAGGTGGTAGGTGGGATAACCGTCTGATTTCAGCAGGATTTGATCATCGATTTGGCTGTTCTCGATGGTGATCGGATCGCGAAAGGCATCGTGCACCACGGTGGCCCCGTCTCGCGGCACCACCATCCGCACCACCATCGGCTGGCCCTGCTCAATGGCCGCTTTGATCTCCGCTTCAGCGGCGTCTCGGCAGTGCCCATCGTAGCGGATGGGCTGCTTGGCCGCGCGCTGTTGCTGACGCATGGCCTCGAGCCGCTCAGGGGTGCAGACACAGCGGTAGGCCGAGCCATTGGCGATGAGCTGATCGACGTGTTCATGGTAGATATGGAGGCGTTCGGACTGGCGGTACGGGCCGTGCGGGCCGCCAATATCGGGCCCTTCATCCCACTCCAGCCCGATCCAACGGAGGGAGCGCAAAATGGCATCCTCGGAACGTTGGGTTGACCGAGCCCGGTCCGTATCTTCGATACGAATCACGAATTTGCCGCCATTGGCCCTGGCAAAAGCGAGATTGAACAATCCAATATATGCGGTGCCCACATGCGGTGCCCCGGTCGGGCTTGGGGCAATCCGTACGCGAACGTCTTGCTTCGTCATCTCTTCTTTCCTGTGTTATGGCGCGGCGGACACCTCTGCCATCTCGCGCATCACAATCAGTTCGGCACCGGCGCTCACCTGATCGTTTTCTTGGCATAGAATGCGGTCGACCACGCCGTCTTGAGGGGCTTGGATCTGCTGCTCCATCTTCATCGCTTCCAGGATCAGCAACACGTCGCCCGCTTTTACTTCATCACCCGGTGCGACCAGAATCTGAATGATTTTCCCAGCCATCGGGGCTTGCGGATTGCCGGAATCGGAGCCGACTTTGCGTGGCTTACCGGTCTCGACAATGCGGTATTCTTTGCCGTTGACCTGCAGCAGAGTATCGCCGCCTTGCTTGACAAACGCGGCTTGGTAAAACACGTCGGCGGGAAACTCAAACACCGTGTCACCCACCGTGACGCGGTAGCGTTTAAACGCCTCCTCCACGACGGTGACCTGGATTTTAACCTGCTCATTGTCTTCGTTCATGTAACTTTGCGAAAACATGCCGACCTACCCCCCTCCGATACGCCATCCGTCCCGACGTTGCCAAGGTGAAGGCGGGCCCTCTGCGACGGCGTCTGCCGCCGTCGCAGAGGCCGCAAAATGCCCGCTGCGGTACAGCATTTCCCCAACTGCGGCAAGTGCTCGAATCTCGGCGGAGATCGATGCATCCGGTTGCCAATCCGGAAAGTGGCGATCGATGAACGACGTGTCCGTATCGCCAGCGGCAAACGGTTTGGATGCGAGAATGTCGAGCAAAAATTGCCGATTGGTCGTCACCCCGAGGAGGGTGTATTCGCGCAACAGCGACTGCATACGCAAAATGGCTTCATGGCGATCATAGCCATAGCTCACCAGCTTGCAAAGAATCGGATCGTAATACGGCGTCACTGCCGCATTGACCATGATGCCGCTGTCAATGCGGCGGCCAGGGCCACTCGGCTCCCGCAACACCGCAATCTTACCGGTGGCAGGCAAAAACCCGCGCGCTGGGTCCTCGGCGTAAAGCCGACACTCAATGGCGTGGCCGCGCTGGAGGATATCGCTCTGGCCAAATGCGATCGGCTCACCCCGCGCAATGCGGAGTTGCTGATGCACGAGGTCAATGCCGGTCACCAGCTCGGTGATTGGATGCTCGACCTGCAAGCGGGTGTTCATCTCTAAAAAATAAAACTGCCCATCCGGTCCAAGCATAAACTCCACCGTCCCGGCACCCGTGTAATTCACGGCGCCTGCCAGGCGCAGGGCGGCGGCTGCCATCTGTTCGCGGATGTCCGGCGTCACCGCGGGTGAGGGGCTCTCTTCAATGATTTTCTGATGCCGCCGCTGCACCGAGCACTCCCGCTCATACAAGTGTACGAGATGGCCGTGCTGGTCTCCCAGGACTTGAATTTCAACATGGCGCGGCTGGGTAAGGTACTTTTCTAGCATCAGCGTGGCATCGCCAAACGCCTGCTGAGCTTCACGCGCCCCTGCTTCCAGCGCGGCTTGCAAATCGCCTGGGGCCTCGACAATGCGCATGCCCTTGCCGCCGCCACCGGCGGAGGCTTTGACGAGAATAGGATAGCCGATGCGTGCCGCTTCACCGGGCGCGTGTTGCCTAAAAAACGTTTCATGCTCACCATCGCCGGCACTAAAGCCCGGTATCACCGGCACCTCGGCCTGTGTGGCAATCGCCTTGGAGGCGATTTTCGACCCCATGCGGCGAATGGCATCCGGTGAGGGTCCCACAAAGATGAGACCGGCATCGATACAGGCCGCTGCAAAACCGGCGTTTTCCGACAAAAAGCCATAGCCCGGATGGACGGCATCAGCCCCGCTCACGCGGGCAATGTCGAGCAAGCGGTCCTGATCGAGATAACTCTGTAGCGGTTCGGGAGGCCCCAACTCGTATGCCTCCTCGGCCATGCGAACGTGTAGGGACTCGCGGTCCACTTCCGAGTACACCGCCACCGTGCGGAGACCGAGTTCCTGTGCCGCGCGACAAATTCGGACAGCAATTTCACCACGATTCGCGATCAGTAGCTTATCCATAACCACCTAGTATATGAGGATCAAGCCTTCAATGACAGCCCCAGCCCGGACACCTAACCGTCGGAGGAACGGCTTGCGTCTTGCTTCCTACATTCTAAAAATCCCGTAGCGCGGGGCGTCGAGAGGTTGCTTCATCGCCATGGCGATCGATAAGCCCAACACCCGCCGCGTTTCCAGGGGATCCAAGATGCCATCGTCCCACAGCCGAGCCGTGGAGTAATACGGCGAACCTTCAGCTTCGTACTTGTCCAACGTCGGCTGCTTGAAAGATTGCTCTTCCTCCACGTTCATCAGCTTCTGACCCTGACGGCGCAATTGCTCCTGCTTCACGGTAAACAGCACACCGGCCGCCTGTTCTCCTCCCATGACGGAGATGCGGGAACTCGGCCACATAAACAGAAGTCGCGGCGAGTACGCCCGCCCGCACATGCCGTAGTTTCCCGCGCCAAACGAGCCGCCAATAATCAAAGTAAAGCGCGGCACCTTTGTGTTGGCCACGGCCATCACCATTTTTGCCCCATCCTTGGCGATGCCGCCACTTTCCGCTTGCACTCCAACCATGAAGCCGGAGATGTTTTGCATGAACAGAATGGGTATCTGCCGTTGGTCGCAAAGTTGAATAAAATGGGTGCCTTTTAGCGATGAATCCGAAAACAGAATGCCGTTGTTGGCCAAAAGGCCCACGGGATACCCCTCGAGGCGGGCAAAACCGCACACCAGGGTGGGCCCATAGAGGGCTTTGAATTCATGGAACCGCGAGCCATCGACCAGCCGGGCAATGACCTCCCGCACATCATAGGGCTGGCGCGGGGTCGGCGGGACAATGCCGTAGATCTCATCCGGATCGTACAGCGGCGGTTCAGGCGTGCTCACGTCACACACCGGACGCCGTGTATAGTTCAGATTTTCAATGATATTGCGACAGATCTCAAGGGCGTGATGATCATCTTCCGCCAGGTGATCGGTCACCCCGGAGCGGGTGCTGTGCATTTCGCCGCCGCCGAGCTCTTCCGCCGTGACATCTTCACCAATCGAGGCTTTGACCAGCGGCGGGCCGCCGAGAAAGATCGTGCCTTGATTTTGCACAATAATCGTTTCATCCGACATTGCCGGCACATAAGCCCCACCGGCGGTACACGAGCCCATGACCACCGCGATTTGCGGAATGCCGGCGGCCGACATGTTGGCTTGATTATAAAAGATGCGGCCAAAATGATCCCGGTCCGGAAAAATGTCATCTTGCATGGGCAAAAAGGCGCCGCCGGAATCGACCAGATAGATACATGGTAGGCGATTTTGTTCGGCGATTTCTTGCGCCCGCAGATGTTTTTTGACCGTCATCGGAAAATACGTTCCCCCTTTGACGGTCGCGTCATTGGCAACAATCATCACCTCACTGCCGTGCACCACGCCAATCCCCGTCACGATACCGGCCGATGGCGCGTCATTGTCATACATCTCATACCCAGCCAACGGAGAGAGTTCCAGAAACGGGGCACCCGGATCCAACAAGGCATCAATACGCTCACGCGCCAGGAGCTTATTCCGCCCTTGGTGCAGAGCGACCGCTTTTTCCCCGCCACCGGCCTTGCTCTGGACAAGCCGTTCGCGTAAGAGACGAATCTCGTCGAGAGAATGCGCCTTATTGCTTTGAAACTCCGGGCTAGCCGTTTGGATTTGCGAGCGGATAATCTCCATCGTCAATGCCGTCCATAGGGTTATCGACCTATTGTGGAACTTCCAGGCGGCGAAACGCTTCGGCGTAGGCACACCCGATGTGGGAGCCATGACGCGCGGCACTATCGCGAACGAATCCTGCAAAACGTTCCGGCTGTTTGATTTGGCTGCGGTGACTGATCAGGGCTCGAACTTTGAGATCGATCGCGGCGGAAATATCGACGTATAGATTGGGCTTGGAGGAAGCGGTAAAATAGACTTCGCGCACCTTGTGGGGCGGGTGTCCTTCATCCGGCTGTGGCTGATAAGTCGACGTGCCGGCAGCGGGATAGATCGCATCGAAGACGGCCAGGGCCGTGGCGCGATGGTCTGGATGGTAATGATAAAAATTGTCAAACGCCCAGTGACCGGGATCCATACTGACGACGATTTGGGGTTTCAAACGCCGCAGGACATTGACAATCTGATCACGAAACGCCAGTGAGGCTTCGACCCGTCCGTCCGGTTGCCCCAGGAATAGCACTTCTTTCACCCCTAAGAGGGTGGCTGCGGCCCGTTGCTCAGTTTCGCGGATATCGGCGATTTCACCCGGCGGTAGCACCACCCCCCGCTGATGATCTTCTCCCCCTTCGCCACTCGTAGTCAAAATATAGTACACTTCCTTGCCCGCTCGCGCCCACACCGCGGCGCTACCGCCACTGCCCCAATCCAAATCATCGGGATGGGCACCAAATACCGCCACCACCTCGCGCACCATAGCCTCCTTCGCGTTCACTGCTCCCGCTCTCTGCCTGAGTTGCCTTTATTATTGAATGCAAAGGAGGCGTCCGTCAAGAGATGGCACGGATTCTCACCATGCAGTAGGAGAGACCGTGTAAGGTTTACAGTGCCGAGAGGTGAGCTCCGCGGCTAGCCGTGCGTGCCGAGCGATTTTGCCTGAATCTTTTTAGTCGGAGATCGCGTCCTATGAGCACAGGGACCACATTTGGCCAGGGGAGAGCCCACACGATATGATCAAAATACCCAGAACCGTTTGAGGCCAGGACCACGGCGAGAGTGTAAACTTCGTGTTCAAGATCACCGGAGCAGAAAGGAAGCAAACGTGGCAAATGAAACGCCAGGAGATGTCGAGGTTTCTCTCGATCGCAGCAGTCTCGACGAATTGGCAGGGCGCGTGCGAGCCGCTCTTGACATTCAAGATCGACGCTATGGTTTCCCGCCGCGCACCTATGCCAAATGTTTTGTGGGCCATGAGGCGGTGCAAAGACTGGTGGATGAGCAGATGGCCAGCGACGAGGCGGACGCGGTGCGCCTTGGCAACCTGCTCTTGAACGCCGGGGTTTTTCATCACGTGCAAAACGCTCACCCCTTTGAGAATGCGTATCTGTTCTACCGCTTTGCGTCAGACGAAGATCACGGCGCCGTGGCCCGCAAGCCGGACGGCAATGCGGTGAGCTGGGCCGACTTTATCGCCCCGCTTACCTCAGGCGCAGACGCACCGGTTTCGCTACAACCCTCGATGCCCGAACGCGACCCGGATCTCGCCCAGTTTGCCCAAGATGACTTAGCCCATCTGAATGTCTCGCCTCTCGATACGCACAATGCACAGCTTCTCGACCTCACCCATCCCAAGGCCTGGGTCAATCCGGCTCCCAAAGCGACTTACAACCTCGTGGTGATCGGCGCGGGTACCGGTGGCCTGGTCTCCGCGGCGGGCTCGGCCGGGCTCGGCGCTCGGGTGGCGCTGATCGAGGCTCATCTCCTGGGCGGCGATTGTCTCAATGTTGGCTGCGTGCCTTCCAAAGCGCTCTTGCGGTGCGCCAAAGCGGCCGTGGCGGTGCGCCATGCAGCCGAGTTCGGAGTCCGCGTCGATGGCAACGTTTCAGTGGACTTTGGCTACGTCATGGAGCGCATGCGCCGGCTGCGAGCAGGCATTGCACCCAACGACTCGGTCAAACGCTTTACCGAGGAAGTGGGCGTCGATTTGTTCATGGGGCGTGGCCGCTTTACCGGTAAAAATACGATTGAAGTCAACGGGGCAACCCTCAATTTTAGCAAGGCGGTTATCGCCACCGGTGGGACCGCGGCCATCCCCCCCCTTCCAGGCCTCGCCGAGGCGCCCTATCTAACCAATGCCACCCTCTTTAATTTAACCGAGTTGCCTCCCCGTCTGGGGGTGATTGGAGCGGGTCCGATCGGACTTGAGATGGCTCAGGCGTTTCAACGCTTTGGCTCGCAGGTCACGGTTTTTGTTCGGGATACACGAATTTTGTCAAAAGAAGACCCGGATGCCGCCCACGTGGTGGAGGTGGCATTGCGCCGCGACGGGGTTGCCTTTGAGTTGGGAGCCAATCTCAAACGCATTGAGAGCCAAAACGGTCAGCCGCCGGTCACCGTGGTTCTGGAGACCGATGCGGGTGAGCAAAAGTTCGAAGTCGATGCCCTGCTGATCGCCACTGGACGCAAGCCAGTGGTCAACGGCCTGGGGCTCGATGCCGCGGGTGTCGAGTACGATGAGCGCCTGGGGGTTCACGTCGACGATCGGTTGCGCACGAGCAATCCGGACGTGTTTGCGGTGGGCGACGTAGCCAGTAAATACCAATTTACCCACATCGCGGATTTCATGGCTCGCATGGTGATCCGCAACGCGCTGTTTTTCGGCCGCGACAAGTTTTCAAACTTTTTGATTCCGTGGGCCACTTATACCGAGCCGGAAATCGCGCACGTAGGCCTTTACGAAAAAGATTTGCAGGCGCGGGACATCGCGTACAACACCTTTACGCGGGAATTTGCCGATGTCGACCGCACCATTGTCGATGGCGCGACCGAAGGATTTGTCAAAATCCATGTCAAAAAAGGCTCGGATGAAATTTTGGGCGCCACCATCGTCAGCAGTCACGCGGGGGATATGATCAGCGAGGTCACTGTGGCCATGCAGAGTGGCATGGGACTGGGCAAGTTGGCCAGTGTCATCCATCCTTACCCCACTGCAGCAGAAGCCATCCGCCAATGCGGCGACGCCTACAATCGGGCGCGCCTCACCCCGACCGTGCGAGGCATTTTTGACCGTCTGATGTCCATTCGCCGCTAAGTGAGGCACTGGCCGGCAAAGGGTGCCGGAGGCTGCGGATAAAGCGGATGAGTTCCCAACGTTGGCTATCGGACAGGGTCGCTTTGAAACTGGGCATCGCCGTACCGGGGATGCCCTCACGCAACCACCAAAAGAGCTCTCCATCCATGTGATCATCAACGTGTGCCGCAGTGAGATCGGCAGGTTTAGGATTGAGACCCGCGGCAGCCGGTCCATCGCCACGCCCTGCCTGGCCGTGGCAGACGCTGCAATGCGTCCGGAACAACGCCTCGCCTCGCCCCACCACCGCGGTCTCTAACGGGAGAGGGTTTTTGATATACGTGGTGGGGTAGGCATCCACGAGGACCACACGCAAACCGAGCGCCCCGCCACATGCCATCAGGACCAGACCAAAAGGAGTGGCCCATACCGGCAACTTGCCTCGCCTGCTGGCCCATACTATAAATATGGCCAGCGCGACGATCAGAGTGCCGAGAACGCACGACAGCGTATTCACCCAAGAAAACGCAATGGGTGCAAGATCGAACCGGCGGATACGCCCAAGATCGAGTGCCCCGGTGGGCGCTTCGAAGTCGATCGTGGTCTGCAGAGCCGGCGCTTGGGGCAGCTGAATCCTCACCTCCACTCGCCAATTTCCGGCCATGCTCACGAGGCCCGAAGCGGTGTATTGCCCAGGGCTCACCGGCGTTGCCGCCATGTCGGAGAGCCCCATGTCGTGGTCTACCATACGCATGTAGAGCGACACCTGTGTGTCCAGTGGCACCGGTGTGCCATCCTGCTGCCGCAGGGCAATCTCGAACTGTACGCCGCCGAGGGTGTCGGTCGGAGTCATGGCGAGGTGTAACTGCATTGCGCCTACGGGCTCCTGCCAAGTTTTGCGGACAATATGACCGGGTCGTTCGGCAGGGCTAAAGGTGGTCAACGCCCCGGCAAACACCATGCCGACCACAATCAGGCCAGCCTCGATCTGCACCAGACGCTGCAGGCGCTGCACCAACTGGGCCGCCCTGTCGGGCGCAAAACGCCGCGCCTGGCGTTTGAGGCCCGGTCCGATCACCAACAAATGCACCCCGGCAATCCCCAAGGCTGCCCCAAATATCACCAGCTTGCCCAAGAGAGCCCGTCCATAAGGCGTGACTTGGAGCGCCGCCAAGCCGTAAACGTGCAGGAAGGCGGCAATGGCACCAGTGGCGGCAATGGCGAGCACCGCGATCATCGCCAGGGTGGAGAAACGCTCGACAAGCCGCCCGATGGCGCGGGTGTGATGCGGTAGATCCGCACCTACGAGCCCCCAAGGCAGGCCGGCAAAATACAGCAGGCCGCCGCCCCAGCTCACCACTGCCAGCACGTGTACGATATCACTGAGAAACGGGATGACATCGGGCCGTGCAGCCGCGTGGCTGGTGAGGCTAATGGTACAAATAAGCGCGAGACCAACGGCACCCGTGCAGGTTATCGCAAGTTTTGCCGCACGATTAAATGTCAGCAGAAACACACTGGCAAAAACCGGGGTGATCAGGGCCTTGAGAAGACTCATCTGTCCATAGCGTGAGGCTGAGAAGAAGAGCCAGAGTTCTTCAACAACGGTCGGATCGACAACCTGACTAGCCGCCCGCACCGCCTCGGCAAGACCCGAGAGGACGAACAGGACGGCGCCGAGCAAAACCCCAAAGCGTACCCGCAGCGCCAAGCGTGCCGAGACCACATTCGCTTGATCGCCATAGATGGGCCGCCACACTATGAGCCAGAAAACCGGGCCACCGCCTAACAGCAAGAGCGAGACATAATGAACAGATTTGAGAAAAGCAAACATAATGATGACGTATGGCCTCTAGCGGGTGGGGTTGGCTTTATCCGTCTTTGGCGCGTAGGTCAAGGTGAACTTGCCCGTGGTGCGATGCGAATCGATCGAGAGCACCGTCCATTGTACGAGGTACAGACCAGGGGCCAGGGCCGCGGGCAGCTTGACCGCCAGTTCGCGGGTGACACCAGATGCCGAAGCTAACCCCTCATCGACGCGTTGTAGAGGTTTGAGCGTGCCCGTTGCCGCATCCCGCTTCGCACGGTGCACGGTAACACGGCTAAAGCGGTATTCGATCGACTCGTTGAACCATAATCGTATTTCACTCGGGCGTTCGGCGACCTGGGTATTCACAGCAGGATCTGCACGGATCAGCGTCCCATGGGCCCAGACGGTGGCCGAACCCAGTAAGAGCAGACTCGCCACCACCAGTCCTCGGGCTGCTCCTACGGAAACGATGTCGTGGAAAAAATTATGTTTCATCACCATCCTCTACGAAAAGGCATTTTGCTTTTGCACCACGACCTGGCATCATCAAACTTGATCTCGCTCGCACCGTCCAAGACAACCTCGAACAGGTCGCGCAGCGCCTGCGATCCATGACGCCTAAACGTCACGGTGCAACTGCAAGAGAGCGGCGATACGAGCCAGGAAATCTTAGCTGCGGCGCAGGCCTTCGACGCCAAGCTCATCTTGGTCGGGCATCAGGGCAGAAGTAGGATAGAGCGCTCGCTTGTGGGCTGCGTCGCCAGTCGGGTCGTGCATCACGCACCCTGCCCGGTCTGGGTCGTCCGAAGGTCGGCAGCAGTGCAAGGCCCCAAGAGGTAGCTTGCCGAAGATGACTTGGCGGGGAACCTGCGGGGCCTCTTATCCCGCAGGCCAGAGGCATTCTAGGCGGAGGCAGAAGCAGGTTCGATGTCATACGGATCGAGCCCCGCCCGCCCCGCTCGCATGAAGTCCATAGCGGCATCAGGTTGCATCGTCGGGTAAAAAAACTCCAATCGATTGCCATCAGGGTCAAGGAAGTAGATACTCTTGCTCAAGCCGTGATCGGCTTTCAGCTCGACGTCGCTACCATAGTCGAGCAATCTACGATACAGGTGTCGCAACTCCTCCTCGCCCCCTTCCACCTCGAAAGCGACATGACTAAAGCCCTGGTTACCGAGTGGCGCTTCTTCGGGCGCCTTGATCAGGGCGATGTCGTGGTCTCGTTCGCCGAACGAGAAGAACACCATGTCGAGCTTGTCGAAATCCCACACCCGCTGCATCCCCAATACTTCCGTATAGAAGGCAGCTGAACCTTGCGGATCACGGACCGCCAACACCACATGGGCAACTTTCGCTGGCATGTCGACCTCCTTCTAGAAAGATCTAGCTTAATGACTGTAGCGGATTGTGCCACGAGACGGCTCATTTGTCCAGAGGTTTGGCCGTCATCTCAACCACCGATTCCACTGTACGCGACAAAACGTTGTTTATCCTCAGGGTTGAACAGAAGATGGGTCCGCTCACCCCACAGAATGTCATCAGTCGCCTGGTATTATCTCGGCAGAGCATGCTAAAATGCGCGTTCATTGGCGATCCTATCATCCGGTACATTAGCGGTCAGGAACTCTTCCCGCAGCGGTGTTCAAGGAGAACCGGTTTGATGCAGTATACGCGCAAACCTGTTCGCACTGCGCACGCAGTGCGAACAGGTTTGCGCGGGGCATGAATGGGACATGAATGAGAGCCAATCCAAGGAGATGACCCGATGACAACCTCCGATCCACACGGCCACCATGACTGGCATTCGCAGCAGTACGTCGAGGCGTGGATTGCCTCGGCCACGGCGCGAGATCCTGAGCGCCGCACCATCTTGCGACGAGTGGCAAGCCTGATCCCCCGAGAGCCCGACGCGGCCATCCGCGTGCTCGACATAGGTGCCGGCTACGGTGCTCTCAGTGCGCAGGTCCTCGAACGTTTCCCGCAGGCACAGCTCGTTTGTCAGGACTTTTCGGAGCCCATGTTTACCCAGGCTCGGGAGCGCCTCTCCTGGGCATCCGAACGCGTCTCGTTCGTGCCTTGTGATCTTAGTGATCCCACCTGGAACCAGGCACTAACGGGCTCTTTTGATGCAGTTGTCTCGGGGATCGCCATCCACAACGTCCGCTACCCCGAACGCATTCGTGGCATCTACGCTGAGATCTTCGATGTGGTGGCGCCCGGCGGCTGCTTTTTGAACTACGATCTGATTTTTGTGAGTGCTCCAACCGCAGCTCAGGCCTACGACCAGACGGCGCAGCTGGCGGATTGGATCCGGGGTGAAAGTAGCGATGCCACGCGCTCGGCGGCGGTGGCAACGGCCGCGCAGACTTCACATCAGCATGCGGCCATCACCCTTGAAGAACAGTTGCGCTGGCTACGCGAGGGTGGGTTCCGGGATGTAGAGTGTTTTTGGAAGGAGGGGCGCAGCGCTATTATTGGCGGCTTCCGGCCGAGCTAATCTCAAGCGTATCATCCCCCCTTCGTCGATAAAGAAAGAGGATATAGGCATGAATTGGGAAGATGCGACACAACTTGCGGAGCGCATTGCCAAAAGCCCGGATGCGGGCACACTGCATGTCGCGGTCATTGTGGCGCCCGAGGCTCAAGGCTATGCGGTCGCCATTCGCGAACACGGCCGACACGAGTTGCACTACTTGCAGAGTATGAGCGAATTTGAGGCGTTGTGTGAATGGCTACTCGCTCCACGCCACAGTGGATAGCGCCACAGGGCAGTGGCGTCGTGTAGGCTCTGACGCCGCCATCTTAAGAGGCGTTGCATGTGAGGTATGTCTCTGATACGGGAAGCGAGCACCTTGAAATTGACCGGGAACTTGGTCGACCATCCGAATGCTGCTGCTGTGAAAAAGGGGGTGGGCTTCGCCCATGGCACCTTTGGGGAATTGCTCCAAGGGGCGTTACGGGGCGAGAACAACCATTTCCTGGTGACGCTCCCCATTACACGATTCACCAAGGTCGTCTTCACACTCGATGAAGCCTTGGATGCGATCTCCTGCGACCCGCCCCATAAAACCAAGTCACTCCATTTTGCCAATCAGCTCATCTCTCATTTTAAACGCCGCATCGGCGGCCACTTGTCTATCCGGAGTGATCTGCCAGAGGGCAAAGGCATGGCGAGTTCGTCCGCCGACATGGTCGCCACGGCTCGTGCCTTAGAGGCGTCTCTAGGCCGGCGAGTACCCGTTGAGCTGATCCTGAACCTGTTGCGAGCGATCGAACCGACCGACGGGGTGATGTTCCCCGACTTTGTCTCTTTTTTCCACCGCCGAGTCGCCCTTTGCCGCCGCCTCGGCTCCCCCTCTCGACTGCGGATCCTCGCCATCGACGAGGGCGGTCAGGTAGACACGATTGCCTACAATAAGCGCGATCACGTGTTCACGGATGTCGAGTTCACTGAATACGCGAGCCTGCTAGAGCAAGCCGGTACGGCGATCTCTATAAACGACCTGGGCCTCCTGGGGCACGTTGCCACGCGCAGCGCGATCCTGAACCAGAAGCGCAACCCCAAGCGCCATCTCAGCGAGATGCTAGAGATCAGCGAAGAGACCGGCGCCCTCGGGGTGGTGGTCACCCACAGCGGCCCCTGTATCGGCCTCCTCTTTCCGTACCAGCACGAGAACAGAAATCAAATCGAACGAGCCGAAACCCGGCTCCGCCACCTGTCGAATACCGTGTTTTCGCTAGAGACACTGGGCACCTCACCACTGAGCCGGGTCGTGGAGCAGGCTGCTCGTGGGGCTTAGGCAACACGCTGTTGCCCGTGCTTAAATTTAAGAACGAGAGAGGGGATCGCTATGCGTCAGTCTAGATTGCCGCGAGGGGGAGCCAACATTTTTCAGACGATTCGCGCCAAGCGAGCGGAAGCTGAGGCTTCTGGTATCGCACTCCTCGACCTCTCGATCGGCGAGCCCAAAGGCCCTGCGTTACTCAGCGCCCGGCGAGCCGCGCAAGCCGCGATTATGAGCGAAGCGGAAGCCATGCATGCCTATCAATACAACGCCAGTCCAGGGGTTCCCGATTTTGCAGAGCGATTTGTCAAGGCGCATGTCCCCGGAGGGCTCGCGGACCAGGCCGTCGACTATCTGCCCATCCCCGGCATCAAGCCGATGCTGGGCCTCCTGCCACTCGCATGCGGCTGCGCCCAGCACGACGTGGAGGTGGCAACCATGACCGCGCCAGGGTATCCCATTCCCGCCGATTGGTGTGCCTACCATCCCAACGTTCACCACCAAGCACTCCCCACCACGGCGGCAAACGAGTTCCGTTTCCCAGCCACGGCACTGAGTGCGGAGACCGATCTGGTGATGATCAACTACCCCCACAATCCCTCCGGCCAAATCGCCACAGGAGACTGGCTGCGAGAACTCTGTGCCCATTGTCAACAGCACGATATTCGTCTGTTCAACGATGCCGCCTACGCCATTTTGAGCTATACCGACGAAAGTGCCACACTATGCGATGTGGCCTCCGACTTTCCCGAGCTGTCTTGGGCCGAGGCCTTCACCGCCGCCAAGCTGATCGCCAATGGCACCGGCTGGCACATCGGGGCCATGGTCGGATCGCCCGATTTTATCGCGGATATGAAAGAAGTCAAAGGCAAGACAGATGCCGGTTTTGTCGCACCCATGGCAGCAGGCGTCATCGCCGCGTTAGAGACCGACCCGGAAGGCATTGCCCAATGCCGCGAGAGGTATCGCACCCGGCTCGGGGTGTTAATGGAGCTGATGGGGCGTCATGGCATGCAATTGGCGATCGAGCCGCGCGCTGGTTTCTTTACACTGTGGCGGGCGCCAAGCTACGCTTTTGGACAACGCGTTGAAAGTGCAGAAGCGTTCAATTTCCTCATGATCCGTGAAACTGGTGTGGTTGGCGTGCATTTCCCTGGTTATCTGCGTTACGCGGTGTGCGCGGATGTCGAGGCGATCGCCGAGCGGCTCGACGACGCGTTTGCGAGGGCGAGCGTCGCCTACGACTAAGCGACGATCCCCTTTCGACCTCCTTCAACCCTCGCGATCTAAGGCGATGCGCCATCACCTCCAAGATCATGCGTGCCCAGACGAGGCTGCCAAAGGTATAATGCCATAAGTATACTACTTGCCATGACGGCAATGATCAGTCGCGAGGATCTTGAGGGAGCTGGATGGGATCTTATAAAACACATGATCAGATAACGATATATAGCGCCGCACTGCTCGCGCCACTGAGCTTCTGGGCTGCCAAGCACTATTCGCCCATGCTGTGGGGATATCCGCTGACGACCACCCCTTTGGCAACGACATGCTTGGTGGTGGGGGCGTATCTGTTTTCGGGCTTATGGCTCTCCAACGACTTGGACATCGATTCCCGCATCTATCGGCGCTGGGGCCCCCTGCGTTGGCTCTGGTATCCCTATCAAAGACTCGTGTCACACCGCAGTTGGCTGTCCCACGGTTTTGCCATTGGCCCCTTGGGACGCATGGTCTATTTATATGGCATGATTGAAATGACACTCCTCATCACGCAGCAGTTGCTCCGTCGGATTGGTGGTTCCACCGAGGTGGTGGAGGCGGGACTGTCCATGACAGCTCAGATCTGGCCCTATGTGACTGCAAATCCCCACATCAGTGCGCCCTTAGTAGCGGGCTTGGTCCTGGGAGGGCTGGCGCATTCATTGGTTGATTTTGCTTGATGGGCTGTTATATGCTGCATGCTTGAGACATGATATAATCATGGTCTGCGGAGGTGATATTGGCACGGACGTGCCGCGTCAACATCACCAAGGTCCTAGTGCTTGTAAAGAAGGGGAATCGTATGTCCGGACATTCAAAGTGGTCGACTATCAAGCACAAAAAGGCCATAACGGATGCACGCCGTGGCAAGCTTTTTACCAAACTGATCCGCGAATTGACCTCGGCGGCCAGAGCCGGGGGTGGCGACCTCGATGCGAATCCGCGTTTGCGCACCGCAGTGGCAGCCGCTAGAAGCTCGAATATGCCCAATGACACCATTGATCGGGCCATCAAAAAAGGCACTGGAGAACTCCCAGGCGAGATTTATGATGAGGTCACCTATGAGGGGTATGGCGCCGGAGGGGTGGCGGTATTGGTGGACGTGCTGACCGACAAAAAGAATCGGACCGTGGCCGAAGTGCGCCATCTGTTTTCAAAGCACGGCGGCAATTTGGGTGAAAACGGTTGCGTCGCCTATATGTTTGATCGCCGGGGCTTTATCACCGTCGATGTGTTGCAGATTGAAGAAGACGAGCTGATGGAGCTGGTGTTAGAGGCTGGCGGTGAGGATCTCCGCCTCGAGGGTGAGGTCTACGAGATCTATACCGAGCCCGAAGCGTTTGAGGCGGTACGAAGCGCACTTGAGTCACGGGAATTGGCTATTGGTATGGCCGAAATCACCATGTTGCCGCAGAATACAGTCATGGTTGAGGGCAAGAAAGCAGAGCAGGTGTTGAAACTGCTCGAAGCGCTTGATGACCACGATGATGTCACCAAAGCCTATGCCAACTTTGATATCTCCGAAGCGCAGATGGCAGAACTTACACAAGGCTAATCAAGGGGTTGCAATGCGTGTTTTTGGCATTGATCCGGGCTCGCTCATCACGGGTTATGGCGTGGTGGAAGAAGAAGGTCATCGGTTGCAGGCGGTGGCTTGGGGTACGGTTCGGACGTCGTCGAAACATGCGCTCTCCGAGCGTTTAAAGCGCATCTATGACGGACTTGTCGAGCCCTTGGAAACTTGGCAGCCGGATGCGGTCTCGGTCGAGCAAGTCTTTTTTGCGGACAATCCGAAAACCGCCCTGATCTTAGGGCATGCCCGCGGGGTGGCGCTGTTGGCGGTCGCCCATGCGGAGGTGCAACTCGTTGAATACTCGGCTTTGGAAATCAAAATGGCGGTGGTCGGCTACGGCCGCGCCGCCAAGTCGCAAGTGCAACAAATGGTCAAACATTTGCTGCACTTGGATGCCGCCCCTCAACCGGTAGATGCTGCCGATGCACTGGCGGCAGCGATTTGCCACATGCATACGCACAGCTTTCGCAGAAGGCTTACCCGATGATTTCCCACCTCAATGGTGTTCTCGCCTCAAAAACCGTGGAGCAAGCCGTTATTGATGTCCATGGTGTGGGGTATGCAGTCACGATCCCGCTGTCGACGTACTATACCTTGCCGCCGTTACAAGCGCCGACGAGGTTACTGACGACCCTGCATGTGCGCGAAGATGTCATGCGACTGTACGGCTTTGCCACTGAGAATGAACGCATCCTGTTTGAGCTGCTGACGAGCGTGTCGTCTATCGGACCGCGGCTGGCCCTCAACATGCTCTCAAGCATTCCGGCGTCGGAGTTGCACCAAACGATCGCCCATAGCGATGTGGCGCGGTTGCAAACCATCCCCGGCATTGGTCGCAAGACGGCTGAGCGGGTGGTATTGGAACTCAAGGAGAAAGTAGGTCGGGTCGCGTTGGCGGCGACGCTCGGGTCGGGTCCATCTGATGATCGCGTCGACCATGTCGTTGGCGATGTGGTTTCGGCGCTACTCAATCTCGGCTACAAACAGCCCGAGGCTGAAAAAGCGGTGAAGGCAGCTCGGACGGCGGCGAATGGCAGCCTGACTCTGGAAAGTTTACTGAAAGATGCGTTGCAACAGTTAGGCCGTTGACCGTGGCCTCTTTTTTTGATTTGTGTTGAGGATATCAAACATGGAACAGCGTATGGTCGACCGAGCCCAAGAGCCGACAGAGGAGGCGTTGTTCGAGTCGAGCTTGAGGCCGTCTTCCCTGCGAGAATACGTCGGTCAAAAGCGGACCAAGGAAAGTCTTGGAATTTTATTGGAAGCCGCCCAGAAACGGGCGGATGTCCTCGACCATATCCTATTTTGCGGCCCCCCCGGCTTAGGTAAAACCACACTGGCCACCATTATTGCCGGCGAGATGAACGTGCATATTAAAAGCACTGCCGGCCCGGCCATTGAACGGCCCGGTGATCTGGCGGCGATTTTGACCAATTTGCAGCAAGGCGACGTACTTTTTATTGATGAAATTCATCGCCTCTCCAACGTGATTGAGGAGATTCTCTACCCGGCGATGGAAGATTTTCAACTCGATATTATCATTGGGCAAGGCCCAAGCGCGCGCACCATCAAGTTGGAGTTGCCCCGCTTCACGCTCGTCGGGGCGACGACCCGGGCAGGGCTTTTAACATCGCCCTTGCGGGATCGCTTCGGGGTGATTATCCACCTTGATTTCTACAGCGAAGCCGAGCTGCAGCTCATTGTAGAGCGCTCGGCACAGCTCCTGCGGGTAGGCGTCGATACAGATGGCGCCGCCGAAGTCGCCAAGCGGTCCCGGGGAACGCCGCGCATTGCCAATCGTCTCCTCAAACGGGTGCGTGATTACGCCCAAGTGCGGGCCGATGGATTTATTACCCAAGAGGTGGCGAACGAAGCGTTGCAACTCTTGGAAGTCGATGCGGTCGGTTTGGATAAGATGGACCGTCAACTCTTGTTGACTATCATCGATAAATTTGGTGGTGGCCCGGTGGGTTTGGAAACACTTTCAGCGGCGATTAATGAAGAAAAATCTACCATTGAAGATGTCTACGAGCCCTTTCTGCTGCAAAACGGCTATATCCAACGCACGCCCCGTGGGCGTACCGCGACGGAGCTGGCCTACCGTCATCTGCACCGCCAGCCACGCGGCGACGGGCAAGCTCGTTTATTCTAATGAACCTACACGATTTTAATTTCGAACTTCCCCCTGAACGCATTGCCCAAACCCCGACGGCGAGACGAGATGCGTCGCGATTGATGATTGTGGATCGCCACCACCAGCGCATCACCCATGACGTTTTTGCCAATATTGGGCACTATCTCCGAGACCGTGATGTCCTGGTGGTAAATGATACCAAGGTCATTCCCGCGCGGCTGCACGGACGCAAAGCCGCCACCGGTGGAAAAGTCGAGGTGCTCTTGCTCCACGACCACGGTGAGGGAATCTGGGAAGTCCTACTCAAGCCAGCGGCAAGGGTACGGCCGGGCACTACGATTGACATGGGTCCATTGCAAGCCGAGGTGATCGAGCGGTTACCGGACGCTATCGTCCGCGTCAATTTTACCCCTGACGATATCTATGCCGCTCTCGAACAAGTTGGCGAGGTCCCATTGCCCCCCTATATTCAACGCCCTCCGGGTCTGCGGCAACGCCCTGCGGGTCTTCAGCGCGAGTGTACAGAAAGTCATCATAGCGAGGATCGAGAACGCTATCAAACCGTCTATGCCCAGCACCCGGGGGCAGTGGCTGCGCCAACCGCCGGTTTGCACTTCACCCCTGCATTGCTAACCGATTTAGAACGCCGTGGTATTCAACGTGCAACGGTGACATTGCACGTCGGGTGGGGAACGTTTCAGCCGATGCGGACCGACAACATCGCCGACCATCGTATGGCCAAAGAATACTATCGTCTGGTTGCCGCAGAAGCGGCGCGCATCCGCAACGCACGGGCCAACGGCGGGCGCGTTGTCGCCGTCGGGACCACCTCAACCCGGACGCTAGAAACCGTGTGGCAACAGGCGGGGGAAGTCACAGCCAGGACGGGGTGGTCGGATCTGTTTATCTATCCACCGTATCGCTTCCGGCTCGTGGATGCACTCGTCACGAACTTTCATCTACCGAAGTCCACCCTATTTCTTTTAGTATGTGCCTTTGCCGGCCGTGACCTGATGTTGGAAGCCTATCACAGTGCGATTGCGGAGCGTTACCGGTTTTATAGTTATGGCGACGCCATGCTCATTCAATAACCTGTCGACGGGCTGGTCAGACCATTGTCTGGCCTATTCGTCATCGTCATCGTCATCATCCCAATCCGCATTGCCGTTGACCGCTTCTTTAAAATATTTTCCTGACTTAAAACGCACCACACGGCGTGCCGGAATGCCGGCCTCTTCACCGGTTTTCGGGTTGCGTCCCACTCGGGCACTTTTTTCACGCACTTGAAACGAGCCAAAGCGGCGTAAAATAACCGATTCGCCACGCTGCAGACCATCCTTTACCTCTTCGAGAATCGCGTCGACAGCTTCTTCCGCTTTGACCTTAGTCAACCCGGTTTTATCGGCAATACGGTTGACGATTTCAGCTTTTCTCATGCAGACCTCCCTAACACCATATTACCGTCTCATGGCATCTGTCGATACCGCTTCACATGCCCGAAACGACGAAATCTATATGGATAGAACGAGACACCGTATACTGCGGGGACAGCCTGATTCTACGGCACGTTCTTTGAGTTTGATGGATTTAGCACATTTTATTGCGATAAGCAATAACGACGTATACCGCTATTTTGCACAAACAATAGATTTTGAATGTGCTTGAGCTACCGACCAGTAGGTTTGTTGCCAGATATTCAGACCGACCATATGGCATGAAATGATTCAAATCCGTCAGATTCAGCCACCCAACGAGCCCTCAAATGCCTAGATCGCCTCCGGCGGCTGAACCCGCTTAGCCCTGCTTGGTCCACGGCCAGCGTTTTTTGGGCCGTGTCGCCTCGCCTTCCAGAACCGCAAATTCCCGCAACAGCTCTTCCTGGCGCTCGGTGAGGTGGGTTGGGGTTTGCACCGATATATGGACGATTTGATCCCCGCGCCGCCCACTGCGCACATCCGGAATGCCGCCACCCCGAACGACCAGTGTTTCACCGTTTTGGGTGCCCCGTGGAATGGTAAGCAATTGCGTCTCCTCGTAGAGCGAGGGGACATCAATCTCCGCGCCGAGGGCCGCCTGCGGGAATGATAGATTGATTTGACAGTGCACGTCATTACCATGCCGCTCGAAGAGGTCGTGGGGATCGACCGAGATGACCACGTAGAGATCGCCGGGAGGCCCCCCATTAATCCCCTCTTCCCCTTCGCCAACCAGGCGTAAGCGCGCCCCATCATCCACTCCAGCGGGTACTTTGACCGCCAGCTTTTTGGGTGTGCTCACCTGTCCCCGCCCCCGGCATTGCGGACACGGGTCGGTGATCGTCGAGCCTTCCCCCCGGCATTGCGGACAAGTGGTGCGCACGGCAAAAAAGCCTTGACGCCGCTCCACTTGCCCGACGCCGTTACACGTGTGGCAGGTCGTCGGTTGAGTGCCGGGTGCCGTGCGTTTGCCGAGACAGTGAACGCACGTCTCCATCTTGTCGAATTCCAAGATTTTTTCCGCCCCGAAAACCGCATCCTCAAACGGGACTTCGAGGTTGTAACGCAAATCGGCACCCGAGCGAACTGAAGTGCGTCCGCTCCGCCTGCCGCCGCCAGCCCCAAAGCCAAAGAGATCCTCGAAAATGCTGCCGAAATTCGAAAACACATCATCAAAGCCTTGAAAGCCCTGGAAGCCGGCGTTGCGGAGGCCTTCGTGACCGTAGCGATCGTAGAGGCTGCGCTTTTCTGGATCGTGCAGGACATCGTACGCCTCGGATGCCTCTTTAAATTTTTCTTCCGCAGCAGGATCATCCGGATTGCGGTCCGGATGATATTGCAACGCTAATCGACGATACGATTTTTTGATTTCGTCTTCGGAACTCGTTTTGTTGACTCCGAGGACTTCGTAGTAGTCCCGTTTTGCCATAAGTGTTTCTTCCTCCAAATCATGGCAATCTTCGTGAGACCTTATGAATTTAACGACGGCTTGGCATAGGTGGCCTTCAGTGAGGCCTGATGCAATTCCATTTGAGCACACACGGTCTGCAAAGCATCCTTTTCCGCTTGTGTCTCTCTCAACTTCTTCAGCAGCTCCATAATAATACTCACACCGGCTAGATTGACACCCATCTCACGAGTGAGGTTGAGAATCGTACTGAGATGCTCAATGTCTTGACGTGAGTAGAGACGCGTATTGCCTGCAGACCGATCTGGCTGAAGCAGCCCTTCACGTTCGTAAAGCCGCAGCGTTTGTGGGTGAATATTGAACAGACTAGACACGGCACTAATAGTGAAGTATTCACTGTTCTGCTGACGTGCCATGACGGCTCACCTCATGTGGGCACGTGGCTGCAGGGGATTAAGTTGATCAAATTCTTCCATGAGGGCTTGTGAGCGATCGTCGAGTGGGCCGGGCAAGACCACACGGATTTGCACGTATTGATCGCCCTGGCCCTCCCCTTTGAGAAAGGGAACACCTTTGCCGCGCAGGCGGAATTTGCGACCGTTTTGCGTCCCCGGTGGTATCCTCATCGAGATTTTGCCATCGATAGTCGGCACATCGATTTTGGCCCCGAGGGTAATCTCACCTAGGGTGACCGGGGCATCGCAGATAATGTCGTTGCCGTCGCGAGTAAAATACTCATGCGGCTGGACTTGCGCGATAATGTAGAGGTCTCCGGCCGGCCGGCCATGGCGTCCGGCTTTCCCCTTCCCAGCCACGCGGATGCGAGATCCTGTGTCGACGCCGGGCGGAATTTTCACTTGAAGACGATCCATCGTGCCGTTGGAACGGGGGACGCGAAGTTGGATAGTGGTGCCACGCACGGCGTCTTCAAAACGGATATCCACGTTTTTTTCGACGTCTAAATCCGGGTTCGCATCACGCGTCTGGCGGGACTGCCCGGAGCTAAACAAGTCATCGAAAATCGAGCCGAAACTGTCGGCAAAACCACCGCTGCCACCCGTACCGCCAGTCTTGCCGAATAAGTCGTGCAAATTGCCGTTTGAAAAATGGGATGAGCCACGGCCACCGGCCTTAAAGGGATCGAAGCCCCCGGAAAAAGCTTGGTGCCCGAATTGATCGTACTTTTTACGGCTATCGAGCGTCCCCAGCACGTTGTATGCCTCTGACACTTCTTTGAACTTTTGTTCCGCCATGGTATCGCCGGGGTTGACGTCCGGATGGTACTTCCGTGCCAGACGGCGGTAGGCTTGCTTGATGTCCTTGCCGGACGCGTCACGGTTGACGCCGAGAGTCGTATAATAATCTTTGCTAGCCATGAAAGCTACCTTTGTAGCGGGTGCACGTGTATCAAAACATGATGACGATATCGTGGAGCAGATGGCGGAACGATCGACTCATTCATGAGAATAATAGCCATAAGAATTATAGCCATGAGAATGGTAGTGATGAGTCTCATACCACTATAAGATATGAGTCTTTGATTGTCAATTTAGTTGATAACCGGGCAGGATGATTGAGACTCACGTCAATGAGACGGTTTTTCGATTTCCATAAACGTGTCGCCATCTTTAAAAATCCGAACGTCCCCGGTCGATTCGGAAATGACGATCGCCACGGCTTTGGTTACCGAGGTGATCCCGGCAGCGGCAACATGGCGTGAGCCGAGCCCCTGAGGGAGTTCGACCGAGGAGTTAAGCGCGGCATTGAGATGGCGGCCGGCAGAGATCACCACCCCGTCGTCCCGGATGACAAACGCTCCGTCTAGAGCCGAGAACTCCTTGAGCGTTTCGCGCAGTTGGGGGTTGAGAAGATGGCGCTCTTCTTCGGGATAGCCGTGAAAGGGATTAAAAATCGTCTGGCGGGAGTATTTCATCACGTTCTCGTGATCCCCTATCACAAATGTGGTGCCTACCGGTTTGCCTTCCCGGCCCTGGCTGGCGAGTTCGACTGCGAGGTTGAGAATCGCTTCGAATACCACAGAGGGAAAATGCTGTGCAATCTCTCTGACATACGTCGAGGTCAACAGCTCATACTCTCTCCCGATGTCGAGGACAAAAATACAGTCGAGACTACAAAAATCCGGAATCCCGGTCAAACAGACAATTTTATCGCCAGCCGTGACATAGCCCGCCGCCAACCCCATCACCACAGCCAATTTCACTTGGGCCACACGCGTCAGCGGAATCGGTGGCAAATGCAGCACGAAGGTGATTTCCGCACTCGGTTCGGCCGGACTCTCAAGCTGGCTGACCAAGATCACATCGGTTTGCTCCAGCATACCGCTCGGAATCGGATAATTTTGAATGACGTCCGCATAGACCAAGAGGGCTTTTGCCTGGATTTCGTTGGCAATCATGCATGCAGATTCGAATATGAGCGTGTTCAGAGAGCGCATAAAATATCTATTTATTGGTGGAGGGGGGACCAACTTTGTTAGATAAATGAGTGAAAACTCTTCTGTATTTTAGTGTACCAAGCATGATATTGTCAAATGATTAACCTGTCATCTCCAAATGATTCAGTTGAGGGTTAAGTACCGCTTGGGATCGTTGTCGTCACAAGGGAACGCACCGACGCCGTCTCTACATCTAAAGTCATGAGGGAACGCCCTATGCCGCCCCTACATCAATTGCGCAATATCGGTATCATCTCACATATTGATGCCGGCAAGACCACGGTGACCGAACGCATTTTGTATTATACTGGACGCAGCCACAAACTGGGCGAGGTCCACGATGGCGAGGCCGTCATGGACTGGATGCCACAAGAGCGTGAGCGCGGCATTACGATCAGCGCAGCGGCGACGACCTGTGTCTGGAATCAGTATCACATCACGATTATCGATACCCCTGGGCACATTGATTTTGCCATCGAGGTCGAGCGGTCCTTGCGCGTCCTCGACGGTGCGGTAGCGATTTTCGCGGCGGTGGAGGGGGTCCAGCCACAGTCTGAATCGGTCTGGCGTCAAGCGGATCGTTATGGCGTGCCGCGCTTGGCGTTTATTAACAAAATGGATCGTCTGGGCGCCGAGTACGAACGGGTCATTGATGAGATTCGCGACAAGTTGGCGGCCACCCCATTATTGCTCCAACTGCCCTGGGGGACGGAGGAACACTTTCGCGGGGTGATCGATCTCGTCGAGATGAAGAGCCTGCTGTGGGGTGGGGATGATTTGGGGATGACACCGGCGATCGGCGAGATTCCGGCGGAGCTGGAAGCGGCCGCTCAGGCGCAACGCGAGATCTTGGTCGAGACTGTGGCCGAACACGATGACGCGCTGCTGGAACAGTATTTTTCGGGTGAACCGGTCACCGCTGAGCAGATCCGAACGGCGGTGCGGCAGGCCACGCTAGCCGGGGCTATCGTACCGGTTTTACTGGGATCGAGCTTGCGCAACAAAGGCATTCAGCCGCTGTTGGATGCGGTGGTGGCGTATCTTCCTTCCCCCGCCGATGTGCCGCCGATGGTGGGACTCGATCCGCGCGATGGTACAGAAGTCGCACGCGCCAACAATGCGAAGGAACCGCTCGCGGCGCTGGCGTTCAAAGTCGCCATGGATCAGGGCCGCCGCCTGACCTATCTGCGGCTCTATTCGGGACGTCTGCAGCCCGGTGCGGCGGTGTTCAATTCTCGTACCGGGACGACGGAGCGCGCAGCCCGGGTGTTGCGTATGTTTGCCAATAAACGCGAGCGCCTGGATCAGGCCAGTGCCGGAGAAATTGTGGCGGTGGCCGGTTTCAAAGAGACCACGACCGGAGACACGATTTGCGATGCGTCGCAGCTGTTGCAGTTCGAGGCGATTACTATTCCGGAACCCGTGGTGACCCTGGCGGTGGAACCGATGACCACGGCGGAGCAGTCCAAATTGGCCTTTGGCCTGGAAAAATTGCTGGCTGAAGACCCCACGTTGCATATGACATTTGATGAAGAGCGGGGTCAAACCGTGCTTTCCGGCATGGGTGAGCTGCATCTCGAAGTGCTGATTCGGCGCTTGAAGGATGAATTTAGCCTTGAGGTCAATGTCGGCAATCCGCAGGTGGTGTATCGGGAGTCGATCCTGGGCAAGGCTGAAGTGCGCGATCAGTTCGAGCGCGAGATCGCCGGAAAAATACAATTTGCCGAGGCAACCCTGGCCGTACAGCCCGCCCTAAATGGCAGTGGTATTCACTTCACCAGTGAGATTTCGGAAGCGGCAGTGCCCCTCAACATCGTGGAAGCCGTGCAACAAGGCGTGCGGGACGCGGCCTCTTCCGGGGTGGTGCAGGGCTACCCGTTGGTGGATGTCAACGTGACGCTGCGCCATGTCACCTATCGCCCGGAAGACAGTACCCCTCTCGCCTTTAGCATCCTTGGCGGCCAGCTCTTACGGCGTGCCCTAGAGGCCGCTCAACCGACGTTGTTAGAGCCCCTCATGCGACTTGAAGTCCTGGTCCCGGAGGCGTTTGTGGGCAATGTCATCGGCAACCTGCAAACCCGCCGAGGCATTATTGAGAGCGTTGAAACCCAAGGACCCTGGCAAATGCTGACCGCGCTCGTGCCGTTAGCCGCCATGTTTGGTTATACCACTGAGTTGCGCTCAGCGAGCCAGGGGCGAGGCACCTTTACCATGAACTTTGCCCGCTATGCGCCGGTACCGTAGCCATCGCAGCCCCTGACCGTCCAGGTCTTGATATCATTTGATCGGATTTGACCTCCTCCCCGTCCTTTAGGGCGGGGAGGAGGTCACGACGGCTATGTCAACGTCATGGGTGGAGCAAATTCGCCTGCCACGTCTCTTACGCTTGATTGGCCGCGAGGATCTGCTCGAACACCCGCAACTCATGAACCCGCCCAGCGTTTGGCGCCCCGAGTAGGGGTGGTCTCCCTACGATAGACAACCGGCGCACCGCAGCATCGCTGCGGTGCGTTGTACCGGCAGTCCCATGACGTTGGTGTAACAGCCTTCATACCGCTCGACAAACACACCGTCCTGGTCTTGAATAGCGTACGCCCCCGCCTTGTCAAAAGGCTTTTTCGTCGCAATATAGGCCAAGATATCAGCCTCGGACAGCACACGAAAATAGATGCGCGTGCTGACCGTCTCCACGGCCGTATAGCCCTGGCCGTGCTGCACAAGGGACAAACCGGTCATCACCGCGTGCACTCGGCCACTTAAAGACGACAACATGGCTGCTGCATCTGCAGTATCTTTAGGCTTGCCGAGAATGCGGTCATCAATCGTGACCATCGTATCCGCACCCAACACCCAAGCATCAGGATACTGCTGGGCCACCTCTTGGGCCTTGGTCCGAGACATACGCATCACGTAATCGCGAGGTGCTTCCCCGGCATGGTGCTGTTCATCAATATCCGCCGGCAGCACCGTAAACGGTGTGCCGAGCTGGGACAACAATTCATGGCGCCGGGGAGAAGCGGAGGCAAGAATTAACTTAGACATTGCGCGTGGTGACATAATCAGCCAGGGTCAGCAGCGTCTCAAGCGCGGTGGAGGTCGGAAAATCCACCAGTTGAGCTTTTGCCGCCTCGACCTGGACTTGGGCTCTTGCCATGGTAGATTGCAACGTATCGTATTTATTGAGGATGTCAATAATCGCTTGGAAATCCGTGTCAGTGGCGCCTGGATCTCGCACATAGGCATCGATCGATGCCACTTCCGCCACTGTCGCCTGGGGCAAGGCCATGATCACCGGCAACGTAATCTTACCCTCTTTGAGATCATTGTTGACCGGCTTGCCCAACGTGGCTTCCGGGGCCACAAAATCCAACGTGTCATCAGCCATCTGAAAGGCCAGGCCCAAATGATACCCATAGGCACTCACATGCGCCCGTTGCTGCGGCGTGATGCCGGCAGCCAACGCGCCAATCGTACAACTGCCTTCAAACAGTACCGCTGTCTTGAGTGCAATGATGCGATAATACTCATCCTCAGTAATGCTTAAATCCCGCTCCTTGAGCGTCTCGATCACTTGTCCCTTAGCCATTTCCTTGGTCACTCTGGCCACTGTTTCCATGACCAAGTGGTCCTTGTCATGCAGCGATAATTCCATCGCCTTGGCATAGAGGTAGTCACCGATCAGGATCGAAATATCATTGCCCCAGCGGGAGTTGACGGTCGGGTTGCCGCGCCGCAAGTGCGCATTATCAATCACATCATCATGCAGTAATGTAGCGGTGTGAATAAATTCAATAATCGTACATAGATCGTACACCCGCTCGCTCCCATAATTGCCGAGGCGGGCGCAAAGAATCAACAATACCGGGCGGATGCGTTTGCCACCGCTGGACAAGACATAATTCCCAACTTCGGAAATAAAGCTGACATCGGATTCTAAATGCGTCACAATCGCCTTTTCAACTCGATCAAGATCGTCAGCGATGAGATTCGCAATTTGTCTTACAGACATATACACACTTTCATACTAACGACATCACGACTTCAAAAGAGGGGGAATGGGCAACAATGTAGATCGAATATAAAGGCTTGTCAAGCCCGTTCTGGGCAGTTGTCGAGGGAGCGCGGGACGCCGATATATAAGTAAATAGACACCTAGCAGCGTTTTCTTGCCGTCTCCCAACTCTCCGCTCACTTCCCGCAAAGGAGTCCGTGTGCTTGCAAAAATCCTCAGCAGTACCCTTCTTGGGGTCGATGCCTATCCGATTGACGTTGAAGTCGACCTCAGCAATGGTTTGCCCACCTTTACCACCGTCGGGCTGCCAGATGCCGCGATTCGCGAGAGCCGCGATCGGGTGAAGGCCGCGATGGTCAACAGCGGGTTTGCCTTTCCCCTCAAACGCATCACCGTCAATTTGGCTCCAGCCCACCTGCGCAAAGAAGGGACGGCCTTTGACTTACCGATTGCACTCGGCATTTTGCAAGCCGCCGGTCACATCAATGCGGAGAGCTTACAACACTATGCCGTGGTGGGGGAGCTCTCTCTAGACGGCCGGGTCAAAGCGGTTGCCGGGGCCTTACCCATGGCCGTCGCAGCCCGCCACCAGGGCTTAGCCGGTCTGCTCATTCCAGCCGCCAATGCCGCCGAGGCTGCAGTGATTCAAGAGGTCTCGGTGTTCGGCGTCGAGACCCTGGCCCAGGCCATCGGCTTTTTTAACGGCACGCACCCCATTGAACCCACCGTGTGCGATGTGCAGAGCCTGTTGGAACGCCAGGCGACCTACACCGAAGATTTTGCTGATGTGCGTGGCCAGCACCACGTCAAACGCGCTCTCGAAGTCGCCGCCGCCGGCGCCCACAACGTGCTGCTCATCGGCCCCCCCGGCTCCGGGAAATCGCTCATGGCTCGGCGGCTGCCGACCATTTTGCCCAAAGTGAGTTTAGACGAAGCGGTGGAGACCTCCAAAATTCACAGTATTTCCGGCTTGCTGCACGGCGACCATGCCCTGGTGGCCACCCGGCCATTTCGGTCCCCGCATCACTCGACCTCCGATGCCGGGCTTATCGGTGGCGGCAACATCCCCACGCCGGGCGAAGCGAGTTTGGCTCACAACGGGGTGTTGTTCCTCGATGAGCTTCCCGAATTTCGCCGCAGCGTCCTAGAAGTGCTGCGGCAGCCGCTCGAAGACGCCCAGGTCACCATTGCCCGAGCCGCCATGACCCTCACCTTTCCGGCGCGATTCATGCTGGCTGCCGCGATGAACCCCTGTCCTTGCGGCATGTTGACCGATCCCAAGCACGCCTGTACCTGTACCGCGCAGCAGATTCAGCGTTACACCGCACGGATCTCCGGGCCGCTGTTGGACCGCATCGATATTCACGTCGAAGTGCCCCCAGTCTCCTACGCCGAGCTGTCGGGTCCGCCCGATGGCGACACCTCGGCGGTGATCCGAGCCCGCGTCAATGTGGCGCGCGAACGCCAGCACGCCCGCTTCGCCGGCACGGCCACGCCGCATAACGCCGCCATGGGGGTGCGAGAGATTCGCGAGTACTGCCAACTCGATGCCGCCGGGGAGCGGATGCTCGAACAGGTCATGACGCATTTTGGCCTGAGTGCACGGGCCCACGACCGCATTCGTAAAGTCGCGCGGACGATCGCAGACTTGGAGGGCTCGGACGGGATTAAGATCGCGCATCTGGCGGAAGCGATTCAGTACCGGACGCTGGATCGCAAACAGGGTTGATGGGAAGGAGTTAGATGGTAAATCAATACAGTCAACCTGCCTTTCTTGGCAGATACGAAGTAGAGCATTGCTATTATAGAAGAGAAGAGCAACAAGATGGTGAGAATATGTTGTTTTTTCAATCGAAATTCAAATTGCTTCATATTTGACCTACAATATGTTCCTCGAATAACATCGCCCGTGTTTGCGTCTTCAACTTGCCCGCGCCATTTCCTGCCCACAGATCGACGGTTCAACCCGTCTCATCTTCGCTTGTCGATCTGCCACCTCAAAATAGCGTCTAACCACTCAGTATAGCCGATTCCTTGCGGGGATCGACGCCATTGTGAGACACTCTGCTCTAAGACGATTTCTGAAAAGCGTTTTAGAGCGCCAAGGGGGACCGTTTGATGCCCTGGGTACCATTCGGGCAGACATGAGAGAAGGGTGCAATTCACAGACGCTCTACACGCTTTTCGTATGATCCACCGCGCCACGCGCTTTGCTCTGGGAGTTTGAATATGAAAGCTGCCGTTTTCCATAAAGCCCACGAACCGCTGCGTATTGAATCCGTCACCGTCGACAAGCCGCAGGACCGTGAGGTTCTGGTGCGCACCGTCGCCACGGGGGTATGCCACAGCGATCTGCATTACGTCGACGGCGACTTGCATGGCGGCCGCCACGCCATGGTGATGGGCCATGAAGGGGCGGGTGTAGTCGAAGCGGTAGGGAGTGCGGTCACCACCGTCAAGCCCGGAGACCATATCGTGGCTTGCTTGTCCGGATTCTGCGGCGCCTGTCCACAGTGCTTGGGTGGGCACCCCAATTTGTGTGCCACCGGCTACGTGAGTCGCGGGAGCGATGCCACACCTCGCCTTAGTCTGAACGGCGAGCCCTTGGTCTCCTTCGCCAATGTGGGGAGCTACGCCGAGCAAATGCTGTTGCATGAAAACTCGCTCGTCAAAATCGATCCTGAAATTCCACTGGACCGCGCCGCTCTCGTCGGATGCGGGGTGCTCACCGGCGTTGGCGCAGCCCTTAGAACGTCTGGGCTGCAAGCGGGGCAGACGGTCGCGGTCTTTGGCTGTGGCGGGGTGGGGTTGTCGATTATTCAAGGCGCTCGTATTGGCGGTGCCAGCCGCATCATCGCCATCGACCAATTCGAGAGCAAGTTGGAAATGGCGCTCGGACTTGGCGCTACCGATTCGATTAATTCCACGACTGGCAATGCGGTGGCGCAGCTTCGCGAGTTAACCCATGGCCTGGGTGTCGATCACGCGTTCGAGGCCGTGGGCTTGCCTGTGCTGATCCGTCAAGCGGTTGAATCCCTCGCCATCAGAGGGACGGCCACCATTGTCGGCGTCCCGCCGGCCGGCGCCATGATTGAATTTCCGTTTATGGCAATCCGGCCCGAGTGCAAGGTACAAACCTCGCGCATGGGTTCAAACCGCTTTCGTACGGACATCCCTATGTACTTGGACTTCTATCGTCAGGGACGACTCAAACTCGATGATATGGTGAGTGTGCGCGGTAAGTTGGAGGATGTCAACGAAGCCTTTCGAGCCATGAAGGCGGGTGAAGTCGCGCGTACTGTTTTGACGTTTGACTAAAGCAGCCCACGCGTGATGGAGACGGTCTCAGTTTAACCGAGGCGGCGGGGCACGGGCTGGCCCGCCAGCCCGTACCGCAACGGCTATCGATCTCGCCTTTCCCCTCGGGTTCCACCTCGTCCGGCAGGCGGATGGACTACCACTCCATCAAATGATTTCAGAGCCTCCGACATTCGTACCCGAGGCAAGAAAACTGGCAAAGTAAAAGCCATCGCCGGTCGCCTTGAAGTGGATATCATTCGCTCCATCCAGCGAGGTGAGGTGATCGATTTCCATACGCAACAACAGAGATGGATTGGCGGCATCCTGGTAGTGAGCACGGCCGCTGATGCAGACCCCGGGGGCGTCAATGACGCCGAGATCGTCCGACTCAAACGCCAACGTCCATGGGCCAGTGTCAAAGCCGCTCACTCGCTCTGCAGTCAAAGCGAGCTGCAGGCGCTCGCCCTGCCCCATGTGTAGCGCACCGCTCAAGCGAAACACGACCGTGCCCCAAGACGATTCCACCACACATAACCCGTCAATGTCGACCTTCGGCGTCAAGCGGACCAGACGCCCTCGCAAGACGACCCGGCATCGGTCGCTGTCATCCGGTGGGCCGGCCAGCACGTCATCAATGACCGCGCCACCAAACGCAGCGTCCGGGGCGGCCATGGGGTTGTTGGGGTCTGGAGCGAGGTGCACCACTGGGTCCGCAAGCCCCTCGGGGAGATCGCCCGGGACCGCATGGAGCACGACCAAAGACAGCACACGCCCATTCTCACGCAACACCAAGCCGCGAGGTTCCACACACGCCAAAAAATCACCCCACGCCGCCTCCGCATCTGAGACGCCGAGCGCCTCGGCCAACCACGTCATCAACCGGGGCTCTGCCATCATACGATCCGCTTGCATCAATGCCTCGCGATACGCCCCATGGATTTCGACCCACGGATCGACGGCACCCATGCGACTATCCCAGATCAACAGGCGATCGGCATCGTAAAATCCGACTAATGCGCCACGTTGACGCGTCTGAATCCAAAGATGTGTCAACCGTTCCAGAGAAGTCCCCACGTAGGTCGTGGCGTCACGCGGTGCAATATAATCAAAATCAAACGAGTAACACAGATCGTATTGATGCTGGGCCTCAAACGGGTAGAAAAGAGAGAAGAGTTCCGGCGGGCGGATATTTTTAACCCCAAGCGCTTCTGGCGAAGTGAAATACGGGCTAAAACGATCCAGCTCAATGGCGATGGGCTTCTTCGGCGGTTGGAGATGGGTGAGCAACGGCACGATCTCGGAGATCTGCTGATAATCCGCCTCACACTCGCCGGGAAAGCCGTACAGGAAGCTCCAGACCGGGTATACCCCAAATTCTGCACACCATTTCAATAACTGGACATTTTGCAATAAAGTGCAACCTTTGCGCATTAATTTGAGCACGTGGCTACTCAGGCTCTCAATCCCCGGCTGCACGAGTTTCACATTGGACGCAGCAAAGGCTTGGACCTGGTCGCGTTTCAGGTTGGCCTTGGTCTCAAAAAAGGTGGGAATACCGGGGGCCACAGCCGGCAAGCGTGGAATCATCGAGTCAAAATAACGCAAATCCAAAATCTCATCGGTCGGCTGCATGAGGATCACCCGGTTCGGAGACATGTACCGCCGGTGCAGAAAATCGATCTCCTCAATGGCTCGGTCCGGCGACTTGCTGCGAAAGGCCATGGTCATCCCGTTCAACCCGCAAAACGTGCAGTGACTCTTCTCCCCCCACCAGCAACCGCGTGCAGTTTCGTAGCTGATATGAGGCTGTAACTCAGGAAAAGCAATATGGCACTGGGCATAGAAATCATCGAAGTTCGGATAGGGCAAGGCGTCCATATCCTCAATGGGCTCGCCCCAAGACGCGGGCCGGCGTACGGTGCCACCGGGTGTGTGACGCGAGATGACGCCCGTCAAGGGAGGATTGGGCTCACCCGCTAACACCGCTTCCACAAAGCCAGGGAAGTGATGGTCTGCTTCTCCGGAAAACACGAAATCAATAAATGGAAAACACGCCATGAGAGCGGCACCCATATCGCCCTCGGCGTTCGGTCCGCCAAACACAATCTGCACGTGAGGGTGGATTTCTTTGAGGCGCCGGGCCAGCGCCAGTGAGGCGAAATTTTGCTGGAACATGGTGGTGAAGCCAACGATGCGATACCGCGCCCAATCGATCTTGTGCAGGTAGTGATCGATCAACTCACAGGCCTGCTCTTGCATCTGAGCGGTTTGTTTCTGCAGGGCTGCAAAGCTAGGCGCCATGCCACGTGGTGACCGGTCCGCATAGGCCAGTTGCCAAAACCGCTCCGTTTGCGAAGCAGAGGGAGGTCCGTAGAGCGCCCGGAAAAACAACCACTCCCCGAGATTGCTGGAACTGCCTTGGGCGATATGCTGGTAAAGCGGGTAGCCGATCGTTTGGGCAAATGGCAGCCCCAAGTAGCGGACATCGGCGGCGATGCCCCTCATTGCCAAACCGCTTTTCAATAACGATAATCCTAGTGACGGCATGTAAGGCAATCCGAACGGCATTGACAAGAGCATAATCGAGGCCGGTGATGCCGGTAGCGAGTCGGGATCGGCAAATTTGGGCATCTTTTCCTGCGGGTGGAAACGAAGTTGGGTGCTCATATTCTTCCTTGTATGATGAGCGGCGTTCGGTATCGATGGATGGTCTCGTCCTGTTGGGCACCTGGTAACGGGTTCACGACCTCAGCCTGGGCAAATGCAATGCCTGCTGCCGTCCACGAACGCGGGTTGCACCCGTCACAGTAAAGATCATGATTTGGGATGTTTGTTGCACGTCAGGGTCCAGGCCAAAGTGCACCTAGAGGGCAGGTCGACCAACGTTCTCCGCAGTGGATATACCATAAATGCGCGTACAGATCTACTCCGCCAGCGCCGGCAGTCTGGAGAACCGCCCATGGACTCACGGTACCATCGGGTCGATTTAGCCCGATTGGCGTTTGCGATAGTTAGCTATCGCCGCTTTCACGGCATCTTCAACGAGCACGGCACTGTGTCCTTTTTGTGGCGGTAAACCCCCTAGAGCCGCATCGACGGCATCGCGCTTAAAACCTGCCGCCTCCTCCAGCGACATATCGACAAGCATTTCAGTCGACATCGAGCCGGCGGCAATCGCCGCCGGACAGCCTTGGGTTTGAAATTTGGCCTCGACAATGCGGTCGCCGTCGATCTTGAGATAGAGGCGCATGATATCTCCACAGGCCGGGTTCATCACCTCGGCTTCTGCATCCGCAGGTGCCAAGACCCCCACATTTCTCGGATGCTCGAAGTGATCCTGCACGATTTCAGAATACATCGCTTGGCTCCTTTGCCACCCGATTAAGCCATGCTGGCATGTTTGACCATGTCCGGCAGGCATTCCAGCACGTAATCAATATCGTCCGGTGTGGTAGAGCGGCCCGTACTGAGACGCAATGCACCGTATAAATGCGTCTCCGGCACCGCCATGGCTTTGAGCACGTGCGAGGGCTCCAACGACCCGGAACTACACGCCGAGCCGGTGGAAATGGCGACCCCCTGTAAATCGAGGCTCATCAGCAGGGTTTCGCCCTCGACGCCGGCAAACGCGACATTGGTCGTGCTGGGTAGACGTGAGGCCTCGGCACTCTGGATGCGAGCGTTGGGAATGGATTCCAAGATACCGTGTTCGAGGCGTTGTTGCAAGTGTTGCAGCCGCTCCCACTCGGCATGCATATCACGGGCCGCGACCTCACAGGCTTTGCCCAGTGCCACAATACTGGCCACATTCTCCGTTCCAGACCGCAGACCACGCTCTTGATGGCCCCCATGCAGCAGCGGCTGCAGCGCAGTTGGGGTGCGCGCGTACCAGCCGCCAATGCCCTTGGGGGCATAGAGTTTATGACCGGAAAAGGAGAGCAAATCGACCTCCAGCTCATCGACGTTGAACGGTATTTTGCCGAATGACTGCACCGCATCCGTATGCACGAGAGCCCCGCGTTGGTGGGCCAGGCGCGCAATGTCGGCAATCGGCTGAATGACCCCGGTCTCATTATTGGCATGCATAATCGAGACGAGTGCCGTGGCATCGGTCAGCGCCTCTTCGAGAGCTTGCAGATCGACCACACCCGCTTCATTAACCGGCAAATACGTGACCTCAAAGCCCTGTCGGGCCAGATAGGCACACGTGTCGAGCACCGCAGGGTGTTCGGTGGACGAGGTGATCAGGTGCCGGCCACGATCTTTGCAGATCTTGGCCAGGCCCTTGATAATAGTATTGTTCGCTTCCGTGCCACCGCTGCAAAAAAAGATGGACGCGGCGGAGACCCCGAGCAGGGCGGCAACCGTATCCCGCGCCTCGTCAATCTGCACGCGCGTGCGCCGCCCATAGCGATGCACACTGGAGGGATTGCCGAAATCGTTTTCGTAACACGCCATCAAGACCTCCCGCACCTCCGGGTGCACTGGAGTCGTGGCATTGTGATCCAGATAGATCTGACGCATAGATTGAACCCGGCCTCCTCGCCTTAGGCGATTTCCTGAAAAGGGTATTGGCGGCTGCGCCGCCCCTCATGTGTAGGGAACCGGGACATGCGGAGCCATTGTGGCTATTGTAGCACGTAGCCCGTCGGTCGTGGAGACGGTGAACTCCAAGATGGATTGACGATTGACCGATCACGCCTAAGAGTACTCCCTATGTTGAATTCTACGTCGATATAGCCCATACTAATCATGAATTTATGTGGTGAGACGATACTGAATTAAACCAGCCCTTCAGAATAGGGTGTCAAAATGGAAGTGACTGTTCAAATCCCTGATACGATCCGTGAACGACTCGGCAAAGATCGTGATGAGTTGCCACGTTGGCTTCTGGAAAAAGCTGGGCTTGAGGCCTATCGATCACGAGAGATCAGTGGCTACGAATTGCGTCTGTTGCTGGGTATAACCTCCCGAATCGAGTTAGACTCTTTTCTGAAGCGTCATGGGGTCTATCTGGAGTATAGTGAAGACGATTGGGCCCATGATGCTGAAACGAGTCGCCAGTTAAAGCAGAAGTCAGCTCCATCTGAATGAGTGTCATTATCTCCAACACCACCCCGATCAATTACCTGGTTCTGATCGATCAAATCGATGTGCTTTATTACCTCTACGGACGTGTCCTCATCCCGCAAGCGGTGCTTGGGGAGTTGCAAGCTGACGGAACGCCGTCCAAGGTCAAAGAGTGGGTTGCCTCACGTCCCGACTGGTTAGAAGTGCAGTCGATATCGGTTTCCCTCAATGACACTCTTGATTATCTGGACATGGGCGAACGGGAAGCGATTAGTTTAGCGCAAGAGCTTAATGCCGATGCGCTCATCATCGATGAACCAGAAGGTCGTGAGGCAGCGCGAGCTCAGGGATTAAGAGTAATCGGTACGCTGCGGGTTCTCTACGATGCGGCTGAAGCTGGACTTTGCGATCTGGAGCAAGTGTATAGTCAACTCCGACAAACGACCTTTCGAGCTCATCCCGACCTCTACAGAATATTCCTGGAGGCTTTTGACCAGTGGCGAAATCTACCTGGTACTCAAAATTGATAGGCGGCCAGCACCGCCAGGCTGGACGAATCCAGTCCCCCACTGATGTGCGTTCCCACCGGGTGCAGGCTGCGCAGGCGCGTCTCGACCGCCAAGGTCTTCATGAAGCTTGTGTAGTGTGATTCTTGCAAAACCACCAGCAGGGAGAGGACCGCGGAGTCGCGCTCCCGGACCTCCAGTCGGTCGAGATTGTTCAGGATCAGATTAAACGCATCTTGAAGGGAATTATCTTCTGGATGTTCGGCAAACACGACGAGAATCCCTCCTTCTTCCTCTTCACAATAATATATGGTATGTTTTCACCTCAACAATGATCATCGGAAACGACTCTAAAGAAGGAAACGCCTGTTCGCAGAGACATCGCCCTGGGGAGAGACCCAGCGTACAAGGTCCTGGCGGCTCAAACGGGAGCAGCGCATTACCGGCAGTGGGCGGCGAGAGGCATCACACGTCGAACGGTCACGAACCGGTTCGGCCGCGCCTTTCATCAAGCATGCACACGTGCCGAGCGGATTCACTTTGCGCTGGATGGTATCTCTGATATCGGTGTGGCGATCCGAAGGGGAAAAGCAGGGTTCAAGGCGGGCAACTTCACACATGCCGAACTGCATGATGTGGTTATGCATCCTGATCTGCTCAGAAAAACAACGTTCTATCGGGGTGGCCTCGTCGTACCACTTCCTGCGTATCACCCGGTAGATTCATGAAGCGAGCTGGAGTCATTCATGACGTCTGTAAGTGACACTTATCAGCAGAAGCTCATGAGGAGCATTGCAACGTTTCTCAAGCGCTGGAACGGCAGCGAGGCGAAGCTGTGGGACTATCAGGCCGCGCACTGTGCTCTGACCCTTCGCCTCACCTCGGCGGAGAGAAAGGGAAATCTGCATCTTATCTGCCTGGGCCCTGCATTCATCACGGGACCGGTATCCTGGCCCAACTGCCACATTGAGGTTTTCGATGGTTGCGTGTTACCGAACGGTGACGTGGGCTATGTCATTGTGGATCGGTCCGTGGGTTTTGAGATCCGTACGGAAAGCGTCGAGGTCAAGGAAAACTGTCGACCACTAGCATAAAAAAGAGGGGCCGCATCCACCGATGAAAAGGAAGTAGGAACTTTGTATACGCGTGGAGAAAAACTGTGATGTGGTTAGAGAGAAGAATGTTGCGAAAGGCCGGGTGGGTACACGACCGATATTCCACTCTTGATTCTATTTGCCATTTGGCTATAATTGATAGGCAATATGGCGATCATCTCCGACCCATCAGAGGTAACTCATGGTACTAACCGTCACTACCATTTCAGCGGACGACCTGACCGAACTCATCGGCATCGACGTGGATACCGCCTCTGGACTCATTGCCGCGGTTCGAGAGGGACTCCCTTTTGATGTGTTTGTCAACCTGCAACACGTGTTGGACATACCGGCGGCCCCACTCGCTGATCTCCTCGGTATGCCGCTGCGGACCCTCAATCGCCGCAAGCATGAGGGACAGTTCAAGCCAGAAGAATCCGATAGGCTCCTTCGCGTAGCTCGGGTCCTCAGCCGGACATTTGATTTATTCGAGGATCGCGCGGCGGCGATTCTCTGGCTGAAAACGCCGGAGGTCGCCTTGGACGACGTCACCCCTTTATCCCTACTCGATACCGAGGTCGGGGCGCAGGAGGTATTACGCCTGCTCGGCCAACTTGCACACGGCGTGGTGCCGTGATCCGAAGTTGGCGTTTGATTCAGGCTGAATATGCTGCCCATGCCTTCGATGGAGAAGGCGCCCGGCTCTACGGCGGCCGGTGGAACTCGCCTGGCCACCCCGCCGTCTACACGGCTGGCAGTCTCGCTCTGGCGGCACTCGAAGTGCTCGTGCATCTGAAGAGCCGCCTGATCCTCTCTCGCTATCTGAAGAGCTGGATTGAATTCGACGAGACTTGGGTCACGACCGTGGCAATAGAGGACTTGCCTCTGAATTGGCGCCAGGGCCGAGCGCCAGTGCAAACTCAGATGCTGGGGGATCGCTGGTTAGAGGCGGGTAACACCCTGGTTTTGCAGGTCCCGAGTGTGATCATTCCTGAAGAGTGGAATTATGTCATCAACCCGCTGCACCCGCAGTTCGCTGAAACGGTTCGTGGTCAGGCGAAACCCTTTCAATTTGATCCGAGGTTGTCCGACCACTCGTAGGGGTTGTGGGCGTTGCTGCCGTCGTGTTGTGCTCGACATAAGGGCGGTTGCGCTGAGGAGGCTACCTAGGGCCACGTCATCAAATTGCTAGAGATCGGCGCTTTGACGCTCACCAGAATTGACCCACTTGTGCTCACCAAAACGGACCCACCTATGGCGCTCTCTGAGTTATAGAGGCCATTTTCCGCTCGATTCCGTTGCCACTCGGCGGGGTGATGTCGAGTCTGCCATCTGGTAATCGGTGTCGTCCTTTGCCCTTGACCCCAAAATCGCCCTCAAAATCCGACGACGGCAGCCGGCCCACCATGTATTTCAATAACAGCGTCAGGTCCGAGGCCGTCTGGATGGACAGGGCCGTGGCATATCGATCCTGCCGCAGCTTGTCTTTGAAGACGCGGTCAAACGCGGCGACTTGCTCCCTAAAGGGGTCATCTAGGACGATCTCGTAGAGATCGCGCCCCTGCCCCACGGCGGCGGCGACATGATGCCGGATCGCCTCTCGGAAGGCGAACAGATGGCGGGACTCCTCGTGAATGGCCAAGGCCGCATAGTACCCCCACAGATGGCCCGCTAACGTATTCAGAATGGGCGAGAGCCCCGCGTGCACTGCAGGAACGGGAATCACCGTATCGGCATAGGGATCGAAGCGATGCTCGCCCTCGCTAGCGATCACAATGGGGACCGCACGATGGGCTTTGAAAATAGCCGTATCCTTGACAATATCGCTCAGCACATCGTCCCGGTTCCCGGCGGCACACACCACAATCAACGGTTCGGCTGACAAGTCAATATGCTTTTTATCTTCCACAATGTCCGAGGAAATAGTCTTGTAGCACAGCTCGCTCAGTTTGATGCGAATCTCGTCAGCCGAGGCTTTGTTGGGCCCACTGCCCACCACCGCCCAGTAGCGTTTGGTGACGGCCAACCGGCGGGCCGACGCCTCGATCTCGGCGCGCCGATCCAGGACCTTCTGCATCAGCCCGGGAAGCCGCCGGAGCTGGGCGATCTCGGCCAGGATAGAGTCCTCTGACCGGACCCCCGTCAACTCGGCCAGCTTCAATCCCAGGATACTCCCCGCCACCATTTGCGCATAGTAGGCCTTGGTCAGGGTATGGGTCTGTTGGCTCCGGGCCAGATCAGGGGATAGGACCATGGGGGTTCCATCGTAGGTCATGGCCTGTATGCCCGCCAAATCGCCCGCGGACGCCTGCTGCAACACGACAATCTGCCCTGGCGACGTGCCCGAGATACCGGGCACCGCCTGGGTGCCGTCCAGTTTCAGATAGCGACTCGCCGCCTCCACGAAGCCGTAGATCTCGGAGCCCACGACATAGTGATCGGGGGCGAGGCCGATGAACAGCGCCTGTCCACTCCCTTTTTGCGCCAGGAACACCCGGCCGGGGGCCAGATCGGTGTGCATGGCAATCGCGTGGGCGCCTTCAAAATCATTGACCGCCAAGCGAAAGGCGTCGTCAACCGACTGGCCCCGCTGGAGATACTTTTGCATGCGCAGCGGGATGATTTTCGTATCCGTGGTGATCGCCTCCGGCACGGCGCGTCCCGTCTCCTGCTCATCCGCCTGCTGCAAGGCCTGATAGTTGTCGATGTCGCCGTTGAGGCACACGTGGATAATGGCCGACGTCTCGCTTCGATCGCCATCGACAGGGTGGCAATTCGGCACGCTGATCTCCCCCACCGAGGCCCAGCGGAGTCGCGCCCTCTGACCTCCAGTCGGTCGAGATTGTTCAGGATCAGATTGAGCTCTTGGCAACTGTCCCACCCCGGCGCGCGGGCAGGCCTCTTGATCCAGGCGACCGAGACGGGTCACCTGGTCGATCGTCTGGAGAACGTCATGCTCCAGGGACCACAGAATATCCCGCAGGGCCGTCAAGCGCGCCGCCGTCACGTCCCCGATGGGGAGCGCCTCCCCTCCGGTTTGCTCCAGCCGCATGCGCTCTTCCGCATGAATCAGTTCTGCCAGGCGCTGGGCCAAGGCCGAGACCTGCTCCTGGCCAGCGCGATCCGCATACACCTCGTAAAAGGGCGCCGGCTCTTTGAGCCTCGCACCCAACGCTCGCATGCGCCCCAAGCGCTCTGGCCCACCCAAGTAATGGGTGACCGGATCCAGCTCCTGCGCCTTGAGCCTGTCCCAGGTACAGGCGGCAATGTCGTCCAGGGTGCGGTGCAGCGTCTGGAGGGGTAGACCGCTTGGCGCAGCTCGCTTGAACGCCACGAGCGCCGTGATCCCACAGCTCACCGTCTGCGGTTCGTAGGGGAACACGACCAGCGAGCCGGACGGGCAGTGCTGCACACTCCGTCCCACATAGAGGCCCGTGATGCCAAGGCGGGCCATCCATCTCCTGATGATGCTCATCATAATCTATCCTCTGCCATCACCAACCTGGGTAGGCTTTCAAATTGGTTGTTATCTTTGCTTTCGCGGTGCGACACGAACTGAGGTGGTCTGGGACGAATTGGCAGAAGAGCCGTGATGAAGAGCGGAGAAATGGCAACACATTTCAATCGTCCCGGGCGAGTTGTACCAAAAGATTGGCAAATGTCAACAGCTCGCGTTGTACCGCCTCGAAACACGGCCCTAACCGTTGCACCAGATGGTCGATGCGCTCGGGATCGAATTCAAAGGCGTAGATGTTCCGCACCACGTGGCGAAAGCGTAAGAATTCGTCCAACGCCTTGACCGTTTCTCCCGACAGGACATGGGGACGGACCTGGGGCAGCGACATGCGCATCTGGCGTAACAAATCGCGATGCCATTCAGACCCGCTGGGCATACTATTGTCGATAGTGGTGGCAATGTGGTGAAAGACACGTTCCAGCCCGGCATAAAAATCGTGCAAGTTGAGGGCTGCCGCGTCGAGGTATAGATCCCGGTCTTCAGCATGTTGCTGGGCCGCGGCCGCGGCGCGCTCGATGCGCCGAACCACGCGATCGAGATCGGCTACCTCTTGTCGAATGCGCTCCGCGACTACCAGATAGGGCCCGATCATAACTCGATCCCTTCTCGCTCGATCGTGGCCAACAAGGCTGGCCGACAGGCACCCACATCGACCAGGTTGATCTCGATCTCCGCATCGAGATCCCTCACGGCCCCCATGGCCCGAAAGGTATCGTGTGGTGAGAGTCCCCAGGTCGCAATGTCGACATCCGACCACGGGGTAAAACAGCCAGCACGCCCAAGCGAACCAAAGACCACAACCCGGCTCACGCCGAACTGCGCCTTGAGAAGCCTTGCCGCCCGTTGCGCCAGTTCCCAGGCTCGCGCCTGCCGCCGGCGCAACGCCTGATGCTGGCGTTCCCGCCGCCGCCGTGCGGTAGCCCGATACACGGCCATGTCGTCTGGAGTGATCGGTGACGTCAATGTCGATCTACCTCTCTAGCCATCTTGATCCGGACCCGGTGGATTGAGAGCATGGAGCCCTTCGACCTTGGCGACTGAGTACCACCCGCCCGCTTTGGGCCATGGTGGGGGTGACGAGTGTCGTGCGCGACGAATTTTTTTCGCTTGACCCTAAAGTTCCAGATAGTCGAACTTTAGAGATACTCCAGGAAAAATCCATCAGACGCCCCGTACACCTGACGTGTTGACGGATGTATCCGGGAAAAAGCTTTCTACTGTCAAGGCCCTATTCACTTGAGGATGCAGAACAGGCATTCCAAAGAGCGGTAAGGCCGGAGACTACTCACTGTGATGCCATGGATGATCTCGTGACTCGACAAGATTTCAATCACGTGGCCGGCCTGTCCGATCTGGCTTACCCTCCTGATGTTCGCGATAGCGCATCACCCATTCTTGCAGTACCATTTTAGCCAGTGCCTGCAAAGAGATGTTCATGTCGTGACTAATCGAAACCAAGTCACGAAAAAGCGCTTCACCGTAATCGATATGGCGCCGGTAAGCGCTCACTTTACGGACATTCTGGGCGGGCTCACGACGCTTGCCCAACGTTTTCCCCGCGGAAACACCACCAGGAGAAAAGTGCTTGTCGCTGATATCTTGCCCACTATCGATGGCCTCTTCGAGGCTTTCGATCGACGTCCCTCCTTTTTTCTTATTCACCGTGGACATGTTGGTAATACCTCTCCACTTCTTTGGGTGTGCTTGGCCAAAATGTAACCAACCATACTAATTCGCCAAGCTCATCTTCCAATTCTTCATAGACAACGCTCCAAAACCGACCGTCAAGTTCACCGATGGCGAGATACTGTTCCGGATTATCGTTCTTGAGCTCCCAGTAATGGGTCTTGAAGAAAATGCTTACAACGTCCTCAAACCCAACGCCTCGTCTCTTCTTTAGTTCAGCATCTTTCTGATCATCGTAGCTGTAATCCAAATATCCCTTCGCCTCCTAAGGGAGAAGAGTAACATTTACTCATGCTAACATCAAGAAATATGCCAAGGCCTATCCTCATTCCCACACCGACAAAACATCCTTGCGGTGAAAAAAAAGGCCCGCCTGCACACGCGATGATGCAGGCGGGCCTTGAGGCCAACCCGGTTGAATGCCAGTCGGGACGGTCCCCCGTTCTTAGGTAGAGGAAGGCACGATGGCGGCGGCCGATTCCGTTCTGAGGCCGGCGAGGATGCGCTCGGACACCTTTTCGGCGGACCCTCCAAACAGCTCCTCAATCTTCTGCGGTTCGTAGGGGAACACGACCAGCGAGCCAGACGGGCAATGCTCCACACTCCGTCCCACATAGAGGCCCGTGATACCAAGGCGTGCCATCCATCTCCTGAGGATGCTCATCGTCATGATCTATCCCCTGTCAGGCATAAACCTGAGCCTAAACCGACCTATCAGTCGTTCTACAAATACGTCGACATACAGCGGATTCCATGTTTGAAATGTCACAACGTTTGAGTGCCCGATGATTTTCCTTTGGGATGGCAACAGGCGCAGCGTATCCAGGAATGGGCCTAAGAGTCCACGTTAGAGGAGGGATGTCTGGGCAAATATATGAGCTTCTCCAAATCGTGGGATCAGCGAATAAACTGGACCTTATCCCGGGTCCAAATCTCCTACCGCCACGCCGCCCGCCACCGCTCCGGGTAGACGGGTATGCCCAGCCCCCTTAGGCGATTTCTTGAAAAGAATTTCCCGTCTTGCTTGCCTCTTTGCCCAGGGCCTGCGTTGTCGCTTCAGTTACATAGCGTTGCTATGCGCCTTTCGCTCCGTCTTGTCCCTGCACAAATAGCCTGCGCCATTCTGGTAAATCTTTTTGCAGAAAGCGCCTTAGTACTCGATTTCGTAATTAAGCATCGGGTTCTCAAGATGGCTCAGTCGTATAGCGGGTTGCCAACCCGCGGCAACAAACCCGGTCACTAATTGCGGTGCGCAGCACTTAGCTTGAAGGCTAGAACCGCATGATCGGCACGCACGCTTGCACGCGCAATCGTATGCCAGCTGCTGCCAGCCCTGGACGCGGGCTATGGTGTCGGCGGCTTCAAGCCAAATCTAAGGAGGGTGTAGAATAGTTGCGCCGCCACTCCGACGACCACAACGGCTAACGTGACGTAGATGGTACGCATCCAATTTTCGAGGCTTAAGAGGCGGGTTTCATGCCGAGCAAATTGGTGATCGATCTGCTGAAATTGCTGCATCATCACCTGTCGATCCTCTGCCCGCTGCTGCATCATCGCCTGTCGATCCTCTGCCCGCTGCCGTTCGGCCTGCTCAAAGCGCTGATCCATTTGCTCAAAGCGCAGCAGCAGGGTCTCCCGACCCTCTGCCATTTGCCGCTCCACTCGCTCAAATCGTTCGGTGCTTTGCCGCTCCAAGTGTTCAAACCGCTCGGTCGTCTCACGGCGAAAAGCGACCAAATCCTGCGCGATCAGCTCGGTTCTCTTGTCGAGCGACGCCAGGGTATTCGCCAGCTCTAGCCGCAACTCAGCCATATCGGCGCGGTGTTGGTCTTGGCTGACGGGGTTATCTGCCATCACGTACTCCTTCTGATCTGTGAAGTGTACATGCCCCCATTGTACAGTACGTTGCCTTGAATCTCTACCCCCTAAATTGCTAGCACGATTCTAGGCGAAGATTCTGAAGACTAACACCTTCGGGCGTGGATAATGGCCGACGTCTCGCTTCGATCGCTATCCACCGGGTGGCAATTCGGCACGCTGATCTCCCCCACCGAGGCCCAGCGGGTGTGCGCAACCACCGTATGAGGCACCAGAGGCAACCGCACCACGTGCTGGAAAAGGGCATCGTCGCGCATCTGGCATCTGAGATAGGCCCCATTATCGCCCAAGGAGAGGCCCGCGGAGTCGCGCCCCCTGACTTCCAGTCTTGGAACCCTTTGGCTTGACCCATTACTATACGGATAAGTGGGGGGCGTACACACGTCATCTCGACCCGGAACAGCACACCGCCAGCAAACGCTACACGCAGAAAATCGAACGCAAACATCTGACGCTTCGAACCCGCATCAAACGCTTGGTTCGCAAGACCATCTGCTTCTCGAAATCGGCGCAGATGCACGACCTCGTCATCGGCTTGTTTGTGAATCGATATGCCTTTGGACGGGCGGTGTAAAATGGCGACCTCCACGTTTGAGACACTACCCTCAATTGTACCACGCTCAATTCCGGTGATCGGTGTGGACAATGCCAACTGTTATTTCGGATGCGCCATGATGTCAAATAGGATGTAGGTGTTGCTATCGATACGTATCTTCACGACGTAACCCACAGTAGTGCAAGACAACCTCTTGATCATAAATATCATAGCGAAACCGCCACCGACCTAATCGAAGACGGTATTGACCGTCGCCTTGACGAACGCTTTCCAATTTTCGAATGGGATGCTCACGGCTGCGGTTATACGGATCCACTCTGAGGATTTCAATTGCGGTTGCAAATCGCTCGGCTAGGTCGGTATGCCGCCTGTTAAGCGAACGGAGGAGGCGATCAAAGCGGGGTGTCGTCCGAACATCAAATTCTGGCCTGCTCATACCTTGCGTTTTGGTTGCGCTTTCTTTGGCTTCTCCGCTGTCAGCTCAGAAAGCAATTCACTGGCAGGTCGGCTCTTCCCCGCCCTGTACTCAGTATCGCTTGCTTCAATCGTCGTCCGGACAGACGCATCCTGGTGCTCGAGATAATCCTCAAATTCGTCAATATCCATAAGCCCGGCAATCGGGATACCATCCTTCTCGATAATAATGTATTCCTTATTAAGATGAACGCGTTTGACAACCGCTCCGAGATTGACACGCGCTTTTGTAATGGGTAGTCGTGTGACCATAGGTTTTTGAGCGCCCTTATGCGGCATGCAGAAACTCCTTGTGCCTGGTATTGATGGGCATTAATCAATATTAATCAATACGATCAGTATGTATGCGGAGAAGGATATTGTCAAGTTCGATAGGAGGTATCAAAGGAGAGCTTCATCCAATGGTAGTGTCTCAAAAGTGGAGGTCAGCTGAAATTGATGCCATACTGGGCCACATCTTCCCAGCATCCATCAGGAAGGAGTGCCCCATGCCGGCATTTGCCACGGTCCGATGCCCTCACTGCCAAAACGATCAGGTGGCCAAGCGCGGCAAAACCGCCCGCGGAACCCAGCGTTATCTCTGCCAGCACCCGACGTGCGCCACCGGCAGTTTTCTGCTCGACTACCGCAATCGAGGCTGTTTGCCCGAGGTCAAGGAGCTCCTCCTCGACATGAGTCTCAATGCCAGCGGGGTACGTGATACGGCCCGGTCGCTCCATATCAGTACCAACACCGTGCTCAGCGAGCTCAAGAAGAAAGAATCGGCGCTGGAGTCGGTCAACACGGCGCTGCTGCGCACGCTAAATCCGGACGAAGTGATGGTGAACATTGAGCGAGCGGGTGAAGCGGAGATGGACGAAATGTGGTCATTCGTCGGCAAGAAAGGTAACCCACGTTGGCTGTGGCACGCCATCGATCATCACACCGGAGCTGTCTTGGCGTATGTCTTTGGACGCCGCCAAGATGAAGTATTCCTCAAGCTCAAAGCGCTCTTGGAACCCTTTGGCTTGACCCATTACTATACGGATAAGTGGGGGGCGTACACACGTCATCTCGACCCGG
>Ga0214472_10000292_pt1 | contig 64522 bp, 70 predicted proteins | sample RVTome_6_FD_207662 | JGI IMG/M metagenome (GOLD analysis project Ga0214472, IMG submission 207662) | Soil microbial communities from uranium-contaminated site in the Upper Colorado River Basin, Wyoming, United States - RVT140D175 | ecosystem: Environmental > Terrestrial > Soil > Contaminated >...
GGCCCATTACTCCACGGGGTCGAAATGACAAAGAGTCTTTCTTTCCGAACTTGGCGTCTTTGCGCCTTGGCGGGAGGAATGTCCGAATCCGAGCATTTTTAGCTCCCGGAAAATTTGCGCAAGCCGCGAAAACCTTGAGTTATAGCAATGCAAAGGGCCAAGCGTTAAGAGCTAAGGGCGAAGTGCCAGACGCTAGGTGCTTTGTTTTGCCTTTTCAGAAAAACGCTCGCAGTAATCGCGCACCCGCTCGATTATTTCCAGCAACTGAGAGGCGAACTCGACGCAGGCCCGGAAAGTCTCGGCCAAATACTCCCCTGCGTAATCATGGGCGATCAGGTTGCGGAGGTTTTTCATCTCCCGAAGCCGCTCCGCCGACGCCACCACTCCCCGGCGCTCGGCCCGATTCAAAACGTCCAGCAGCGATCCCGAGGGCTCAAGTTCCACGAGATCGAGCGCGCGCAGCACCTTGTTGGCGAGCAGATCCACCGTGCGCGCAAAACGGCTCATGAATGCTTCAACGGCTTCGGCGTTCGCTTCAGATGCGACCTCCACCGCCGGTATGATGCGGCAGCGATCCCACGATTGACGCAACCAGATGGCCGTTTTCTCCATATCCTTCAGGGCGTCTTGCAGGACTAGGAGCGGATCACGGGTTTTCACAAACGGACGCTCCCGGGTTGGACAGATCTGGCGAATGGGCTGTTGTCCACGTTATCGACGATCACAAGGTCGATCTTCCGTAATCCGAGCGCGTCCTCCAGAGCGCTCTGGAGGCGAAGCCGCTCCCGCAGACCGATTCGCTTTGAGAAGATCAACAGGTCGATGTCCCCCCCGCGACGAGTGTCGTCCGCCCGCGAACCAAAGAGGAAGACTTCGGCCTTCGGATCGAAGCGCAGCACACATTGCCGAATGGATTTGGCCTCCTCGATACTCAAGCGCATGTCCGTAGTATGCACGCCCGGAGACTGTCCCGCAAGTTGGGAATCAGGAGGTCTAGGCATTTAATTATTTAATCTGCCAGAGACTCAAGGTCAGGCCGCGTGGCAGCACTACGACTCATCTATTTGTTCCCCACTCTCCGGGGGTCATCATGGGGGCGTGATATTTGACATTCTCTGCTGACTTATCTCGTCTATCGGGCTCATGGCTTCGGCGCGCCTTTCGACCCATTACGTCGCGTCCAGACAAAGACGCGGCTTCCAATCATGGCGCCCGCACCGTCGGCCATGGCATCGAGCGCGCTGGCGTCCCTGCCGAGGACAAAGTATTGATGGATTTCATCGGTCAAGCCATAGAGAAAAGCCAGAAATGCGCCGAAAAAAATCAGGTTGGCGCTCGATGTGGAGCCCCACGGGCAAGCCCGTGGCACCTTCCAGTACGCCCGTGGGGCGGAATCCTGAGCAAGAGCCCCCGGCCAAGGCCGGGGCTCGAGTCGAAGGGTCGAGCGGGACAGGGCGTAAACCATGAGAAAGCCCAGGGGAGCATATACGAGCACGTGAACCACCTTGTCCGACTCAGGAAACTCATACGGCGCGGGCAGCATCTCGACCTTGGCATCGATGGTGAAACCATCGGCTTCAATCTGGTGATAGGTCAGCCCGAACTCGGGCGAGAGGTGCATGCCGGTAGCGATGATCTGCAGTTGCAGATCGGGGTCCGCATCGACTTCCTTCATCAGCCAATAAAGCAAGCCGTATTCCGCACGGGTACCGGTGACGATGCAAATGTTTCTCATTTGCTTTTCTTCTTTATTGTGTGTTTGAACTTCAAAACCGCGAAGTTCAATTCGATAGATGTCTCTGTGTCGCTTGTTTGCAAATCGTCATCGAAGATTTCGGCGATTAGCTCTCCGCTTTTTTGCATGAGCGATTTTTGATCGGCTTTATCTTGAACCATTGATAGCTCTTTGATGCTTCTGGACAGCTCTCTGATTTTTGAGAAAGTCTCAACTATCGAGATGGTCGCTTGGGTTGCTTGTGGGCTTTTGAGGATGGTCGCCAGCATATACAGCCCTTTTTCCGTAAATGCGCTTGGGAGCTTTACTTTGCCACCCTTGATTGAAGTCGAAAATTTCGACTTCAACGAATCCCATTCGTTTTTATCAAGCTCCATGATGTATCCATTGGGAAACTTATCAGGATTATTTTTCACCGCCTCATTTATTCTTTTTGTCTCAACACCGTAAAGGTCAGCCACATCGCTATCAAGCAAAATACTCTGCCCTCTTAGCTCGATGATGAGCTCTTTTAGGTTCTCAAATCTCACCATATCCGTCATGTCCCATCATCCCCTCTTACTTTAACGAGCAGCTTCTTCATCACGCGATTTCACCGATATGCCGCACCAAACCAGCCTCCACCTCCGCCTCCCTGACAGGCTCGATCGGAGACCGGTAATGGGGTCGCGCCTTGAATCTTGACTTTCACATCTATGTTGGTTGCACTGCAAAGAGCTAGGGGCATAGGGCTAGGAGCAAAGAGCATGGAGCCAATCTGCTAAGAGCTAAGCGCATAAGGCTAAGCAGAACATCTTTAGGAATTTCGGAATTCGAAATTTGGATTTATGCCCCAGAAAACAACTTGAAGCAATTCCTTAAGTCCAGATCACCGAGATCTCATACGCCCGAAACTTTGCATCATGCGTAACTAAGGTGAGTTGCTCGGTTTGCGCCTGTGCGATGAGCAGTCTGTCGAACGGATCGTCATGGTGGCGCGGCAGGGCTCCCGCTTTCGTCGCGTGGGCAACGGTTATTTCCAGGGAGCGGAAATTGTTAACTTCAAGAGCGTTGGCGAGATCATCCGGTGCATCGAGCTTTCCTAAAGCCTTTTTGATACTGATTTCCCAGGCCGTCGCGGCACTCACATGAACTATGTTGGATTCGTCTCGAATCGCATCGCGAGCGGCAGACTGCAGAGACGAATCGTCCGCTAGCCACCACAGCAGGACGTGGGTATCCAAAAGTAGATTCACGGGGTGTCGCCACGAAAGGCCGCAGCTAATTCTGGCGGCAGGACATCAAAATCAGGAGCGATGCGCACTTTGCCTTTCCAACACCCCGGCACGCGCGGCGCGGAAGGCCGATGGAAAGGAATCAATTTCGCGATAGGATTGCCCGCGCTGATAATCACCAATTCCTCACCCCGAGCTACCCTTTCAAGGACACGGGAAAAATCGCGATGCATCTCATCGATATTTACTGTTTCCATGACAAACCCTCGATTCCCGTAAACTTTACCAAACCATTCCTACGCGGGCAAATCGCAATGCTCTAGCAGGCTGCTGAAAAAGACCCATATGCTTCGTTGCGCTCAATCGCCTCGCTGTAATGCTAATGGGGTAGCGTCTTGAATCTTGACTTTCACATCTATTGATTGAGTTATTGCGGTCATCGTGTGTTAAGTCAATTTGGAAGTTCGTCGGCGTATTTCTTTACCGAACCGCAGCTTGGTATAAATAAAGCTTCCAATCATGGCGCCCGCACCGTCGGCCATCACATCGAGCGCGCTGGCGTCCCGGCCGGGGACGAAGGCTTGATGGATTTCATCGGTCAAGCCATAGAGAAAAGCCAGAAATGCGCCGAAAAAAATCAGGTTGGCGCTCGATGTCGAGCGGGACAGGGCGTAAACCATGAGAAAACCCAAGGGAACGTAGGCGAGCACGTGAAACACCTTGTCCGACTCAGGAAACTCATACGGCGCGGGCAGATCAGATTGAGACGAGAGCATAAAGATCAGTCCCATGTAAAGCAGCGCCGGAAGCCAATGAACAAGTCGTCGAGCCATGTTTGTTGCACTGCAAAGAGCTAAGCGCGAAGAGCTAAGAGCAAAGAGCATGGAGCACGGAGTAAGAGGGACGAGCTAAGGGCTAAGGGCCATAACCGTTAGGCGATAGGCGTAAGGCGTTAGGGGTTAGGCGGAACCCAGGGAATTTCGGATTTCGAATCGCGAAAGCGGAAAGAGGAAACGGAAAAGGCTATCACTTATTCTAAATTCACGGAGACTGGGTATCATGCTCAACCGATAGCGGGCGCAGAAGATACTCGAGGACTTCGGCATGCATCCGCTCGATTTCGAGTCGATAACCACTGGCAACCGCGTCGAATTCCTCGGGACGCGCAGTCTTGCGAATACCGGCGAGCCAGTGTTGAAAGTGAACGATGCGGTCTTGCGTCGCTTCCAATTCCTCTTCATTGGTGATCATGTTATGACCTCCACTATACCGCGTTGGGTTCTGTCCCGCTTAGTTTGCCAGTAAGCGACAAAATCTTCAACGCTTTCCCCGATTAGCATCCGCGGGCGCAGCCAGAAAACACTCGCACCATACCTCGCTTGGGCAACCGCGTGGTCAAAGAGACCGCGCGATTCCATCGGACAATCTTCCAGACGGAATCCGTCATCCATTACGAGAACCACATCCACATCGTTAGGCTTCTCTTTTGCTGTGACAAAACTGCCGAAAACAATAAGACGCTTGACACAGCCCGTCTGTAGGGCAAGGTCGCAAACATGAGAGAATCGCCGCGTGCACACTCCGCGTTGACCTGTAACCGAGCCAAAGCGTCGTAGGACCTCGGCCAAGGTGGCCCGATGCACGCCAGCGGGCAAATCGCCCTCTGCGTTAAAATCCGGCAGCGGCATACTTGTCTGGGCGATCTCCTCCCCCATCACCGGCCGACGGATGGTAGCGCTCGTCCATAGCCGAGATTCTCGACCTTTATGATGAATTCAGACATGGCTAAGGGCTCAGGGCTAAGTGCCAGAGGTCAGAAAGAACATTTCGAATTGCGGATTTTGCGACTGCCAAGAGCTAAGGGCCAAGCGGCAAGGGCTAAGAGCAAAGAGCATGGAGCACGGAGTAAGAGGGACGAGCTAAGGGCTAAGTCAGGGAGCATGGGGCGCGGAGCCAACCGCTAAGAGCTAAGAGCAAAGAGTCGAACATCAGAGATCAACTCATGCCGTTAGGCGTCCGTCAGGGGTAAGGCGAAACACCATACGATTTCGGAATTAACAGACCTGGGGTCCAAGGAGAATCATCACCGCAGAGGACGCTGAGGGCGCAGAGAAAACTGGCAAAGGGCAGCGAGCTCAGGGCAAAGTGTGAAAACATCAGGTGTAAAGCCAGATGTTCGTATCGATAAAACAAGGATCTGAACTGGTATTAGCCGCGCTGATGGCTCGTGTCTCTGCCGAGCGATCTAAACCCAGGTACTTTTTTGGGTCGCTCTACTAGCCCATCGATATGGTTGGTCTTGAGTTTCTGCTGACCGCGATACCAGCATGAGCACAACTAGATCCAACGTCCTATGAACTCCAGCTGGTTTTGCATGCCTTCTTCGGTTTTCGCAGCCATTAGTTTCAGAATACCGCGCATCTGACTTCCTACAGAGTAACGCTGCTGGGGTGCTAAAAGAATACCGGAGTGCGACTTGCCTGCGGTCAGGTATTCCGTATGCAGCCGATAGAAATCGCCGATATTTGAGCTATAAAGCACGCGGCTGTGTTGGGTCGCATAGTCCAAATGTTCTGAATCCTCGCGTTCAATCATGTCGGCTTCATGGGCCGTAACGACATCGACATTGCGAGCCCGCAAAGCTGTAATCAACGAATGCCGCATACAATCCTCGTCAAAGTAAAAACGAATCGTCATGAAGCTTTGCGGCCAAGGTAGTGCTCGCGCTCCAATCTTTCTGCCTCAGCCTCTTCGGCAGCCATATCGGCTTCGATTTCTTCCCTATTCGCATGGTAGTAGGCGAGCGCCGCATAAACTTGCGCTAACGATAAGTGGGGAATCTCCGTCGAAATTTCCTCCGGACTTAAGCCCAGCTTGTACCAGCCCACAATTCGGCGCACAGTGACACCGGTTCCGGCGATGCGTGGACGGCCTCCACGTATTTCCGGCGACCGAACGATCAGTGTTCCAATATCAGTTGGTGTGGACATAGCCTCTACCCTCCGGCTTACAGTTTACCTCTTTGTATCCTGAATGCATCCGATAAGTTTAACACATATGAAAACCGCATCGCGAACACTGACCTGCGGTTATTCGCCAAATTCCAGCAAACTCCGATGGTAAACGGCCTCGCGCGTTGGATCGTCATTAAGCTGGATCCAATCCATCAGCTTCCATAGACGCGAACTCTTCGTTGATTTCTCGCAGTTCCCTTTGAATATCGGGGTCGGCTGCCATGAGCGCCAGTTCATTCTCTAGGTTGCTCTGCGCTCCGAGGTTCTTCCGAAGTCGCTGTGCAACGTATTCAAGCAGCGCAAGTTGTTCAGCAACGGACAGTTCGTCAATGTGTGCTTCGATCTCAGACAAAACTCCGAAATTCATAGTGGAATCCTCCCTACCGAAAGTCTCACCACTAATACTAGCATTTTTGTGCCAGGTGGCACCAATTCACCGGCTAAGGGGAAATGCCGTTGGGTATTAGGCGTTAGGCCCTCAAGAGTTTCGAATTGCGAATTTTGCGACTGCAAAGGGCCAAGGGGTAAGCGCATAGGGCTAAGAGCAAAGAGCTAAGTGCCAGAGATCAGAAGTCAGAAAGAACATTTCGAATTGCGAATTTGGGATTGCGAATTTTGCAGCTGCCAAGAGCGAAGAGCTAAGCGGTAAGAGCGCGGAGCCATAGGCCATATGCTGTCCATCGCTCGCAGTGGTGGCTGTTCGACAGTCGGCGCTAACGTAAGTCATCCGAGATCCCGGTCTTCTTCAGTGCGTGCCGCTTCAAAACAGCCGCTATCGTTGGAGGAGACATCTTAGATAATCTCAATGCCAGCCTAGATTCCTGGCGCAAACGTTCTTCGATCCATCTTCGGACCATCGTGTGGTACCCTGGTTCGCCTTCCAACTTCGCCATCACTTCTAATCTGTCGATCCATGCAGCGGGCAAACGGATGGCGGGCGGACTGTATCGTTTGGCCCTAGTCATAAGCTGGTTGAATTCCTTCGGCTTCATCCGGTGGTATTCCGACTCTATTTTCTCTTGTTCTTCTTTCGATAGCTTGGCAAATTTCTTCGTCATATTTTTCTTTGCCTCGCCCGCGGAAACATTGCACCGCTGAGGCGCTGAGGGCGCAGAGACGTTCGGATTTTGGACTGAAACAACTTTTTCACCACGGAGATCACGAAGGCCACCAACGTTTCGGATATTCCTCGCGCCAAGACACCAAGTTCGTTTGATTTCCTTTGTGTTCTTTGCGGTTAAATTTCCGAATAAGTGTTTGCGCAAGAAAGACATCAGCCCGTTGAGCAACTTCCCAACTTAGTCGTACCCCGCGGCATGCACCCGGAACCCGAAAACGGACAGCTAAGACCCAGCCCTCCCCTCACACGGCGACCACATCGGCGGCGTCGATCTCCACCGAGGCTCCCTGGCGGATCAGCGTGACGGCGATCACGAGCCGGGCGGACCGGTTCTTGCGCACGAGCCGGCCCTGCACGCCCCTGAGCGGACCTCGGACGACCTCCACCTCCATGCCTTCCTCCAGGAAAGGACAGGGGTCGTATCGAAGAGGGCCGTTAACCAGTGTCTGAATCGCCTCCAACTCCGCCTCCCTGACAGGCTCGATCACACCGCTGGTCCCCAAGATAGAGAGCACCCCTGGCGTCTTCAACACGTGGAGCTTCTGGGCGAGGTGAAAGCGGACGAAGCAGTACTGCGGAAAAAGGGGCGTGGCGATGAGCTTTCGCCGGTCCTTCCACCGGCTCCACCGGCTCCAGAGCGGGAGGAACGGCTCAAAACCGCGCCTGGCCAATTGATCCTGAACCATCTTTTCATGGCGGGATCGCGTCCACACCGCGTACCACGCCGCTCTGTCGCTGATTCCAGACACGCTCCCGCCCTCTCACTTACAGTGAGTTCACTCCGGCCGCGTCTTCGAAACGCTTGCACTCTTTTCGGCCAGCCCTCCTCTGTGCCGAGGGCCACGACCCAATTCAGCCGATTCGACCCGGACTCAGTTATTCCGGAACGGCGTCACCGTCAGCGGCGTCCGAATAATCCGTACCCGCCCACACGCTACGCCGAACGTCCCAAGCCTGGTTCCGTGCAATTGCTCACAAGCCAAGATGGCTACACGTTCCCCCTTGGCCGAACTCAACACGGCGTGAGCAGCCGCGCCAGCACCAGCGTCGATCCGAATTGGAGCAGATCTCGGAATAACGTAAGACCTGTATTCCAAAGAACGGCCAAACGCGCACTGTGACCCATAATATTCACGTCGGAATGAGGTCTGCTCTGCATCATCAAAACAGCGTATAAATAAATGGCGCGACTGCGCTGCTCTGAGCGAAGATGATCAGACCGCCGAAGATCATCAGCACCAGGATAATCGGCGTCAGCCACCACCACTTGTTGTGCCAGAAAAAAGCAAACAGCTCACCGACGATACCCGTGCGGCTGGCGAGATCTTCAAAAAAGCGCATCACGCCAACTCCTTTCTCAGACGAAAGACGGAAGACTGACGACCGGATTCATTCTCAGACCACAGACCGGTGATGATGACCGGTTTCATTCCCAGACCGAAGACCGGAGACCGACGACCGGTTTCATTTTTTAATTTCATGTTAATTTATTTCTGAATGCTTGCAGTTTGACAAAGAGATAATGCCCCTTCTCTCGTGCCTCTTTTAACTCGTCGGTCCGAACGTAAGCTCTCCGCGCAACCAGATCCCAGCACGCTACAGTTTCTAGCAGGGACCGAATAGCCATACCTAGAAAGCGCGCCTGCTCGGCATCGCTCTGACTGGTCGAGCCTTCGGCTATGTTCAGCACGACAGATGTGGCAGCTCGTTCCAATTGTGATCGTAGATTGAAGCGTTCGGATTCGGGTAGCCGTCTGCTCAGATTATAAACGGCATCGACATAATCGAGGGCTAACTGGTAGACCTCTAACCGTTGAAACTTATACATAGTCTGATTACTCTCGTGACCGGAGACCGAAGACCGATGACCGAAGACCTCTGTCGTCCGTCTCCCGTCCCCGGTCCCTTGTCCCTGGTCTGTCTTCTTACCCCCGTCTGTGGTCTCCCGTCACCGGTCAGTTATGCTTTTTCTCGCCCCGTCTCCCGTCTGCTGTCACCTGTCGGTTACTGCGCTTTCTCCACGACATAGTTTTCCAGCACCAGCGTGTCCATGCCGCTTTTACTGAACGTGTTGAAGGCCTCTCCGGGAGTGTTGACGATGGGCTCGCCTTTGAGGTTAAACGACGTATTCAACAGGATGGGCACTCCGGTGGCTTGGCCGAAGGTCTCGATCAGCCGGTAGTACCTTGGATTATACTCCTTGCGCACGGTCTGAAGCCGGCCCGTGCCGTCGACATGGGTGATGGCAGGGATGATCTCCCGCTTCTCCGGTTTAACGTCCACCACATAGAGCATGAAGCGGGCGGGATAGTGTTTGGTGGCGTTGGGTAAATCAAAGAATTCTTCCGTTCTCTCGGCCAGCACGGAGGGGGCAAAGGGGCGAAACGGCTCGCGAAACTTGATCTTCACATTGACGATATCCTTCATGTCCGCACGGCGGGGATCGGCGAGAATGCTGCGGCTCCCCAGCGCCCGCGGCCCCCATTCGAACCGCCCCTGGGACCAGCCGATGACTTTCCCATTTTGGAGTTTATCGACCACCCGCTCGATCAACTGCTCTTCCCGCTCCATTCGCTCGTAGGGAATACCAGTCTCCTTGAGAAAACCTTCAATGACGCAGGCGCTGTTCTCTTGCCCCCAATAGGCATGCTCCATGACGAATTTTCGGGGTTTGCCCAACACCGTGTGATAGGCGTATAGCGCCGCCCCTACGGAACCGCCGCCATCGCCGGCCGAGGGTTGAATGTAGATCTCTTCAAAGCCGGTCTCTTTCAAGATCCGTCCGTTGGCTACGCTATTGAGCGCTACGCCCCCGGCCATGCAGAGCTTTTTAAGCCCTGTTTCCTTCTGAAGCTCTCGAGCCATGTTGACCAAGATTTCTTCGGTCACCGCCTGGATGCTTGCGGCGATGTCGGCGTAGTGCTGGTTCGCTTTGCCGAGCTGGTCGTAGTTGCCGGGCTTGTCTCCGAAGTAAGAGGGATAGCCGGTGTCGGGGGTGAAAAATAACGCCTTGGAATCGCGCGGGGGACCAAACAGATCGACAAACTTCTGGTTAAAGGTCTGGTCCGGGGAGTAATGGAAGGAGAAGTAATCCATGTCGAGCTCAAAGCTGGCGTCCTTGGCAATACGAATGAGCTTATAAACCTTGTCCATGTATTTGGGCGTGCCAAAGGGAGCCATGCCCATCACCTTGTATTCCCCTTCGTTGACCTCAAAGCCCAAGAATGCGGTAAAAGCGCTGTATAGAAGCCCCAAAGAATGGGGGAAGCGGATCTCCTTTAATAGTTTGATCTCAGTCCCTCTGCCGATGCCGATGCTGGCGGTGGTCCACTCCCCTACCCCATCGACCGTCATGATAGCGGCCTCATCGAACCCGGAGCAGAAAAAGGCGCTGGCGGCGTGGGATAAATGATGCTCGCTGAACAGAATCTTGGTTGCCGGGATGCCGAGCCGCTTTTGAATCAGGGTCTTGATCCATAGCTTGTCGCCGAGCCAGGTGATCATCGCCTCCCTGAACACCTTGTGGGAGCGCGGAAAGGTCTGCATGCTGGATAACAGCAAACGTTCAAACTTGATAAACGGCTTCTCAAAGAACACCACGAAGTCCAGTTCGGCGCCTTTGAGCCCGCCGACGCCAAGACAGAAGTCGATGGCATTCTGGGGAAACTCGTAGTCGTGCTTTTTGCGCGTGAAGCGCTCCTCCTCGGCCGCCGCAACCAGCTCGCCGTCCTTGAGCAGCGCCGCCGAGGCATCGTGAAAATAACAAGAGATGCCGAGAATGTTCATCAACGGTGCCTCAAAATTGATTCAGCGCGCGGTCCATGGGCGATCCACTGGGCTCCGTCTTGGCGCGCCAGCCCTGCGGGTGTGGCTTGATCGATAGCGGATCACAAAGCCAGCGAACAACCAGCGCAAACGGAACAAAGACCGTGAAATAAAGCAAGCTTAACAGAAGCCGAGCTTGAACATCTCCGAGCTTTCTTCCGAATTTTTTCCATCGCTGCCAGATCGCTTGCAGGAGGCCGTGCGATTCACGCATATGCGGTTTGTCAGATCCGGTCATCTGCATGGAGTCAATTTTTTATTTATCAAAGTAACATGGTTTATTTTCCTGCGCGATAGCGGCTTCAGTTAATTTTCTCCGCGTCCGCAGCGCAGCGCCTCAACGGTGAGATAGCCGAATTCCTTTTCACCACAGAGGCACTCGCCCTGTGGAATTGCAGCCCGGTATTCCACAGGGCAAGAGTTCACAGAGATCGGAGTAGTTTTTAGTCAAAATTTCTTTACTTGGCGTTCTCAGCGCCTCCGCGGTGAGGTTTCATCGATGGCGCGCCAGCGCTTCTACATGCAGCGCTTTATTTGGTTACGGCGTCTTTTCGACTTTGAGCGACTTTGCGCTTTAGTTCCTCATACCGACTTTGCACGCCTTTATTGTCCGGGGCCAGCTCCAGCGCGCGGGCGTAGGCTTGCTCCGCCGCGACGAAACCGTAGCGTCCCTCTTCCGCCATGGCAAGCTGGTAAAAGACATCGGCGGAGTTCGGATTGATGTTCGCTATCGTTCTATAATAAGAGGCCGCCCGGTCAAAATTGTTTTCCTGCATATAAACGTTGGCCAACCGAAAAAGAGTATCGGAAGACCGAGGGCGGAGATCGACCGCAGCCAGCAAAGCTACTTTCTCGTCATCCCTGTCGCCGGCGATCCGTGCCGCGTCGGCGAGCAGGAGATAAAGCGGAAATGGATCTTGCCCTTTCCTCGATGACTGCTCGATTTCCCCCTTGGCCGATCTCAACGCGGCTTTGCTGTCCTCGGGGCTGCCGGCCTTCTTAGCCGCCTCAGCGAGCGCTAAGTAAAGCGCAAAAGGCGGAGCGCCATTCTTGATCCCTTTGGCAACGATCTCTTTTGCGCCGGCCAAATCTTTTTTGACTCCGTAAATCGCGGTTACCAGGTGATGATAGGCTCTTGGATCGGTTGGCAGCGTCGCAGTCGCATTGTGAAAGAGCGATTCCGCCTTGGCTTGGTTTTCAGCCTTTGCGTAAGCAAGGCCGGCGTCGAGCAGCGATTGGTTTTTCTTGGCGCCGTCTTTTTCTGTTTGAGCCGCTCGTTCATAGAGCATCGCCTGATCGGAATATCGCCCTAACCGCGCATAAAATCCGGCCAGGCTACCTAACGCTTCCGGGTAGCCCCGAGCCAGGGCTTGTTTAAAACCTTCCTCGACGGCTTTTTGTTCCCCTGCAGAGAGCCAGGGGAGCAATTTTTCGCTGAGATAAAAGTGAGTGGAGAAAGAGGGAGAATTGGCAAGAGATTGCGCTACTTCTCTTAACCCCTGAGCCGTTTTTCCCATGCGCAACAGAGTGGATGCGTGGAGATCCCGGACGTAAGGGTTGCTCGGCGCGAGCCATAAAGCGGCTTCCGATTCGCTCAGTTGCCACGCAAGGGGAGACTTATCTCCGATCAGGCGCAACAAAGAGAAATGCCAGGCGGCGCGAGCGGGATAAGCGAGGAGAAGTTCCCTCGCTTCTGCTGCTGAGACCGGCTCTTTCAGGTTATAGGGATAAGGAATCTGCTCCTGCCTGAGCGCCACAACCACCAGCAAGACCGCGATCACACCGACAGCGAAAGCCGAAAGGCGACCGACGACCGCTGATCGTTGACCGCCGACAACTGCCGTCTGGTCTCTGACTTCCGACCTCTGCCCTCTGCCCTCTGACTTCTGACCTCCCACCACCCCCGTCATGCGCATGCCGAGAGCAAAGAGGAGCGTGAAGAGAAACGCATTGGCGGGAATCTGCAAGTTAAAATCAAACAACTCATGAAACGCCATGCCTCCGAGAGCGGCAAGCACGGCGGCCAGCAGGGAAGCGGTCCTTGGAGAGATATTCTTGAATCCTTGAAAGAGGCGTTTTCCGCCCCAGACAAAAAACCAGGCCAGAAGACCGAATCCGATGACGCCCGTTTCTGCCAAAAGCTCGACGTAGTCGTTATGAGCTTCGCGATAAAAGCCGGCAGACCAGGGCGCGCTTTGATAGCGCAGAAAAAGCTCGGGCCAAGCGCCCAGCCCGACGCCGAAAAGCGGGAAGTCCCGGACCATCGGCAGGCTATCTTTCCAGATCGCAGCGCGGCCCCATAGACCGGCGTCCTGTGTGAATGTCTCTCCCAGCCGCGCATCGACCTGTTCTCGGCCTCCGGGGCCGACGAAAAAGAGACTCACGAGCAGGAGTATAAAGACGATGATGATAGCGCCGCGAGCTACGGGAGTCATGCGCTTTTTAAACAGCGCAGGCAATCCTTCTTCGCTCTGCCAGGGAGAAAACCACAGCAGCAGGACGATGCCCAATAGCGCGCTGATCCAACCGCTGCGGGAGAGGCTCAAGAGTATTCCCGTGAAGAGAAGAAAAGCGGTCAACGCTGAAAAAATCCGGAAGCCCTGTTCTAAGGGTTTGCTCATGACCGAGGTGCGAAAAAACGCGCCGGCCAAGGCAATGGGAAGAATCAGCGCCAGGTAGTTGGCAAAATGATCGGGATTGACGAACGGTCCGGAGGCGCGCGGAATGCCGCCAGACATCGCCGTTGCCCAATCATAGGGAATAAAAAACCAGAGGATTCTACCGTTCCAAGAGAAGCGCTGGACAAAGCCGATAGCGGCGACCAACAGTCCGGCTAGCAGCACCACGAGCACGAGTGAGCGGACAAACCGCTCTTCCAACTGGCGCCGGCTGGGGCGCGCAAAAGGAGCGCCGGCCAGTTGCAAGGCATCGCCCATCGGGTAAAGCCAAAGGAGAAAAAAAAGCGCGGCGTAAGCCACGAACTTAACAAGATCCGAGAGGGTAAGCGCGGGCGCGACCGAGAGGGGAAGCCAGGTCTTTGGAAACAGAGGTCGGAAGTCAGCAGTCAGAAGTCGGCTGGCGGCTGGCGAGCTGCTTTCCGATCTCTGACCTCTGATCTCTGACCTTTGCTCTTCAAAGGGAACGCGTGCCCCTCGGCGCACCTCGTCCGGCGTGGGGAGAAGGATGGGCGCCGTCTGACCTCTGACCTCTGATGACCGCTGACCACTGACCGCCGACCGCTGACCGCTGACTGCTGACTTCTGACCCCCTTGCTCCCTACTCTCTGCTCTTTGCTCTTTGCCCCCCACGAGATTGGCATAGGGAATCTCGGAGGGCCAGCCGGGAAGGCTTCGGGTGTAGATCTCATGCGTCTGCGGCGAAAGAACACGGAGAAAAGAGGGCGGCAGGGGTATCATTTGAAAAAGCACTAGAACAAGAAATAACGTCAGGGGTAAGGCGAGTGCCGAAGACGAAATTTCGAATTTCGAATTTCGAATTTCGAAATGACTGCTAACCCCCAACCCCTTACCCCTTACGATAATTATCTTCGTCATCCACACAACCACCAACAGGAAGATAAGCGCCTCCATCATCGAGAAGGCCCACGGATGAACGGAGCCAAACGCAAAAGGCGTAAAGAGGATGAGAAAAAGAATCCCGCCCGTGACTGTGCGATCACACCAGACGCTCATGTTCGATTCTCTCGCGGCAGGGAGCGTGGAGCAGGGAAGTTAGCGCTAAGAGCAGGGAGCAGGGAGCTAAGGGCAAAGGGCATAGGGCTAAGGGCTAATAGCAAAGGGCTAAGAGCATGGAGCATAGAGCAAGGAGCAGGGAGCAGGGAGCTAAGAGCAGGGAGCATGGAGCTAAGAGCTAATTGCTTGGCGCAAAATACTTGGAGAGTAAAGCATCGAGTTCGGAGTCAGGACTTCAGCGTACGTCTGAATGATGAAAGCATCCTACTTTCTTCTTCCAGTTCCGCTAACAATGGCTGAATAGTCTTGGACGGTAGATAATTTTTTTTGGATAGAATCATTAGAATGTTGGCAACTTCAAAAACCGAACGGCGGGAGATGTTCAGAAAGTTGGCAAAATCCGTATCGGAATAGCTCCCAGATCCTTCATTGGCCCATGAAATAGTTTCTACACCGTGCTTTGATGAAACGCTTGCCATATGCAGTCTTCAGGTATTTCTCACGGCGGTATGAATCGCGCTTGTCCACGCACGCTTCGTAGTAAATGAGACACAAAGGCGCGCGATTTCTGGTCGCTTCCACGTTGCCAGAATTGTGCAGGAGCAAACGCCTGCGGAGATCGTTCGTGCAGCCGGTGTAGAGCTTGTTATCCCGTGTCGATTGAAGAACATAAACATAGACCATACGATTATTTCACGGGCCGAGCTATGTTATTCGTGATGCTTAGAGTCGCCCCGCGCAGTTGTTCAGCAAACCGAAACAGGCGTCGCTTTTCCAGCTCATCAGCCAGTTGAAATAGCTTTCCACTGATCTTAGCCCCGCGGCGCCAAATTTCCAAATCCTGAAACCGGAATTGTTTCTCCTTCTCGTTCATTTTCTTTCACTCTCCGCCCCATGCTCGTCTCTCCCTGCTCTGCGCTCCTTGCTTTTTGCTCCCTGCTCCATGCTTCCTTATCCTTCCCTGCTCCCCACTCCCTGCTCCCTGCTTTCCCATCTCTGCCTGTTGCTCACCCCTTGCGTTATTCACGATGACACCGTGCAGCCTGAAAGCCAGCTCCACTTGCAGGCGAGCGGCAATGGGCGCGAGGGATAGAGGAGCCCGAGGAATGAGGAGATGCGTAAAAACCAGCGCTCAGCTAAGATTGGCACGAGAATGGCATGGAGTAAAAAGTCGAAGAAAAACCGTTATGTTACCTATCCCGTCGAGGCTTCTTTTGGCGACTCCGGTCCATAATAGTCATGGTAATGACTGTAGTAGTAAGAATAACCTTCATGGCGGGTATCTACCTGGTTTAAAATAATACCCAGCATCTTGGTATGCGGCGTATCCAAGCGCGCCCGAGCCTTCCTGACGAGCGGCTTGGGGGTCTTTCGGTTAACCACAAGCAGCGTGCCATCGACCATAGCGGATAAATAAACGGCATCGCTTACCGCCATCACGGGAGAGGAGTCAACGAAGATAAACTCATACTGTTCGCGCAACTGTTGGAGACTTTCCTGCATTTTCTTAGAGCCTAGCAGTTCCGCCGGATTGGGAGGCGTGGTACCGCTGCTCATGAGAAAGAGATTCTGTGCCGCCGTCGCTTTGATCGCGTCTTTGCATTCCACCTGTCCGGCAAGAACATCGGCGAGGCCGACCTCGTTTTCCATCTTCAGGAGTTTATGGCAAGTCGGGCGGCGCAAATCGGCATCGATGATTAGAACTCGAACGCCCATCTGGGCAAAGACGATCCCCGTGTTGATCGTCGTGGTGCTTTTGCCTTCGCCGCGCGAGGCGCTGGTCAGCAGCATGATGTGCGGCGGCCCTCCAGCTTGTGACAACATCAACGACGAACGTAACGTGCGGTAGGCTTCCGTGACTACGGAAAGCGGATGTTGGTCCAGCACCAGTTGTTTTTCTGAGTCCTGGGATGGTTTGTCGGGCGGTTCGGCTTTTGCTAACTTCAGCCGCCGTGAGACATAGCCGTAACCATAGCCGTAGCCAACCTTGTTAAGGATCGCAAAGTCCGGCACCACGGCGAGGCTCGGTAGCTGCATGTACCGCTCCGCCTCTTCCGGGCTCTTGAGGGTATTATCGAGCTGCTCGAGCAAAAAAGCGATGCCTATTCCTGCGCAAAGACCCAACAAGAGGCCGAATAGTAGACTCCGTCGCTTGTCGGGATATGAGGCCCACAGCGGGGGTTGGGCTTTACCCGTCACATAGATATTAGAGGCGCGCACTTCGCCGGCAACGCCAATTTCCTTCAAGCGCTGCAGCACGCCATCGTAGAGCTGGCGGTTGGTGTCCACTTCGCGCGCCAAAACCGTGTACTGCACTGCGGAATCCTTAAGACTCAGTGTGGATTTCTTCTGCTCTTCCATGGTCGCCCGGAGTTGCGCCTCTCTGGTTTTGGCGGCTTGATAGGTTGCCTCAATTCCCCTTACTTGGTTTTGAATTTCACCGCGCAGACGACGGCGGGTCTCTTCTACCCGAGTTCTTAAATTGTCTAATGGCGGATACCCCGGCTTAAATTCTTTTGCCAATGAAGCGTATTCCGCTTCGAGCTTGCCGAGCTCACCCTTGAGGCCGCCAATAACGCTACTATTGAGTACCGCTGGAAGCTCATCGAGATTGCGGCCCTTGACCGCGCGCGCTTGGGCTTCGACGGCAATTCGGTCGCCCTCGGCCACGGTGAGAGATTTGTTCAGGTCCAACAGCCGTTCAACTACAACATTCGCTTTATCATCGACAGAGATGATGCCTTTGTCCCGGCGGTAACTGTTCAAGGCGGCCTCGGATTGCGCCACCCGTTCCTTTAACTCGGTAAGTTTTTGTTGCAGGAATACGCTCGCCTCTTCGTTAGTCTGCGAGCGCAGGTCGATGCCATAGCGCACATAAGCAAAAGCATGGGCATTGGCTAGGCGGGCGGAGAGCGCAGGATCCGGCGTGGTGATTTTAATCTGGACCAGGCTCGTGCCGCTGACCGGTTTTACCTCCAGCAGCGATAGATAGGCGCCAACGAGCCCGGTACTGATTGCCGCGGGAGCCGCCTCTTTGACTGTGGGCTCCGACGAAGAACCTCCGCCGGTCCAGTTCTTGATACCGCTCCACAGACCGGCAACGAGTCCGCTCTCCGTCGCCTTGTCACCTCTGCCGCCGGTAAATAACGAATGGCTCTCCAGCCCCTCGTCGCGAATCACCCGCTCGGCAAGTGCGCGGCTCTTTAGAATCTCGTACTGAGTCTTATAGAATTCCAAACTGTTGTAGTCGAGCGAGTCTGCGCGAGCATCCTGGACCTTGAGGACCTGGGGAGCTCTACGCTCAATCAGCAGGGTTGCCTCCGCCGTATACAACGGAGTCCGGGTGAAACTGTAGAGTGCCGCGCAAAGGAGCAAGGCGAACGCACAAATCAGGATCAGCCAACGGTGACGTAATACGATGAGCCAATACTCCCTGAGGGGAACGATTTGCTCGTCCACCGCCGAGAATTCGCGGAGATCAATGACCTCCTTCTCCAGTGGCGCGGTGCGCCTGAAGAAATATGGCGATGGCTCGTTCATTGTTTATTTGACGGGAAGCGAACCGCTGACCCCGACGCTGACGATGGCCGTGAAAAAGCGGTAGAGGCCCCAGGGGATCAGCTTTGAAGGTTTCGAGGGCACTTCGACGATATCGCCACTCTGAAGCGCTATATCGGAAGACTCGCCGAGTTTGATTTTTTCCAGGTCCGTGACCAAAATGCTCTTGGTTCCTAGTTTGTCCGCGCGGAGCACCTTCACCACACTGACATCGGCGGGGTAGAGCGGACCTCCGCTCGCAGCCACAACTCCCGCAACCGTAAGTCCGGGAGAGACATTGTAGGCCCCCGGTCTTTCCACCCATCCCTCCACCAAGACTTGTCCGCCGCCGGGAACCATAATAACGTCACCCGGCCAGATCGATAGCGACATGTATTGCTGATTGCCGCCAAAGGCCATCTGCTTGATATCGATCAGGATGGGTTCGGTCCGTTTGAGTATGAGTGGCGCCGGGTCCTGGCGCAAAAGACTCTCCGGCAAAGTCGCGGTAATATCTCTGACCCTCCCCTTTTCCGCCGGCTCAGCAGGGATCAGATAAACTTTGGGGTCCGCGCCGGGCGCGATACCGCCGGCTTGAGATATCATGTCGAGCAGGGTGTCCCCGCCGCTAGAGAGGCTGTATAATCCTGGTTTCACCACCGCACCGAGTACCGCCACTTGACGGCTGCGATACTCTTTCACAAAGACAACGACCCGCGGGCTATACATGTATTGTTGCAATTGCTCTACGAGCTTTTGTTTCAACTCTTCCTCGGTTAAACCCGCGGCCTGGAACTTTCCGACGTAGGGCAGAGAAATAGTTCCGTCACCTGCGATTCGCACGACCCGGCCCCGTAGTTCTTCAATGGCCGGGACAGAAATCTCCACCACATCGCCGGGGCCCACGGGGTAATCTGCTGTGGTTCTTCCCCGAGAGCGCGCCTCCCAAAGCCGGACCAGTCTCTCAAGGTCGCCTTTTTCTCGTGGGAACGATGCCGAAGCAACCGGCTCTTTGGGGAGTTGTGGAAACGACGCCGAAGCAACCGGCTCTTTGGCGAGTTGCGGCGATTCTTTGACAGACTTATCGTTGTTAGTTAACTCGTCCGCGGTCCCATAGAATTCATTCATGGGAGCAAAGACGGCACACCCGCCGAGAAAAAAAAGCAATACTAAAATAATCGGTGAGAACTGAACCAGGGGTTTCATCCGCCTATCGGCCCAAGGATGACAGTTAATAAAGATCTAACGCGAATGCCTATCTAGAGGGACTATGCGATACTGTTGTTGCCGCCCAAATCACGGATCCCAACCAGCCACTCCCGATAACGCCGGCTATGATTGCCTTAGTTGTCTCGCTTAACGCGCCCGGCTCGGCAGGTGGAGTTCCTGGCGCAGCCATTGCTAATGTATCCGCAAACGCGACAGGCCCGCTGGATGCAATCCCTAGCGTAGCCGAAGCGATTGCTTTGGCGCTCTTCGAAACGATCCAGTCCACGGTAAGGCCCTCAGAGCCGAGAGCGGCTACTACCGTTTCGCCTTGAAACGCCGACTTCAGAGGGTCCAACGTGAGCTGATACTGACCGATGCTCAAATTCTTTAAGCGGTAATTGCCTTCTGCGTCGGTTAGCGCCTCGCCCAATATCTTACCCGAAGAATCTTTGGCGAGAATCTTGATACCAGCGACCGGACTCTCTTGGCTATTTACCACGCTGCCGACGATGGTCGATTTTCCTTGCTGAGCCGAAGCTAGCCAAGGTCCACTCACGGTGAAAGTCAACAAGGCCAGAACGCTACATAACACTTTTTCGATGATGCGCATACGAAGTACCACCCCTTCCTAATATTTCGTACTAGCCGGAATTTACCGTGCATTACTCCAAATGTCAACAAATTTCTCAATGATTTCTCAATGCGATAAAAAAGTTAATCAAACAAAATCAATAGTTTAAGAGATTCACATGAAGTTCGTCGCATTGAGCTCACGAAAAAATCTTGGGAATTACGGTTATCCCGAAAGACGACAGGGTCAAAATCTGTATGATCAATCGAGATTGAGTTCCAGAGTTTTGGAGCGGGCGACGGGGATCGAACCCGTGACGTCCAGCTTGGGAAGCTGGCATTCTACCGCTGAATTACGCCCGCTCAGGCCCAGGGTAGAAGTGCAATGCAAATGTATGGAATTGATCATCGCTTGTCAACGTAAGACGCGCCCTCGCGCGGATCGACCGACGACCGCCGCATCACCCGAGCGCCTTGCATCGACACGCTCGCTTAATTATGGTGGGCACCGAGGTGAAAACATGCAGTACAAGACTTTAGGGCGGACGGGGCTGCGCGTCAGCGTCATCGGTCTCGGCACGATGGTCCATGCGGGCCACTTCGGGCCGATGAAGGACGAGGAATCGCTTGCCGCCATCGACGCGGCGCTCGAGCTGGGAGTGAACTTCATCGACACCTCGGACGCCTATGGCGCGGGCTACTCGGAGACGCTGCTCGGCAACGCGCTCAAGGGCCGGCGCGACAAAGTGATCCTTGCCACCAAGGGCGGCAACGTCATGGTCGGCCCCAATAAGGGCAAGAGAATTTTTTCGCCGGAATATATCGACGACGTGCTGCACGGCAGCTTGAAGCGCTTGCAGACCGATTGGGTCGATCTTTACCAACTGCATAATCCCGATCTGGAAGTGATCGAGCGCGGGGAGGTTTGGGAGGTTCTGGAGCGGCGAAAAAAAGAAGGCAAGATCCGTCACTTCGGCGTGTCAATCAACACCATGGCCGAGGGCGTCGCGGCGGCCAAGGGCGGGCGCGCCGAGACGATCCAGGTGGAATATAGCCTGCTCCAACAAGAACCGGCAGGGGAAATTTTTCCACTCGCTCAAGCCGCCAACGTGGGCATCATCGCGCGGCTGCCGCTCAAGCGCGGTATCCTCACCGGCAAATTGACCCAGGCCGACGAGCAAAGGTTCCAAGGGGAAGATGTCCGCGCCCGCAGCTTCAAAGGAGAAGCCTTTGCGAAGGAACTGGCGAAGGCGGAAAAACTGCGTTTTCTCGTCCACGGGCCGGTGAAGACTCTCGGGCAAGCGGCGTTAGCTTTTTGCGTCGCCCACCCGGCGGTAACCATCGCGATCCCCGGAGCGCGCAACGCGCAACAGATGCGTGAAAACGCCGCGGCCGGCGATGTGACTCTCCCGCCGGAAGACCTCGCCAAAGTCGCCGAGCTGTGGCGCAGCGGTTTTCAAACTTGATTACACGCCGTTCAAATCGTTCAAAACGTTTGGAACGATTGGAACTCTTTGAACGAATTGAACGCCCGCTGGCGTACCTCATAATTTTCGCGAGAGGCGGGCCTGCATTACGCTGAACTTCGCTCGGGACAGGGCGTCCTCCTTTGGGCGCTAATCTTGGGAAAATACGGTGCTCGGAGGCAGCATGGAGCAAAATAATTCGCGCTGGCCCAACAGTGAGCGCATGGCCGTGCTGGTCACGGTGATGTTCGAAGTCTGGTCCGAAGGCAAAGCGCCGCCCTACTCTCCGATGACGACTTCACTCAAACCGGGGACACCCGACCTGCTCGGCATCTCCTGGTCCCGCTACGGCGGCAAGACCGGCGTCTGGCGCTTCATGAAGATACTCGATGAGACCGAGATCAAAGCAACAATTTGTCTTAACGCCAGAGCCGCCGAACTCTATCCGGACGCCGTCAAGGAGCTTCACCGCCACGGCCACGAGATCGCCGCTCATTCCTACACGCAGGATTTGGTTCTCCCCTATCTTTCGCCGGAAGAAGAAAAGGAAGTCATCCAGCGATGCTCGCGGATCATCGAAAGCGCCGTGGGAACTCGGCCGGCCGGCTGGTTCAGCCCCGTCGCCGCTCCCACGGTACAAACGGCCGAATTTCTCGCCGAGGCCGGCTATCTCTGGCACGGAGATTACAACGATACCGATCTGCCCTATGCGTTGGACACGCCGAAAGGCAGGCTCGTCGCTATCGCGCACAGCGACTTCACGGACAACCGTACGCTACGGGCGAGCCCGAGAGATTTCTATAACGTATATAAGGATACCTTCGATTACCTTTACCAGCACGAAGCCCCCTCGGTCATCAATCTAACCGTCCACGCGCACTTCGGCGGCCGGCCGCTGATGTCGGCGATGCTGCACGAATTGCTTCACTACATGAAAGGTTTTTCGGGAGTCTGGTTCGCGCGCCACGATGAAGTCGCGCGCTGGGTGTTGAAGCAGAACTAACTCATAGGTTTCTAGTGTCGAGTTTCTGGCCCGGATTATTCACGGTCCGAGGAAGAATCACGACACTATGTCATTCGAGGGGTGAGCCTGGAGGAGCGAAGGCACAGAGGCGAAAAGTTTCAATGCCATGCATGGCGCCCGGCACCGCGCGCGAATTTTTCCCACGCGTCCACCTTACAAACGCAGCCCGGAGGCCGCACCAAGGCACAACTCCATTGCCTTCGCTCCGGAGGGCTCGCTCCTCGATTGCTGTCACGTGTGAATAATCGGGGCTAGTTCCTCGTTCCCTCGCCCAACAGCGGCCACGGCACCGCAATTCCGATCGATGCGAGAACCAGATTTCAAGTTCTCGGGATAACGTTTTGAACGATTGGAACGGCTTGAACGATTGGAACCGGCCGCGTCGTTAAAACTCGCCGCGGAAGATTCCCTTCTGTCCGCGCGTCTCTTCAACCGCCACTTCAATGTAACGGATTTTTGCTCGTGGGAATTCTCGTTGGACGCCGCGTCTAATCTGGTTGGCGAGATACTCGGCCAGCAGCTCGGTGCTGGTGTTCTTGAGCGGCAGGAGAATAACGTCGCGGCGCGGCAGGAGCAACCTTTGTTTCCGGTACAGGATCTCGACCTCCTTAGGCCGGCGGTGGATTTTGATCACGTCGCTTTTACTTTGAATGAGAGTCCGGTGATCGAGACCATCGCACACCCGTTTGACCAGCGGTTTGAATGTGATGAAATCCATCACCACACCCGCTCGATCCAACTCGCCTTCCACGCCGACCGATACTTGATAATTGTGGCCGTGCAGGGGCTCCCGCTGGCCGTTGGCGAAAATCAAGAAATGCGCTGACGCGAAATTGAAGTAGTCTTTCGCAACGTCGATGCTGAAGCGGCGGGGCATGGGCGAGACGTTACCCAAAAGGCGCTTCTGTTTCAAGGCGACCCTTCGACTCGAGCCCCGGCCTTGGCCGGGGGCTCTTGCTCAGGATTCCGCCCCCACGGGCGTACTGGAAGGTGCCACGGGCTTGCCCGTGGGGCTGCACCGCTGCAAGCGAATAGCGGCGATCTCCGAGAATTCATTAAATTCGGCAAATTTTTCCTTGCAACTCTTGCGCGGACGCGTTAGGTGAGAAAGGCATGCATCCTGAGAAACCGTTCGGTGTCGAATGCTTCGTCATGAGCGGTTGAAGAATCGATATCCCGGTTGAGAATCGCTTAACTGCCGACCGCCGTTGGAATGATTGAGATGGTCTCCGCCGTCGTCCTCGCCGCAGGAAGGGTCGAAAGTGTAGAAGAGCAAGAGGCGCTCTTACCGCTGAGAGACAAGCCGATGTTGCAACAGGTCCTAGAGGAGGCGCTCGCATCCAGGGTCCGGGAAGTCGTTTGCGTCGTGAGCGATTTGGCATCGGCGGGGCGGCGTATCACGATCGAAAATGAACGCCTGATTTGGCTCGTCAATTACGGCGCCGACGGCGGCCCGAATAGCTCCTTGATCGCCGGCCTTTGGGCCATCGACCCGAGCAGTGACGGCGTGCTCTTTTTGGCCGGCGATCAACCGTTCATTCGCAGCGAGCTTATCGACGCGCTGATCGAGCGCTTCGAAAGCGGCCATGCGCTGATCGTCGCGCCGTCGTTTCAAGGACAACCGAGAAACCCGTTGCTGTTTCGACGCGAAATGTTTCCAGATCTCTTGAAGGTCACCGGCGACCGGCACGGCCTCGCGCTGCTCGAAAAAAATCGGGACAAAGCGGAACTCGTCCCGTGGACCGAAGAAATTCCATCCGTCGATGTCGACGCGCGCGCCGATTACGCGCGCTTAAAAGAGCCGGCATGACTCGTTGATCGGCTCTCCATTCCCACCGCTTCCGAGAGATGTTTTATCCCATCTCGCTCCAGCGACCCGAGCAATCCGCGATTGATCCGCTTGACCGCACCGGGCCCTTCGTAGACCCATCCCGTATAAATCTGCACCGCGCTGGCGCCGGCCTTGATCTTGTCGTAGGCGTCTTCGGCGTTAAAGATTCCGCCGACTCCGATGATTGGCATCCGCCCTTGGGTGGCTCGGTAAATATGAGAGATGAAGCTGGTAACGACCTTGGTGATCGGGCGGCCGCTCAACCCTCCCGGCTCTCGGCCCGCGGGAGATTTTAACCCTTGGCGCATGAACGCGGTCGCGTTGGTCGCGACGATGCCGGTGAGTTTGGCCGCTTCGACCACTTCGATGATCTCATCGACCTGGGAAAATTCCATGTCGGGAGCGATCTTCACGAACACGGGTTTGGGACCGATATTGGCCCGCGTCGTCAGCGCGCGGTTTTTTTCCTGCACGGCGGCCAAGAGTTCCCTCAACAGCGTCTTTTCTTGAAGATCGCGCAGGTTGGGCGTGTTCGGCGAGCTGACGTTGAGCGTAAAAAAATCCCCGTGCGGAAATAACTTTTCGAAAGCGGCGAGAAAGTCCGCCACCGCGTCCTGGGTCTCGACGATCTTAGTGCGACCAATATTGATGCCGAGGGGAACCTCGGGCTTGGCGCCGCGCGCCCGCAAGCGTTCCAATTTGAGCGCGATCGCCTCCGCTCCTTCGTTGTTGAAACCGAGGCGATTGATCAACGCGTGATCCTCCGGCAACCGATACAGCCGCGGTTTGGGATTGCCCGGTTGCGCCTGAGCCGTGACCGCGCCGATTTCCACGAAGCCGAACCCGAAGGCGGAAAGGATCTTCGGCGCCACGCCATTTTTGTCGAAGCCGGCGGCAAGACCCACCGGATTGGGAAACGTGAGCGGCCCGATCCTAACTGTTAGCCGCTCGTCCGCGACCCGATAGAAATTGTTGAGGCTGCCGTAGAGAAATTCCAGGTGGGACAGGAGCGCCAAGATCTGCTCATGGCTTTTCTCCGGATCCCCGCGAAAGAGCAGCGGACGAACGAGCGACTTGTAGAGCATGGAAATGATGTAACGGAAAACTTGCCGCGCTGCGACAGACTCAAGCCGCCAGCTGGAGAAAGGAGAAAGGGGTCGGGAGTCCTTTGATTCAGGACTCCCGACCCCTATTCGAACTCGATGCGCAGATTCGACGTCAACGGTAAAGCTCCTTCAACAGACCGCTCTTCTCCAGCCGGTCGAGATACCCCATATCGATAAACTGGTCAGGCTTGGCATCTTTCGCGGCGGCGACGGTCTTGGCCAAGTCGTCCAGCGCGTTTTTCATGCCGGCCATATTGATGGCGGGTGTCCTTTCCAACACTTTGCCGACGTAAAGATCGTAGGTTTTGTGCAAGAAGAACGGGTCTTGAATCTTGCTGTAGCGGGCGATCGATTTCATTGTCAGATCCTTATCGGTTCTGGCGCGATGCATGCCGCGAACGTAGGCGCGCATGAATCGGTCAATGAATTGCGTCCGGCTTCTCAGGATACCCCCCTGTACGACGACGGAAGGATTGGGGAAGGCGAGGTCGAGATCGGTAATATTGATCAGTTCCTTGAAGCCTAGCTTCTCCACGGCAAACAGAGTCGGTGGAGAAACCACGCCGCCGTCGATCGAGCCGCCCTGAAGACCGCTCATGATGGAACTTATCGCTCCCATTTGAAGAATCGTGACATCTTTTTCCGACACGTTATGTTTTCTGAGGGCGTAGCGCAGAGATATGTCGGTCGAGGAGGCGAAGCGGGTGACGCCGATCTTCTTGCCTTTGAGGTCCTCTACGGTTTTGATGCTCGGCTTGGTGTACAGAGAAAAAATCATCTTGTTCACCGTATTGCCGATAATCTTGATGTCAGCGCCTTGCATGGCGGCAGCCATAGCGGAGCTGCCGTTGAAAAAACCAACATCGACTTCGCCCGCCACGGTGACCTGGGCGAGCTGGCTCCCGCTGGGAATGAGAATAATCTGGTCTTCGAGTCCTTCCTTGGCGAACAATCCAGCATCGTGAGCGACCCATATGCCGATGTAGGAGCCGCTGATCGAACTGTAGCCGATGCGGATGCGCTCCGCCGCACACAACGGCGCGCCTAATAACAGCACCAAACCAACTGCAATAAACGTAAGCTTCATCGGAAGTACCTCCCCGAGAACTCCGGGCGCGATCGTTCTATTTGAACGGCGCGCAGGCGGAGGGAACCATCAACATGTTTTCCTGCATGACCAAGAACTCTCGGGTCGGCGGCGGCCAGCCTTCCACGGTCTTGGTCGCTTCGGCGCGCAGCCGTTCCCGTTCGCCGGCGTCCTTATAAGCCCATACGTGAACATATTGATTGAGCGGGCCGATGATCGTTTGCCCGGCGAACACCAGCGGCGAAATCTTCGTGCGCGCGGGTATGACGTTGCCGAACCGTTCCAGCACCGTCGGCATCGTTCCCGGCTGATAGGTATAGGTGCGGAACTCGTAGACCTCCCCCAGCTTGCGATCGGGGAGCGGCGGCGAGAACGGCGCCGGTTGGATAATCTTGTTTTCCTGGGTAACGATGAACTCCTGAGTCTTCGGCGGCCACTTGCCGGTCTTGCGCGCCTCGGCACCGATACGCTCGCGGTCCTCGAAGCTCTCGTAGGGCCAAACATGCACCACCCGGTTGAGACCTCCCACCTCGGATTGCCACAGGCCCAGGAGCTTAGAAAACTGCAAGCGCGCGGTCAGCCCTTCGGCGAAACGGCCCACGAAGTTGTTGGTCATGCCAGGCTTCAACACATAAGTTCTCATTTCAAGAAACATAAGCTCTCCTCCTTCGCGAGATTTTCCTAACCTTTCCCACAAACCGAGTAAGGATTGCAACCTCCCGTTCGGACGGTTCCCAAACCGGGACGAATCTGTTAAAGGGCTGATTATTCCGCTTGCGGCAAGTTTGGGCCTACATTATTGAACCCGGCGCGGCTACACCGCAACCAAACTCGGAATATCTCCCGCAAAGACGCAAAGGCGCAAAGGTGACGGGCCGAGGCTCGTCATCCCGAGCGAATGCGAGGGATCTAAAAAAGATTTCACCCCGTGGAGTTGCGGCCCATTACTCCACGGGGTCGAAATGACAAGGGTTCTTTCTTTGCGAGCTTGGCGCCTTGGCGGGAGCAATATCCGAATCCGAGAGTTTTCGACTCCGGGCAAATTTGCGCAGGCTGCTAAAACTTTCGAGTGCAGTAGTTCGAAGGAGGCGTTATGAAATCACGGGCCGCCGTCGCCTGGGAAGCAGGCAAACCCTTGGTCATCGAAGAGGTCGAGGTCGAAGGACCGAAGAACGGCGAGGTGCTACTGCAAATCAAGGCTACCGGCGTCTGCCACACCGACGCCTACACCTTGTCCGGCAAAGACCCCGAAGGGCTATTTCCCGCGATTATGGGCCATGAAGGCGGTGCCATCGTCGTGGAAGTCGGAAAAGACGTGACCGGCGTTAGATCGGGAGATCACGTCATTCCGCTTTACATCCCCGAATGCGGCCGGTGTAAATTCTGCCAATCGGGCAGAACCAATCTCTGCGGCGCGATTCGGCTCACCCAAGGCAAGGGCATGATGCCCGACGGCACCTCACGCTTTTCGATAAAGGGGAAAACGATTCTCCATTATATGGGCACGTCGACGTTTTCCGAGTACACCGTGTTGCCAGAGATCGCGGTCGCGAAAATCAACCCGGCCGCTCCACTGGACAAGGTCTGCCTGCTCGGCTGCGGCATTACGACCGGTGTCGGCGCCGTGCTCAACACGGCCAAGGTGCGGCCCGGTTCGACTGCCGCCGTGTTCGGTCTCGGCGGCATCGGTCTCAGCGTGATTCAAGGACTGGTGATGGCCAAGGCGGAGCGCATTATCGCCGTGGACGTCAACCACAAAAAATTTGAAATGGCGAAACTGTTGGGCGCCACCGATTTCATCGTGCCCCAAGGAAACGGCCGGCCGGTTCATGAAGTGATCGTCGAGATGACCGACGGCGGCGTCGATTATTCTTTCGAATGCATCGGCAACGTCAACGCCATGCGCGCGGCGCTGGAGTGCTGCCACAAAGGCTGGGGCGAGTCTACGATCATTGGCGTCGCCGCGGGCGGTGAAGAGATCAGCACTCGCCCGTTCCAGTTGGTCACGGGGCGGGTCTGGCGCGGCACGGCCTTCGGCGGCGTCAAAGGACGCTCGCAGTTGCCGGGCTACGTCGACCGCTATATGAAGGGCGAGATCAAAATCGATCCGATGATCACGCACACCCTGCCGCTGGAGCGCATTAACGAAGCTTTTGATCTCATGCATGAAGGGAAAAGCATCCGCTCGGTCATTTTTTTCTGACTCGGCCAAACGACGCGAGGCCGGTGAAAGGTTGGTCCTGGACGACCATCGACGTGGGCACGGCGAGGAATTCCTTTCACGCTAAGTTGCCGCAAATTTTCCTTTATTTTGACGGCAAATCGGCTTGCAGTTTTGGGGATTTCTTTCTATAAGTTAGGCCCAGTGGGTTTTTCCAGCCTGCACTGAAACCAAGCACGCGAGCCAAGCCGGAGGAAGGAATAGCGATGAATAAGAAAATAAAAATGCGCGTCAACGGCAAGAAAATCGAAATGGAAGTCCCAACCAATCGCCTGTTGATCGATTTCCTGCGTTACGACGTCGGACTGACCGGAACCAAAGAGGGTTGCAGCGTCGGCGTTTGCGGCGCCTGCGCCGTGCTGATGGACGGCGACATGGTGAGTTCCTGCCTGACTCTGGCCGTCATGGCCGATGGCCGCGAGATCACCACCGTCGAGGGATTGGCCAAGAACGGGGAATTAAACCCGGTGCAGAAGAGCTTCATTAAGTACGGCGGCTTCCAATGCGGCATCTGCACTCCGGGCCAGGTGATCGCGGCAACCGCGTTGCTAAAAGAAAATCCGAAGCCCAACGAAGATGAGATCAAAGATTGGATGATGGGCAACCTCTGCCGCTGCACGGGTTACTATAAGATCATCGAGTCGATCCAAAAGGCGCATCAATTCGCCAAATAAGGACTGAGCCATGATACCCTTTGAATACCGCACCCCGAAGAATCTCAAAGAAGTTCACGCGACCCTGACGGAATTCGGCACGGACGCCAAGCTCCTCGGCGGCGGCACCGCCCTGGTGATCATGATGAAGCAGCGGCTCGTGCGTCCCAGTTGTCTCGTCAGCCTGCGCTCGGTGCGCGGGTTGAATGGCATCGAGGTCAAGGACGGCGGCCTGCGTATCGGCGGCCTGGCCACCCATCGCGAGGTCGAATCCTCTTCGCTAGTGCGGCGGCGCTCGCCCCTGCTTGCCGAGACTTATCATCACGTGGCGACGATTCGCGTGCGCAATATGGCGACAGTGGGCGGCGGGCTGGCCCACGCCGACCCCAATCAAGACCCGCCGCCGACCCTGATCGCGCTGGGCGCGACGCTGAAAGCGACGTCCGCCAGCGGCAGCCGGGTGATTCCGCTCGATGAGTTTTTCACCGACTACTACGAAACCCTGCTTAAGCCGGACGAGATCATCACCGAGGTTTTCGTTCCCAAGCTCGCCGCCAATAGCGGCGGCGCTTATTTGAAGTTTTTGCCGCGCACCGCGGACGACTACGCCACCGTGTCCGCCGCCGCAGTGCTGACCCTCGACAAGACCATGAAAACCATCAGCGACGTGCGCATCGCGATGGGCAGCGTCGGCGTCACGCCGATCCGCGCCACCGCCGCCGAAGCGGTTCTGCGCGGCCAGCCGGTCAAAGCCGAGGCGTTCGCGGAGGCCGGCGAAAAGGCCAAAGAAGCAACTGATCCGGTCAGTGATTTTCGCGGCTCGGCCGCCTACAAGAAAGACATGGCGGCCGTGTTCGTGCGGCGCGCATTGGAAAAGGCCCTGGCGAGCATCCGTCAACAGGCGAGGGCGAAACCCGCGCCCAAGGCAGCTCGTAAGACGGCGAAGAAAGGCAAGAGACGGTGAAGTTCAGCCAGATTGCGCAGATTCCGGTTGCCCGTGAACCGCTGTGGAATTTTCTCATGGACGTGCCCAAGGTGGCAAAGTCGCTGCCTGGGGTCGAGTCCGTCAGCCGAATTGATGACACCACCTACGAGGGCGCGCTCGTGGTTCGCGTCGGACCGATCAAGCTCAACCTCCAGGGGAAAATTATCCTCGAAGAGCAAAACAAAACGGATTGGCGGGCGGCCTTGCGCGCCGAAGCCAAAGACCGCATGGCGGCCGGCGCCGTCAACGGCAAGACCAGCATGACGCTCAAGGAGATCGGCGCCAATCAGACCGAACTCCTGGTTGAGACTGACGTGAATATTCTGGGCAAGATCGGCGAGTTCGGCCAGCCGATCATCCGCAAGAAGGCGGATGCCATGCTCAAGGAGTTTGTCGAGAATATTAAAAAGCAGCTAACTGGGAAATAGCGTCGGCGATTCGTCGCCGGCGCTGTCTTCTTCGTCTTCCTGGGCAGATTCTCCAACCGCAACTTTTCCCAAGACCCGATTATAGCAGTCTTCAGCCAGTCTTTTGCGGCCCGCAGAGTTGTTTTGATAGCGAAAGCATTCGATCTTGGGCTGGATGGTGACCAGCGCTTCGACGCTGCGCAGGCCAAGCAGCCGCCAAAAATGCGTGACGAAATCCATGTCGGCGTACCAGTAGACGAGATCGCGGTTGGCCGCCGTGACCGGCATCTCCTCGATGCTTTTGTAGGTCAGGGTCACCGGGACGATGATCGAGCGATTGCGCAACGGCGCCGCCAGGGGCACGGTTTGAAAGGGCAGCATCTTTTCGCCGTTGGTCGAAGTGCCTTCAGGGAAAAGCAAAAGATTGGCTTCCTGCTGTAATTTTCTAGTCATCTCTTCGACCAGCGAGCCGACCTGTTCCTTATGTTGGCGATTGATGAAGATCGTGCCGCACAGCGTATTCCATTGACCGACGATGGGCCAGCGCTTCACCTCCCGCTTCGAGACGAACACGATGGGGAATATGCTGCCCAGAACCATGCCGTCGACGTAGCTCACGTGATTGGCGATAATTACAAACCCGCCCCGCTCCAGTTGGCCTTCATCGCCCTGCACCGTGACTTTGATCTTGAGGATAAGCCGGAGCAGCAGAGTGAAACTGCGCGCCAGCCGGCTGATGATTTTCCAGCGATTGGGCAATCCAAGGATCGAGATCCACAGATGCACGAAGGCCACCAGGGCAAAAAAGAAGCCCCAGAGTGAAAACAAGGCCGTTATCTTAAGCCACCGCATCGCGCACCTTGGATCCCTGGAGGCCGAAGCGGTTGAGATATTCGGCGGATAATTTTTGCATGTCCAATAACAACAGAAAATCTGCAGTGCCGAATTCGTGGTCCAGCGCCGGCGGGCCGCATACCACCGCGCCGAGCCGCAGGTATCCCTTGATCAGGCTGGGTAATTTGACAAACAGCGCATGTTCATCGTCGATTGGGGGATTATCGTTGATGCCGTCGAAACGGCATGCCGGGAGCGGGGCGACCCGCAAGGATTCCTCGGCATAATATTTTCGCTTGAATAGAGCGAAACTTTCACTGACCTCTTGGGGGTCGGTGGTGTAGAGACTGCCGCAACCGAAGAGATACCGCACTCGATGCGCGCTGACGTATTGAGCGATGGACTCCCACATCAGGGGAATCAGCGCCCGGTCGCGAAAATCCTTGCGCGCGCAGGAGCGCCCCACCTCCAGGAGCTCGCCGTCAAGCTTCTTGATTTTCTCCAGATCGAACTCTCCCTCGGAATAGAAACCGATGTGCTTGCTGGCCCGGGAGCCGAGCAGCAGGCGGTAGGTTCCGACGACCTCTTGGCTCGGCAGGTCGCGAACAATCAAATGGTCGCAGAACGGATCGAACTGATCAACGTCGAGGCCGTGCTCGTAAGAGGCTTTGAGACCTTTGTTCATCTCCAGGTTGAACACTTGAAACCTGAGTCTCTGCGCATCGCGGATCTCACTCTGATCCGTGGTGATTTTGATTTCAAGCTCCGCCATTTTTTTGAAAAGCGTAACACACGGCCACTTATTTTTAAACCATCCTGTCGCGAATGGAAACAGCGCCGACGAAAGCGAAGAACGGTTTCGGCCTCTTCACCGATGGGTCCAGCGGGGCTTGCGTTTGGCGAGAAACGCCCGCACTCCTTCTTCGACGTCGTCGGTTTGCAACAGCTCGCGGCAGTAAATCTCCTCCGAGCGCCGCAGCGCTTCGGCAAAACCCGCAAGCGAGAGCTCGCGCAGCCCCTTCAATGTCACGCGCAGAACGGCGCCGCTCTTGTCGAGCAGCTCCGCCAGCAGGGTTTCCAGACCGCCGTCGATCTCCGCGGCGGGCAGGACGCGATTAATCAACCCAATGCGCGCCGCTTCTTCCGCTGAAAATGCCCGCCCGCTGAGGATCATCTCCGCGGCGCGGTGATAACCGATGAGGGAAGAAAAACGAGCTAACGCGAGCGGCGGGTAGCAACCGACGTGAATTTCTGGAGTGGCAAACGAGCTTCCTTGCGCCGCGAGAATCATATCGCAGCAACTCGCAAGCTCTAAGCCGCCGCCGAGGCACGCGCCGCGCACCAACGCCACAGTGACCTGCGGTAGGGCCAAAAGCTCGCGCATCACCCCATGAACGACCTCGAGCATCTCCGGAACTTTGTCCTTGGTGTGATCCTTGACGTCGACGCCGGCGGAAAAGGCGCGCTCGCCGCCCCCCTTCAAGACGACGACGTCAACCGACTGTTCTTGTGCGCAGGACTTTAGGACGTCACCGAGCTCATGAAGCAAGGCGATATCGAGCACATTGAGCGGCGGGCGGTCTATAGTGATCGAGATCAACCGATCTCTTTTTTCCGCGCATACAGCCATTTAACCCCTCGTTCCTCCAGCTAGTTGCCGCTCGGAGAACTAATATATCGAGATCGCGATTAAAACTCCTTCTCATAAACCACACCCCTATTTTTTTGCAAGGGACAAGCGCAGCACCACGCGAGTTTGACAAAAGGGGGCACTAACCCTTACACTTCCCTCCTAGGCGCGCCAAACAGGAGGACTAACATGAAGACCTTCCGGCTGATGATTTTGCTTTTGACTATGTGGCTCGCATTCGGGTTAAAGCCAAGTCTCGCAGAGTGGGACGAGTACGACGACAGCCAGTCCCATCCGCTGAGGATCGTGGCTTATCTCGCATACCCCGCCGCCTTCCTGACGGAATGGATTATCTTTCGGCCATTCCATTTTCTGGTGAGCGCGACTGAGCCGCAGGAAGCCTTATTCGGTCACCGGCCGCATCCGCCGGTATTATCCGAACCCCAACCCCTACATGGCTATGGGGCGGCAAGGAAGATTCCAGCCGGTCAGAAGCAGCCCCAGCCGGCGCCCGTGGCTAGGTCCACGGCGGTCCAAGAACCGGTGGCCGAAAGGGTAACGGTCATGCAGGTGCCGGTCGAAAAGATCGTCACCCGAGAAGTGCCTAAAATCGTCGAGGTCGAGCGGATTGTTTTTCCGGCCGTCGCCTTTCGCTTCGACTCGGCGGAGCTGACTGAGCTCGGCAAGGGGCAGGTTTATATGGCGGCGCAGAAGATCAAAGAAAAATCCGACCTCACCATCGTCATCGAGGGCCACGCAGACAACGTCGGTAGCGACGAGTACAACCAGAGACTCGGTCTGCGCCGGGCCCGGACGGTCATGAAAGAACTGGCCGCTCAAGGCGTGGAACCCGAGCGCATGTCTGCGGCGAGTCTTGGCGAGGGCAAGCCGTTGCTTGGCCAGGAAACGGACTGGGCACGCGCCGTGAACCGTCGCGTCGAATTTCAAGTGAAAGCCCGCTGAAGGAAGAAAGGGGCCGGGAGTCTTTGAAGTTAGGAGTCCCGACCCCTTAGCCCGCGTTAGGCCCGGCCTGTTCCATAGGCCGGGCCTTTTTTTTCCCGTCCGGTTGCTCTAACGCCATTCCAATGACGTATAAGCCGCACGACCATTATTTTAAAAAGGCCAAGCAGGAAGGCTATCGCTCTCGCGCCGCGTATAAGCTGCTCGAACTGCAGCGGCGCTTTCGCGTCATGAAACCGGGTGATTTTGTCGTTGATCTAGGCGCAGCGCCGGGCGGCTGGCTCCAAGTCGCAGCCGAGATCGTCGGGCCGGCCGGTAAAGTGATCGGCGTCGATCTTCAACCGATCGAGACCTTTCGGGGGCCCAATATCCTTCTGCTCCAGGGCGACATCACCGAGACGGAAACTCAGGGAAAAATCAAAGAGCTGTTCGGCGGGCCGGCCCACTGCGTGCTGTCCGACTTAGCGCCGAAGCTAAGCGGCATCCGTGACGCCGATACCGCCCGTTGCCTGGATCTCAATCGAGCCGCATTGGCGGCAGCCACAGGGTTGTTGCGTCGCGGCGGCTCTCTGCTGGTGAAGAGTTTCATCAGCGATGAACTGCAGGTGTTTACGCTGGAGTTGAAAAAATGGTTCTCTTCCGTGCAGCGAACTCGGCCGGAGGCGACGCGCCAGGGCTCCTCTGAATTCTATTTCTACGCCAAGGACTTTCGCGGGCTGCGGGCGGTTGAAACCGGCCTTTCACCTACCTAAGCTGGCGCACCATGCCCGAAATTCGAAAAGATCCCGTCACCGGACGCGCGATCATCATTGCGGCGGAAAGAGCGAAAAGACCACGTCATGACGGCGCGAGTCAGAAATCACCATGCCCGTTTTGCGCGGAAAACGAGCAGATGACACCTCCCGAGGTCTTTGCCTACCGGGACTCTCAATCCTCGCCCGACACGCCGGGCTGGACCGTTCGCGTGGTACCGAACAAATATCCCGCGCTGGTCAACGAAGGGGTGCGGTCTTCAAGCCGGTGCGGCCTCTACGAATCGACGGCCGGACTGGGGGTTCACGAAGTGATCATCGAGAGCCCGGAGCATGTCGTGAACGTCGGGGAGTTGAGCGAGGAACAGTTGGCCGCGACTCTGCGGGTCTATCGCGAGCGCATGCTCGATCTACGCAGAGATGAGCGCTGGCGCTCGATTCTGGTTTACAAAAACCAGGGGGCGCCCACCGGCGCAACGCTGGAACATGTCCACTCCCAGCTGATCGCCCTGCCCGAGACACCGGAACAGCTTCGCGCGGAGATCGACGGCGCGCGAAAATACTACGAAGCCAATGGCCGCTGTCTTTTCTGTGAGATGATCCGGCAGGACACCGAGGGCGGCGAGCGGCTGGTAGCGAATCATGAGCGATGGGTGGCGTTATGTCCTTACGCGGCGCGCTTTCCGTTCGAGATTTGGATTTTGCCCAAACGGCACGCGCCCTATTTCGAGCTCAGCTCGGACCCAGATTTGGCCGAACTCGCGTATGGCTTGCGCGATGCCTTGGCGCGGCTCAACCGGGTTCTTGACCATCCTCCATTTAACTATCTCATCCACTCCCATCCTTTGGATGGAGACGAGACGCGCCATTATCACTGGCACATCGAGATTTTTCCCAAGCTGGTTCAGGTCGCTGGGTTCGAATGGGGTTCCGGCATGTTTATCAATCCGGTGGCGCCGGAGGAGGCCGCCCGGCTACTACGCCAAGTCACGTTTTAGATTATCCGCCGCCAGATTATCTCTGGGTTGGCGCTGCTGATAGAGCAAGATCGACGCAAAGACGGCGCAGATCGCGCCGGAAATGGCGATCGCGTAGGGCGTGCCGATCGCATGGGCGATGCCGCCGATCAAGAGCGTGCCGAAGGACCACAGCCCCTTGTCCATGAAAAACAAACTGAGCATCCGCCCCAACAGGTGAGGGGGAGTCTCCATTTGGACAACCCCATTGGCGACCGCGCGAATCGCAATGTTGCTGCTGCCGACCAAAATCAAAAAGAGCATCGAAAGCGGCAGCGAGCGGGAGAACGAAAATAGAATCAGGGACAGCGAAAAAGCGAACACGCTCATGGCGACGAAATGGGTGCGGCGGCGCAAGCGGCCCAGGGATGCGATGGCGAGTCCAGCGATGACCGCGCCGACGCCGGGAGCAGCAAGCAGCAAACCGAACGTCGAGGGGCCGGCATGCAATACTTCGGTGGCAAACACCGGGAGAAACCGCGTATAAGGCGTGCCCACAAGCGCGACGCCGTAGGTGAGCAGAATGATCGAAAAAACCCGCCGCTCGCCGCGCAGGAAACGATAGCCCTCGACGACCTCGCGCCAAAACGGCGCTTCCTCCTCGGTTTTGATTTTGACCGCGGGTATTTCCATAATTATCAACGTCGCGATGATGGTGAGAAAGCTTAAGGCGTTGACGAAAAGACAGCCGGCAACGCCGATGATACTGATCAGCAGTCCGCCCATCGAGGGCCCGATGATTTTCGCCAGGTTCGCCATGGAAGAGTTGAGCGCGATGGCGTTCATCAGCTCGGCGTGCGGCACAAGACTATTGATCAACGAGTGGCGGGCGGTTTGATTGATCGTATTGACGGTGCCCAAAAACAACACCAGGCCCATGACATGCCAGAACTGGATCTGGTCAAAATAAACCAACGCCCAGAAACAGAACGCCTGGGCCATTGCCAATACCTGGGTCGAGAGCAGCAGCCGGCGCCGCTCGATGCGGTCGACGATGGCGCCGCCCACGGCGCCCAGGAGCAGTCGGGGTAGAGCCTGGGCGAAACCGACCAGGCCGAGCAGAAACGGCGAATTCGTCATGGTCCAGACCAGCCAGCCCTGCGCCATCGCCTGGACGAAATCGCCGACATGAGAGAGGCTGGTGCCGAAAAAAAGCAGCCGGTAGTCGCGGTAGCCGAGCGATCTCAGCGTTCGGGAAAATCGCGCCGACCCTCCTTGGAAGAGGGCCATTACTCCACCGTCACGCTTTTAGCGAGATTGCGCGGTTGGTCGACGTCCGTGCCGCGGTGCACCGCGATGTAATAGGCGAGCAATTGCAGCGGAACCGTCATCACGATGGGCGTGAGATAGTGGGACGCCTTCGGCAACGTCAATACCCGGTAAGCCGAGATCGCGCCGCCCGATTTGCTGTCATCGGTGAGCACGATGACTTTGCCGCCGCGCGCCTCGACCTCTTTTAGGTTACCCATGGTTTTCTCAAAGGAGCGGTCCCGGGGCGCGAGCACGACCACGGGCATTTTTTCATCGATCAACGCAATCGGGCCATGCTTCATCTCGCCGGCCGGATAACCTTCGGCGTGAATGTAGGAAATTTCTTTTAGTTTGAGCGCGCCTTCCAGGGCGATGGGATAATTGACGCCGCGGCCGAGATAGAGAAAATCGCCGCAGTGCATGAGGTCCCGCGCCAGCTCCTTGACTTTGCTCTCGAGCTTCAGTGTCTCTTCGATCCAATGGGGCAGATGCATCAGATCGCGCAGCAATTTTCGCGCGTCGGCCTGTTTCAAATTGCCGTTCAACCTGCCGAGCGCCACCGCCAGCAGATAGAGCGCGGTGAGCTGGGTGGTAAAAGCCTTGGTGCTCGCCACGCTGATCTCCGGGCCGGCGTGAGTGTAGAGCACACCGTGAGACTTGCGCGGGATCGAGGAATCGATGACGTTGCAGATCGAAAGAATCTTCGCCTTCTTCGCCCGCGCGATTTCCGTCGCCGCCAGCGTGTCGGCGGTTTCACCGGATTGGCTCACCATGAGCAGGATGGATTTCGGATCCATCAGCGGAGCACGGTAACGGAATTCCGAGCCGTAATCGACTTCGGCGGGAACGCCGGCGATCTCTTCGAGCATGAACTTACCGACGAGACAGGCGTGCCAGGCGGTACCGCAGGCGACTAAGTGAATGCGTTTGATTTGCTTCACTTCCCGCGCTTTCAGGTGAATATCTTCCAACGATACCTGCCCGTCCTTGAGTGAGATGCGGCCGCGAAAGGTATCCGCCAGCGCGCGCGGCTGGTCGTGGATTTCCTTCAGCATGAAGTGCGGAAAGCCGCCCTTCTGCGCGGCGACCGCGTCCCACGTGATTTCCTTGACCGGCCGGTGTACGACCTTGCCCTTGGCGTCGAACAGACGACACGAGCCGAGGGTGACTTCGCCGAGCTCCCCATCCTCGAGAAAGATGACTTTGCGCGTGTAGTCGAGCAGCGCCGGAATATCGGAAGCGATAAAGGTTTCGCCGTCACCCCAACCGATCACGATGGGCGTTGAATTCTTGGCCACAATCAAGCGCCGCGGGTCCCGCCGGTTGAGAAACAACAGAGCGTAAGAACCCCGGATTTCGCGCAGCGTGCGGCGCACCGCGTCGAGGAAATCCATGCCGCGCTCCACTTTTTCGCCGACCAGGTGGGCGACAATTTCGGTGTCGGTCTCAGAGCTGAATTGCGTCCCTCGTTTGCTCAGTTGTTCCTTGAGTTCGAGATAGTTTTCGATAATGCCGTTATGGACTACGACGACGTCGCCGGCGCGGTGGGGATGTGCGTTCGTTTCGGACGGGCGCCCGTGGGTCGCCCAGCGGGTGTGGCCAATCCCGACCGTGCCGCTGATGGGCTGGCGGTTGAGCAGCGTTTCGAGGTTGTTGAGCTTGCCTTCGCAGCGGCGAATCGTCACGCCCCCGTCATCGAGCACCGCAATGCCGGCCGAGTCGTAGCCGCGGTATTCGAGCTTGCGCAGGCTTTCCAGAATCAACGGCGCCGCTTCACGCTTGCCGATATAACCGACGATGCCGCACATTACTTGGTTTTCCCCTTCATCTTTTTGCGCTTCCGCTCGGTCCAGCCTTCGCGCACCCGTTCTTCGCGTTCATTGAATACCAACGCGCCGGCGGGAACATCGTTGCGCACCGTGGTCGCCGTGGCAACGTAAACGTCGTCGCCCAACGAGATGGGCGCGACCAGAGTGGTATCGCTTCCGACCTGTACGCGGTCGCCGATGGTCGTGCGGTATTTTTTGAAACCGTCGTAGTTGCAGGTGATGGTGCCGGCGCCGATATTGGTTTCGCGGCCGATTACGCAGTCACCCAGATAAGTCAAGTGGTTGGCCTTGGTTCCCTCGCCGATCGTTGCGGCTTTTGCCTCGACGAAGTTACCGATGTGGACGTTGCGGCCCAAAAAATTGCCCGGCCTCAGATGCGCGAAAGGACCGATGATCGCGCCGCTTTCGATCTGACTGCTCGCCGCCACGACGGCGAATTTCACGTGCACTTCATCGCCGATTGTGACATCCGTGAGATAAGCGCTGCCGTCGATCCGGCAGCGTTCGCCGACAACCGTCGCTCCGAGAAGGTGGGTATTCGGACCGATAACCGTGTCTCTGCCAATGGTGACTCCCTCGTCGATGTAGGTCGTTTGCGGGTCTTTGAGCGTCACGCCGCCGTCCATCCATTTACGATTGATCCGCTCTTGCAGCGTTTTTTCCATCAGCGCGAGCTCCTCTCTGGTATTGATGCCGCGCATTTCGCGCGGGTCGGCGACCCGGACCGTTTCGATTTTTTCCCCTTGCGCAAGTCCGATGGTCACGGTATCGGGCAAATAGTATTCCTTCTGGCGATTGTCGTTCTTCACGGCCGCCAGCGCCGCGAAGAGAAACCGAGCAACGACGACGTAGACGCCCACGTTGACCTCGCGAATCCGTTTCTGTGCCTCCGTCGCGTCTTTTTCTTCGGCGGTCCCGCAGATAACGCCGCGCTCGTTGCGCAAAATCCTGCCGTATCCAGCAGGCGTTTCCAGGCAGGCGGTCATAAGCGTCAATGCGGCTTCTGACTCGCGATGGGCCTTAATCATCGCCGCGAGGGTCTGCTCCCGCACCAGCGGCACATCGCCGCTGAGAATGAGAATGTCGCCGGAAAAATCGCCGAACGCGCGTTGCGCGCAGAGCACCGCGTGGCCGGTGCCGAGCTGCTTTTCCTGAGTGATCCAGACCACGTCATTTCGATCATAGGCGTCTCGCACAGCGCCGGCGCCATGGCCGATGACAACGGCGACCCTTTCCGGCTCAAGCCGTTGAGCGGTCCCCAAGGCGTGCAGAAACAGGGGCTTGCCGCCGAGCGGATGGAGCACCTTGGGAAGGCTCGATTTCATCCGCGTGCCCTGCCCGGCGGCCAAAAGGATAACTCCAAGATGTCTCACGTTCCGATTCCTAACACTCTAAAAAAGCGATTATAACGGAACTGAGCCGCCAATCAAAGAGAAGTTATTCTCGGCGCAATTTATTTCTTGTCAACCCGAGTAAATTCGATTACAAGACAGGATCATGCCCAAGAGAAGTCTTGGGCGAGAACGCAGGTAAGTTTTTCGGAAATCACCCGATGGACCAAAGCCAATCGCCGGCAAGCAAGGACGACAACCGGGAAAACTGGCGGGAATATTGTCCCGTCTGCAGCGCCCGGCTGGTCAATCACAAATGTCGCTTTGTATGTTCCAATCCCCGCTGTAACTTTTTCATGAGCTGCAGCGAGTTCGACCTGTGACGTTGAGTGACTCGGGCACGCTTGCGGGCCGCTATTTCATTGCGATAAAAAGATATCCAGCATGGCGAAGACCGCAGGCATCGTGATCATCGGCAATGAAGTCCTGTCGGGCAAAACGCAGGACACCAATTCTTACTTTCTCTGTACCGAATTGCGCCGGCTCGGCGTCGAAGTACAGAAAATCTCGACCATACCGGATGTGATCGAAATCATCGGCGCGGAAGTCGTCGCGTTCTCAAAGGGCTTCGATTTCGTCGTCACCACCGGCGGCGTCGGCCCGACCCATGACGACGTGACCATCGAAGGCATCGCCCATGGCTTCGGCGTCAACGTTGTCCGTCATCCGGATATCGAACGGCGCATTCGCCAGCGGCTCGGCGCAGACGTCAACGAAGCGCGGCTCAGGATGGCGAATGTTCCCGAAGGCTCGAAGCTCCTCGCCATCGAAGCGCTATTTGCTCCCGTGGTGAACATCGATAACGTCTACATTTTTCCCGGCATACCGAAGATTCTTCAGGAACGCTTTCACGCAATCAAGGAAATGTTCCGCGACGCGCCGTACTTCCTTAAAAACGCCTATTTGAAGTACGGCGAAGGCGTCATCGCCGGGATGTTGAACGAACTTCTGGCGAAGTTTCCGGACCTCATGCTCGGCTCGTATCCGGTGTTGGATGTCCCCGAGTACAAGGTCAAAGTTACGCTCGAATCTAAAGACGCCGTTTACCTTGATCGGGCTCTGCAAAGTTTTCTCGCCTCGCTCCCTGAAGGCGCCGTGCAGCGCATCGACTAGCCCCAGATTACTCATGGATCGGAAGAAAAGATCACATCATGCAGACCCAGGAGTGAGTCTCGAGGGGAGGCGTGCACAGAGTTCCGGGTTCAATGTTCAACTTTCAATATTCCCCGGCCAACCACTTTGAACTTTGAATTCGGAACTTTGAACAGGTTGGCGGAAAACGACCAGAGAGGCTTTCTCTTTGGGCACTGTCGAGTTGTAAAATCCTGGATAGGCCGCATCGCATGCCCGAAAACCAACCCTGGGGAACTCTGCCGCTCTACAAGAAAGCTCCGCTGCCGCCGCTGCCAAGCATGTTGGCAGCGCTGGGACCGGGCGTTATCTTCATGGCGCTGGCGCAGGGTAGTGGGGAACTCATCTGGTGGCCCTATATTATCGCTAAGTACGGCCTGAGTTTTCTCTTTCTCCTCTTGCCTGCCTGCCTGCTTCAGTTCCCGGTCACCTACGAAATCGGCCGCTACACGCTGCTCACCGGCGAAAGCATATTTCAAGGTTTCATCCGCTTGCATCGGACCTTTGCCTTCTTGCTCTGGGTGCTCATGACACTGTCCTTCCTGTGGTTCGGCGCCTTCGCCGCCGCCGGCGGCACCTCGTTGGCGGCGCTTACGAATTTCCCCGCGGGCTGGACAGCCCGCGGGCAGACACTCTTTTGGGGTTATCTCTCCATGTTCGTTTTTCTATCTGCAATCCTGCTGAGCAAGGTAATCTATCACCTGGTTGAAACCTTCATGTGGGGGGTGGCGCTGCTCACCCTCGTCGGATTGCTCTGGGCGAGCGCCAATACGGAAGCGCTGCAGGCTCTGCCGGCGTTTGCCAAAGGTTTGTTCATTCCGCAGTTGCCGATGCCACGTCCTTGGGACCGGGCGGACGCGACAAAATTGCTGACCGCGATCACTTTCGCCGGCCTGGGCGGCTTCTGGACGCTTTTCTACTCCTACTGGATCCGCGACAAAGGGTCCGGAATGGCGCACTACATGGGGAGGCTCACCGGGCCGATTACGGGCAAGCCCGAAGCGATCCCCACCTCTGGCTTCACGCCGGGAAATGACGAAGGACTCGCGCACGTGGGCCGCTGGCGCCGTTTTCTTTTCTGGGACGTGAGCATCGGCATCGGCGGCAACCTCCTGACCACGTTGATGACCTGTCTGCTCGCCTATACCCTGCTCTTCCCAAAAGAGCTCTTGCCGCAGGGCTATGATCTCGCCGTTGTGCAGAGCCGTTTCTTCGAAGTGAGCTGGGGCTGGCTGGGGAGAATGCTCTTTTTAATTGTCGCCGCGGCGTTTCTCTCGGACACCTGGCTCGCTACCGTCGACGCGGTCGCGCGCATTCACACGGATTGTCTCTACGCCTTTTTCCCGCGCAGCCAAAACATATCGGTCCGTTCATGGTATCTGATCTTTTTGTTATTGCTCACGGCGATCACTGCCGCCACAATGGGAGCCGCCGAGCCCGGACCGCTGATTCTGCTCTCCGCCGTAATCGGTTTCCTCGGCACGGTAATCTTCTCCGTGGCTTTGATCTTCTTGAACCATGTCTACCTGCCGCGCCATCTTCCGGCGGCGGCGCGGCCTGGCCGCGTCAACCTGGTCTTCTTGTGCATCTCTTGCGCGGCCTATGCGCTCCTCGCCATCGCCTATCTTCTAACGGCTACCGGTATCATTTAGCAGAGGCGGATTTTAAACCCGCCCTACCGCCTGAGTAATGTGAAAATTAAGGGACGAATTTGTGAACGAGCAGACTAGAAAAGACCTTGGTCGAAGCCGATCTCCCAGCCCAGGTACAAACCGAAGGCCACGCTTGCGACCGCCGCGGTCACGCGAATCCACCGGTTGAGATGGCTAAACCGCTGGGCGGTCAGAACGAAGGGGAGACCGATCAGGCTGCTCAAGACCAGCATTCCGCCGACCGAGCCGAAGCCGAAGATCAGGATGTAAGCCAAACCGGCCAGCGGTGACGGAATCGTCGTCAGCACAAGCAACATCAGCGCGGCGCTCCCGGCCAGACCGTGCACCATGCCGACGAAGAACGGCTTGCGCATCGATTTGAACGGATGGGTGTGGCTGTGCTCCTGCCCTGGCGCCCCGTGAACGTGAAAATGGGTGTGAGTTTCCGGATTGTGTGTGTGCGTGTGCAAATGGATCTTTTCGACGCCGAAGGAACGCCAGAGGATATTGATGCCAAGGGCCACGAGCATCACGGCCACCAAGAATTCCAGTCCTAAGGCGAGCCGTGGCGAAATCGTCACGCGCAGGCCGATCACTAACAAGCCGACGGCAAAAAGCGTCGCGGTATGCCCCAGACCCCAGAAGGCACCGATCAGCGAAGCCCACTTGAGATTCTTATGCTCACTGACGATGGTCGACACCGCGACCAGATGATCGGCGTCCAGCGCGTGCTTGACGCCGAGAATCAAGCCTAAACCAAAGGCTGCGTATAACGAGGGTTCCATTATTCGATGAAGAGTTCCTAGTTTCCAGTTTCGCGATTTGGGTTAACTCGGAACCTCAAACTCGAAACCCGGAACTGCCAGGCCGGCGCCTTCAACGGCCTGGCAAGGGCTGACCGGTCTGGGTGCCGATCCAGATTTCTTCTCCCTCGTAAACTTCTTTCTTCCAGATCGGCACGGTTTTTTTGATCTCTTCAATGGCAAAGCGGCAAGCGGCAAACGCCGCGTCGCGGTGCCCCGCCGAGACCGCGATGATCACGCTGGCCTCGGTGATCTGCACGGGTCCGAGCCGGTGAACGATCGCCATCCGGCAGATCGGCCACTTCGTCTGCGCGTCCGCGCCGATGCGGCGCAACTCTTTTTCCGCCATCTCCGGATAGCCGTCATAATCGAGGGCGATGACTTTGCGCCCTTCATTGTTGTTGCGCGTCGTGCCGATGAAGGTCGCGATGGCGCCGGCCCCGGGATCCGAGACGTAATCCACCAGCTCCTGAAGATCGATCGGTTTATTGCTGACGCGAAACATCTCTACCTCCACTCACCGGCGGGACGAACACGACTTCGTCCTGGTCCTTAAGAATGTGATCCGGTTTGACGTAGCTTTGATTGACGGCATAAAGGAGACGAATGCCGGGCACGTCGATTTTGGGGTAATCCTTCTGTAGCGCCCGCCACAGATCGGCCACCGTACCGCCTTCTTCAATGTCCCTGGTCATCTCGGCGGCGCCGATTTTCTCTCTGAGAATGGCAAAAAATTTTACCCGAACCTTCATTTTCCCTGGAGCTGAGAAACCATGTGACGCAGCTCGGGCAGGATCAGCTTCTCCATCGCCAGCGAGACCGCACCCTTGGAGCCCGGCAGGGAGATAAGAACTTTTCCCCGCGCCGTCCCCGCCGCCGCCCGGCTCATGATCGCCGCTGAGCCGATGTGTAAATAACTTAGATAGCGAAAAATCTCGCCGAAGCCGTCGAGCTTCTTTTCCAAGAATCGGCTCACGACCTCAAAGGTGCCGTCGCGCGGCGCGATGCCGGTGCCGCCGTTGACGATCACGGCATCGACGTCTTCACTCCCGAGCGCTTCGTTGAGCAGCGTTTCAATTTGCACCGGCTCGTCTTTGACAATGCGATAACCGTTGGTCTGGTGCCCGCCGTTGCTCAAGAGCGATTTAATCGTCTGCCCGCTCGTGTCGGTCGCCTCGTCACGCGTATCGCTAACCGTAATGACGAAGCAACGAACGCTCTTCTGCCCCTTCTCTTTATGCTCGTGAACCGACATTTCTTGTGCTCAAATCGTACCGGGGAAAACTATAACAGCCGGGTATCCTGCTTTCAAACCTCCCGACCCTCATGAATTTTGCGCACCAGCAACATTTGATGAGCAACTATGCACGCCATTTGTTAGCCGAAGGAATTCCAAACGTGATACGTTCGGCTTATCGTTCAGGGTCGGCGAAAACGCCTTGAATCTGTTCTCACCCACTGTACTACCTGAGACATAGTGCCTGCAATTGGTGGAGGTCAATGAATAGATTTGCCACCTTCGCCCGGTTCAGGCAGTCGGGGATGAAACGGAGCTTGAGGCTTTGAAAAAAAATTGCACAAGCGGGTGTGGATCAGTTGACATCGATTCCGCCGCAGCAGTAAGTTCGCTTTGACAGACTGACCGGAGGTTAAACAATGGCAGGACCGGTAAAAGAATTCGAAGTTCATCCTTATGTCCAGTTCATGCTGGACAAATACAGTCCCTACAAGAAGTGGATCGAGTCGGAAGGCGTGCCGATCATCGGCGGGGCTTTCGTGCGGGACGTGCGCACGGAGAAGCTCGCTTATTGGAAGCGTAAAGACTGCCAAGGCGCCATCTGTACCTTTTCCGATCAAATGGTCGCCGACGCCTATATCGCCGAGATCGACCCCGGCAAAAGCACCAAGCCGCAACGCCAGCTCTATGAGGAGATCGTCACCGTCGCCGCCGGGCGCGGCGCAACGACGATTTGGTATGAAGGCACGCCGAAGCGGACTTTTGAATGGGAACGGGGCTCGACCTTCGCGATCCCTCTGAACGCCTGGTTCCAGCACTTCAACGCGACCGGCACCGAGCCCTGCCGCTACTTCGCCTTGACCAGCCAGCCGGTCGCCTTCGAGCTGTTCCGCGATCCGGAATTTGTCTACAACACCAACTACATGTTCAAAGACCGCTTCGACCCCGGCGACGCCGAGTTCTTCTCCAAAGAGGGAAAATACTTTACCGAATATTACGGTGGCATCCTGCATTCGAACTTCATTCCCGACATCCGCAAGATCAATCTGGTGCCGCGGGAAAAACGCGGCAAGGGGACGCGCAACATGTACATCCATATGTCCGGCAGCGCCATGCTCGCCCATGTCTCGCAATTCCCCGTGGGGCGCTACAAGAAGGCCCATCGCCACGGCCCCGGCGCTCATGTCTTTCTGCTCGACTCCACGGGCTATACGCTCATGTGGAACGAAGGCGAAAAGCCCGAGCGCTACGACTGGCACGAGGGAACCTGCATCTCACCGCCGGCCGGCACCTGGCACCAACACTACAATACCGGCAATCAGCCCTGCAAATTCGTCGCGCTCCACGCCAACACGGCGGTGCAGAAGGAAGAAAAGGGTATCGAGCAGATCGAGTTCGAAGATGAAGATGATTCGATGCGCAAGATGTACGAAGAGGAGTGCGCGAGAAACGGCGTCAAGGTGGATATGGGATAAAAACTAGCCAAAGATATTTGAAATGTTCGAACGAAGAAGAGATCGGAAAAACGTGTCTCGCGCAAAGACGCAAAGGGCGCCAAGGTGACGGGGCGAGGCCCGTCATCCCGAGCGAATGCGAGGGATCTAAGAAAGATTTCTCCCTTCGGTCGAAATGACACGGAGCGTCACTTTGCGTGCTTGGCGTCTTGGCGCGATATATTTTCCTGGAGTCGTCCTGTCCAACATTTCCAAGGTAAGTGCCTATAACCTTGCTCAACCCACCGAGCGCGACTCAGCTGGGGTTACGCGCCCCGACCCGGCCCACGTCGCGGTCCGACCAGAGCTTTCCCGTCGGGAATCAGCGCCATACAGAGCCCGCGAAATTTCGGTGGTGGTGGCGGCGGTGATTCCAATGGCAGCCCGCTACGGATACGAGTCCCACGGTCAAGGCGAACAGCAACACTAAAGTTTTCATTTGTTCCTCCTGTTATTTTAACCCCTGGTTTGCACGTCGTTAATAGACTTCTCACTTTTCAAATCGAAACCATGGCCGGTCCCAACGATCGTCGAAGCGATCGAACCGGTATGCCGGATGCCAATGGTAAAAGTACTCGTAACCGGGACCATGCCGACGCGGGATGCGATGCAGATGCCAATAGCCGCGCCGGCTCGTCTCGAACCGAGGGCGTTCGCGGTATACCGGTTCGTAACGGGCATCTCTGCGCCCGGGGAAAAAGTCGTGAGCGAAACTCGTAGCCGGCAAGAGTATCGCCGCCGCAAGCCATCCAAGTATCGCCTTTTTCATAGTCATCGCCTCCATTCACCGGTTTAGACGACGGCAATTTTGGAATGTTAATCCCGGATTCCGCAGTGGAAAAGTGACGCCGTGAACGAGGGGCAAACCTTGCGCAACGAAGACAATGCTTTTCTACCCCTGAGTTCGGGACAAATCTCGCTGCTGTGCGAATTTTGTCAGAGTAATAAGGCGTTGTGCCAAGCGGCAGAAAAGACTTTGAAACAGCACACCTGGGTGTCTTCGCCGCTCCAGGTTCGCCCCTCGCTCATGTACAACTGCGGAATTCGGGTTAATGGAAGACACGCGCACTTCGTTGTTCGTGTTTATCGCCCGTGTTCGCAACCAGAGCAAGAGTACCGATCGAGAGCACGACGGCCCGCGAGGCGATGGGCCGCCAGGAACAGAATGAGGTTCAGCAGCGGGCTATGAATGAAAACGTCCGGGGGTCATCCGAAGGGAAAAACTCCGCGCTATTCGTTTCTTTGATCATCTGACCAGCGGGATCTGCCGCCGCTCTGGGGAGCGCGCGGATTTTTCGGCTCGTCGCGCGGCGGTTTCTGTAGGTCGTCGTATCGGCGGCGCAGCCGTTCACGCTTATCTTGCGGTAAGCTCCGCCAGTGATCCCACTGTTCGCGCAGCCGCTCTTTATCCTTCGGCGGCAAGCTCTGCCAGCGCTGATAATTACGCTGGACGTTTTCTTTTTGTTTGGGAGTGAGATTACGCCAGCTATCCGCAGCGTCCAACCCCCAACCGGCAGCGGGCGAAGATAATAGCGAGCAAAGAACTATGGCGCTGAGAGTGCGTTTCAACATTTCGTTCATCCCGGATGCCGTTGCATCGACTCATTTATCCTTTCTGGCCCGTCCATGATCCCGTCTTGCCGCGGTCGAGCGCTTCGAGAGCGGACAGCGACTCGATCAAATCCAGCGAGTTGAAAAACTCCAACTGACTGGCGTCGGTCAAAATCTCCTGAGGGATGTTCGCCCGCAGTCGGACCGTCTGGGGATTCCAACCGCCCTTGCCGATGAGCAGCCCAACCGCCAGCACGGCGACGCCTGCGGTAGCAAAAACAGGCAGGACCCAGGACCGCATTGGCGCTAGAAAGTTTTGCCACCAAGAACTCCGGTCCCGCTGCGCCGCAATCTTCGCGACGGTCTCTCGATAGTAACCATCCCAAAAAGATTGCGGCAGGCTCTCGGGTTGCGCCATCTGCGGCAGCAACTTGCGCAAATCATCGAGGAAGCGATCGCAGCGCGCGCAGCTCTGAACATGGACTTCGACGCGACCGCGTTCCGCCTCCGAGCCGTCACCGTAGTAATAAAGCACCAAATCTTCTTCAAAATCCCGGCAGGCGGTCTCCAGCGTTTGCTTCCTTTCCATCATCGCAATTCTCCTTAAACGAACTCCAACAGGCTTTGACGGAGTGTTGCCACGGCGCGGTGCAGGTAAACCCGCACCGTCGCTTCGGTGGTCTTCATCACCTTGGCGATGTCCGCAATCGGCAGCCCCTGGTGGTTGCGCAACAAAAATGCCGTCCGTTGTCTATCGGGCATGGATTTTAGCGTTGACTCCGCTCGGCGCTTGGCCTCGCCGGCTATCGCTTGCTGCTCCGGCGCGCTGCTGCTATCCGCCAGCTCGGCACGCTCCGGATTTTCTTCGACGATGCCGTCGAGGCTTTGCCAGCGTACCCGCCCCTTGCGGCGCGCATAATCCAAACAGAGATTCACAACCAAGCGGTAGAACCAAGTATAGAAAGTCGACCTGCCGTCGAACTGTTTGATGCGCGAAAAGGCGCGCAGGAAAGCTTCCTGGGATAGGTCCTTGGCTTCCTCTTTATCCCGGGTGAAATCGAAGGCGATGCGGAAGGCTTTTTCCATGTATTTACGCACCAGGAAATCGAAATACTGGCCTTGACCCCGCTGACACAAGGCCACCAGCTCTTCGTCCCGAAGCTCCTGAGGTACTTGATTGTCCATCAGACTAAACAGCTACCGGCCCGATCCGCTCTCACTACCTTAGACGGTGAAAATCGCGAAAGATTAACAGGGGATTACAGAATGGCGCCGACGAACCCCAACACCGCTATAGCCCGCTACGTAAAGCTGGTCTAGAAACAGGGGGGGTTAAATAGCCAGATTTCTTGAATAATCATGGGCTTGGGCCTGGAGGTGGTGCTTTTTTTGGGGCGGCTGAGACAAATGGCTTTCGAGGCTAATAATACCGCCTATCGTTCAGGGCTCAATGCTTGGCATCCCTGTCCAGTCCGGTGAGCTTGATGCTGCCATGATTCGATTTGCACTTGCGGTTGAGATGAATAATCACGCCGGTTAACCCTTTCATTGGTCATTGGTCATGGGTCAGCTCACCCATGAGCTGGCTAATGGGTGACCCCGCCTTCCAAACCTCTTCAACGATTTGAACGGCTGGAACGTTTTGAACGATTTGAACCGCTTTTCGATGGCAGGTTGCCGCGCCGCGAAACCTGAGGTAGGAAGAGACTGAAGCAGACATGGAAACCCCGTCAGATCACGTCCGCGTTCATCTCAAGATCAACGGTAGAGTGCAGGGAGTCTATTTCCGCGCCTCCACCGTTGCCCAGGCCCAACACTTGGGCGTCACCGGCTGGGTGAGAAACCGTCCCGACGGCTCCTTAGAATCGGTCGCCGAGGGATCAAGAGCTAAGATTGATGAATTGATCGCCTGGTGTCGGCGCGGTCCGTCCGGGGCGCAGGTTCGCCAATTCGGCGTTAGCTGGCAAGAGCCGACAGGCGAGTTTAATGACTTCCACATTCGCAGGTAAACTGCATCGTGTCTTGTTTGCCTTGCGATTTAAGCGGTGCGAGGCGAGGGGGAATTGAAAAGGGGGACCGAGTCCCCCTTTTCAATTCCATTTCTTCCGCTGGAGATGGGTCGCCGTAATTTATTCGCCCGGCGTTTCCGGTTTCGGCTCCGGTGCCGGTGCCGGCTCCTCCTGCGCGAAACTAACCGGCGCGGACAGACTGATCAGGCTCGATAGCGCTGTGATTCCGAGCAACACTGCTAGTGCGAACTTCTTCATATTTTTCACCCCCTTTTCCGAAGCAAATTCTTTGATTGTGACTAGAGCAAGCGGTATGCCACGCGGCGGCTTCAACGTTTCGTCGGCAAATGCTCGGAAAACAGCGATCTTGGACGATAGCCGGAAAAGGCCAAGTCGCAAAATAACACGTTCGATTTCGATGGAACTGTTGGCGGCCGTCGAAATTGCCACAAAGGACTAAAATATTTGAACTAATTTGCCTTGCTGCAATTCGCCACGGCCTGATGCATTTTGCACCGGATTTTGCCGGCCGCCTGTTTCCTTGAGTTTTCCGCCCATTGTATTCGCTAGAAATTTATCGGTATTTATTTTGCCCAGTCTTGGGTATGCTGGTTGCTCTTACGAGTAGTAGTTATATATGAAGCTCGGAACTAAGCTCACTCTGTTCCTTGTTCTTTCCGTGATTCTGACCATGACGATCCACGGTTACCTAAGCGTTCAACAAGAAGAGGAAGAAGCTATCAGGGAAATACGCGTCGGCATGGGTGGTTTCACGCGAGCGGTTCAAGCCACGTTAACGCATGTTTACGCCGACAATCATGATCTCACCGCAACCCAAAAGTTTCTCAATGCTGTCGGTCCTCGGGGAAACATCCATGGTATCGTTCTTTATGATTTGAACGGAAATCGCGTTGCCTATTCGACGTCACTCAAATACCCTGATGACTTCCCCCAATTGAATCCCCGGCCGATCCTCGACATCGATCCTCGGCCGGCTTTGCGTAATTCGAAAGGCCGGGAAGGATACCTTAGCAGGTCCGAAACTTTGATTTACTATCGCATCGAGCCTATTGCCAATTCCCAAGCCCGCCCGGTCGGCGCTTTTGTACTGGCGCGTCACGGCCCCCAACTAATGGTGAGCGTGCACGAAAGACGGAACCGGATTATCGCAACGACCGTCATTCTGATCATCCTAATGTCCGCCCTGATGCTCACGATTGTACGGCGCAATGTTACCGTGCCGATCAATCAGCTCATTGAACGGATCAGAGAAATTTCCAAGGGAACCTGGACCCAACGTATTGAAACCTCCGGCGCCAGCGAACTGAATTTGCTGGCAGACGAATTCAATCGAATGAGTGAACAGATTGAAATGGGCTACCGCAGGCTCATTGAAGAGCAGCGGGAAAATATCAAGCTGGAAAGAAATTTCCGCCAATCAGAAAGACTCGCTTCCGTCGGTCAATTGGCCGCCGGGCTGGCGCATGAAATGGGCACGCCGCTCAACATCATCGGCGGACGAGCCGAGCACCTGCTGCGCCGGCAACGAACCCCAGAAGAGACCAGGGAGAACCTCGAGATCATTCGCGGTCAGATCGACCGAATCGCGGCTCTTGTCCGCCAGCTCCTGCAATTCTCCCGGCGCAAAGAACCGATATTTCGCGATATCGACTTAAATACCCTAATCGCGAACGTAAAAAATCTTTTGGAACACAAACTGGCCGCGCAGAACGCGCACGTGGAGGTCAACAGAGCCGGTATTGAATGGCCCACCATTCGCGCCGACGCCGACCTACTGCAACAGGTTTTTATCAATCTTTTCTTGAATTCACTTCACGCGACGAAATCGGACGGCCATATCAGGATCGCCGCTGAAATCATGCGGAACGGGTCACCAGCAGGGAGCGCGGCGAGTAACGGTGATTGGCTTAAAATCTCTTTCGAGGACGACGGTGCAGGCATCGCGCCGGAAAATCTCGACCGAATATTTGATCCGTTTTTTACCACCAAAGATGTCGGCGAAGGCACCGGCTTGGGACTGACCGTAAGCTACGGTATCATCAAAGACCACGAGGGTGAGATCAAAGTGGAGAGCCAGCTCGGCAAATTCACCCGTTTCCTGATTTACCTACCGATGAATACGCATGGCGGCTCGCCCGGGGAGAAAAATACGATTTCATGAGCGCCGACTCGTCCAAGTTCAGCAACAAACGAGGTCGCATTCTCGTCGTCGATGACGACCGGGAGATGTGCCGTTTCCTGGCGGAAATTCTCGGCGAGGAGGGCTACGCCGTCGACGCGGTTCAGGATGGCACCGCGGCCCTCGATCTTTTCACCCAAAAACATTTCGACCTCGTCATCAGCGACCTGAAGATGCCACGGATGGCGGGCACGGAGTTGCTCCGCCGCCTTAAAGAAATCGACCCCGAATGCGCGGTCTTACTCCTGACCGCTTTCGGAACCATCGAGAGCGCTGTCGATGCCATGCGCGCGGGCGCTTTCCACTATATCACTAAACCGTTCCACACCGACGAGGTGCTTATTGAGGTCGAGCGCGCCATGGAACGGCGCACGCTGCGCGAGGAACTTAAACGGCTTCGAACCGAAGTGCGGGCGCGTGACCGCCTGTACAATATCATAGGCCAGAGCGAAGCGATGCAGAAGGTCTTCAAGACCGTCGCTCAAGTGAGCGATTTATTCGCCAACGTTCTCATCACCGGGGAAAGCGGCACGGGCAAAGAACTCATCGCGCGTGCCATTCACTTAAACAGCTCCCGGGCGACCGGGCCGTTTGTCGCCGTCAACTGTGCGGCGATTCCTGAGACGCTGCTGGAGAGCGAGCTGTTCGGCTATGTCCGCGGCGCCTTTACAGACGCTAAAAAAGATCGGCGGGGGCTTTTCCAGGAAGCCACCGGCGGCATCTTGTTTCTCGACGAGATCAGTGAGATCCCTCTCAACCTTCAAGCCAAGCTGTTGCGAGCGCTGGAAGATAAGGAAATCAGACCCCTGGGCGCTAATCAGGCGGAAAAAGTCGATACGCGGGTGTTGTCGGCGAGCAACCGAATCCTCGATGATATGGTTCGCCAAGGCACCTTTCGACCGGATCTTTACTACCGGCTCAACGTGATTCGCATCGAACTTCCGCCGCTGCGGGAAAGGAGCGAGGACATTGCCCTGTTGGTCGACCATTTCATCCGGAAATTCTCCGACGGCTCCAGGCGCAAAGTGACCGGCATTCAAGAGGAAGCCTTGACGGCGCTAAAAAATTACTCCTGGCCGGGCAATATTCGCGAGCTTGAGCACACCATAGAACGGGCGGTTCTTCTCGGCAGAGGGTCGAGGGTAGGCATCGATGACTTGCCCCCGCAGCTCGCCGCCTGCGGTGAGAGCGCCATGGTTCTTGGCGCCGCGCTGGCCAAACAACTGACCTTGCGCGATCTCGAACGGGAATATATCGGCAAAGTTCTGCAAACCACCCAGGGAAACAAGACAGAAGCGGCGAGAATCCTGGGTGTGGACCGCACCACGCTTTATCGGAAACTGGAAGACTATAGGCTTAAGGACTAAACGATCCTTACGGTTCCAAAGCCAGCCGATAAATTTTCTTTTTGGAATGACCGTATCGCTCGCCTAAAAGCTCGGCGATCTCTTTTACCCTCATCCCCTCGCCTTTAAGCTTACGAATTTCAGCTCTCAAAAGCGCTTCCGATATGGGCGATTCCCCGGCCGAGCCCTTGATGACAAGCGTCACCTCGCCGCGAATCTCCCGCCCGGCCAGCTTGCCGATCAGCTCGCCGGCAAGCCCGCGCAGAAACTCCTCATAGACCTTGCTGACTTCGCGCGCCACCACCACTTCGCGGTCGCCAAGCAGCTCGCAAATATCGCGCAGCGATTCCAACAGCCGGTGCGGCGCCTCGAAACAAACGACGGTGCGCATCTCGCCGCGCAGGGCTTCAAGCCGGTCCCGCCGCGGTTTTTTCTTAGCGGGCAAAAAACCTTCGAAGACGAAGCGGTCAATGGGCAGGCCGCATGCGCTCAGAACAGCCGTGAGCGCCGACGGTCCGGGAATCGGAATGACCGGAATCCCGGCCTTGATCGCCTCGACGATAATGCGGTATCCCGGATCCGAAATGGCCGGCACCCCGGCATCCGTTACCAGGGCAATGTTCCGGCCCTGTAAGAGCCGCTCGACCAACAGGCGCGCCTTGGTCTTCTCGTTGTGCTCATGATAACTCGTCAGTGGCGTGCGTATATCATAATGGCTTAAGAGTTTCTGCGTATGCCGCGTGTCTTCGGCGGCGATGAGATCGACTTCTTTGAGCACCCTCAAAGCGCGCAGCGTGATATCCTCGAGATTGCCGATCGGCGTGGCAACGACGTACAAGATCCCAGCCATGTCCCAACCCTTCCTTTAAGTGCTGAGTAATGAGTGCTGAGTGCTGAGCGAGAAAAACACTCAGGACTCAGGACTCGTTACTCAGCACTCATTTCCCCCAATCCCGCGAGTAGCGGAAATCGCGGTCGATGGTGCGCTGGGAAACTTTGGCGATGACCGGCAGGCGCCGCTTGAATTGCGAGTTCATGATGCGCGAGGAAATCTCATCGATGAAGCGCTCGGCGAAACCGGCGGCGATCAGTTCGGCGCGGGTGTAGCGCTGGTCCACCATGAGGTAGAGCAGTTGGTCAACCTCCCGGTAACTGAACCCCAACTCTCCTTCGTCGGTCTGGCCATGCCAAAGATCCCCCGAGGGCGCTTTTTTTACGATCGCCAGCGGCACGCCGACGGCCTCCGCCAGGGCCCAGACCTGTAACTTATAAAGATCACCCAGGGGATTGACCGCGGAGGCCATGTCGCCGTAAAGCGTTCCGTAGCCGAGCAAGAGTTCGGTCTTGTTGCTCGTGCCCAGGACCAATGCGTTCCAGCGCGCCGAGTGATCATAGAGGATGGTCATCCGTTCCCGCGCCATCTTGTTGCCGCGCCGCCGCGCGTCGGCGTCGGGAAAGCGTTCAAAGTAGGCGTCGATTTGCGGCGTAATATCGACCCGAAGGGATTGCACACCGCTCTTTTCGATCACCGTCTCCGCATCGGTCCGGCTCTCGGGATTCGAACTCTTGTACGGCATCATGATGGCCAGGACGTTCTTCGGCCCCAGAGCCTCCGCGGCCAGCATCGCGCTCAAACTGGAATCGACCCCGCCGGAAAGGCCGACAACGACCCGTTTGAGTCCGGTCTTTTCCACCTCGTTGCGAATGAACGCGACAAGGATCTCGCGCAGCAATTTGGTGTTGGTTGGAACCTGGATCACAAAGATGGCCGTCGGCTCACGGCGGTCAGCAAAACCGGCTAGAACTCGCCGTCACTTCTGCTTCGACTTGCCGCGACGTTGAACCCTTGAACTCTTGAACTTTTTAACCCTTTGTTGCGCCACCGGCCGCTCGCGGATGCGCATGAGCTCGTTGATCGTGAGATCGAGGTCTTCATCGCGCAATAGCGGCGCCATGGATCGCTTGCGGCGCACGGACTCCAACGTCACATCGCCGACCAGGAACGCTTCCTCGTAATATTTCGCCTTGGCGATGCGTTGGCCGAAGGGATCGACGATCTCCGACCCCCCCCAGAACCCGACGCCGTCCTCGAATCCCACGCGGTTGCCATAGATCATAAACAGACTGAAGGTCTCCGCGTTGACGCGGTTGATCATCTCCCAATAGCGGGCATTGTCATCCTGGCTCTGGGCATCGACGATGCCGCGCAAGGGGCTCGACGAGGGACAGATCACGGCGAGGGCGCCGTCCAGCGCGGCCAAATAAATCGTCGAGGGATGCCAGAGATCTTCGCAAATCAGTAAGGCCATGCGGCCGAACTTGGATTCGAAGGCGCGGATGCGATCGCCCCGGGCGAAATAGCGCTGCTCATCGAACATCCCGTAGGTGGGCAGGTAAACCTTGCGGTGGACATGGCGCACCTCGCCGTTCTCAAAATAGACCGCCGAGTTGAAAAAGCGATGGTCGGCGCTTTCTTCCACCAACCCGGCGACAAAGGCAAGCTTCCGGCTCAATTGTTTGAGCTTGTTCATCTCCGCTGAGTTCGCCGACAGGGCGACGCTGGGAACCATGTCGCGCAGATAGTAGCCGGTGAGACTCAGTTCGGGGAAAACCAGGAGATCCGCCCGCTCTTTGATTCCCTGGCGAATTTTTTCTTCATAAAGCGCCAGATTGGTTTGAAGATCTCCAAGCCGCGGGTTGATCTGGGCGATGGCGACACGAATCGACATAGGTGCATTTCCGTCTGTTTGTGAGGTAAAATTTCTACGAACCTAACATAGGCGAGCAGTGACTTGCAATTTGGCCTGCGTGCGCTTATGGATATTTTATTCCTCAGTCTTATGCGCGACGACGGCTAATGGAGCCGAGGGGGAGAAACCGCAGACTATGACAGCGGACACCGTACTGATTTTTGGCCAAGACCTCTGACCGTACACTTCCGGGGCCCGTGAGGACTTCTCCCGCCGCAAGGTACCCTTCGAGTATGTCAACGTTCTGGAACAGGCCGGCGGCCTCGACCGAATGCTAAAATACTCCAAGGGACGACGCCAGATCCCGGTCATCGTTGAAGCGGGCAAAGTGACCATCGGCTTCGGCGGCAGTTGAGAAGTTTGACCGGCCGACGGCGTCGGCTTTACGCAAACAACCGACCGCTCGCTGAGCGAAATTACAGTCGAGATACGCTTGAGGCCAGAGTTGACCAGGCAAATCAATCAGCTGATCAGCGACAAGGTCCATGCTCTCTTTGGCGAAAATTCCGTTCTCCTTTCCTTGACAACCCTTGCCGGCGACGCTTCAAGCCGGCGTTATCATCGCGCCTTGTTGCAGGGCGCCGATGCCCCGCCGTCGGTCGTCGTCATGGAACTCCCCGCGGGAAGCTCTCTGCCCCTTTCGAGCGAGGAGTTAGCGGTATTCAAGGAACCTTTAAGAGAACTGCCGTTTCTCAACGTGCACCGCTTCCTCGGTCGCATCGGCGTCAGAGTGCCCCGGCTTTACGGCCAGTGGGAAAAGGAGGGCATCTTACTGCTCGAAGACCTGGGCGACACGGCGCTGTGGGACCGAGTGCAAGGCCTTTCACCTTCCGAAGTTCTAGCGTGGTACCAGAAGGCAATCGACGAGCTTTTGGTGTTGCAAATACGCGGCACCCAGCAGCGCGACGACGCCTGCATTGCTTTTCAACAGCGCTTTGATTTTCGTCTCTACATGTGGGAGTTCGAGCATTTTCTCGAATACGGCCTGATCAAGCGGGCCGACACCCATGTCGACAACCCCACGTTGGCACAACTCAGAACCGTCTTCATGGCTATTGCCAACCGTCTTGACTGTCAGCCCGCTTGCTTGAACCATCGGGATTATCATAGCTGGAACCTGCTGATTCACGATAACGCCGTCGCCGTCATCGATTTTCAAGACGCCCTGCTGGCGCCGCCGCAATACGACCTGGCGTCCCTATTAAACGATCGGATCACCGACAGCATCATCCGGGCCGATCTCGAATCAAGCCTCCTGCGTTATTACCTGGAAAGGAGAGCGGAAGCTGAAAAACGAGCCATCGACGGCGATGAGTTCCGAGAAATTTATCTTCTGTCCGCCATCCAGCGCGACTTAAAAGTCGTCGGCCGTTTCTTCTATCTCGACATAGTCAAAGCGAAGCCGGGCTATAAGAGGTTCATCCCCGCAACCGTCCGCCGGCTCAAGCGCAATCTGGCGCGCTTGCCGCAGACGGAATCGATCGTTCCGCTTCTCGCCGAGCATTTCGAGGAAATGCGATGAAGGCGATGGTTTTTGCCGCGGGCCAGGGTGAGCGCTTGCGGCCGCTGACGGTCAAAATTCCCAAGGCCCTGGTACCCGTGGCGGGAAGACCGATGATCGAGTACCCGCTCTTGTTGCTGCGCCACTACGGCATCCGGGAGATCATCATCAATTTGTATCACCTGGGCGAACAAATCGAAGCCTACCTGAATGACGGGGCGAAGCTCGGGCTAAAAATAACTTACTCCAAAGAGCAGGAACTGTTGGACACCGGCGGCGGCCTGTTAAAGGCCAAGCCGTTCTTGCAGGATGGTACGTTCATTGTCATCAACACCGACGTCCTGATCGATTTGCCGCTGGCCGATCTCATTGATTTTCATCGGGCAAAAAAAGCTGCCGCCACTTTGGCGCTACGACCGGATCCATTGGCCGACCAGTACGGCTCCATGGACATCGATTCGGAGGGACGCATCTGCCGCTTCCTCCTGGCAAAGCGACCCGCTGCGCCCGCCGGTCCCTATACCAAGCTGATGTTCACCGGCGTCCAGATTCTCGAGCCAAAAATCTTCGAATACATGCCAAGCGACAGCAGCTCGGCGAAATTCGGCACCACCAAGGATATCTATCCCAAGATGCTGCTTGCCGAAGAAGCCCTCTGCGGATTTCGCTTCGACGGCTTCTGGCAAGACGCCGGAACGGCGGAACGAATCAAACAAGTCGAAGACCAGCTCGCGAAAAGGAGCATTCGGCTTCACTACCTTTAGCGCAGATTATTCACAGGCGAGGAAGAGAAGCGACATAGTGTCCTCCAAGGAGTGAGCCTCGTAGTGAACGGGCACAAGGACGCAATGCCACGCCGGTTTGTACGGAGCCTGGTTATAGGTTGGGATTCGTTGCCCAAAGTGTGCTCCGCGACTTAAGTTCGCAAGCCTCGTCAAGGTACAAATGCATTGCCCGCCCTTCGATTTACTCAGGGTGATGAGCGCGTCGAACCACGAACGGAGAGGCTCGCTCCTCGGACAACTTACGTTGAATAATCGGGGCTAACAACATCAACCGGTCGGGAATCGGCGCATACGCGCCCGCAGCCTGACGATGTCTATCAACGCCCGCATATAGGAACGCAAGCGCATGTTGCTGCGATCGTCGTTGATCCAATGAGCCGGAATGATCCCGATCTTGTAGCTCAACGCCCGAGCCAGCGCCAATACTTCGATATCGAAACCCCAGCCGTCAATTTCGCTGTGGGAAAAAATTCGCTCCGCCGCCTCGGCGCGAAACGCCTTGAATCCGCAGTGGGTGTCCCAGATACCCGGGGTCACCAATAGCCGGGCGATCAAGTTGCCGATGCGCCCGAAAAGCCAACGGTGAAGAGGCTGCGGCACGGCCTGTCGCGCTCCGGCAGCATCCTTCGAATTTCGCGAGGCGATCACGACATCATAGCCCTGATCGAACAGCGGCAACATTTGGCCCACATGGGCGATATCGGTCGAGTTGTCCGCATCCGTGAAGAGCCGCACCTGCCCTGAAGCCTGGAGCATCCCATCTTTGACCGCGGCGCCTTTGCCCCGATTGACTACCTGGTCGATCAAACGCGAATTTGCGATTTCGCCGGCGATGGCTGTCAAAACCTCGCGGGTGCCGTCGGTAGGACCGTCCAGCACGATGACAATCTCATAGCTAAAAGGGCTTGCCGCAAGATACTCATGGAGTCTTCTCAAGGTCTTCGGCAGTCTCTCAGCCTCATTATAAACCGGCACGATCACCGAAAGAAAAGTTTTCACCTCCACGACCCGTTACTCCAAAGTGAAGCCCGACGGGCAAGCCCGTGGCACCTTCCAATACGCCCGTGGGGCGGAATCCTGAGCAAGAGCCCCCGGCCAAGGCCGGGGCTTGGGTCGAAGGGTTGTCTACGGTTCACAGCGGTTAGATCTCCTTGTTTGCCACACCTACGTCGCTATGGTAGCTTCCGCAGGAAAGCTATGGCCTCACTGGCACTCTATCTCCCAACGGTGATTCTTATATCTCTCGTCGGCGGCTTTCTGCCGCTCCTACGAGAACTGTCGCAACGCGCGCTGGCGCTCCTCTTAAGCTTCAGCGCCGGCGTCCTGCTGGGCGCCGTCTTCTTCCACATGCTACCGGAAACGGGAAAGGTTCTCACGGAAAACATCGGCTGGCCCGTTTTGTCCGGCTTTCTATTGATCTTCGTCATGGAGCGTTTCGTCTTCATCCACGCCTGCGAGGAGCATGATTGCGATATTCATCAGATGGGCATCCCGGCTTTTCTCGGCATCTCATTACACAGTCTGCTCGACGGCGTTGCGCTCGGCGCCGGTCTCCTCCTGCCGCAATTGGGCCCCGTCGTTTTGCTCGCCGTGATCGTCCACAAGATGCCCGATAGCATCTCCATATCTTCAATTCTTTTGTCCGTAGGTTGGCCCCGCCGCAAAGTAGCCACGCTAAGCGTCTTGTTCGCGCTGACGACCCCGGCCGGCGCGCTGCTTGCGTACCTATTTTTCCGCACCCTTTCCGAGACGGACATCGCGGTCGCCATCGGCATCTCCGCGGGAACCTTCCTGGCCATCGCCACCGCGGATATTCTCCCGCAAGTCCACCGCATCGAGCAGCGCAATCCGATGACGCTCATCTTCTTAGTCGCCGGTTTGACCGTCAGTTGGCTGGGCAGACTTGTTACCCCTTAATTCCGTAACAAACAGGCATTGTCTATCGCCAACTGGCTGGAGCTCAAACAGTTAAAGCGTTCACAATCCGTACTTGCCCGTTAAAAGATTGGCCCGTACCTTAAAGGTGTCCCTGAGCACACGCAGATAGTCAATGTTTCGGACATGACTTCGTGCATCGTTGACCCAATGGGCGGGAATGATCCCGATATTGTAATTGAGGCGCCGCGCCAATGCTAAGACCTCGATGTCGAAACCCCATTCTTCAATCACGCTCTGCGAGAATATTCGCACTGCGGCTTCGGCGCGAAATGCTTTGAAACCGCACTGCGTGTCCCAAATCCCAGGCACCGCGACCCGCTGAACCAGGAGATTGCCGAGTTTCCCAATCGACCGCTTATACCACGGCTGGGGAACCGATTGTCGCGCGCCCGCCGCGTCCTTTGGATTGCGCGACGCGATGACCAGGTCATACCCGTCGTCGAAAAACGGTTTCATCTGGTCAAAATGGGCGATATCCGTCGAATTATCCGCATCGGTGAAAAGACGAATCTGACCGCGGGCTTTCAGCATCCCCTCTCTGACCGTGAACCCTTTCCCACGATTGACCGGGCGGTCAATGATACGCAGGTTAGAAATTTCGCCGGAGATTCTGTCTAGAACCTCCCGCGTGCCGTCCGTCGGTCCGTCCAGTACGATCAGAATTTCATAGGTGAAAGAATGGCCGGAGAGATATTGGTGAACTCGCCTTAATGTCTGCGGCAGCCGTTCAGACTCATTATAGGCGGGAATAATCACGGAAAGATAAACATCTTGCTGCGGCACTGGGATTCCTAAACCACGATCAGGGGAATGCGTCATTTTGTCGTGGCGTTGTTCGGACCCGTTTCGGGAGGCTTGCTTGACTTCTTGCTTCTTCTCGGATTATTGCTCTTCATTCAGACTCTATAGAGAAGCAAATGCCATATAACAGCCTCCAGGACTTCGTTCAAGCATTGGAACGCGCAGGTGAGCTGAAGCGGATATCGCATCCTGTTGGAGCGGAACTCGAGATCACCGAGATCGCCGACCGGGTGATGAAAAGCAACGGGCCGGCGCTCCTTTTCGAGAACGTGGATGGCAAACCGATTCCGGTGCTGATCAACGCTTTCGGCTCGATGAAACGGATGGCCCTGGCGTTGGGCGTCGACGATGTGGAGGATGTTGCGCGCGAAATCGATCGACTTATCCGCACCAAACCGCCCAAATCATTCAAGGACAAGCTCCATCTGCTCACCGACTTGGTCCGGCTCGCCGGTATTCCGCCGAAGCTCGTCAAGGAGGCCGTCTGCCAAGAAGTCATCTTGCGCGATCCCGACTTGAATATGTTGCCGACGCTCACCTGCTGGCCCGGCGACGCCGGACCATTTATCACCCTGCCGATGGTCTTCTCCAAAGATCCGCTGTCCGGCACCCGCAACGTCGGGCTTTACCGCATGCAGATTTTCGACCGGCAGACCACGGGCATGCACTGGCACCTCCACAAAGTCGGCGCGCGCCATTACCAGCATCAGAAAGAGCGGCGCGAACGAATGGAGCTTGCGGCTTGCCTGGGCGGAGACCCGGCGATGATCTATGCGGCCACCGCTCCGCTACCCGATCAGATCGATGAAATCCTCTTCACCGGTTTCTTACGTAAGAAGGGGGTCGAACTGGTAAAGGGGATGACAGTGGACGTCGAAGTGCCGACGAACTCGGATATCGTCATCGAAGGCTACGTCGATCCCACCGAGCCGCTGCGCCGGGAAGGGCCGTTCGGCGATCACACCGGTTTTTATTCGCTGGCCGACGATTATCCGGTGTTTCACGTAACCTGCATCACGCAGCGGAAAAATCCGATTTATCCGACCACTATCGTCGGCCGCCCGCCGATGGAGGACGCTTTCCTCGGCAAAACCACCGAGCGGCTTTTCCTACCGCTGCTGCGGGTTACGCTACCGGAGATCACCGACATGAATTTGCCGGTTCACGGCGTTTTCCACAATCTCGCGATTATCTCGATCAAGAAGGAATATCCGGCCCACGCGCGCAAGGTGATGCACGCCCTGTGGGGCCTGGGCCAGATGATGTTTACCAAGACTCTAATGATCGTCGATGATGACGTGAATGTGCACGACCTCGCGGAAGTCACCTGGGTTGTCGGCAACCACATCGACCCGAAGCGGGACCTAGTGTTCGTCGACGGTCCGGTAGATGTTTTGGATCACGCCGCTCCGGTGATGGGCTACGGTTCCAAGGTGGGCATCGACGCCACTCGTAAATGGCGCAGCGAAGGTTTCGAACGAGAGTGGCCCGCCGCCATCGTCATGGATGACAAAACCAAGAAGTACATCGATTCGATCTGGGAGAAACTCGGCCTTTAGCTCCAGAACGTTCGAATTGTTCAATCCGTTCAAAATGTTCAAAGGGTTTAGACGATTTGAACTGCTTGAACGTTTTGAACGAGACTGTATGACCAGCGATTGACAAGAACCATGAATGTCGTTGAACGCATTCGCAACTACGCCAGTCTGATCCGTTTCTCCCACACCGTCTTCGCGCTGCCCTTCGCGTTCTCGTCGGTGGCCCTCGCTTGGCCGGCGCATCCGCCTACGGCGGGAACTCTTCTCTGGATTCTGGTCGCCATGGTCGGCGCCCGCAGCGCCGCCATGGGCTTCAATCGCCTCGCCGATCGAAAGTTCGATGCCCTCAATCCGCGCACGCGCAGGTGGGAGTTGCCAAGGGGAGCCGTGAAAATTTGGGAGGCGGTCGTGCTTACGGTAGCGGCCTCATTGGTTTTCATCCTAGCGGCCCATCAGCTCACTTGGATTTGCTTCATCCTATCGCCCGTCGCATTGGCCATTGTTTTCTTTTACTCTCTAACGAAGCGTTTCACCTGGACGTCCCATTTATTCCTCGGCCTGGCGCTATCCCTTGCACCGGTCGGCACGTGGTTGGCTGTTGCCGGCTCGCCTCTGCACGCGGCCGAGCTAAAAACGCCTCTATTTCTAGGTTTGGCCGTGATTTTCTGGCTTGCCGGATTTGACGTTATATATTCGCTTCAAGACCGGCAATTTGACCTGGCGCAGGGGCTTTATTCGATCCCGGCCCGTTTCGGTGTCGGCGCCGCATTGCGGCTTTCGAGCTTTTTTCACCTCTGCACGGCAATTTTCCTCGCCCTGGTGGGGCTGGCGGCGCAGTTAGGAATCATCTACTGGTTGGGGTTCGCCACGGTCTCCGTCATTCTGTTCTGGGAGCACCGGATCGTCACCCCCACCGACCTTTCCCGTATCAACCGCGCCTTCTTTGATTTTAACGCATACGTCAGCCTCGGTTATTTTTTGATCACCGTAGGCGATCTTGTATTGACTCTTAAGATGGCAAACTGACGGTAATCCCAACCAGCCTGTTCTTCATAATCGCGCTTCTCGGCTGCGCGGGCGAGTTTTCTCCGGCCTGCTCGCGCTTCGGCGGCGGCGTGGTAACGTTTCCGCTCGTGTTTTACTTGCCGCCCCTGCTCGGTCCAACGCCCGTCGACGCCAAAACCGTGGCGGCGATCGTCGCTACCCAGATATTTTTTTCCACCATGGTAGGCGGCGCCGTGCACTTCCGCAGCGGCCGTGTACAGTGGCGGCTGGCCTTTGCCGCCGGTCTCAGTGCTGCCCTAGCGGGAGTTTACTGCGGCTTAGACGGAATAATCCTCAAGTGATTGTTATCCAAGGGGATTAGGCGTTTGGTTTTGTCTTACCTACTTTTTTCGACATCAGGGCTTCGAGTCCGATGGCTTGAGC
>Ga0214472_10000293_pt1 | contig 64485 bp, 63 predicted proteins | sample RVTome_6_FD_207662 | JGI IMG/M metagenome (GOLD analysis project Ga0214472, IMG submission 207662) | Soil microbial communities from uranium-contaminated site in the Upper Colorado River Basin, Wyoming, United States - RVT140D175 | ecosystem: Environmental > Terrestrial > Soil > Contaminated >...
AATATACCCACAATACGTTGAATAGCCCGAAGCTGCATCTGGATAAATTATGTAATGATCAACATGGATGGATGCGCGGATATATCATGGGAAGAATCATTTTTTATGCGGAATAATTAGGCAAGCAATCTATAAAAATGTCACGCCTACCTGAAAGAGTTTTTCCACTTCTGTAATCTGTTTTTTGTTGACCAGAAACAAAATCACATGGTCTTCTGCCTCAATGACGGTATCGTGATGTGCGATAACGACTTCATCTCCCCGCACGATAGCCCCGATCGTTGTGCCTGGCGGGAGTTTGATATTTTCGACCGCGCGGTCCACCACTTTTGACGAGCGCACATCGCCGTGCGCTATTGCCTCCATCGCTTCCGCTGCACCTCGACGTAACGAATGCACTACTACCACATCTCCGCGCCGGATATGAGTCAACAGGCTGCCGATAGTGGCTTGATTGGGCGATATGGCGATATCTATCTCACCGCTCTCAACCAAGCCGACATAGGCCGCCCGGTTTATAAGCGTCATCACCTTCTTCGCGCCTAATCGCTTGGCAAGCATGGCGGAAAGTATATTCGCTTCATCGTCATTGGTGACCGAACAAAATACATCCATATTTTCTATATTTTCTTCGACAAGCAAGTCACCATCGGCAGCGTCGCCGAGCAATACCAGTGTATTGTTTAACTCTTCCGAGATCGCCCGTGCACGCGCCGCGTTATGCTCAATCAATTTGACCTGATAATTATTCTCCAATACTTTGGCCAGGCCCATGCCGATATTGCCTCCGCCCACCAGCATGACTCTTTTGACAGGCTTATCGAGCCTGCGCAATTCGCTCATTACGGCACGGATATCTTCCGTCGCCGCGATAAAAAACACTTCGTCATCCACCTCTATTACCGTATTCCCCTCAGGAATGATGGGCGTGCCGCGGCGGAATATTGCAGCAACACGGGTTTTGATGCCGGGCATATGCTCCTTTAATTCACGCAGCTCGTGGCCGACCAAAGGTCCACCATAATAGGCCTTGACTGCAACAAGCCGTACCTTGCCACCGGCAAAATCGAGCACCTGGAGCGCGCCCGGATATTCGATCAAACGCTGCACATAATCGATCACGACCTGTTCCGGACTGATCAAGACATCAATGGGGAGCGCATCCTGAGCGAATAATTGGGAATATGCCAGATAACCACGCGACCGGACGCGCGCGATCTTGGTAGGGGTATGAAACAGGGTATAGGCAACCTGGCATGCCACCATGTTTGTCTCATCGCTGTTGGTAACGGCGATAATCATATCGGCATCTTCGGCACCGGCGTTGCGCAATACATCAGGATGCGACGCGCTGCCATGGATTGTCCGCAAATCAAAGCGATCCTGAAGATCTTGCAGACATGAAGTTCTGGTATCCACCACGGTAATGTCATTTGCCTCGCTGGCAAGGTGCTCTGCCACCGATGAGCCGACTTGTCCGGCACCAAGAATAATGATCTTCATCGATTTAACCTGTTACCATCCGCATTTCATATTTCTTGCTTTGTCTTTATGCTGAGTTCCTTGAGCTTGCGGTACAAATGGGTACGCTCAATACCGGCAGTATTCGCCACCTTGCCCATATTTCCTTTGCCTTGCAGTAATTGATATTCAAAATATGCCTTTTCAAACTGTTTTCTTGCATCTCTCAAGGGAAGGTCAAAAATCAAGGGTGTATCCGGCATAATCACCTTTGATTTTGCACCCAGTGCAGTCTCAACATCCTCCAGGGCAATCTCATCTTTTTGGCCGAGAATCAATAAGCGCTGTACCAGGTTTTTAAGCTCACGGACATTACCAGCCCAATTGTGATTTCGCAATCGATTCTTGGCAGCGTTTGAAAAATGTTTCAATGGAAGATTTTCACGTATGGAAAAAACATTGACATAATAGTCAATTAAATCGGGAATATCATCGCTGTGTTCCCTCAGCGGCGGTATTCGTAACGGTACAACATTAAGTTGATAGTAGAGATCTTCTCTGAAATGTCCCGCCTCGACGTCCTGCTCCAAATCACGATGTGTCGCCGCCACCACACGCACATCGAATTGTACCGGCTCAATTCCGCCGACCCTTAAAAAGGATCTGTTTTCCAGGGTGCTAAGCAGTTTGGCCTGAACAGCGGGATCCATATCGCCGACTTCGTCCAAAAACAGCGTGCCGCCATTGGCCTGCTCCAACCGGCCATAGTGAATCTTTTCGCCCTCTTCACTGCCGAACAACTCGACGGCGGAATTTTCCCCGGCGATGGCCGCCACTCCGACATCAACAAATGGCCCTTTTGCACGCGGACTGCAGGCATGCAAATACCGGGCAAATAATTCCTTGCCACTGCCGGGCTCTCCACTGATTAACACCCAGGCGTTATGTTGAGCAATGCGCTGTACCTGGTCACACAATGCATTGATCACGGCACTACTGCCAATCGGTTCTGATAATGGCTGGATGTGCTGACGCAGGTCGATATTTTCACGCTGTAATTTATCCGCCTCGAGCGCCCGTTTAACGATCAATAATAATTTGGCCAGCGATAATGGCTTCTCTATAAAATCATAGGCGCCAAGCCGGGTTGCCTCAACAGCCGTTTCAACCGTGCCGTGACCGGAAATCATGATCACAGGCGACGCCAATCCACCTTCCTCGGACCATTCCTTAAGCAAGGCGATACCATCGATATCCGGCATCCAGATATCCAACAGGATTAAATCGGGGCGCCGGATACGCCTTGCACGTCGTGCTTCCTGACCATTATTGGCAATACTGACTTCATAGCCTTCATCCTCGAGAATTTCCTTGACCAATTCGCGTATATCACGCTCATCGTCGACCACCAATATGTACGGAGCCGTCATGCCTTTCTCCGTTGCTTGATGGTATTCGTCCCGGCAATCGTCTTCTGATGCGATGTTATATCAGCCTCTTGATCCGGCGTCACACTGCCTGCGGAGGATTGCTTCATGGCAAGGACGACCGGCAGCCGCACAGTAACAGATGCGCCACCGCCAGGGATGTTTTCGGCCCACACGACACCACCATGTTCCTCGACAATCTTTTTGACGATCGCCAATCCCAGGCCGGTTCCTTTCGGTTTCGTCGTCACATAGGGTTCGAACAGATGGCTCAACATCTCCTCGGGTATTCCCGGTCCGTTATCTTCCACCTTGAGCTCGATCATTTCCAATCCGCCATCATGAATACTGCGTGTCATCACGCTTATTTGGCATCCGGAATCATGGTCCGCCACTTCAATTGCATTCTTGATTAAATTATGCAGCAGTTGTCTAAGGCGCCCCGAATCCGCCTCGACACGGGGCAGGCCGGTTGCTAATTTGACGTGAAATTCTATTTTGGATTCGTCATCACGATAAAGATCCAGCACTTCACTGATGACTGTATTCAGATCCACCGGTAATAGCCTGAGTTGAGGACTGCGCGCATATTCGGAAAAGGCCTTGACCATTTCTTTCAATACCTCGACCTGTTCGACGATGGTATGCGTCGAACGATCCAATACTTCCGCATCCTTTGCATCCATCATGCCAAGATACTTATGACGCATACGTTCTGCAGACAGCTGAATCGGCGTTAACGGGTTTTTTATCTCATGGGCGAGCCGGCGCGCTACTTCTCCCCATGCCGCATCGCGTTGCGCCTGCACCAATGCCGTCACTTCATCAAATACAATTACGTGACCGGCCTGCCTGCCGCCGGCTCCGGGCAATGCAGCCCCGCCACACATCAGCACCTGGCGACCACCGCTGCCGAAGATAACGATTTCTTCACGCCATTCCTGCCGTCCCCCGGATAGATGCGCCTTGATCGCCTCAACAAAATGCGCCAAATTGGGATGGTTGTGACTGATATTGTCTAACGGATTTCCTATACATCCTTTTAAATCGACACCTAAAATCTGCCGGGCCGCGGCGTTGGCGGTACGCACTATGCAGCGTTTATCGAGCGTTAAAACACCGGAAGAAAGTCTCCCGAGTACTGCGCGCAGATAAGCCCTTTCACCCTCGGCCTGTTGTTGACTGCGATAGGCATCATCACGTGCCTGGGCAATCTTTTGTGTCATATCATTGAATGACTGCACCAAATAACCCAGTTCATCACTCGAATGTAACGGCAGACGCTTGCCGTAATCACCCGCCGATACTGCCCGGGTACCGATCGCAAGCACCCTGATAGGCGCAACAAAACGCCGCGCGGAAAAGAATGCCGCCAGCACTGCCATTAACAGGCTTAACAGCAACACCAGAGATAATGTAAGTGTAAAGCTGAATTTAAGCGGGTCCCGTAATACGGTCAACTCGTTATACCTGTCATAAGCAGACTGTACACTTTCGGCCAGTATATTGATACGATCCGAGACAGGATACAATGACTGTAATATGCGCACTTCAGCCGTCGGATCGGTCACGGCAATTCTGACTACGGCCCTGATGTATAATGCATTGTCACGAATAGGGTCTATGCCAACATAGCTCAACCCCTGTTTTAATTGACTGATAATGGCCTCGTCCGGGAGGTTCGGAATAATCACCGTCGGATCGGCACTGCTGGAAGCGATGATATGGCCATTGTTGGTGAGCAATGTCAGTTCATAGGCATTACTGCGGTTACGCAGATCGTTGATCACCTGTGCGGCCTGTTCATACGGTACCAGGGCTGCTTCACTGGCCAGTTGTTCGGTTTGCTTTAACAGATCGAGTTTACGCGCATCGAGTGATGTACGGCTCAATTCCAGCGCATCATTCAAGGCCTTCTCAAGACGCACGTCAAACCAACTATCGATGCCCCGCTGGATAAATTCAAGTGAAAAGTAATAGACCACGGACACCGGGGCAAGCGCCAGAATTACGAACATGACGACCAAGCGAACCGTCAGCCGCGAACCTGTTACCTGATTACGATACTGACGAACAAGCCGAACCAGATTAATGCCGATTAACGTGATCAGGGTTACCAGCCCCAATATATTAATCAGCAACAAACCCTCATAAAGACGGCCGAACTGTTCGGAATTCTGGGTGGCGGCGCTCAACAAATAGAGCGATACCAGCAGCAATATAAACAATGCCGTTATCGGCACGACACCTGTTGCCAGACGTCTTAATCTTGAAATGACCATAAATACCACTCACTACTCAAGCTCCAGCCCGATGTCAGATATGCAAGCAACCGTAACGGGACGGGAAGGGTATCAACATCAAGTTTCGCGCGAATGCGGCCGGCGTAGTGCTGCTCCGATTCAAGTAGATTCTTGTCGAGAATAGGCAATTCTACGATCGTGCCGAGCACCGACAAAGCGACGTCCAAACTTGGCAAACTATGGCGGGCACCACTATTAAGATTGCGCACAACATACTGTTTGGTCAAGGCGTGATACTCAAGTTCATAACGTTGCTCAAGACCCGTGATCTTTTCATCCCATAAGTAATCACGGTGACGGGTGATTTCAATCTCCAACATAATAGTGATAGGTACACCCTTGTGCAGCACCTCAAGTACTTTATCGCTAAGGGTGTAATCTATGCCGGCGTTCAGGTAATAGACTTTGTTATTCAGGGTAGGTTGGGCATTTATGACAATAAACTCCGCAGACTGTGCAATACCGCCCATTATGCACAGCAAACATCCGGCAGCCCATGAAATTAAAGCGTGTCTCGCGCACGAATTAGCCGGATGATTCATCGCCAAGCCTTCCCCGAATCTATCGCTTATATATAGATGCAAAATAGAACCCGTCCATATTGTATTGTCCCGGAAGAATTTGCCGGCCTGCCTTGACCTCACGGCCCCATGGTGCTGCAATTTTTTTTTCAATAGCTTCCGTATGTAAATTTAGAAAATGGATGATTTGTTCATTATTTTCTAGCGGCAAAATCGAACATGTCACATACAACAGCATACCCCCTGGCTTCAGCAACGGCCATAATGCATTCAATATTTGCCTTTGCAACTCATTCAGTGCGGCAATATCCGCGCACCTTCTTAATCGTTTTATATCCGGATGACGGCGTATAACGCCGCTGCCCGAGCATGGCACATCCAATAGAATACGATCGAACAATTCTCCGTCCCACCATTTTGCCGGCATGGCCGCATCACCACATACGATGCGGGCATGAAGATTGAGCCGTTGAAGATTATCGGCAATACGCGCAAGCCGTACCTTATCTATGTCCAACGCAACCAAATCCTTTAATCCAGGCTGAAGCTCAAAGATATGTGCGGCTTTCCCGCCCGGGGCGGCACAGGCATCCAATACATAGTGACCCGGTTGCACATCCAGCAGCGGAGCGGCCAATTGCGCCGCAGCATCTTGAACAGATACCCAACCCTGATCGAATCCCGGTAATTCATTTACATCTACAGGTTTCTCAAGTTCTATACCATCCCCGGCGAAATCCGCAGCTTTGGCATTGATACCATTGGCTGCCAATATGCGCAGATAATCCGTCTGATCCATTTTCTGCCTATTCACCCGCAAGGTCATTGGCGGGTGCTGATTGTTGGCCTCAATTATATTTTGCCAATCATCAGGCCAGCTTTTCCTGATCATATCCAACAACCATGCGGGATGCGCCGTCGCGGCCTCTTCATTTTGCTCCATTGTTTTCAATAATCGATCACGGTCACGCTGAAATGCGCGTAGCACCGCGTTAATCAAGTGCCGCGCCCATGGCTTACCGAGTTCATTTACGGCATCGACAGTCTCATTCACCACCGCATGCGGTGGAATGCGCATAAACATAAACTGATACAAGCCCACCAATATGAGATTGAAAATATCATGGTCACGCGCCTTTAACGGTCTATCCAGTATATGATTAACAAGCCACTCCAGCCGTGGATACCACCGCGTTACACCGTAACAAATCTCCTGAATCAGGCTTTTGTCCCGGGCATCTTGGACATTGTTGATTACAGGCGGTAATGCCGTACTGAGAGAATTGCCGTCACCAAAGACTCGGGTCAAAACCATGGCTGCCATGGCGCGCGAGTTCATCTGCGGACGATTACGTTGCGGCAGGCTTTGAATATGCCGGACTGACATCCTGATTGGCCTCTGCTTGATTGCCCTGTTGACCAAAGAGGTCTCCATTTTTAACAGGATGGGCATTAAGAAAATCATTCGCCGGCATTGAGCGGCCACCTGCAGGCTGGACATACTTCAGCCGTAATGTCCCTTCACCGGTGGCCACGTCAATGCCCTGCCTGCCCACCGCTATCACTGTCCCCGGCGCCGTCTCAGCCAATCCGCCGGTCTGACCAGTGCCGGAGACAGTCATGGCCTCGGCCTGCCACACGCGTAACCGCGCTCCTGTCTTAAGCGTGGTATAGGCCACCGGCCACGGATTAAATGCCCGTACAGCGCGTTCAATCATGACCGCGGACCGCGTCCAGTCAATGAGTGCTTCCATCTTGGAGATTTTTGTGGCATAGCATGCCAGGCGTTCATCCTGGCGGATTCTTGTAACCGTATTGGTTGCTATTTGTTCCAACGTAGACAATAACACTGCCGCACCAAGCCGTGCCAATCGATCATGCAGGCTTGCCGCCGTATCATCTGCCTTGATTTCACATGGCTCACGATGCAGGATATCCCCGGTATCGAGGCCTTTATCCATCTGCATAATGGTTATGCCTGTTTGTGCATCACCTGCCAAAATAGCGCGTTGGATAGGCGCTGCGCCACGCCAACGTGGTAATAACGAGGCATGGACATTCACACAGCCCAGACGCGGGATGGTCAATACCCGCGCGGGTAAAATCAACCCATAGGCAACCACAACCATAAGATCGGCGTCCAAATTGTGTAGCTGTTCCTGTTGACGAGGATTCTTGAGTGTAGCGGGTTGGTAAAGTGGTAACTGGGCCTCAAGTGCCAACCGCTTGACCGGACCGGGCGTTAATTTACGGCCGCGGCCGGCAGGCCTGTCAGGCTGCGTATAGATCGCACATATCTGATGCCTTGATTGCAGCAAGGCCTGTAATGCGGCCGCGGCGAATTCCGGCGTTCCGGCGAAGATGATCTTTAGCACATCCGACATAAAACCTCAAATTAAACAAATACTTTACAACCACCCACTACTCTTTTCCAGCAACGTCAATAATGGTGCTTCTACGTCACGTCCTTAAGAATTCCAGGCATACAAGGATTCTCACATGACATGGCGCAGCTGTTTTTCCACTTTCTTACGGATACGCTTGCGCTTTATCTCCGACAGATAATCGACGAATAGCTTGCCCTCCAGGTGGTCAACTTCGTGCTGTATACAGACTGCAAGCAAGCCATCGATGTCCATCTCTATGAATTTACCCTCCCTATTCAAAGCCTTGACCTGGATACGCGCAGCCCTCTCGACCACTTCATATATCCCGGGTACCGATAGACACCCCTCTTCCATTTGCTCGACATCCTGCTGTGCGACAATTTCAGGGTTAATCAGGCATAAAGGGTCATTTCGGTGCTCTGAAATATCGATCACGATTACCCGTTTGGATACATACACCTGTGGCGCCGCGAGGCCAATGCCCGGGGCGTTATACATCGTCTCCAGCATATCGTCTAGCAGTTGCCGGATTTCATCGTCGACCTTATGCACCGGCATCGCCTTGATACGCAAACGCGGATCCGGATAATGCAAAATGTGAAGAATTGCCATGAGATTTTCGATAACTTGTGCTATATGTGTAAATGGAACAGGACTAAGCTTATGATCATACTGGATTCTACCCTGTCCATGCCAGACATGAGACATCAGGGTGGGGCGCTGAAAATCGGACTGTTTAATATAAGGGATTCTAAATGTCTATAAAAACCATCTTATTAGGCATCTACCTGGTATTTTCCGCTGCGGTGAATACTGTCTATGCGGATACCGTAAAACTCAACCCCGATCACCCCGCTCGGTATACGGTGGTGAAAGGCGACACACTATGGGATATTTCTGCAAAATTTCTTCAGGACCCTTGGTTGTGGCCTGAAATCTGGCATGTTAATCCTGGCATTACAAATCCCCACCTGATATATCCCGGAGATGAAATTGTTTTGACGTTTGTCGATGGCAAACCGGTGCTTACTGTTCAGCGCGGCCAGCGTGTTGTTAAATTATCGCCACACCCCCGGGCCTCCAGACTTGAAACCGCTATTCCAACCATCCCTATAGATTCCATTAAACAGTTCCTACAACACCCGCGTGTCATCACTAAACATGAGCTCGATGACGCACCTTATATTGTTGCCAGCGAGGAGGGACGTTTGATCAGCGGCACTGAAAACAAGATCTATGTGCGGGGCATAACCAGCAGGGACAACGTGGAATACAGCATCCTGCGTCCGGGACAGGCGTATATGAATCCGGGTGGTAGAAAAAAGGACATCCTTGGTTACGAAGCGATCAACGTCGGTGAGGCAAAGGTCATTAAATTCGGTGACCCTGCAACACTCTATATCACCAAGTCAACGCGTGAAATCCTGATAGGTGACCGGCTCCAGCCCATCACCAAAGAGGAAGAGATCAGTCAACACTTTCTGCCCCATGCCCCGGATTCTTCGATGGAAGGCCTGATCATCTCAGTGTTCGGCGGTGTCTCGCGTATATCGCAATTCCAGGTTGTGGTGCTCAATCTCGGTATCCAGGACAACACCGAAACAGGCCATGTATTTGCGATATACCAAAGCGGAGATACGATCAGAGATACCATTAACCCGAAAATGGGCAGAACGGTAAAACTCCCCGACGAACGGGCCGGCACCTTGATGGTGATTCGTCCTTTTGAGCGCATAAGTTATGCGCTTGTCATGGAGGCGAAACGCGACATTAGGGTATACGATGCCATTAAGAATCCATGACACACATGGATACCTGAATTTAGCCTCCCTCAATAAAAACAGGATCAAGATTGGAAATCCATTCGCATAAGCAATCTGGAGATGTCCCGTACTGGCTTGCATTAATGCATGCACCGGGTGTCGGGCCCGTCACTTATCAAACGCTGCTGCAGCATTACGGCAATCCGGAAACAGTATTCGATACACGTGATCACGAACCGTCCGGGATCCTGTCCGAACCGGTATTAAAATACCTGCGCAATCCGGACTGGTCAGCCGTTGAGCAGGATCTCGCCTGGCAGAAACACGCTGGAAATCACATCCTGACCTTGCAGGATCCTTGTTATCCTGCATTGCTAAAGGAGATCCCGGCTCCGCCTCCGGTCTTGTTTATAAGTGGTAACGTCGAGCTATTATCAAGCATACAAATCGCTATCGTCGGCAGCCGCAACCCGTCACCTACAGGCAAGGACACGGCGCATGATTTTGCTGAACATCTGGGCGATTGCGGCCTGACTATCACCAGCGGCCTGGCACTCGGCATCGATGCGGCAGCACACTACGGGGCGCTCGACAACAACAAGCCCACACTTGCCGTGATGGGGACCGGCCTCGATCAGGTTTACCCCTCAAGACACCGGCAACTGGCCAAACAGATTACCGCGTGCGGTGCACTGGTGTCGGAATTCTCCCCCGGTACACCACCGCTGGCGGAGAACTTCCCCCGCCGCAATCGCATTATCAGTGGGCTCAGCATCGGAACACTGGTGGTTGAAGCAGCACAGCGCAGTGGTTCTCTGATTACCGCCCGCATGGCCCTGGAACAAGGCCGCGAGGTATTTGCTATCCCAGGTTCGATACATAATCCATTGGCACGTGGTTGTCATCAATTGATACGTCAAGGCGCAAAGTTGGTAGAAAACACCCAGGATATCCTCGAAGAACTCGGTCCACTCACCGCAGCGGCAATATCCCGGCAGCATGTTGTGACAAATCTACCCTGTATTCCCGCTGTTCTTGATCAACAGCAGGTAAACGTCCTTGATAAAGTAGGATTTGAACCCACGTCTATTGATGTACTGGTTGAGAGGACCGGATTGACGGCGGAGGCGCTTTCCTCCATTCTGTTGGTATTAGAATTGCATAACCAGGTAGTAACGATCCCCGGTGGATTCTACGTCCGTCCCGGTTAAGAGGAATTGAAATGAAAGAAAATATGATGGATGTCCTGATGTATCTGTTTGAACATTATATGGATGAGCAGCTGGAAATCATCCCTGATCAGGATCTATTAAAAACCAAGCTTATCGATGACGGATTCCCGAAAACCGAGGTGGACAAGGCGTTCTCTTGGCTGGAAGGGCTTGCCCAGCAACGTGGCAATGATATAAAGGGCACCGGCCAACGTTCGATACGCGTCTATACAGACAATGAAATCAAACACCTCGACACGGAAAGCCGCGGGTTTCTGCAATTTCTTGAACAAATGGAAGTATTGACGGCTGTCACGCGTGAACTTGTTATTGAACGCGCCATGGCTCTGGAACTAGGCGTTGTCGATCTTGAAAAACTTAAATGGGTCATATTGATGGTGCTGTTTAATCAACCTGGCCAGGAAGCCGCCTATGCGTGGCTTGAAGACTTCGTCTTTGAAGAGATGGAGTCATACGTACATTAATGGCATCAACGGCATTGTTACACCCCCATTCAACTATTATAAACATTGACGATTCTAGAAACCCGCATGAGCAAAAACCTTGTTATTGTAGAATCCCCGGCTAAAGCTAAAACCCTGAAAAAATACCTCGGCAAAGACTATGAAGTCCTTGCCTCGTATGGTCATGTGCGAGACTTGCTGCCCAAGGAAGGTGCCGTGGATCCGGATCACAACTTTGCCATGAAATATCAGGTGATCGAAAAAAACAGCAAACACACCGAGGCAATAGGCAAGGCGCTAAAAAAATCTTCGGCGCTCTATCTGGCAACGGACCCCGACCGTGAAGGAGAGGCCATTTCATGGCACTTATACGAAATCCTCAAGGAAAAAAATCTGCTGGACAACAAGCCTGTGCACCGGGTGGCGTTCTATGAAATCACCAAGCGGGCAGTCAATGAGGCCATCGAACATCCCCGGGAACTGTCGATGGATCTGGTTAACGCCCAGCAGGCGCGGCGCGCGCTTGATTATCTGGTCGGTTTCAATCTGTCGCCGTTATTATGGAAAAAGATCCGCCGCGGCCTGTCAGCGGGACGGGTGCAGAGTCCGGCATTACGCATGATTGTTGAGCGTGAAATTGAAATTGAAAATTTTAAAGCACGCGAATACTGGAGCATCGAGGCGGATGTCACTGCAAAAAAAGAGCCCTTCACGGCCAAACTTACCCAATTCAACGGCAAAAAAATCAGCCAGTTCAGTATCACCGATGAAAAAGACGCGAAGGAAACTGAAAAGGCCCTAAATCAGGCTGCGGGTGGTAAACTCAGCGTTACCAACATCGACAAGAAACAGCGCAAACGCAATCCCGCGGCCCCGTTTACCACCTCAACACTGCAACAGGAGGCCGTTCGCAAACTGGGTTTTGGCGCCCAACGCACGATGCGCATTGCCCAGCAACTCTATGAAGGTATCGATACCGGCGAAGGCGCCGCCGGCCTGATAACCTATATGCGCACCGATTCGGTAAATCTGGCAGATGAGGCCGTACATGAAATTCGCGAATTGATTTCTACACGCTATGGCAAGGATAAAGTACCGGCAAAACCTAATGTCTATAAGACCAAATCAAAAAATGCCCAGGAAGCACATGAAGCAATACGCCCCACCATGGCCAACATGGATCCAGAGTCTATCAAACCACATCTAAGCACCGACCAATACAAACTTTATAATCTGATCTGGAAGCGTGCTATTGCATGCCAAATGATACATGCCACCATCAACACCGTGGGGGTGGATCTTGGTGCCGGTGAAGGTAATATATTTCGTGCCACGGGCTCCACGATTGAAAACCCGGGCTTCATGGCGGTCTATCAGGAGGGCATGGATGATAGCAAGGAAAACGAAGAGAACCGCTTGTTACCCCCGTTGGAAAAGGGTGAAGAGGTAAAGCTAAACACCATACGCACCGAACAACATTTTACCGAACCGCCCCCGCGCTACACCGAAGCCAGCCTGGTGAAAACCCTTGAGGAATATGGCATCGGCCGTCCCTCGACCTATGCTTCGATCATCGCTACCTTACAGCAACGTGAATATGTCGAACTTGATAAAAAACGTTTCAAACCGACGGACGTCGGGCGCATCGTGAATAAATTCCTCACCGAACATTTCTCACGCTATGTGGATTACGCCTTCACGGCAAATCTTGAAGATGAACTCGATGCCGTCTCCCGCGGCGAGGAAGAGTGGATACCATTACTTAAATCTTTCTGGAAACCGTTTAAAAATCTGGTCGACGACAAGGAAAAAACGGTCCAGCGCAAGGACGTGACACAGGAGGCCTTGGATGAAAACTGTCCCAAGTGCGGTAAGCCCTTGTCGATCCGCCTGGGGCGCAGAGGCAGGTTTATCGGTTGCACCGCCTTTCCTGATTGCGATTACACCCGCAGCCTGAATGAGGAGGAGGACATCGCGGCGGCCGAGCAGGTAGAAGGGCGTACGTGCCCGTCATGTGGTGCGGCCTTGGTCGTCCGCCACGGACGTTATGGTAAATTTATCGGCTGCAGTAACTATCCTTCATGCAAACACATCGAACCCCTGGAAAAACCGGCTGACACCGGGGTTGAGTGTCCCGAGTGCCATAAAGGGACAATGCTCAAACGCAAATCACGCTATGGCAAGATCTTCTACTCCTGTTCGACCTATCCTGATTGCCAATACGCCGTGTGGAATGAACCTGTCGACAAACCCTGTCCGAAATGCCAATGGCCGATGATGACCATTAAAATAACCAAACGGCATGGCACAGAACTGACATGTCCGCAAAAAGAATGCCAGCATACCGAACCTTACGAACAAGAAGAAACCGTCTAACGGAGTTAACAATCTTTCGCTAACTGCGTGAAAACGTTATGAGCGCAGCGAGAACAAGGCAAAAGTTTGCGAGAAAGCGGAATTTACACGACAGTAAAAGAGCATTTCGAGCAAATTTTTAACGCAGTAATCACCAGTGTCATAGTTTTCACCTAGGCGGACATTGCGGCATCCACCGCCCGCCTATCCAAATGCGGGGCGAACAGCTCAATAAAGGCATACATGTACCCGCGCAAATGCGTGCCACGGCGAATACCGATCCGTGTCGTACTCGGCTCGAACAAATGGCCGGCGTCCACCATTCCTAAATTGATATCACGCCCGGGATTAAAGGCCATCTTGGCCATAAGCCCGATACCCAGTCCCAATTCCACATAAGTCTTGATCACATCTGAATCGAGTGCGGTCAATACCATGTTGGGTCTTAATCCGGCATCGACAAAGGCCTTGTTGATCTTGGAACGTCCGGCAAAGGCAAAGTCATAGGTCACGATTGGATAGCTGGCGATGCGCTCCAGCGTCAGCGGATCTACCGATAAAATCGGGTGATTTTTCGGGGCAATCACACAACGGTTCCACTGATAACACGGCATCATGGCCAGATCTTCATAGAGATCGATGCCTTCCGTCGCAATAGCGATATCGGCAACCCCCGATGCAGCCAATTGTGCTATTTGGGTAGGATTCCCTTGATGAATATGCAAGCGCACCCGTGGATAACGCTTGGTGAAAGTGCTGATCACACCGGGCAGGGCATAACAGGCCTGGGTATGGGTGGTGGCGATAGACAGGCTGCCACTTGCCTCGTGGGTAAATTCGAAACCCACCTGCTTGATATTTTCCAATTCCCGCAAGATCCGCTCGGCCATCGCCAACACCGACCGGCCAGGCTGGGTGATACCAATCAAGCGCTTGCCATTGCGCTCAAAGATCTGGACATTCAGTTCCTCTTCCAGTTGACGGATTTGATTACTGACCCCCGGTTGGGCGGTATGGAGGACTTCTGCCGCTGCGGATATATTCAGCCCACATCTGACCACTTCCCGGATATAACGTAATTGCTGAAAATTCATTGTCACACCGTTCTATATATTATTAAGTTATATAAATATCATATAACATTATTATTAATAATATAAGACAATTGATATAGTGACGGTCTTATGGCGTTTTTTGTCAGGGTATTACATTGGTAAATGTTCTCAAAGAATTGGTCAATAACTCAATAAATGAAAGATAGGCACATTAAATAAATGGAATGGGCAATTACATTATCGGGATTTGGTGTCGGTGTCTTAATCGGTCTAACCGGTGTCGGCGGTGGATCACTGATGACCCCGATACTTATTTTCCTGTTTCAAATATCGCCAATAATCGCAGTGGGAACAGATCTGTTATTCGCCGCTATCACCAAAATCGGCGGCATCTGGGCCCATTCGCGCCACGGCACTATCAAGTGGAATATTGTCGGACTGTTGTCTGCAGGGAGCTTGCCCACCGCGCTGATTACTGTCAATTTTCTCGAACACTTCCATAAAGAAGGAATTCACATCGATACCCTGATCACTGGCGGTTTGGGGGTCGCACTGATCCTGACCGCGCTTTCATTACTGTTCAAAACCTCGATGCATAAATTTGGCAATAAAGTTAAGGGTATTATCCCCAGATGGGAGACATTGCGCAGTCCGGTGACGGTATTCGCCGGTATCCTGTTAGGAATTCTGGTCCCTGTTACTTCGATCGGGGCGGGCGCTTTGGGCGCCGCCATGTTATTATTTCTATATCCGAGGATACCCACCAAGAGTATCGTCGGTACCGATCTGGCACATGCCGTCCCGCTGACCGCAATTGCCGGCATGGGGCATATGCATATGGGCACCGTTGATTATCTCCTGCTGGGCAGCCTGATCCTTGGGTCGCTACCGGGTATTTATCTGGGTAGCCATCTGAGCACCAAAGTTCCGGAAAAAATAATGCGGCCCATTTTGGCAAGTATGTTGATACTGATTGGTGTCAAGTTTATGTTTAGCTGATGAATCTCTGCAATCATCGTGCTGATCCCGTTACAGGTTGCTTAACTAACTGCCCAGAGATGCAATATGATATAGGTGCCTTGTAACGGCACAGGAGAAATAATAAATGAATAACGCTGAAACATTGGTCCATCATGAGGAAATAGAGCGCTACGAGGAAGCGATGCATTCTTTCCTGGCCAAGCAAATCGATGCCGATCGTTTCCAGTCAATTCGCTTGCAACAAGGTGTATATGGTCAGCGCCAGGAAGGCGTTAATATGATCCGCGTCAAAATACCCGGCGGTAAATTCAACCCTGACCAGCTAGATGCCATTGCAGGCGTGCTCGACCGGTATGCGCAGCATGACGTCGTGCACATCACCACCCGCCAGGATATTCAGATCCATCATGTGCCGCTGGAACGTACTCCCGCAGCGTTGAATGATCTGGCCAAGGCCGGCCTGACGACACGCGAGGCCTGCAACAATACAGTACGCAATATTACTGCGTGCCCGCTGGCAAGTATATGCCCTCATGAACACGTCGATATCACCACCCATCTTGATGGTGCGGTGGCACATTTTTTACGTCACCCACTTACCCAGCATCTGCCGCGTAAATTCAAGATCAGCTTTTCCGGGTGTGAACACGATTGCGCGCAAGGCCTGATGCATGACCTGGCAGTCGTGGCCATCAGGAAAGACGGCAAATTCGGCTTCAAGATCATGGCCGGCGGCGGCTTGGGTCATAAGCCCCGTGAAGCCATCGTCGTTGAAGAATTCATTGAGGAAAAGGATCTGTTGGCCAGCATGGAGGCCATTATTACATTACATAACCGTTATTCTGATCGTAAGAAACGCGCCAAATCACGTATAAAATTTCTGGTCGACCGCTTCGGTCCGGAAGGTTTCGTGGAAAAATACCGGGAAGAATATGGCCGTACCAAACCGGCATTGGCGGATGTCGATTACCCGCAAGGTAACTGGATTGAAGGCGCCCCTGGAAATACCGCCGGTCCCGGTGCCCCACGCCGGGTCTTCGCGCAAAAACAGCCGGGACTGAATGTATTTCCGATCAGCGTCCCGATCGGAGATATAACGGCGCTGCAGTTGCGTGGTATTGCCCAAATTATGAGAACCGAATCGCTGCTCGATGTGCGCACAACGCAGGATCAGAACCTTACACTGGTCGATGTCCCTACAGAACGTATCCCTGCGATACGCGATGCTTTGAAAAAACTACAGCTGGGCGAACCGCAAACGGGTGATGACGTGGTGGCCTGTCCCGGTACTTCGACCTGCCGCCTGGGGATAACCTCATCTAAAGTGATCGGTGCAAAATTAAACGGCAGTAGCAGTGATCTGCGTATCCGAGCCAGTGGTTGTCACAACGGTTGTGCCCAGCCCGAAACAGCCGACATTGGTATTTACGGTGAAGGCAAGCGGCTGCATGGCAAGTTGATACCACATTATCAACTGTACATTGGCGGTGATGGCCGCGGTGGCGGCAATATAGGCATGAAAAGCTCGACCATTCCCGCGGCACGCATCGAGACCGCCATCACTCGCATCCAGCAGGCATACATCGAAGACCATAATAATGGCGAGACATTTTTTCAATGGAGCAGGGCCAAAGGAAAAGAATACTTCGCCGACCTGGTTACCGATTTAACCCCGGTGAGTGCTGAAGATTTATCCAGTGTTCTTCATGACCACGGCGATGATACCGCCTTTAAGGTATTGCAGTTAGGCGGAGGCGAATGTGCAGGCGCCGCACAGGAAACCGTAGCGGCCAACTTTGCCGAAGCGGCGAATGAACGCAACTATCGCAATGCCTTCCTGTTACAGCGCAAATCTTCAGAGGCAATCGAATGTGCCGAAGAGATCGCGCGCCGGGTCGGACAATCGCTGTCCTTTCTTGCCGGTCAAAAGCCCGAAAATGACTTGCTTGTGATTGCCGCTCAAATAGAACAATCACTGCCGGATAATACCGGTCTTGGTGATAAATTGGCCGGCTATGCACATAGCCTGAAACAATTAAGGGAAAAATTCGATACCGATGTTTTTTCCAAACTTGCCCAAGATATGGATATCTGGACCGTTGAAGCCGCCGAAGTTTGCCAGAGCATCGACAAACAACTCGATTTAAGCGCTTCTATCCCCGCTGTTTCATCAGCCGCGCGGCAAGAACGATCCGCGGACATTATCGACCTTACTTCTTACGGCTGTCCGCTGCACTACATAAAGGCGCGTAACGAATTGCGCAGATTCAACGTAGGGGAAGTCATAGAATTCCTGTTCACGGCAGGCGAACCTGCAGAACAGGTATCCCAAAGTCTTTCGAGTGATGGCCACCATATTCTGGCCAAGGAAGACCAAGGTTCTAAAACGCGTATCAGAGTGCGTAAAGCTGGATAATGCCACAACGCTTTTCGGGGGTTATAAGGAAGTCAGGCAAGCTCTGATTTATTATTCCAAGGCGTCCATAATAGTTACGGAGACACACACCGGTGAGCTTGAGCAAGCAACTTGAACAGCGCATTGACACCGCGAAAGAAGTATTAAAAGAGATTGCAAATACACATTCTCCCGCCACGCTTGCCAATAGCTTTGGCGCCGAAGACATGGTGCTGACCGATCTTATCTGCAAGACGGTGCCCGACATCGAGATATTCAGCCTTGATACCGGCCGGCTGCCGGATGAAACCTACCAGCTCATGCAACGAGCCATGCAACGTTATGATATACAGTTCAAGGTCTATTTTCCTGATCATGAAATGGTGGAAGACTATATACAAAACCATGGGCCCAATGCCTTTTATGACAGCGTTGAGTTACGCAAACGCTGCTGTTTCATACGCAAGGTGCAACCGCTGCAACGGGCGTTAAAGGGAAAAAAGGCCTGGATCACCGGCCTGCGCCGGGAGCAATCACCGACACGCGAGTCACTGCCGGTTTCGGAATGGGATGAGGGTAATAAGCTGCAAAAATTTAATCCGCTGACGGACTGGTCGCACCAGAATGTGTGGGATTATATCCGCCATTTCGATGTGCCATACAATGCCCTGCATGATCAACACTATCCGAGTATCGGTTGTGCACCTTGTACACGGGCAATTGCCGCCGGTGAAGATATCCGCGCGGGCCGCTGGTGGTGGGAAAATCCTGAATCCAAAGAGTGCGGTTTACACATCAAGAAGACAGGTTAAAAATAACTATAAATTTTTCTCAACAGTTTACGTCGCCAACACTGACTACCCGGTTTCTGCCGTTTTCCTTGGCCGCATATAAGGCCTTATCCGCTTGTGCAATGAGATAATCACCCTGTATGTGTTTTGCGCCGGCGGTTACATCAGGATTGAATGTGGCAACACCGATGGAAATAGTCACATAAAATTCCTTGCCATTATACTCAAAGCGTCTTTGTTCAATACTGGAACGAATACGCTCCGCTACTTCCATCGCCTTCTTTTCCGAGGTGCCGGATAATATGGCCGCAAACTCTTCGCCACCGTAACGCGATAATACATCACTGCCTCTCATATGACCTCGCAACAGAGCGGCGACCTCCCTTAATACCTTGTCACCCATCTGATGGCCATAGGAGTCATTGACCTGTTTAAAATGATCAATATCCAGCAACAAACATGACAGGATATTCTTGTTGCGCTTGGATGATTCCACTTCTTCATAAAGACGCTGATCAAAAAAGCGGCGATTATTTGTTGCAGTCAAGGTATCCGTAAGCCCTTGCCGTTTTAGCCGCTCAAGATTTGTGGCATTCTCAACACATATTGCCACCACTGCTGCCAGATGTTCGAAAAAATCCGTTCGCACACCTTTAATAAATCGCTTCGCGGAATCACTGCCCAAGTTCAAGCTACCCATCAATTTTCCATGTCTGACCAATGGCAAAAGCGCAACGCTCCCCGGCGCGCGGCGCGGCAAGGGGAAAAGCGCGTCACGCACTTCCTGTTTACACGAACCGAGTAATGGAAACAACGATACCGGATACAATGACTCAAGGGTACCTCGATTGGCCGCAAACATCAGCGCCGGGTGTTGTTGCAAGTCAACACCCTCCTCTTCGAGGATACGCTGGATTTCATATTCGGGATCAAGCAAGAGCAGCGTAACGCTGTCCCACTTAAATGTCGTGTATTCCGGATAGATAATTGCCTGAATCAGTTCAAACAGCGAGTTAAGACCTATCAGGCGCAACTCCAGTGACTGAAATCGGCGCAGCTTGCGTTCATTATGCCGCGCCTGCAGGACCAAATCGTCTAACTGGTGGCGAAGTAATACATTTTCGGTTTGCGTGTCCTGGCTTTTAAGCGTCTTTAACATAATAATGTTGAAAACATTTGCACGCGTTTATTGAAGAATTAGAAAATAATTCTAAACTCGCATCTCCTGTTCATAGCGACGCTCACGCCTGATTAACTTTGATAGATCTGTAAGTTCTTCCGCCAATAGCTCCAACAAATCATCAACTGCGAGGATACCAACCAACTCGCCTGCTTTATTCACCACCGGAACGCGCCTTATCCCCCGTATACGCATACGCTCCATGGTATCCCAAACACCATCTGCTTCTCCGGAGGTGATTAATTCATAGCTCATCACATCACCGACAATAATCGTGTTAAAATCCACATCTTCCGCTATCACTTCAATAACGATATCGCGGTCTGTCAGAATCCCAACAGGTATGGCCTTACCTGCCACTGAATTCTCATCTACGACCACCAGCGTCCCGACATGATGTTTGCGCATCAGTTGCGCCGCTTCCATAATGGTACTGTCTTTATCGATTACAATCACTTCACGATTGCAGATTTCACCAATTAACATCGCACCACCTCATACTACTGTTAAACCGGTCTGGCAAGACCGGACTCTGTAATTGCCTGAATCTAGCACACACGGCATATGATAAACAGAAGTATTGTAAATCCAAGACGATAAGGAAATATGCCTCATTTAGAGCACTTCCCTATGTGCTCCGCATTAACATATTGATTACCGTGGCAAAGATGTTTTCAGTCGCGAGACGGCATTCCCCATCGTGGCACCAGGTCATGTGCAATATCCAAATGATCCAGAATACGTGCGACGACAAAATCCACCAGATCATTAATCGATTGCGGGTGATGATAAAACCCGGGACTCGCCGGCATAATGACCACTCCCAAACGGGATAATTTCAGCATATGTTCCAGGTGAATCGCCGAAAGCGGCATTTCTCTTGGCACTAAAATAAGTTTGCGTTGCTCTTTTATCACGACATCCGCAGCACGTTCTAACAGATTATCACTATTGCCGCAGGCAATCGCCGCCAGCGTGCCGCTGGTACATGGACATACCACCATGGCCCGGGATACCCCCGAACCGCTGGCAATGGGGGCGGTCCATTGTTCCTTGCCGAATACCTGTAATTGACCGGGTTGTGCGGCATAATGTTTGTTGAAAAATTGCTGCATCTCTTTAGGTGAGCCGGGCACCTTGAAATCGGTTTCCATTGCCAATACGATTTGCGCAGGGGATGACACCAGCAGGTAAACCTGCTGCCCGGCTTTTAGCAAGCATTCCAGCAGCCTCAAGCCATAAACTGCTCCGGACGCACCGGTCATCGCCAATGTGATCGTCTCTTGGTTCATTGGTTTTGCAAAACCTCGATCAATTTATCATGCAACCCGCCAAACGCCCCGTTACTCATGATGAGAACATGATCTCCGGACCGCGCATACGTTTTGATGTGTACTATAATTTCATCGATACTAGCAAACACACGTCCCTTTGATCCCATGCCTGTAATAATATCTTTCACCTGCCATTTTAACTCCGGCGGCTGATAAAATATTGTCTCATCCGCCTGCATCAATGCCGGCGCTAACGATTCTTTGTGCACCCCCATGCGCATGGTGTTGGAGCGTGGCTCCAACACGGCGATGATACGTGCCCCGCCCACTTTTTTGCGCAGACCTTCCAGTGTCGTCGCAATTGCGGTGGGGTGGTGTGCAAAATCATCATAAATACTGATGCCCTTGATGGTAGCGCGTTTTTCCATACGCCGCCTCACGCCTTTAAATTCAGATAAAGCCTTGATTGCATGCTGAGGCGGCACGCCGGCGTGTTGCGCGGCGATTATAGCCGCCAATGCATTGCGAATATTATGCTGACCGATAAACGGCCATTTCACATGGCCGGTGTTCTGATCGCCATGATAAACATCAAACTCTTCGCCTTGCGGCGAAATGTTACGGCTGTTCCAGCAATCATCTCCCGCATGTTCAGGAACGTCAGTAAAATAGCTGAGCGGTGTCCAGCAGCCTTGATGGATCACGTCCGCCAGCGCTGCATCACCGGCAGGCAAGATAATGAGTCCGTTCTGAGGAACGGTACGCACAAGATGATGGAATTGCCGTTTGATTGCATCAAGATCGGAAAAAATATCCGCATGGTCAAATTCAAGATTATTCAGTATCAAGGTACGGGGACGGTAGTGAATAAATTTGGAACGTTTATCGAAAAACGCCGAATCATATTCATCCGCCTCCACAATAAAAAAAGGAGCTTCACCCAATCGGGCCGAGACAGGGAAATCTTGAGGTACACCGCCAATCAGAAATCCCGGCGCAAGACCTGCGTATTCAAGAATCCACGCCAACATGGCGGTCGCCGTCGTCTTGCCATGGGTGCCGGCAACGGCAAGCACCCAACGGCCTTGTAATACATATTGCGCCAGAAATCCCGGCCCGGAGGCATAAGGCAAGCCCTGATTCAATACATATTCCACCAGCGGATTACCCCGCGACAAGGCATTGCCGATAATAACCAAATCCGGTGCCGGTTTGAGGTTCTCAGGGCTATAGCCGTCAAACAGCCGGATGCCCTGGCCGGCGAGTTGAGTGCTCATCGGCGGATAGATATCGGCATCTGAACCGCTGACCTCATGACCCAATTGGCGTGCCAAAATTGCAAGACCACCCATGAAAGTACCGCAAATTCCAAGAATGTGAATTCGCACGTTGTTAGCTCTCAGCTTGCTGATGAATAAAATAAGGTTCTGACAACACTGATTGAAATAAACATGTACAACAATGATAACAGGGCACCATTGAAGAAAGTTGTGGATAGGGTATGACGCAGGATATGGCCTACTACAGCGATATTCCAAAATAACCATACCCATAATAATAGTGATGCGATCAATAACCCCGGGCCGTTTGTTGCCACCGATAATTGTTGCCAATATAGTACCGGCCAGATGCTAAATTCAAGTATGGCACCCGTCCCTGTCAGAGCGGTCAACGTTTGCAGAAAGCGCGCTGTAAGCAAGCGTATCCACAAGATCAAATAGGCGAGTCCCGCAAGCAAGAGCACATCGGCGACTACCAGTAATAACGCGTTTGTCAGACTAGTGCTGACAAGCGACAACAACAAACCCGCCGTACTGTATGCAATCAACGTTAATGTCAGCAGAACAGTGGATGCCGGCAAATCCTGCGGTCCGGCACGCAGCAGACAGATATCAATAAAACGAAGCAGGAGTAATTTCATTTCCTAAAATAAATCTTTATCAGGCAACAATAATCCATGCAAATAATTTTTGAAGATCCCTTGAATAAATCAGAGATTTTTAAACACTAAAATATTTTGCTTCAGGATGATGCACGACAACAGCACTGGTGCTCTCTTCGGGCCACAATTGATCTTCTTCTCCCAATTCAACGTTAATCCTATCCGCTTCCAAGAGTTCCAGGATTTTTACCTGATCATGCAAATTGGGGCACGCAGGATAACCAAAGGAATAGCGTGAGCCGCGATAACGCTGCTTGATCATATCTCTGATGGTGCGTGAGTCTTCGCGTCCAAACCCCAGCTCCGAACGGATACGCTTGTGGATGTATTCCGCCAGACCCTCGGTGGCTTCAACATTTAGGCCATGCCAATACAAATACTCCTGGTACTGATCTTTTTGGAAAAGTTCACGTGCAAAGTCCGCGGCATGTTGCCCCACCGTCACCAACTGAAACGCAACCACATCCACTTCGCCGGATGAAACGGGACGAAAAAAATCTGCAATGCACAGGTAACGCCCGCTTTGCTGGCGTGGAAACTCAAACCGGCAACGCTCCCGTTTAGTGTGCGGATCATGGTAAACAATCAAATCATTATTTTCCGATTGACAGGGGAAATATCCGTACACCGCCTGCGGACGCAGTACATTTTCATCCTCGTTCTTGGCCACAAGGCGGTTCAAAATAGGATCTATCTCTGTACGCGCCCATTGCCGGTATTCATCCTGGCCTTTTCCATGTGCTTTAAATCCCCACTGGAATTTATACAAGGTCGTTCTGTTGATATAGGGCACGATAGCGCGCAGCGGAATATGCTCAACACATTTACTCCCCCAGAAGGGGGGAGATGGCAACGGATTATCGTGCACGATTTTGGAAAGTGTATCGCTGTCAGTCATTTTCTTAAGCTTCTATTTCAATAATAACAGCATCATAGCGTGATATCCGCCATTCCCAAAACCGCTGAGTAGGGCCCCCTGCCGCTAGCGCCGGATGCGGGGCTCGCAACCCGCCACGGCCGGCACCCCTAATATCGTCTAAGCCCTTACTCTTGCAAGACATTTGGCCACACTAAACCTAAAGATTTGCCGTCAAATGCCGATACATCATATGTCCCATAAGAACAACTAAACTCATTTGGGATGGGAGAAAAAAGTGCTAAAAAACAAGCGCCTGAACACCAAAAAAACCGCTTTTAAAACCTGCCTCTATCTGCTATCCAGCCTGATGGCCTTTGCGGTAACGGGCAGCCACAATGCAGCAGCAATGCCGGATCCCGCTGCAAGGGTAGTTGCGCCGGAATTTGATACCGCCTTAGCGTGGCTTAATGTTGACCGGCCCCTCAGCATGCAGGAACTCAGGGGCAAGGTGGTCATCCTGGATTTTTGGACTTACGGCTGCATCAACTGTATCCATATTATCCCTGACCTCGAGAAACTGGAACACAAATATGGTAATAAACTTGCCATTATCGGTGTCCACTCCCCCAAATTCGATAATGAAAAAAACCTGGCGACATTGCGTAATATTGTCATCCGTTATAACTTGAAACATCCCGTCATCAACGATGTTGAATTGACGCTGTGGGATCGTTATGGGGTACGTGCCTGGCCAACGCTGGTTATCATCGATCCGGAAGGTTATGTCGCTGGAGGCGTTTCTGGCGAAGGACATTACGATCTCCTCGACCGTGCTGTCGGCAACCTGATAGCAACCCATGAATCTCTCATTAATACCAGACCTTTGCCGCTGGCGCTCGAAGCCGATAAGCGGGCCCCATCGTTATTGGCGGCACCGGGCAAAATTGCCATTTCTGATAAATTGATTGCCATTAGCGACACCTCAAATCACCGGATTATCATCACCGGCCATGATGGAAACACGATAAAGATCTATGGCGGTAAAAATGCCGGATTCAATGATGGTGATGCTGAAACTGCACGTTTCAGATCACCTCAGGGACTCGCATTTTCGGAAGACGGACTCTATGTAGCTGACACCGGTAATCACTCTATTCGGTATATCGATCTGAAAAGCACCTTGGTTCGCACTGTCGCGGGTACCGGTCAACAAGGAGGCTTCAATACCCCTGTTACGGCAGAGCTGCTTGAATCAAGCTTGCGCTCACCATGGGACCTGGCGTACGCAGATAAAATGCTTTACATCGCCATGGCGGGTAGCCATCAGATTTGGCGCTTGAATACCATAACCAACACATTGCGGGTATTTGCCGGCAGCGGCCAGGAAGGCATTATCGACGGCCGTTTGCGTGACGCTGCGTTTGGCCAGCCAAGCGGCCTCAGCATCATCGATCACTGGCTTTATATTGCCGATGCAGAGGGATCGGCCGTGCGCCGCATTAATCTTGATAAACGTTATGTAGAAACATTAATTGGCGTGGGCCTGTTTGCTTTCGGTGACAAAGACGGTGACTTCAACGCTGCCCGTCTGCAGCACGCGCTTGGAATCGCCGCCCTGGATAGCACTCATATACTGATTACCGATACATATAACCATAAACTCAAATTACTTGATCTCAATTCACGCACTATACAAACATTAGCGGGAGTGGACAGAGTTGATAACAATAATCATCCTGAAAATAATGCCCTCTTGAACGAACCCGGCGGTTTGGCGGTTTATCAAAACAAGATCCTGATAGCAGATACCAATAACCATCGTATTGTTCAATTCCACCTGGATAATACTCAATTGCGTGAATGGACGATCAAATTTCCCGCTATCACCAGAATGTCCAGTCTGCAATAACTGTCTTAATTTAATGGCTACTGATATGGTTTCGTGAAAGCAGGGGGCCAGCAATCGACATCAATTTCCAATATACCTTACCAACAATCCTTAAATCCCAAATATATACTCGAAATCTCAAGACGGCTGATGTCATCCATCTCAAAATCAATCGTTAAATACTTCGATAAACCTATCTTTAGTTCCGAGAATTCATCATAAATCGATGACTTATTCGATTTATGCGGCTTTTTACAGGAGTGATCTTTCAGTGCAAAAAATGGTCCTGCGAACTGCGCATCATCCTGACCCAAGTGATGTGGTTGCCATAATTTATCGGCCACAACGGTTGAGCCGTCTGTAATCCCCAGCATCATATCATTACGTGATGACATACACGGCACACTACCGGCGGACATATCAATACAGCTTACAGACATCTTCGTTACATATAATGGCTGATTATTCCTGATTTCCTGTGCCTGAATAGACGTGGTCGTAATTACCCCGATAGCAACCAGTATAATTAGTACAGTCATCATGTCAGGTTTATAGCGATGCATAAAACTACCTCTATTTGATATAAATATTAGAGGCAAAGCCCTGTAAATACCGTGATAGACGTCGCAAACTAAGCGTGAGATGGCCCCCGCTAATACCCTATTATCACCTTGACATCGAGTGACTTGAGGAATGAAAAATGAACTAATTTACAGGCTTATCGCGCCCGTTTGGAAGAGTGGATACTTATGGATACCCGGACTGCGGAAAACACCGGGATACACACAAATCCCTGGCAATCCTGACATCCGTAATGAATTACCTCAAGCTGTACTTTTCTTGATAATGCGGATTCAACCAGCACAGTGGCAAATCCTCATTGGAAGGAAAAATCAGTTCTGTCTTATCGAACTCCACCGGCTCTTGCATCTCCTCACCCGCATGATAGCGTCCCTTAAGTACCGGTTTGCAGGGAGCAATGAGTGCGCCAATATCCAGTATCTCGACAAAATCACCCGATGGTTTATGTTTTAAATACACGGCAATCTCCTTCTCAAAAAATAAAATGATAGATTAATAAATATTATGAAATGCCTATTACTATACAACAATATACTCTCGGACAAACAGTAACGGTATATTGTCGCACTGCTCTTCGTGGCACAATAATGCTTATTCAACGGATCTGGTAATACGATGGATACACTTTGGAATACCATTTCACAACATATTGCTGACGTCACGGAGACGCGGTTTTCGATTCGGGACAGGCGTGCTGTTAGCGGCGGCTGTATCAATTCGGCCTACGTAATTCATGGTCATGGCGTTGGGTATTTTGTAAAACTGAACGCCGCCGACAGGCTGGATATGTTTGCCGCTGAAGGCGCCGGACTGAGTGAAATCGTAAATTCGCATACCATTCGCGCTCCCCGGCCGGTTTGCCATGGGACTGTGAACACCGCTTCCTATATCGTTATGGAATATATTGCACCGGGGACAGGTAATAATGATAGTTATACAACCCTTGGGCAACAGCTTGCCGCCATGCACCATATCACCCGCAAACAATTTGGCTGGGATCGCGACAACACCATAGGTTCCACCCCCCAAATCAATAACTGCAATGTAAGCTGGATCGAGTTTTGGCGCGAGCATCGGCTGGGTTATCAATTGGAACTCGCTACGCGGAATGGATATGGCAGACAGCTTCAGCAAGAAGGAGAACGTCTTCTGGAACAATTTCCGTCACTTTTCACAAACTACGAACCACTTCCATCCTTGCTTCATGGAGATATGTGGTCAGGCAATTATGCGGTTGATACACAAGGAATCCCATATATTTTTGACCCGGCGGTTTACTTTGGTGATCGTGAGACGGATATCGCGATGACAGAGTTGTTCGGTGGATTCCCCGCACCATTTTATCGGGCCTATGAGGAGGCGTTCCCCTTGGACCGCGACTACCGGGTAAGGAAAAAACTATATAATCTTTACCATATTCTCAATCATTTGAATTTGTTCGGCGGGGGCTATTTAGCGCAATCCAGGCAGATGATACAGGCGCTTTTGAGCGAGATTAAATAAGATGTTCATCCCTTTAAGGATGTTATGGGTGCTCGTTTAGCTTTGCCTACCGCTCGAAGATGTTTTGAAATTTCCTTGGCAGTTAGAATATCCACGGGTTCGGGCAAGAAAAATACGCCCCGGAACTCCCCATCCACCGGACTTATAATAATGAAATAGGTCTCACCGTCGGCAAAGGTAAAATCACGACTTCTCGATATTTCCTTAATCTTGCTTTGCGGTCCCCAGCTTGTCATCGAGGTAATTGTCGCCGTTACCTGGCCGGGTTTCAGATCGACAAGGGTATATTCACCTTTTACCAACTTTAAAAGCGGGCGCTGATCCAATGTAACGCTCAATACATTATCCGCCACACCCATAGTGCGTTCGGTACCAGGACGAATGAAATAAACGCTGGCATGCGGTGCCGATGAATTTGCCTGGATTAAAGGATGGCTAGATTGAACCAGTGTACTGGCGCAGCCTGTCAGGTTAGTTAAACCTGCTATTAACATTGCCCCGCCAACCCATTTCCTTATCAACATCATCACCCCGCCAATAACTGATAACCTTGGAAAACCGTTTTTATTATATTGGAAAACAAGTCCTTGTTATAGCCGACTCATAGATACGATGACACCTGCGGGTGAAATACGTATAATCTCTAACAAAAAAGGGGGCTTACTGCTTGCCACATACGCTATAGTCTGCTCCAATAACTATCTATCATCCCAGGGGGGATCTGGCTGTATCTTTCATTACGACTCAGGAGCATATTCGTCCTGCTGATGTTGCAGGTAACGATGCTGGGCGAATCCTGAGCGTGATGCAGTGATATCAATAAAATAATTATCATAACAATAACATAGATTGAACCCGATAGATAACAACACCGATACCTAAAATAATAAGAACTATTGGAATTTAAGGAGAATTAACAATGTCCGTTAAACATCCCATCATTGCGGTAACCGGTTCTTCCGGCGCCGGTACAACGACTGTAAAAAATGCCTTTGAACATATGTTCCGGCGTGAAGGGATTAAAGCCGTGATTGTGGAGGGTGATGCATTTCATCGTTACGACCGTAAAGAAATGAAAAAAGCCGTCGACGAAGCGGCTAAAACCGGTAAAACCCTCAGTCATTTCGGGTCCGAGGCCAATCTCTTTGACAAGATTGAGGACCTATTTCGTAAATACAGCGAAACCGGTGCAGGTGAAATACGCAAATATTTACACGATGAAGAGGAAGCGGATCCTTATAAGCAGGACCCCGGCACCTTTACCCCATGGGAAACAGTGCAACCGGACTCTGACCTGCTCTTTTATGAAGGCCTGCATGGCGGTGTCGTGACGGCCAACGTGAACGTCGCAAAGTGGGTTGATTTGTTGATCGGAGTAGTACCCATTGTTAATCTTGAATGGATACAGAAAATACACCGCGATACTGCACAACGGGGTTATTCAGCAGAGGCCGTTACAGACGCGATCCTGCGGCGTATGCCGGACTATGTTAAAACAATCGCGCCACAATTTTCACGTACCGATATAAATTTTCAACGTGTACCGGTCGTTGATACGTCCAATCCGTTCATTGCCAGGGATATTCCGATCCCTGACGAAAGCTTCGTAGTTATCCGGTTCAGATTCCCTGAAAAACACGATTTCCCGTATTACCTGCAAATGCTTCAGGGTTCCTGGATGTCACGCCCGAATACCATTGTTGTCCCGGGTGGCAAAATGGGTTTGGCAATGGAAATCATTCTGAATCCAATCGTTCATAACGTCATTGAGCAGAAGAAAAAAGCCGCAGAGGTTTGATAGTGACGGCGTGATGACCGGTCAAAGTAAGACCCGCCCTTTCGGGATCAGGATATCTTTCGAACAGGGCCCGTTGTTGGCCCAATATCCAAGACCACTGTTATTCTTCTTCCTCGAAATACGTTAGGAAACCTCTGCTTTATTCGGAGGTTCCTGCGATACAGGGAAGAACGCAAGCGCAGGGTTCTATCGCCATTTTTCAATCTCCCAAGAGATTGAAAAAAATTTATAAAAGCTAAAACCATTTTTTTGCTTTTCGCCTCCGAAGAATTCACGGATGGGTTATTCAGAGTTTCCTTAAGTCCGGTTAGTGACAAGTAACCAGCCGCCGCCTTTACCTGCCCTTTTAAATAATCCGATAAATTTCAGTATCTTATATATATTTTCAATACTATGTCATGCCCTTTACCATGGCAATCAAACTAAAGAAGACACCTCTGAAGTCGATACTTACCAATATCGGGTGATTTCATAATTAAAAGTAAGGATTAGACTGATGAAAAGTGGAAGTGCCTTGCTGTTACTTCTTGTGGTTGCGTTTGCGATTATAAATCCTGTTTTTGCGCAAAAGGCCCCACTGGAACCGCGGCCGGAACAACTACAACCGGAATACAGAGCATTTGACGGCAAGCTGGGATCACTCAAGGATACTGTTTTAACGCTGTCACGTGAATTAGTCCAGCTTGAAAAGGATCTGTTGTTCCCGGGAAATACGCAGATTTCAGTATTTCTGTCGTTCCAATCCAAATCAATACTCGCTTTACAATCGGTTCAATTAAAAATCGACGATACAGTGGTCTCAAGCCATATCTATTCTTCGAGAGAAATCGATGCCTTGCAACGGGGCGGCGTACATCGTGTCTTTCTTGGAAATGTGAGTGAAGGCACGCATAATCTCGCCGCATCAGTCATTGGCACGGATGCACTTGGACAGGACTACCGCCGCAATACCACACTGACATTCAAAAAAGACACCCCGCCCAAATTCATCGAACTTTCGGTAGTCGAGGTGGTACAAGATCGGCAGCCTGATTTTATCGTCAAAGAATGGCAATAATGTTGTGGGTTCAAAAGAAGCGTGTGTCCAAATCGAATAAAACTAGTTTATTTTCTAGTTACATTTTTGCTGCCAGCAATAAGTAGTGGTGACGGAGATGTCACACTCGATGCGCATGATTTGTACTTTCGTGAAGTTTTGTACTATCTCTATCAACAGCAATATCAAACAGCGCTGACTCACCTGGAAGTCATCAAGCAAGAGACCAAATCGGGTCAGCTTGATCGGGACGGGGAAATTATTGCAGGTGAGCTGAATCTATCTTATGGATTGCTGAATAAAGCAGAAAACATCTTCGAAAAACTTCTGCGGACACCGGGTCCGCCTGAAATCCCCGATGAAACTTGGCTGGAACTGGCCAAGGTCTACTACGCCCAAAACTCCATCGAAAAATCCGCATATGCCCTGTCGCACATACATAAGCCATTTACCGGGACACAACGGGAAGATTATGAACAACTTAACATAAATCTTCATATTGATCAGGATCGGCAATTAACCAATAGCAATAAATTCAATCAGGGTACTGCGGCGGATACCCGGCAATATTATTCACAATATAACCTTGGTACCGGATTAATCCGCAACAATCATATTAACGAGGGAATAAAAATCCTCGATGAGATCGGGGCTCCGGTAACGGATCATGATCTTCTGAGTGATGAAATAAAATCCCTTAAGGATAAGGCCAATACAACACTGGGTTTTTATTATCTTGATATACATAACCCTCAAAAAGCCGTCTCGTATTTTGAAAAAGTCCGGTTGAATGGTGCCTACACCAACAAGGCCTTGCTGGGAATGGGCTGGTCCCTTGCAGAGCTGGGAAACTTGAAAGACGCGCTAGCTCCATGGGTGGAACTGCAAAAAGGGGATATTTCCGACACCGCAGTACAAGAATCCCTGCTAACCGTTCCATATGCCCTGAATGGACTTAAGGCACAACACCAAGCCATGGAACAATACAATGACGCAATAGGAAGATATAAAAAGGAAATACAATCATTACAATCAAAGATTGATGTAATCCAAAGAAACGGCTGGATTTCAAGCAATGACGGTTCACATCCGGATAAACACCTCATCACATATCAAGACATTCGTGATGAGGTGCTCGACAACCCCTATCTTGATTCATTGGCCACAGACAACGACTTTCTCAGAGCGGTAGACCACTACAATGAATTAAATATCCTTAAACAGACTTTACTTGATGCACAGTGGAATATCGGTGTTTATCATTTACATCTGGCCAACAAACAACACCTGCTGATCGAACAGGCGCCAAATATACTAAGAAATAATTATGCCCGCTCTGCCGACTCAAGCAAAATTCTGGAGCAATTAAAAACGGAGTTGACTCGTATAGCAAACACCGAAGATGCGCTCGCCCTCATGACAGAAAAGGAACAGAGCCAGTTGCGGGTACTAAAACTCGTCAACGACAATATTGCGGACCTTTCAAGACTTTTCAATCTCGGCCGGCTCGATGACAAACTAAGAATTTATCACGGCATTATCCTGTGGGATATCACCATGGAATATGACTCGCGGCTGAAAAATGCACAACAGACTCTGGCCGGCCTGGAAAGTAAGATAGCCGGATTGAGTCAACAGAGAAATGATATTAAAAATTTCAGGCAAGAAAATCTCGGGGACACCGATAAATTTGATCGTCAGATTGCGTTATTGCAAGAGAAAGTTGATACGGCGCTCAACGAAATCGATTCTGACATCACCATTCAAACATCAAAGTTGACGGCATATGTAGTTGCTGTACTGAAAGCACAACAATCACATCTTACGGCCAATTTGGGATATGCCTACACGGCTATCGCCCAACTCTATGAGGTCGCCTATATAACGGGGCTAAAGGAAGATAAACAATGATGCTCCGTTACAGCACGATGTTATTACTTATATTCTTTGTTTGTGCCTGCAATAAAACCGTGCGCGACGGGGCATTTACACTGAAAAGCCTTGAGGGTCAAAACACTCATGTTAAAAAGACATCCCTCGATTCAGTCGCACTCGAGACGGTCATTACGAGTTATCAGGATATACTGTCAGTCGTTGATGATGAAGATATACGCAAAGAAGTCATGTTAAGACTTGCCGATCTTGAAATTGAGCGGCAGGACTACCTGGAAAGTATAAAAGCCGAATCTTCCCAACAGGATCGACATGATTATAGTAATGCCATTCGGCAATACCTGGATTTCATGAAAATGTATCCTGATTATTCCGGCAATGATCATGTCCTGTATCAGCTCGCCAAGGCATATGAGCTTAATGGTGAACTCGATCTTACCTTAAACACACTCGAGGAGCTTGTAGATAATTATCCTGCATCCATCTATGTGGATGAAGCCAATTTCAGGCGCGGTGAATTACACTTCGTTCTAAAATCATACGCCAAAGCCGTGGACGCCTATACTGGTGTGACCGCAAAAGGAGACGATTCATATTTCTATGAAAAGGCCTTATACAAACAAGGCTGGGCCTTATATAAAAACAACCAGTCTAATGAGTCGCTTGACTCGTTTACTGCACTTCTGGACCGTAAACTCGAAAACAAAAATATAGCGGATTTAAACGATCTATCACAACAACTCTCACTGGGTGACCGTGAGCTTGTCGATGACACATTACGGGTGATCAGCCTGATTTTTTCATCCCTGAACGATACCAATGCCGTTGCAACATATTTTTCAACAACCGGCCCCAGGGATTATGAGTATCTTATTTATCAGCATTTAGGAGAGTTTTATCTGGCTCAGGAACGCATAAAGGATGCGGCGGATACCTATTATTCGTTTGCATACTCCCATCTATATCATCATCAAACACCCTTTTTTGAACTGCACGCGATAGAGTCATACAAACAGGGGCGGTTTACCACGCTGCTGTTTAACGCCAAGGAGGATTTTGTAAACCGGTATCAGACCGACAGTGCATTCTGGCAGGCTCAATCCGGCGATATTCAAGCGACCATTCTTCCTTATGTAAATGAATACGACCGGGAATTGGCGCGCTATTATCATGCCCTCGCCCAAAAAACAAAAAATCAACTCAATTATGACAAGGCGCTGCATTGGTACCGGGTATTTTTGAGTTCTTTTCCCAATGATCCCGCAAGCCCCGAAGTGAATTTCCTTTTTGCCGAGTTGTTGTTTGAAAACAGGCAATATGCTGCCGCCGCACATGAATATGAAAAGACCGCCTATGATTATCATGATCATGAAAAAGGGGCTAAAGCGGGATATTCGGCACTGCTTGCTTATGGTGAAAGAGAAAAGGAACTGGATGGCGAGTCCATGATATTATGGCGCCGTCAAGCCATTGCCAGTTCATTGCGTTTTGCCGGGCGCTATCCAAAAGACGATCATCTGGCGGCAGTACTCGCCAAAACAGCGGGCGAACTTTTTGACCTGCACGAAAATGAACAGGCCGTTGAAATCGCCCGGCGTGTCATCGATATAAGCTCAAGGAAACAGGCCGGGCTTCGCCATTCTGCGTGGACAATCATCGCGCATGCCGCCTTCGAAAGCGAAGGCTTCGAAACCGCAGAGGAGGCATATATACAGGCATTAAAGTCAATATCCAGGAAAGGACATTCACAATCAGAATTAGAGGAACGCCTGGCGGCTTCAATATACAAACAAGGGGAAAAGGCCCGTGCTGAAAATAATCTTAAACAAGCGGCAAGCCACTTTTTACGTGTCGGCGAAATAGTCCCTGCGTCTGCCATCCGCAGCACGGCCGAATATGACGCTGCCACAATATATATAACGCTAAAAGAGTGGGATAAGGCAATCACCGTACTTGAAAAATTCCGTCAAACATACCCTGATCACAAACTTCAAGGCGAGGTCACTGCCAAACTTGCCGTCTGCTATCTCGAAGATGGCAATCTTAAGAAGGCCGCTGTAGAGTTTGAGTTAATTGCGCAAACTAACGACGATGATGACATACAGCGCGATGCAACATTACAAGCGGCCGGTCTTTATCAGAAACTTAATAATACAAAGGCTGCGATTGACGGTTATAAGCGTTTTGTCACAAACTTCCCTCTACCTTTGGAAGATGCGATCGAGGTACGCAGCACCATTGCCAACATCTATGTTCAAACCAGGCAGGTTGAAAAGCAAAAATACTGGCTGAGACAAATCATTCATGCGGACAAGGCGGGGGGTGAGTCAAGGACGGACCGCACCCGTTATCTTGCTGCCCAGGCCACATTCGAACTGGCGAAATATAATTTCGATGACTATCAGTCTATACAGCTCACCGCGCCACTTCAGAAAAACTTAAAGAAAAAGAAAAAGGCCATGGAAAATACCCTGGAAGCCTATAACCGGATACTTGAATATAACATCGCTGAAATGACGACAGCTTCTTCTTACCAAATTGCCAATATATACGCGGACTTCAGCAAGGCACTGCTCAACTCTCAACGTCCACGCGGATTATCCGATATAGAACTGGAACAATACGGCATTTTACTTGAGGAACAGGCCTTTCCCTTTGAAGAAGAGGCCATTCTGGCGCACGAAATCAATACTCTCAGGGTGGCACATGGAATTTACGATGACTGGGTAAAAAAGAGCTTCGCTGAACTGGCAAAACTACTGCCCGTCCGCTATGCAAAAACTGAAAAAAGCGAGGATATAATCAGTGAGATTAAATAATAAAATAGCCGCTATGCTCATGCCTGTCATATTATTCATAGCGGGATGCAGCACGTATTCTGTTAACCAGGAAAAATCCGCCCTGCCCGTAGCCCGGCAGGATAAACAGCCGATTGAAGCAGGACCTGATCCCGTCGAGCTTGCAAAACGTGATTATGAACGGGCACTTGATGCTCTTGGTACCGGGCACGACAATAATGCAAAACAACAATTTCTGGCCTTAATAGAGGCTTATCCTGAATTCTCGGGTCCCTATGCAAACTTGGGGATACTCTATTTACGCGAAGGCGATTTGAAAGCCGCGGAGGATAATCTCACCAAGGCCGTGCAAGTCAATCCGGATAACGCCATGGCCTATAATCAACTCGGTATTTTATACCGGCGCATCGGCAGGTTCGATGAAGCCAAACGGGCATATGACCATGCCTTACGGATAACTCCGGATTATGCCAATGCCCATTTAAATCTCGGTATCCTATATGATCTGTTTCTGCAAAACAGTCGTCAGGCACTGCGGCATTATGAACGCTATCTTGAGCTTAAACCCGGCGATGGTGACCAGGTGTCATTATGGCTGGCAGACTTAAAGCAACGTATCGCAAACAATAACATTAGTACTAACGAGGCCCGGTGATGAGAAAAATCGTCTATTTCACATTATTCTTCCTGGTTATGTTAACGAACATAAACGCTTATGCACAGGAACGCGTGGATCTGGAAGGCGCAACGATTATCGGTAACCGTGAATTACCCAAGGTACTCTATGTCGTCCCCTGGAAACTCCCGAACAAAGGCCATATCATCTCACGCACTATCACCAGACAGATTAGTGAAGATTCAAGCCCCATCACGCCAACAAATTTCCAGCGTATTCTCGAGCTGCACATCCTTAGACAAGATGAAAATCAATGACATATCCGTATTAATACGCTGGAATCTTCTCGATCCACTATAAAGAATTCCGACAAAAGTCCGCTAAATATCCATACTGGGATGACCATCACGTATGATCCGGGCATTTATACGTAAACTGCTCTTGGTCTATAACCCGATTTAACTTTAAAGCATAAAAATCCACAACATACAGGAGATGGCAATGGATTCACTCAATACAATTGTCAGATTTTTACAAGATGGCGGGGTATTTATGTACCCTATCATGATTATCCTCGCACTGGGAATCGCCATCGCAATTGAGCGTTACCTGTTTCTTAGCTCATCCGAATACACCAGCCGCAAGGCCTGGAAAGAATTATTACCCTATCTAAATTCAGGTAACTATAAAAAGGCAATTGAGGCGACCGCAAAATCGAACACGCATATCGGCAAAATTCTAAATTGTGGACTGGCCCGGTTGGGAACGACGCGCCGCCGCAATGACATTGAAACCGCGATGGACGAAGGCCTGATGGAAATCACTCCGCGCCTGGAGCGGCGTACCCATTATCTTGCCACCCTTGCCAATATTGCCACCCTGCTGGGATTGCTGGGAACCATTATCGGGTTGATACAGGCTTTCACTGCGGTCTCACATGCAGATCCGGCGGAAAAAGCCGATTTATTGTCATCCAGCATCTCGGTTGCAATGAATACAACGGCCTTTGGTTTGATGACCGCCATTCCTTTATTACTGATTCACGCGCTGCTCATGACGAAAACGACCGGCATCATCGATAGCCTGGAAATGGTCGCGGTAAAATTCCTTAACATTATTATTGGACAAACGAGTGCGGCCGAAGAAAAATGAGGCGTCATTCCCGGCATCATCGCTTGGCTCCGGAGCCGCTCAATATCACATCATTCATGAATCTGATGGTGATACTGGTGCCCTTTTTGCTGATTACCGCGGTATTTTCCCGCATGGCAATCCTGGAACTCAATATCCCGCTTGCCGATGCGTCACAAAACAATGATCAAAAACCCGCCGGCCTGCAGCTTGAAGTCATTATCAGGCATAACAGCCTGGAAGTTTCGGAGCGCAGGGCGGGGCTCATAAAGCGCATTCAAAACAATGTCCAGGGCTATGACTTCAAGGCCCTGTCAAATACGCTGAAAAGCATTAAGGTACAATCCCCTGAAACGCTGGATGCCGTCATACTATCGGAACCCGATATCCCTTATGATGCGCTGATACATCTGATGGATACTGTGCGTATTGTACATATTGTCCGTGATGGGTCGGTTATCCAGGCCGAATTATTCCCTAACATCTCCATTGGCGATGCTCCGGCAGTCAATGATAAAGGAAATACGATATGACCGAGTCACGGCGCTTGCGCCGCATGGATGAACATCACCGGCGGCATGGACGTTACGCGGGCCTGAATCTGGTATCGTTGATGGATATTTTCACTATCCTGGTATTTTTCCTTTTGGTAAGTTCAACCGACGCAGAATCGCTCCCCAGCACAAAATCCATAAAGCTTCCCGAGTCGGTTGCCCAGCAAAAACCCAAAGAAACCATCATTATTATGGTGACCGCAAAGGATATTGTCGTGCAAGGACGCAAGATCGACACCATTACTTCCATCATTAATTCGGATGACGAGATCATCCCCGGTCTAAAGGAAGAGCTCGATCATCAGATCAATCGTTCCAAAACCGTTGACACGGAAAAGGATCAACAAGGCAGGGAAATCACCGTCATGGGCGATAAAGACATACCCTATAAATTACTCAAGAAAATCATGATGACCTGTGTAAGCTCTAATTACACGAATATCTCCCTTGCAGTAATACAAAAGACAAAAGATAAGGCGTAACCATGCCCGTAGCTTATGCACGCCCAATAGAATCTCCGTGGAGCCTATCTGACAAGGATGAGCACCGCTTTGACCAGATTGTGCTGGCAATGATCATTATTTTCACCTTATCCGGTCTTATTGTGCCATTTTTGACAGTACCTGAAATCGAACGATCCAAGGCGGAGACTTTGCCGCCACGTCTTGCCAAGCTGCTCATCGAAAAAAAGAAAACGCCTCCTCCGATTCCACAGCCAAAAGTCGAGCAGGAAGTTCCCAAAGACCAGGCGGAGAAAAAAAAGGAAGAACCTAAAAAAGACATCGATGCGGCACGCAAAAAGGCGGCCAGTTCCGGTCTGCTTGCCTTGCAAAACGAGTTGGCGGATCTACGTGAACACACATCTCTGACAAAGCTGAAAACGACCAATAAACTGGTTACAAATGGCGCCAAGGCCACTGCCAAACGTTCGATCATCGCATCTAACATTAATAAGGACAGCGGTGGAATCAATACCTCGCAATTATCACGCAATGTAATCAATACGGAATTGGCAGGCCGGGACACCACCCAGATCGAGACCCCGATATCCCTGGGCGAGATTGCCGAGTCCAACGGCGGTAATCGTCTTGCGGCGAGGACAATCGAAGAAATCCAGTTAATTTTCGATCAAAACAAGGGCGCTATCTATTCGATCTATAACCGTGCCCTGCGTCAAAACCCAACCCTCAAAGGCAAGGTCGTATTGAGTATTACCATTGACCCGTCGGGAAAGGTATTGGAATGCAAGATCATCTCGAATGAAGTGGATTCATCCGAATTTGCCCAGAAGCTCGCGGCGCGGGTAAAGTTGTTCAATTTCAGCGCCAAAGACGTCGACACGATGGTGGTAACCTACCCGATCGACTTCCTACCTTCCTGAAAATTAAATGAAGCCTTCAGGACAACATCGGAAATTTCTTATCAGGAGTCGTTCAGCTTAGTCTCCAGACTCATAATCTGCTCTTTCATTTCATCGGATATTTTTACCAATTCCTGTTTTATAAAAATATTCTCGACGTTCATCTGCAAATGAAAGGCAAGCTTCTCGAGGATAATCCGGTCTTGATCGGTGAAGGTGTGCCCGCCGATCTTGTTCAGCACTTGAATAGCGCCCGTCACCCTGTCTTTCGTCACGCCGTGTACCGGTACGCACAGTGCATTACGGGTGACAAATCCGGTTTTTATCGCGACTGTATCATGGGCGCCCAGGTGTTTATCCATGTCTGTCTCGATTTGAAATTGCCCGGTCGATATGGTTTTACCTACTAATGAGCTGGCGCGCGCCACCGTGACCTGACGCTCAGTCAGGCCGGTGCCACACTGAACCCATATATTTTCATCCACCGGATCGAGAATAAAGATACTGCACCGTTCGGCATTTAACGTCTTGGGCAGAATTTCGACAAGAAATTGTAAAAATTCCTTGTTGCCGGTCTTCTTCCAGGCATTATCAATGAGTTTTTGCTTTGTTCGCAGTTCTTCGAGCTTTTCCACTAGCTTTGACCTACTCATTCACATCTCCATTGCTTAGGCTAAAATAACTTATAATGATGTTATCTCAGTGATTATAGATATCGTCTCACACCTGCAAAAACATTAGTCCCCGGCCAAAAAAATACGCTGGGCACCGTAAAATCCAGCGTTTGGAAATGATAGCCTGGATAAGACATATTATTGGCGCTATTTAACTGCCTTGCAAAAGGAAAAAACCTCCTACCTTTGTTATAGAGCTGAGCCACACGATGCTTACGGATTTTCCTGGTAGGTATTATGAAATTCCTCGACACGGGCAGCAACGGCATCGGCCTTTTCGAACCTGGCAATATGAAACAAGGCATCGCCTTCGTTGACAAGCGGTAAATTGAGACGCCCGATAATCACCCCTCCGGCAGAGGCCGTCACCAGCGTTTCTTTCTCGCCAAAGGGATCGGCAATCACGCCCAGGATGCTGTCTTTATGAACCCGCGCACCCAGAACGGCTGTGACACGGAAAATACCGCTGACCGGTGCCCGTACCCATGTGCTCGAACGTGCCACCACCGGCTCAATCGCCTTGCGGAAATGCTTGCGTTTACTGGGAGGCAACATATCAAGATGACGCATCACCTCGATAATACCTTTTAGACCCGCACGAATGCATATCTCGTTAAAGCGTAACGCTTCCCCCGCCTCATATACTATAAATGGTATTTTTTGATCAGCCGCAATCTGGCGCAAGGAGCCATCCCGCACATCGGCATTCAGCATGACCGGAACACCAAAGGCATACGCCATCCGCCCGGTCTCGGCATGATCGAGATTGCCGCGGATGTGCGGCAGGTTATCACGATGAAGCGCACCGGTATGCAAATCGATGCCATGTGTACAATTATCGACAATTTCAGTCATGAATAGATTGGCAAGACGCGCCGTTAACGAACCTTTTTCCGAGCCCGGAAACGAACGATTGAGATCCCGGCGGTCGGGTAGGTAGCGCGAATGCTGCACCAGACCATAAACATTAACGATCGGGACGGCAATTAAACCTCCCCGCAAGCGTTTAAGCGCAGGCATCTTAAGCAGGCGCCTGATGATCTCGACACCATTGATTTCATCACCATGGATGGCGGCACTGACAAACAGGCGCGGCCCGGCCTGTTTGCCGTTGATCACATGCACAGGCATCGTCATTGGGGTATGTGTATAAAGACGTGCTACGGGCACATCGATGGTAAGGTGTTGACCCGGCGAAATCGCAATACCATTTATCTCGATATTACGGCCTGCCATAAATATCATCCTTGGCCACGGGTGCGGGTGCTGTATGGCTTGGCCTTTTTTTCTATAAATTCGATCATCATGCCCGCAACGTCTTTTCCGGTAGCATGTTCAATGCCTTCCAATCCGGGCGATGAATTGACCTCAATAACGATAGGGCCATGGTTCGATCGCAGAATATCCACGCCTGCAACATTGAGCCCCATGATACTCGCGGCACGCACGGCGGTTGATCTCTCCTCCGGCGTTAGTTTCACAATGGTAGCGGTACCGCCACGGTGCAGATTGGAACGAAACTCCCCTTCCTTGGCCTGACGTTTCATTGCCGCCACCACCTTTTCACCCACCACCAGGCAACGAATGTCGGCACCACCGGCTTCCTCGATAAATTCCTGCACAAGAATATTGGCATTCAATCCCATAAAGGCTTCGATCACGCTTTGAGCCGCATTCTTTGTTTCCGCCAATACCACGCCGATACCCTGGGTCCCTTCCAGCAGTTTGATGACCAGGGGTGGATCACCCACTATATTGATAAGGCCGGGAATGTCATCGGGTGAATGGGCAAAGCCGGTCACCGGCAGACCAACACCTTTTCTCGAGAGCAGCTGTAAGGAACGCAGTTTGTCGCGCGCGCGCGTAATCGCAACGGACTCATTGAGCGGGAATACGCCCATCATTTCAAATTGACGCACGACCGCGGTGCCATAAAAGGTAATTGAAGCACCGATTCTCGGAATCACGGCATCAAACCCATCGAGGGCTTCTGACTTGTAATACACCATCGGGCGATGCGAAGCGATATTCATGAAACAATGCAAAGGATCAATAACTCGCATTTCATGTCCGCGTTTTTTGCCCGCCTCAACCAGGCGGTTGGTGGAATATAAGCCGCGCTTACGTGACAAGATTATAATTTTCATTTAGCCGCCTCCAAGCACGCCATTCAACACACATGATTGTTTATTATGATCATATAATGACATCGGATTCTGCGTGGAACCGTGATACTATCGGCGCTTCCTCAACAGCGGCGGTTTTCCAAGCAAATATGACTCGCTGGGATTGATTAGCATACGCCCGTACATTGCAGTACGGCCTAATAACATCCTAAAGTTCATGATATCACGATCAGTCAGCGTGATTTCAACCGGCCACTGCTGATGGCCAATATTGACCGGTGTAATAATCACATAACGCCTTTCCCTGTGCCCGCCTGAATCCATGACATCGCGTCTATCCATTAAATCCGCCACGCAGGTCTTTTCAATATCCATCCGCCGTTGCAACGGGTGAATACGAAAGCGTATTTTATCCCTGCCCTTTTCCCGAAAAGCTTCAATCTGAAAGGCATGCAGGGCCGAGGTCCTCGCGCCCGTATCAATCTTGGCCTTGATCCTGTCAATCCCAAGCCCCGGCAGTGACACCCATTCGCGCCAGCCAATCCACAACAACCCATTCGAATTACCGGCCGGCTCATTCATGTAGTTGCAAAACAGAATCCGGATTTTGATGCATTAACGGGACGCGCACCGTGCCTGCAACTGACTCAATGAAATAAATCCCAATGCCTGCGCGGCGGATAGCTGATCTTCCTTGATTTCGTAAACGTTGATATTACTGGTGCCCGCCCCGCAGACCGCCGGACGGAAAAAACAGTCGTGGTCGCGGCGTGATGATAACACCGCAATACCGGTATCCGTTAACGTCTTTTCCATCCCGGATAATGAAATACCGGAACCCGGTTCGCACTGCCTGGAACCGTCAGGCCTATAGATTTCAACAGTATCGGTAACCGCACTCACCTGAAGCGGCGCAACGCATGCCGTCAGCAGACAGTTAATAACTATGATAACCCAGCGTAATAATGTCATTGCTACAGCTTACTGCAAATTATTGCAAAAATAAAAGTACCAACATTTTATCAAGACGAATGATACCTGTTGTCTTTTGACAAAACATGATCTCTGGCACCATAAAACACTCACATTGCTTACCGGTTTGATTTGCGCCGCTTGGTGCCGATGATATCGAATATCACACCCGACAGGGGATGAAAGCGGGCAACCCGGAATACCAGTCCACCCACGGTCATTGATCTGACGGAGCGCATTTCCTTCAGTCGTGTCAACAGTAATGCAGCAACCGTCAGACGCAATATAGCGGATATAACGAATACCCCATAAAGCACACTGAACCATTCATAATGCAGCCCGATAATGTCAATCCGGGTTGGCAGATGCGCGCCCAGATAGCCACCGATCAATGCACCGCTGAAAACAGCAACGCTGGTCAGGACATTATGAAATGCCAGATACATGGCCCGCTTGGAGGCAGGCACCAGATCGTAGACGTAGTTACTGGCACTGAGTGAAAATCCGCCCCATGCCATACCTGCCAAGGCCTGAACAACGAGCAGATAAATATAGTTAGTGGAAAATATCCATAACATCGGTAATACGGGGATCATTAATCCAGTGATCACCAGTATCAGACGATTGCCGAAGGCATCACTGATGCGCCCCCAACGATTGAGCGCCAGGAATTGCATTAATACCGACATGGCAGTAATAATTGTATATTCGAGATAGCTAAAGTGCAGATCCCGCAGCATGTAAACGACAAAAAACGGCGATGCAATGGCCACGGCAAATTGCATCGCGGCAAAATAGATTGAAAAGCGCGCAAACGAGGACCCATGCACCCGCTGCCAGAATCCCCTTTGAAAGGGGGATTCAAGCGCCGCGACATGGCCGGGCGGGTCATACATCTGTGACAGGTGATACACCGACACAAAGCGCGCAATGATCGCGGCAAAAAAAATGACGATATAACCGGTCAAAGTATAGGCATTGCGATCAAACAAATCGAGGGTGATACCGGCGAGTATCAGCGCCAAAAACGAGGTGATACTGCATAAGCGCGTGCGGCGCCCGAAGAATCGTCCGCGCCGGCGCTCCGAAACCAGATCCCCCATCATGCTGCCCCACTGCGGGACAGCAAGGTTTGCACCACCGAAATAGAGTATGGCGCAGATGACCAGTATAGGTATGGCATGCTCCGGAAACAGAATAGGCAAAATAGCCAACGGTATCAGCGCCAGACCTTGCATGGAGGCGCCAAATATGATGATGGGCTTGCGTTGTCCCAAGCGGCGGCCAAACCAGGCGGATATTAATTGTGCCATGGACGCCAGCAACGGCGGCAAGGTCGCAAGAATACCAATTTGAGCCGTCGTTGCCTTGAAATAAAGGGCAAAGGCTGAAAAATAACTTTCGCCACTGCCGATCATTACCGAATAAGCAACGCCATCCTTGACTGAATGATGCAAGGATTGATCGATATGAGGATCTTTAGCGTAACGGTAATTCAAGCAGGATACATCATATAGTCCGGGATGAATGCAACAGGGTGTTAGAGTACCGTCTCAAATCCTTCAAGCTGGGGAGGCCCCAGATAAATATCCCTGACATTACCGGCCGATGCATGCGCCTTGCGAAAGGCCTCTGATTTCGTCCAGTCTTCAAAGGCCTTGCGTGATTCCCAGATTGAATGCGACGCAAACAGGGTATAACTGTCATCGCTATACCCTCTCAACAGATGAAACTCCTTGAAGCCCGGCACGGTATCCAGATAGGTTTCACGATGCTTCCAAACATTGACAAAGTCATCTTCACGGCCTTTTACGATCTTGAATCTGTTCATTGCGACAAACATACGGGCTCCAATATCGGTATCAAATTACCATAAACCGTGCCAGATTTTACTATAGCACCAAACTATATACACCTGTTGCCTGCGGCTATCCGTCAATATTGATGGACAGACAAGACATTAACAGCGTTATGATTTATAGTTATCTGCCCATTTATCTGAGCAACCATCAATCACCATGTCCGGTACAGCAAACACCCGTCACCACGCTAATTATCTGCTCAATGAGACCAGCCCTTATCTCCTACAACATGCACACAACCCGGTGGCGTGGTATCCGTGGACTGACGAGGCGCTCGCAAAGGCGCGGACAGAAAACAAACCGATCCTGCTCTCGATCGGTTATTCGGCCTGTCACTGGTGCCACGTGATGGCCCACGAGTCCTTCGAAGATGACGCAACCGCCGAACTGATGAACAAGCTATTCATCAATATCAAGGTGGATCGTGAAGAACGACCGGACCTCGACAAAATCTATCAGATAGCCCACCAACTGATCACGCATCGCAGTGGCGGCTGGCCGTTGACCATGTTCCTGATGCCCGGCTCGTTGATCCCGTTCTTCGGTGGCACCTACTTTCCTCCGGTGCCGCGCTACGGTATGCCGGCATTTAAAGATCTGATCCAGCGTGTTGACGAATATTTTCACCACCATCGTGACGAGATTACTGAACAGAATACGCATCTGGTCGATGCCCTTGAGCGTCTAGATCCATCACCAAAGGACCGCCATGCACACGTAAATGCCTCACCACTCGATAGCGCCCGTCATCAGCTTGAACACAGCTTTGACCCACGCTTCGGTGGATTCAGCCATGCCCCGAAATTTCCGCATCCCTCTCATCTGGAACGGCTGTTGCGCCATTGGCACTCGTCACTATCCAATCGGCCAGACACCAAGGCCCTGGAGATGGTACGCACGACTCTCGAGAAAATGGCATTGGGCGGTATTTACGATCAATTGGGAGGCGGCTTCTGCCGCTATTCGGTGGATGAAAAATGGATGATCCCACACTTCGAAAAAATGCTCTATGACAACGCCCAGCTGCTTCCACTCTATGTCCAAACCTGGCAGGCAACGCAAATTCCCTTATTCAAGCGTATTGCGACGGAAACCGCCGACTGGGTAATGCGCGAGATGCAATCACCCGAAGGCGGATATTACTCAACGCTCGATGCTGATTCCGAAGGCGGCGAAGGAAAGTTTTATGTATGGGATCCCGGACAAATAAAAACCTTGCTTAGCGATGATGAATACCGGGTCTTTGCGCGGCGTTTTGGCCTGAACCAGCCGGCCAACTTCGAAGGTCATTGGCATTTACATGTGGTTGCCGATTTTACCGGCATCGCACATGAACTTTCCGTGCCTGAAAACCGGGTTGTTAAACTAATGGACTCGGCACGGGGAAAACTTTTAAAAGTGCGCGCACAACGCATCTGGCCGGACCGTGATGAAAAAATTCTGACGTCCTGGAATGCCCTGATGATTAGAGGCATGGCAGTGGCTGCGCGTCAGCTTCAACGCGATGATCTGATTGATTCCGCCTACCGGTCATTCGAGTTTATCCGCAACAGTATGTGGAAAAAGAGCCGCCTGCTGGCCACCTATAAGGACGGCAAGGCACATCTTAATGCCTATCTGGATGATTATGCCTTCCTGCTCGACGCAACGCTGGAATTATTACAGGCTCGCTGGCGGCAGGGAGTGCTGGATTTTGCCATCGGGATTGCCGAAGTGATGTTGGAACATTTTGCAGACCCGGAGCATGGTGGTTTTTATTTCACGGCGAATGATCATGAGCGGCTGATATACCGCCCCAAACCGTTCGGGGACGATGCCCTGCCCGCCGGCAATGGCATCGCCGCCAGAGCTCTATCACGGCTTGGTCACGTAACGGCAGAACCGCGTTATCTCAATGCCGCCGATCATGCCTTAAGAGCGGCATGGTCAAGCATTCTGGAATTGCCTTATGCCCACAGCTCACTGTTAACCGCGCTTGAAGAGTCACTCTATCCACCACAGATGATTATCCTGCGTGGCCGCAATAAGGCCACGCTGAGCGATTGGAAGGCACATTGTGATTCCGGCTATGTGCCACGGCGCATGACCTTTGCAATTCCCACCGATGGCGGTGATGATCTGCCCGCTATGTTCGCTGCGCATACCGTGAATGAAGATATTGTTGCTTATGTGTGCATGGACACATCGTGTTCTACACCTGTCACGGATCTGCAACAATTGGACAAACTTCTCGAAATAAAATCATGAACCCGGTTGTCAACATGCTGATTGTTTGCGCATTAATAATGTTTCATGCGCCAAGTTTTGCAAATCCACAATGGTATCCCGGCTGGCAACAAACAACTGCAATGAATGTCCAAAGGGCCGGGGCCGCCGTGCTGGAATCAAACGGCAGAATTTATGTGATAGGCGGTATCGATGGTATCCGCTTTCTGGACTCCTCCGAGTACAGCACGATTCAGAACGGCGGGACGTTGAGCAACTGGAAAATGACATCCCCGCTCAATGAGGAACGAGGCTTTTTTGCCGCAGTTGAACATCATGGTTTTATCTATATCGCCGGTGGCGGCAACGGCCCCAACGGCGGACATTATTTACAATCGGTCGAACGTGCAAAGATCCTGGCCGACGGCAGTCTCGGTCCATGGATCACAGAACCAGCAACACTGAACTATCCACGGCGCTGCGCCAAGCTGGTGGTGGCGGGCAATATGCTCTATGCACTGGGTGGTTTCAGCGGCACACTGCTGGACACCGTGGAACGTGCTGAAATCAGGAAAGATGGCAGTCTTGGCAAATGGTCGTTGGAACAAAACAGGATGACCATGCCGCGTTATATCAATGCCATAAAGAAATACCACAACACTGTCTATGCCATCGGCGGCCATAATCAAAATGAAGGCAGCGGGCTTACTGAAGTTGAATTTGCATCATTCGACAAACCATATGCCTTGGGCGTTTGGCGAAGAACCACGCCGATGCAAATCCCCCGCTATGCCTTGGCATCTGCGGCTCACGGTAATTTCGTTTATGCGCTGGGCGGGCTCAATGGCGCCATCTATTCGGATGCGATCGAAAAAGGCCTGATCGGTCCGCAAGGAGAAATACAGACATGGCAAACGACTACGCCCCTTTCCTCGCTGCGCGCCAACTTTGGTACAGTCATGTTCGAAGACCGGATATATATCATCGGTGGGACCAATCGTGACGGTTATTATAATACGGTGGAGGTGGCCGGCTTCAACAACACCGGGGATATCGGTTTCATGGCGACACCACAACAAATTGCGTCGATCAAAAATAATAGTCTCGCTAAAACCGGCGGTCCTGATTTGCTACCCAATACCGGCATAGTCAAACAAATCATCCACACACAGTTATACAGTTATATCGAGGTATCACTGGATGGCAACGATCAATGGCTGGCGGCGCCAAGGTCGGACTTTGCCGTTAACGATTCGGTGAAATTCAGCACAGGCCTGACGATGACCGGTTTTCACAGCAAGGCGCTGCAGCGGGACTTCCCGTCTATTATTTTTGTCGAGCGTATACAACAGACAGCGAGCGATCCGGTACCTTAGCCGGTCGGTCAGATACTGCGTTGAAACGCCTCCTGGAAACGGGCGGCAAATTCATCAGCATCAAAAAGATGGTTCTGTGTACCATGACACTCAATCTTGATTGCGCCCATCAATGAAGCGATTCGGCCGGTAGTTTCCCAGTCCATTGCATTCATCAGGCCGTACAACAGACCGGCACGATAGGCATCCCCACACCCGGTGGGATCTGCCAGCCGCTGCGGTTTGGCGGCCGGTATCTCGTGACGTTTGTTGCGGGTATAGATATGCGACCCTTTGGCACCGAGCGTAATGACCAAGGCATCAACATATTCTGCCAGCTCATGCGGAGATTTGCCTGTTCGCTCCTGCATCAACCCCGCTTCATAATCATTTAATGTCGCCCACGTCGCCTGTCCCATAAACCGGATCAATTCATCTCCATCAAACATCGGGAGGCCTTGACCGGGGTCGAAAATAAACGGAATACCCGCCTCTGCAAACTGTGCCGCATGCTCCAGCATGCCCTCTCTGCCATCAGGCGATACAATCCCAATGGAGATATTATCAGCCTGTGTAATCTGGTTCTTATGTGAAAATTCCATCGCGCCGGGATGGAAGGCGGTGATCTGGTTATCTTCCATATCGGTCGTAATATAGGCCTGCGCCGTAAAAATACCGTCTATGGCCTTGATATGTTCGCGGCTGATACACCATTGATCCATCCAATCCGCATAGGACTCGAAATCATGACCCACTGTCGCCATGGGTATACCGTCCCCACCGAGCAGTTTGAGGTTGTAGGCGATATTACCGGCACAGCCACCGAATTCACGGCGCAACTCCGGCACCATGAATGACACATTCAGGATATGTATCTTGTCGGTCAAAATATGATTTTTGAAATGGTCATGAAACACCATGATGGTGTCATAGGCAATCGAACCACAGATAAGTGCTGACATGTCGATATCCCGCTGTGTTACTGAATTATTCAGGCTACGATTGGCGCATCATACGCCATTATGCCGCTAAAATCAGTACCCATATCATGATGACATTGGCCAGCGCTAAAAATACAGCGGCCGAACCCAGATCCTTGGCGCGGCCTGACAATATATGACGTTCCTCACCGACACGATCCACCACGGCTTCAATCGCAGAATTTACCAGTTCCACAATCAGTACGACGAATAAACTGCCTATCAGCAGTGAACGTTCAATGGCCGTCTCACCCAGCCATAGACCAAGTGGCGCCAGCAGCACGAACAGGATTAATTCCTGACGAAAGGCCGTCTCATGTTGTATGGCCGACTTAAGACCAGCCAGTGAATAACCAAACGCGTCGATTAAGTGGCGGATACCGCCGCTGTTATTATTAGTCACCGGCAGACGCGTGCCAAACCAGATCCAGTTCCCGCGCGGCGCGCACATCATCAAGGCGGCGTACCGGCATAGTATGGGGAGCCGTCTTAACAAACTCCGGCTGGGTTTGCGCCTCTTGCTGAATCATTTGCATCGCTGCTATGAAACGATCCAGCGTATCCTTGTCTTCTGTCTCGGTCGGCTCAATCAAGAAGCACTCCGGCACCAATAACGGAAAATATGTCGTCGGTGCATGGAATCCAAAATCCAACAGGCGTTTGGCAAAATCCATGGCGGTCACGTCCAGCTCCTTGGCCTGGCGTTTAAGCGTCACAATAAACTCATGTGTCGCGCGGCGCCTGGGAAATGCCATTTCAAATCCATGTTGCCTTAACCTGGCCATCATATAATTGGCATTCAGCGTGGAAAGCTCGGCAACGCGTTGCATGCCTTTCCTGCCCAGCAGACGCGCGTAGACATAGGCACGTATCAATACACCGGCGTTACCGGCAAATGCAGATAAGCGTCCGATAGTTTGCGGACATTCCTTGTGCGTAAGCCAACGGTAACGACCATCATCATATGTCACCACCGGCACGGGTAAAAAGGGTAACAACCTTTTACTCACGCCTACCGGCCCCGCCCCTGGGCCCCCGCCGCCGTGTGGCGTGGAAAATGTCTTGTGCAAATTTAAGTGAATGACATCGAAACCCATATCGCCGGGCCGTACCTTGCCGAGAATTGCGTTGAGATTGGCGCCATCGTAATACAATAATCCCCCGGCGGCGTGTACAACATCGGCAATCCCGGTAATACGCCGTTCAAACACTCCCAACGTCGAAGGATTAGTGAGCATCAGTCCGGCCGTTTGCGGTCCTACGACCGTCTTCAAGACATCAAGATCAACGTCACCCTCGGCATTCGTCGGAATTTCCCGGACGGTATAACCGCACATTACGGCCGTCGCCGGATTAGTACCATGCGCGGCATCCGGCACCAGGATTTCACTGCGTTCGTTATCTCCGCGTGACTCATGATAGGCGCGAATCATCGCCACGCCGGCAAATTCACCCTGTGCACCGGCCATCGGCGTGAGCGAAACGCCCTGCATGCCGGTTACCGCCTTGAGCATCTGCTGCAATTCGTAAAGACACGCCATGACCCCTTGCATTCCCCGTTCGGGCGTCAATGGATGACAGTGCAGAAAACCAGGCAACATGGCCAGGGTGTTGCAGGCACGCGGGTTATATTTCATCGTGCATGAACCCAGGGGATAAAAATGCGTATCAATAGAAAAGTTTTTCTGCGAAAGCCGCGTATAATGACGTACAACCTGCAGTTCCGAGACCTCGGGTAACCCGGCAAGGTCATGGCGCAATAGATCACCGGGAATATCATTCACTGCGGGCGATACGCCTGGAGATTGCGCGGCACTCCTTCTGCCGGGCCGGGATTGCTCAAAAATCAACGGACTATTCATAGTTCTATACAAACCTTGATGCGCTTAACTTATAAGGCAGCGAGCGCCTTATCATAATCCGGTTCCTGGGTAATCTCCGGCACGAGCTGTGAATAAGTGACTTTATTATCGCTATCCAACACCACGACTGCACGTGCTGTAATACCCGCCAACGGGCCATCCGTGATCAATACACCATAATCTTTGGCAAAATTACGTGAACGCATCATGGCCAACGGCACGACATCGTTAGTCTTTTCGCCGGTACAAAACCGCTGCATGGCAAATGGCAGGTCAGCAGATATAACCAGCATGACTACATCCTTGCGGCCTGCGGCGGCTTCATTAAATTTTTTAGTGGACGTGGCACACACCGGCGTGTCCAGGCTTGGCACGATATTGAGTAACTTTTTTTTGCCTTTGTAATCAGCAAGCGTTCTATCGTTTAACCCGCCATCCACCAGTTTAAAATCAGGCGCCCGGCTGCCAATAGCCGGAAGCTCGCCGTTGGTATGAGTTGCATTGCCTTTCAATTTAATCGTAGCCATATTATTTCCCTCCTGCTTAAACTGACATTACTTAAGGCATCTCTTGACACGTCAGAGATTCCTTAACTCTAACACGTTCACTACACATGGTCCGATGCAGATCTTTTGTACAAAAATAGTCCTCTAAACTCTTCATCTCTATTTTTACGAAACACTAGTTTTCTGTCCTGCAATTTGTGCCAACTGCCTGGCATATTCATCAAGGTCATTAGCGGTTTTTGTCTCAGTGGCACAAATAAGCATGGCCTCACCAAGCTCCGGATAATCGTCTTTAATATCATATCCCCCCAGTATATTATGCTCCGATAGCCTGGATAACACTTCATATGCGCTATGGTGCTTCAATTTTACGACTCCTTCATGGAAGTATGGGCGGTTGAATACGCGGCTAACGCCCTTTATCGCGCCAAGCTTAGCCATCAGTGCGGCGGTATTGGCATGAGACACTGCTGCCACGCGTCTCAATCCTTCGGCACCCAGCAAGGCCATATAAATGGTGGCCGCCGTTACCATAAGTCCCTGGTTGGTACAAATATTGGACGTCGCCCTGGAGCGCCGGATGTGTTGTTCACGCGCCTGTAAAGTCAGAGTGAATCCGGTCTTGTCATCCATATCTACCGTGCGGCCGATAATCCGGCCCGGCATTTGCCGTACCAAGGCCTTTTTACAACACATAAAGCCAAAGTAAGGTCCTCCTGATGCAAGCGGTATACCCAATGGCTGACCTTCGCCACATACGATATCAGCGCCGCCTTTCCCCCATTGTCCCGGAGGCTTTAATAAGGCGGCCGCAGTGGGGTTCACAACCGCAATCACCAGCATATTATTGCCGTGCGCCCAATCGGTTAAGGCATCGATGTCTTCCAGCACGCCAAAAAAATTGGGTTGCGGAATAATCAGCGCAGCGATATCGCCTGGCGTATGCGGCAGGCTATCCGGAGGGATATGGCCCGTTGTTATTTCGTAATCCAGTTCTTCGATAACAATGCCTTGGTTCTTCACAATTGCTTGAACGACCTTGCGGTAATGCGGATGCACGGTGCGCGGCATCAGGATACGCCTGGATTTTGAGCCGCGGTTGGCGCGGATCGCCATCAATACCGCTTCGGCCAGACCGGAGGCACCGTCATACAACGAGGCGTTTGAAACGTCCATGGCCATCAGCGCCGCCATCATGGTCTGGTATTCATAAAGTAATTGCAGCGTCCCCTGGCTCGCCTCCGCCTGATAAGGCGTATAAGCCGAATAGAATTCTCCACGCGTAGTAATCTCCCATACCGCAGCGGGTATATGATGCTCATAGGCGCCGGCACCGATAAAGCACAGGGACTGTTTATTTTCACTTGCCCGCTCTGACATCAGGCGCGCCACCTGCATTTCGCTCAAGGCGTCCGGGACACCATCAAGATCCGTAATACGTAATGCCGCAGGCACTTCGTCAAACAGTTCTTCTATGCTTTTTACACCTACGGTATCGAGCATGGACTTGATTTCATTATCGGTGTGAGGAGAAAACGGCATGGCAACTCAGTGATGAACGATTAAAGAGGGTTCAATAAAAAATCAATTTAGACTTTATATCAATGTTCTTCGGCGGCAACGCCGGCATAGGCGTCTGCATCAAGCAGTTTCTTCCATTCCTCTGCATCCGTTGGATTAAGACGAAATATCCACCCTTCACCGTAAGGATCCTTGTTCACGGTATCCGGATCATCAGCAAGGGCTTCATTGACCTCGACGATTTCACCAGCCACGGGCGAATACACATCTGAAGCGGCCTTGACCGATTCAACTACGGCACATTCCTCTCCGGCTTTCACATTCCGTCCTGTCTCCGGGACCTCGACATAGACCATGTCGCCCAATAAATCCTGTGCATGATCGGTGATCCCCACCTTCAACGTCCCATCTTCCAGTTTTTCGACCCATTCATGTGACTTCGTATATTTCAAATTGGCAGGCGCATTACTCATTATCAACCCTCATTCAATTATCTTATTAAGGAAACTCTGAACAATTCATCCATGAATTTTTCAGAGGCAAAAAACAAAAAGCGCGGTTTTTGCTTTTCTACATTTTTCAATCTCCCGGGAGATTGAAAAATGGCGCTAGAACCCTGCGCTTGCGCTCTTCTCTGTATCGTAGGGACCTCTGAGTAAATCAGAGGTTCGTTAACACTATCAATGGATAAATTTGTGATCATTAGATACTTCATTGTTCATAACATGGATTACCATGCCTAACAAAGGGCGGCTTGACAATCGTGACCGGTAATTTCTTCCCCCTCATCTCGACCACGCAATCTCCCTCAATATCAGACAAGATACGGGCAAAGGCAATGGCCTTACCCAAAACAGGCGAAAAGGTACCGCTCGTAATTTCACCGATCTGCCGGTTATCCTTGATTACCCGCTGATGACTGCGCAAGACACCACGATCGTTCAATATAAGCCCAACGAATTTTTTCGTCGCCGGATCTCCGCGCTTTGCCTCAAGTGAAGAACGCCCGATAAAATCACGTCCTTCCGGCTCCCATGCCACTGTCCATTCGAGTCCGGACTCCAGTGGCGTGGTTGTTTCGTCCATATCAGTACCATAAAGATTCATACCGGCTTCAAGACGCAAGGTATCACGCGCACCCAATCCAACCGGGTTGACGTCTGCATTGATCAATGCCTGCCAAAAATCCACGGCCCGGGAGGCGGGAATAATAATTTCATAGCCGTCTTCTCCGGTGTAGCCCGTACGGGAGATAAACATATCACCGCTATTGAGTGCATAAAACGGTGTTATATTTTCCAATTTTTTACGGCATGAATCATCCACTGCACGATGCACTTTTTCACGTGCGTTAGGGCCTTGTACGGCGATCATCGCCACATCGGCTCGCTCTTCAACCTGTACGTCAAATTTACCGGCAAACCGCATTATCCAGGCAATGTCTTTATCGCGTGTCGCGGCATTCACCACCAGGCGATACGCATCATCATTAATATAATATGTAATCAGGTCATCAATAATGCCGCCTTGCTCGTTTAGCATGCAACTGTACAACGCCTTACCCTTATGCTTTAACCGCTCGATATTGTTGGCCAGCAGGCAACCAAGAAATGCGCGCGTTTTTTTGCCCTTAAGATCCACCACTGTCATATGGGAGACATCGAACATGCCGGCATCTTTGCGCACCTGATAATGCTCATCAATCTGCGAACCATAATGCAACGGCATGTCCCAACCGGCAAAATCAACGATTTTGGCGCCAAGACGCACATGCTCATCATATAACGGTGTTTTCTTGCCCATTATGAACCTTATATTATCTTGCTGGTAATGTTGATTCCGCGACAATCAAATCCATCATGGCGGGGGGCCGATGTCCGTAACATCAACGTGGTATTTTGTTAAACAAGTTGACTTTGATGCCTCAGCCGGAATCCCGCAGTTATCGAAATGTTATTATTAAATCTCCAGCGAGTTTTTATATGGCGCTGGTATGCCAAGCTATTGTCATCACTCAAGAATACCCCATGGCTGATAACATGGGTTTTGGTGTACGACCTCTCCGTCCAGAGATCTGTTTTGTGCAAAACTATAACTGGAGTCACAAGCAAAACCAAGTGATTTTGCGCGGCGTTTAATGGCCATTCTGCCGCGCGGCTATCTGCTTATCAAATGATTTATATGTTATTAAAATTATGAGGCTTTCTGTAAGACGCAAAATATAGCCTTGCCGCTATATTATAGATATGGAATACCGTTACCTTTGCTTGGAATCCCTTGCGTTCGCCGCCCTGCCGGCCGCGGTATCCTCGACGTTACTGCGGTCAGGTTTTCAGTTCGTGCCGCACCATGCGGCTAATGGTCAGGCCCTGCACCAGAATAGAGAAGACAACGACAATATAGGTCACCGTTAGGATGGTATCGCGTTCCAGTCCGCCCGGGAGCGATAAGGCGAGCGCTATCGAAATCCCGCCACGCAGTCCACCCCAGGTCATGATACGCACTGCATCAGGACTGAACTCACGCCTTATACTCAGAATACTGACAGGCAGACCAACGCTGATAAAACGCGCCACCAGTACGACAGGAATAATGAATATGCCCGCCACCACATAATGCACGGTTATGGCAAGTACCAGCACTTCCAGGCCAATTAATACAAACAGGATGCCATTAAGGATCGCATCCACCAACTCCCAAAACAAATCCAGATGTTCGCGTGTCTTATCTGACATTGCCAACAATCGCCCATGATTACCTATCAACAGCCCTGCGACAACAATGGCAATGGGGCCGGAGACATGCAGCCTATGAGCCAAGGCGTAACCGCCCGTGACCAACGCCAATGTAATGAGTATCTCCACCTGATAGTTATCAACATTTTTTAGCATCAGGAAGGCGATGACGCCTGTTACCAGGCCAAATACTATCCCGCCCAGGACCTCCTGTGCCAATAATTCCATCACATTGCCAAAAGACTCCTGATATTCTCCCGACGCGATTCCCAATAACACAACAAAAACCACTACCCCAACACCGTCGTTAAACAAGGATTCGCCGGTTATCTTCGTTTCCAGACTTTTGGAGACACCCGCTGTCTTCAGAATCCCTAATACCGCAATCGGGTCAGTCGGTGAAATCAGCGCTCCGAACAACATGCAATAGATCAACGGCAGCTCGATACCAAAGCGGCCAAGTACCCAGGATGAGGCATAACCGATGATAAGGGTCGAGACAACCACCCCAAAGGTGGCCAGTAATGTGATCACCCATTTTTGCCTGGCCAGATCATTGATATTGACATGCAGGGCACCGGCAAACAGCAGAAAACTCAACATACCGTGCATCAGGACCTCGCTGAAATCAATGCTCTCGAGCAACAAGGTAACCTGAGGCGCCAAATCCAGACCAAGCCGATTCAGTACAATTAAAGACAGCGACATCAACAGCGCTATCAGCATCAGACCGATACTGGTGGGTAAGCGAATATAACGGTAATTGATATAACTAAAGACTGCCGAGAGCGTAATAAGAATTGCGATAATATTGAATAAGCCCATCCTGTAATTCGTAACCGTATTAAGGACGGGCCAATCTGGGAAGATCGCCTTTAAGACCCATCGCACGCAACATGATCTGGTTTTTAACAGGCATCATTGCGTTGGTAAGATTAAGCCCAAGATTTCTGATCGAGCGCACAGGATCGATTGATGAACCAAATAAACGCTTGAAGCCATCCATCACCGCCATGATTAACAGATTATCACCTTTGCGCCAACGCTCATAACGCCTTAATACATGATAAGCGCCTATGTCATGGCCTTTCTCACTGGCATCACCGAGCACTTCAGACAATGCAGCGGCATCCAGCAAACCAAGATTTACGCCCTGACCGGCGAGGGGATGTATGGTATGGGCGGCATCGCCGATCAATGCCAGACGCTCCTTTACGTAGGCATTCACATGCTGTAGACGCAGTGGAAACGCCGCGCGTGGTCCGCATTCCACAATCTGTCCCAGCTTTGCATCAAAGGCCTTTGTCAATTCGCGCATAAATGCATCCTCATCCATGTCAAGCAGTTCGTCGGCATGTGCCGGTGTCGTTGTCCGCACGATCGAACACCAACCGTTGCTCAATGGTAAAAAGGCCACCGGGCCATCAGGCAAAAAGCGTTGCCACGCCGTCTCGCGATGTGATTTCGAGGTCTTGACTGTTGCCACGACGGCCTTCTGATCATATAACCAACCGCGCGTCCCAATCCCGGCAAATTGCCTGACTTGCGAATTACCGCCATCGGCACCCACTATCAGTTTCGTTGATAACCGGCGCCCTCCCTCAAGTTGTAAATCAACGCTCTCGGCATTGACCGTCATGGACATCAGTTTTGCTGGACAAATAAACTCGATATTCCCCAAAGTCATTACCTTATCAAGCAATGCCTGCTGTATGACCCTGTTCTCGATTATGTAGCCCAGTCTGTCTTCACCGATATCAGCACTGTCAAAATGGATGGCCCCGTCTCCGCCGGCATCCCATACATGCATCTCACGAAACGGACTGACGCGTTGCACAACCATCTGATCCCACACACCCAATCCTTTGAAAATCTGCTGTGAAGCCGCAGTGACGGCCGAGACACGCAGATCGATACTATCCGGATCCCAGGTAGTTGGTGGCGGGAGCGCTTCCACTATACCGATGCGCAATGCAGTCTGTTCCAGTGAACAGGCCAAGGTACTCCCCACCATACCGGCACCGACAATGACGACATCAAAATGGCCGGTCATGACAGACTCTTTTCAGGGTTCATTAACACTTTTGTCCCATTAATTTTAAAACATACACAAGGCGTCACTCGGCATTCTTCACCGGCCCACTGCATTAAAGTGCCATGCCGCGCGCCAGACGGGGCAGTTTTCCCGCTAGCCCCATGGTCCGGCGTAACAGGCCATGCTTTAATGGCGGCATCACATCCACGGCAACTAGACCGATATTCCGCGCAATCACCAGCGGCATAAATGAGTTTGAAAAGATGCGTACTATTCCGTCAGTAAACGCCGTCACGGATGACTGATCCCGCTTTCTCCAATACTGATAACGATTGAGTACAGCAAGCGCTCCCGGATCATCCCCCCCGGCTACAGATTCAACAAGAATTTGTGCCAATGCCGCAACATCTCTCAAACCCAGATTAAAACCCTGGCCCGCAACCGGGTGCAATGTATGCGCGGCGTTTCCTATCAGTACCAGCCGTGGCCTGATATGCTGTTGTGCGCGCACCAATGTCAAAGGATAAGCATGCCGCTTGCCTGTTTTCTTAAGCTTGCCCAATCTGAAACCGAAACACTGTTGTAATCTTGCAAGGAATGCATCGTCATCCAACTCAAGCACGGAGGCGCTTGCCTCTTTGGAGAGTGTCCACACCACTGAACAACGATTATCGGACATCGGCAGCATTGCCAGCGGCCCATTAGCGGTAAAGCGCTCATAGGCCATATTGCGATGTATAACGCCGGGAGTCACATTGGCAATCACGGCACTTTGCCCATAATCCCAGCAGGTCGATTCAATGCCCATGCACTTACGCACGGCCGATTGACCGCCATCGGCACCGATAATCAAGCGTGCCGTCACGGTGCGTGCCGTTTGATCCTGTTTTATGATGACCTGTGCGACGGCATCGCTGACCTCGATCGCGTGTAATTGTGCTGGACAAAGCATCTCTACATTGGGGAAAGTGGGAATGATTTCTGAAAACATTTTTCCCAAATGACGATTTTCAATGACATAACCCAGTGCTTCGCAACCGGTGGTGACTGCATCAAGCCGTGTAACGCCGAAATGACCCTGATCCGAGATATGGATTTTTTTAATCGGCGTGGCGTCAGCGGCCAATGACTGCCATAAGCTCATAGATTCAAAAATACGCCGTGCGCCATAGGCGAGCGCCACACTGCGATCATCATAACTGGGTTGTGATTTGGAGCCGAAAGGAACGGCCTCGACGATACCGATTCGGATCGGTTGCCTGCCAAGGGCGCATGCCAGGCTGGCGCCTACCAGGCCTCCGCCGATAATCAATACATCATAATCATACGTCACGGTCATTCAATACCCATCTAGCCCGCCATTAACGTCTCGATTTCTTTCACTGATTTCGGCACATCACCGCTCAGCACCTGATACCCATCACGTGTCACCAATACATCATCTTCGATGCGCACCCCGATATTCCACCATCTCTTTGCGATCCCTTTACTACGGTCAGGGATATAAATACCGGGTTCCACCGTCATCACCATGCCCGGTTCCAGTAAACGCCACACATTACCGATTTTATAATCACCGACATCATGGACGTCCATTCCCAGCCAATGGCCTGTACGATGCATGTAAAAACGCCTATAGGCTTCTTTTTTGATCAATTCACGCAGATTACCCTTCAACAATCCAAGTTCGATCAGGCCTTTGGTTAACGCGCGCACGGCAGCATCATGCGGATCATTCCAATGATTGCCCGGTTTCACCTTTTCAATCGCCGCCAATTGTGCCGCCAATACAACTTCATACACCGCCGCTTGTGACTTGTTAAAACGGCCGTTAACGGGAAAAGTGCGGGTAATGTCCGCGGCATAACCCTCATACTCCGCCCCGGCGTCTATCAATAACAGATCACCGTCATTCAGCACTGCACTGTTATCAGTATAATGCAATACGCAGGCATTCGATCCCCCGCCGACAATGGACGGATAGGCGGGTGAACGGGCACCATTGCGCATGAACTCGTGGATGAGTTCTGCTTCGACCTGATATTCCATCATGCCCGGACGGCATATCTGCATGGCCCGGCGGTGTGCCACCGCCGAAATCTTTGCCGCCCGGCGCATTGCCTTAATCTCACCGGCACTCTTGAACAAGCGCATTTCATGTAATAAATGATCCAGTGCAACGAATTCTGCAGGGGTATGTATACCGGCACGTGACTTCTGGCGTATTTGATTAAGCCAGTCCATGATTTTATGATCGAATTCCTGATTGCTCCCCATGGTGTAGTACACCTTGTCATGATCCTCAAGCAGGCCCGGCAATATCTCATCGATATCATCAATAGGAAAGGCATCATCAGCACCATAAACAGAACATGCCCGCTCCTGGCCGATACGCGGCCCTGTCCAAATCTCCATTTTAGGATCCCGCTCACGGCAAAACATAATAAACTCACCTTGCTTGCGCCCCGGGATCAATATTGCGACGGCCTCGGGCTCCGGGAATCCGGTCAGATAATAAAAATCACTATCAGGGCGATACGGGTATTCCACGCCCCGGTTCCTGTAACAAACAGGCGTAGATGGCATGATGACAATGCTGCCTTCACCAATCATGTGCATCAGCCGCGTACGGCGCTTTGCGAATTCTTTTATGTTCATAATGCTATGGTACCGGCTTCAGGAAAGTAAAAAAGATGATGATTATTGTATATGGCGGTAAAATATACAGATAGGCCCGGACGTAAAATAGTTTACTACTGTCAGGAAGAAATTCTTTGAAAATAGCCATTTCAGCGACTCATCGCTATTATTAACGGGACAGCAGTCAAATGTTATTGTTATGGGGCCTCTGATTTAATCGGAGGTAACTTAATGCAAAACTTTATTGCCGGCCCTGGCTTCACGTGTCAATTGCAATGCTTCATAGATCACCAGCACCCCTACCCGCACATATTCCACCAATTCGGCATAGGCGGCTTCATCGGCCTCAGTGTTTTCATCTTCATGATAGGCGCGGGATATTTCGGCCAGATCATGGCTGATCTCATTTACATCATCCGGTAATTGGGCAAAATCCTTTATCTCACCGGCACCCAAACCAAACAGGAAGCCATCACACCATTCGACCAATGCTTCGGTGCGAATTCGAAGCGGCTGTTCATCATTCGGCAATAACAGGGAAAAGCCGTATTCATCATCATTTAACTGGCGCATGGTCTCGTCATATAAATCCTGCAGCAATCCCCATTCCTCGGCCCCTGTATCAGCCTCATCATGATCAGCTTTATCACCATCATCATCGCTTCCGGGAATATCATCGTCATGCCAGGCTGGTTGAATCTTTTGTTCATCATTTAACAATGAAATCCAGCCATCGTAGAGCACAAAACCCTTAACACATAACAGCCCACACAGCACTCCGTGGCTTTCAGAGGCCGCATATATAACGCCCAACCGCTCGAGAACGGTATCGATTTCGCTAAAATCCACGGCCTTCCTATGATTTATCATCAATTTCGTCTGGTTCCCTTGTCTTTGAGCCCATAATCCTTTGCATGTGAGGGTCATGCCCATCTTTTGCTAGCCACCCCTAATATATTGGCTTTTACGGAAAAATCATGAATTCTATTATGAAATTCTACTAATTTGTATATCTCCGGGCCCAGTCAATAATATCGGCATATTATTCTCCATGATGATCACGATTAATCACCACAAGTTGATGAGAATTTACATCATCCCTATGTAAAGTAATGGTCGGGTCATCCATCATTCTAACCTGATATAGGCAAGTTATTGAAATCTCTATAATACCTTTCCAGGGTCATATTGATTCATATATATAGCCGGATTAGCTGGTAAGACCCCAATGCAGCTACTGCATATACTTAAACCACCGTCCAAGTGCTATTAAGAGCTGTGACGTAACACCGCCGAACCCTACTAACCGTTGACCTTATTGGTGCGCCGCTCTATATTGGTAACATGAACCAAAAGCTAGCTATCAACCCGCAAGATCTGGACCTTGATAGGCTTGAATCAAGTCTTGATGAGCTGATCCAATTATGCGAACGCCTGCACACGGAAAATAACCTGCTGCGTAGTCAACATAAGCCTCTTACATCCGAACGTGTCAAGTTGATTGAAACAAACAGCCTGGTACGCAACAAAATGGAGGCAGTAATCAAACGCCTCAAGACAATGGAAATGGAGCTATGAGAACTAATAGCACCCCGGTTACTGTGCAGATTTTGGATAAGGAATACAGGATTGCATGCCCTGATGATGAGCGGGACGCCCTGCTATCCTCAGCAAATTACTTGAGCCAAAAGATGAAGGAAATTCGTGATACCGGCAGGGTGATCGGTGTCGACCGTATCGCGGTTATGACTGCGCTCAATATCGCACACGAATCTCTGCACAATAAATCACTAAAAGAAAGTTTCTCCCAGTCGATAAATCAAAGACTGTGCGCATTACAGAGCAAGCTCGAATCTACCGTTAATAATTGTAAACAGGTAGAAATTTAAGGATCTTGTAACAAATACTCTGAATTAGCCGTCGATGACGGTATTCAGAGGCGGAAAATGGCGGTACGTCCGTGTGTATCGCGGATACCAGTGATAATATAGCGATGTCATTACATTATCTGTAAATTTGGTTTGGGCATCCCCTGTGGCGCCCGTTAGTGAACCGGGTATAACTCTTGAGCCTAAATGAATACCCGGGAATTTAGTGCTGATGTTAGTGTGCATGCCCGCATATCAGCGGGAAGCCTGAGATATCACCGTTGTTCCCACCTGAACCGTTGGTTCAAGGGCGAGTGTTCACGACGACGTACGCGGGGGCTGCTCTCTTAACAACTTATAACAATAAGCAACGTCACTTTTAAAAATCGCTTTTCTAGCCAATATCGTGCCTACCAGGTCCGAAATCCGTAAAAAAATTCGTGAACAACGCCGTAGCCTAAGCGCTAAAGAACGCCGCACCGCCGCACATCATGTAAGCCGCAGCATCTGCAACATGCGGGTGTTTCGTGCCGGCAAAAAGATCGCGTTTTACCTGCCGAATGACGGTGAACTGGACCTCACCCCGCTTATGCAGCGGGCATGGGCAATGAAGAAAATATGTTATTTGCCCGTGCTCAATACCCTGACGGCGGATCAATTAAGGTTTGCGCCATATCACCGCGATACACCGTTGCAGGTGAATTGTTTCGGCATACCGGAGCCTCATGTCTCCGAACATCGCTTGGTACGCGCCTATGCACTTGATCTGATTCTCGTGCCGCTAGTGGCGTTTGATATTGATGGTAACAGACTCGGCATGGGCGGTGGATTCTATGACCGGACGCTGTCTTATTTAAGGCATCGGCATTATTGGCGTAAACCACATATCTACGGTGCAGCCTATGAATTTCAAAAAATTGACACGCTCTCCCGGTATGCATGGGATATTCCTATGCACGGTATCGTCACGGAAAAAAATTCATATTTTATACGCCTGCCATCATCTCAGCCCCGATCATAAAGCGACATGACAAATTACTGGTTAATGAAATCAGAACCCGATGTTTTTGGTATTGATGATCTCAAAAATGCGCCTCACAAAACCGCACACTGGGATGGCGTACGTAATTATCAGGCACGAAATTACATGCGTGACCGAATGATGGTGGGCGATCAGGCCTTTTTTTATCATTCGAGCCGTAAAACCCCCGGAATTGCGGGAATTATGGCACTTATCAAGGAGGGATATGCGGATTTTACCGCGCAAGACCCCCGTAGTCCGCACTTCGACCCAAAAAGTACGGCGGATAATCCGCGCTGGTACATGGTGGATGTACGTTATATAAGATCGCTAAAGCGTGTCATCAGCTTGAATGAACTGAAACGGTATGTAGAACTAAAAAATATGCCCTTATTACAACGTGGGAACCGCCTTTCGATCATGCCTGTTACTGCCAAACAATGGCAATTTATTTTAAATTTGGAGTAAAAAAGGAATAAAAACCGTAAATTTTGACCCAAACCCGGAATTTTTTAAAAAAACACCCTCCCGAACATTTTTAGCCCCTGTCACTACATCACAGTAAAATTTTTTCTCGCCCGGGTCATGCAATCAG
>Ga0214472_10000294_pt1 | contig 64402 bp, 59 predicted proteins | sample RVTome_6_FD_207662 | JGI IMG/M metagenome (GOLD analysis project Ga0214472, IMG submission 207662) | Soil microbial communities from uranium-contaminated site in the Upper Colorado River Basin, Wyoming, United States - RVT140D175 | ecosystem: Environmental > Terrestrial > Soil > Contaminated >...
CCGATCAGCCTCACGAACCCGACACGGCACCCAACTCATCGCCCGACCTCCTCAACCCTCGAAATCATCCTTTCTGAATGATCGCGAAAGCCCAAGTGGATTACAGGCATATCTAGCAATCTGGATGTAATCCCAGTTATTGGCCAGTCACGTTCTGTGGCTGTCGTCAGCGTCCAATGGCGAGGTCTGGGCCTGGTGCTTGCCGTTGTGTTTCGGCTCGCTTCATCTTGCGTCTGGCGATCTGCCAGGCGACCCGAGCGGCAATATCGGTGCTGGGTGGTGGCGGACCCAGCGGATCGACGTCGTAGCCGCGGGGCGTCTCCCCTGTTTGGTCGATGGCGGCCCTCTGCGCCGAGCTGCGTTCGAGGGCGGCGATAAGACCCTCGAGCGAATCGTGAGCATCTTGGTGGGTGAGGTGGGTGCATTGCTCATCTGCGGGCTGGGGGTTGGCAAGGTAGAGGGTGTTGTTTTGCCGGCCTCGGCTCATCGCCACATAGGCCCATTCCCGGTCGGTGTTCCCGTCGACGACTACGAACGTCCGGTCGGTGGTGACGCCTTGGGCTTTGTGGCCGGTCATCGCGTAGCCGTAGTCAACGTGTCCCTGCTCGAGGTACGAGACGGGAAGCTCCCTGGCTTCAGGGTCACGATCGAGCCGAACCGTCAGACTCCCGTTGGCGTTGTCGACGCTGGTGACGGTGGCCAGGTCACCATTGAGTACCCCGAGCCGACTCTGGTTGTGGCGGCACAGGATCCGATCCCCGGCTTGGAAGACCCGCTCCCCTGCTTCGAGCGCAGGTCCATCAAAGCGGTGCGCGGCGGCCAGAAGGCTGCGGGCGTGTTGGTTGAGGTCGGTGACGGTGTCGTTGCTATGAGCGATGAGCAGCCCGGAGGTGAGGTCACCGGTAGTCGCCACATGGCGATACCAATCCGCTACTGCCCGGGCGATGGTGTCGTCTCGGCTCTGCCCGATGTTGATTCGGCCCCGCTGCCGATACGCCTCGATCGCCTCGCCAACTTCTCCGTTGCGGAGTTGCGTTAGCGCGCTGCGTTCCCATTCGTGTTGCTGTCGAATGTTGTCGGTCAACTCGACTGTGGGAAGGCGGGTGGCGAGGGCTCGGAACAGGCCACCTGCATGGATTTCGGGTAGCTGACGGTCATCACCGATCAGGATCAACTTCCCGGAGGCTTGTTCAACAAGGTCAGCAACGTTGGCGAGTTGCCGGGTGCCGACCATGCCGGCCTCATCGACCACCACGATGGCACCATCGGGAACACCACCACCGCCGTGTTGGCTCTCTCCAATCAGTCGGGTGAGGGTGACCGACGGGATACCGGTAGCGTGTTGGAGGCCGGCGGCGGTCCTACCGGCCAATGCTCCACCGACAATCGGCGTGCCGGTCACAGCGGCTAGCTGGTTGATCACAGCCATCACCGCGGTCTTGCCGCTCCCCGCAGGACCAATCCCAACATCGATCGTGTTGCCAGAGGTGGCGAATCGGCGCACCATGTCCCGCTGTTCGTCAGTCAGGTGCCGGTGGCGTTGCAGCCTGGCTTCGATCAGACGGTCCGGTGCGGTCCAACGACCGGCACGTATCCCGGCGAGTGCCTGGTCGATGATGCGCTGTTCGGTGGCTAACAGTTCGGTTGTGGAGTAGCGACGTTCGTGGCGCACACCGGGAAACACAGTCCCGTCGCGGCGCCGCATCAACCGCCCACCCACCTCGTCGCGGGCCGACTCGACTGCCCAGTCCGTGGCAGCATCGGGGACACCGCCGGGCGCCTCGACATGGTCGGTGTTGGGGGTGGGAAGGACCGCTACGACGTCTCGGGTGTCGAGGAATGTCTCGGCAAGGGACTCGATTTCTTCACGGCTGCCACCTTCGGGGAGCACCCCGGCGATCTCTTTGACCACCTCGGCTCGCCCAAAGGTGGAGGCCCGTTCGGTGAGCCCTTCGGGTGAGGCGAGGTTGTCGAATAGCGACTGTGGATCGACCGGCGCCGCCCCCCGGCTGTGACCCATGACCTGAGTGAGCCGGTCGGCGGTGAGACCTACCTCAACAGCTCGCCGTTTCCATTCGGCTTCGAGGTCGGCGAGGAGATGATCCTGCTTAGGGCTGCGGGTGGCCAACACCGCTACCTGCCGTGCCGCCGGCGTATCAGCAAGACCCTGTTCCTCCCGCCACGTTTCGAGCTGTTGACGGCGGCGGGAGAAGGCTTCGATCTGTGGGCGGGTGAATCCCTCGATGTCGGCCATTCCGTTGTGGACCGGCTGCCACCGCACCCCAAGACGCTCGGTCAACTCCCTACGCAAGACGGCCTCATGCAGATACCCGGCCGCTAACTGATACCGATACAACAAGCGGCCGTCCACGGTTCGCCACACCCCATCGCTGCCTTTGACCTTGTTGGCCACCACCACATGGGTATGCAGCTGCGGGTCATCGGCTCGGGAGGTGAACTCGGTGAATGACGCTGCCACATAGCCCGACGTTGCAATCGGCCACGTCTCCACCCGAAACCTCGCAGCCCCGTTCTCGTTCAGAACTGGGTTGCCGTCGTCGTCGAGCATCAGGGTCTTGGAGGCACCCCGGGTCGCTGACGCCACCGACTCGAGATATCCGAGCGCCGATGTGGTTGCTTCGTCGAACGCTGCCAACACCTGGCGCCGTGTCGCCTCGTCGCTGAGGGCCCACAACAGCGACACGGACTTGTCAGCCGAGAAGGTCACATCCCACGCCGTCACCCCATCCCGACGCAAACTACGACCCAGTCGCTCTCCAGTGGCTGGATGTTGACCGTCGAACAACCGGACAAGCCCCTCCGTCGAAACCGTGCCCTCCAGGCCAAGCTCGGCTGCGCCGTTGCCACGCCACTGCCCATTGGCGGTGCCGCCGCGTAGGTAGTAGTCCTCCCGCGGTGAGATCTCACCCAACTTGCGCAAGTAGTAGTCCTTGGCAGCCTTCGCCAAACTCAACACCAGCCACCCCCACACGTGGCCGGCTGAATACATGAGGCAACTCGTTGCAGATGCGTGTGTCGATCAGGCCGTCGGCACAGTCGAAGCAGTACCAGTGCCGTGGCGACGATTACGGTCGTGTCGGCTCGAGAATCGTCGCAGAGGGATCTTCTACAAGGTTTCGGGTCTGTCGAGAGTCTCATAGCTCCGACTAGACACCCTGACCCTCTCACCAGAGTCTCAAAAACCCTCCCAAAATCCTGTCAGAAACCCTGTCATCGGGTCCCAGCCAGCCCGCCAACAAGAAAAAGCCCATCGCCGAAATCGCCCGCCAAATCAACGTTTCCGACCCAATGACAGGTCCAAGTGCAACGAAATGAGACTCTGGTGAGAGGGTTGGACTTCATGCTCAGAGGATGGAACAGCTCGATCGGCTACTCACCGTCCAAGAACTCGCCAACTACCTCGGAGTGCCCGTCTCCACCATCTACGCATGGCGCTACCACGGGCAAGGTCCGCCCGGATTCCGCGTCGGCAGGCATCTCCGCTACCGAGATTCCGACGTCCAGCGATGGATCCGGGACAGACTTCGAACAGACGTGCTTTGATTACGTCAGCAATCGAGGAGGTGTCCGACCGTGGCACATATCCAACACCTATCCGGGAGACGCCTGCCCTGGCAGGTCCGATACAGAGATCCGTCAGGACGGGAACGGGCCAGAAGCTTCCTTCGAAAGGTGGATGCGGACCGCTTCGCTGTCACGGTGGAGACCGACAAGCTCCGGGGCGAGTGGACCGACCCGCGGCTCTCAAAGACCACTCTTGCTGAGTGGTCTGAACGGTGGCTCCGGACCAAAGCGAGCCTCAAACCGAAGACACTGGCTGGCTACGAGTCCAATCTCCGCGCTCACATCCTGCCCGCCTTCGCCGGCCACGAGCTACGCCATGTCGACCGTATGGCCGTCGAAGAGTGGGTGGCCGATCTCGAAGCGGCAGGACTCGGCCCTTCCGGGGTGCGCCAGGCGCGCCAGGTATTGAACAGCATGATGAAACTGGCCGTTGAAGCTGGCTACCTGCTCGTCAACCCGGTGGCCGGGGTGAAGACTGCACGCCAGCCCGACCGTGAGATGCTGTTCTTGTCAGCCGGCGAAGTGGAGCGCCTGGCCGCGGCGATGGGCCAGCCGTATGCAACCCTCGTCTACCTTCTGGCCTACGGGGGGCTCCGGTGGGGCGAGATGGCGGCGGTGCGTCGCAAACGTTGCGACCTTCTCCGGTCACGGATCGAAGTGGCTGAGTCGCTGTCCGAAGCTGGGGGCATGCTCCATTTCGGTCCGACCAAGACGTACCGGCGGCGCATGGTGATCATCCCTGAATTCCTCCGAGAGCTCATGGCCGAGCACCTGGCCCGTGATGTCGACAATGATCCCGACGCTCTGGTGTTTACCTCGCCGGAAGGACAGCCACTCCGCAACTCCAACTTCCGACGCCAGGTTTGGTACGAGGCAGTTGCCGCCGCCGGATTACCCAACGGGCTCCGGGTCCACGACCTGAGACACACCTGTTCATCGCTCCTCATCGCCCAAGGAGCCCATCCGAAAGCCATCCAAGTTCATCTTGGTCACTCGTCAATCATGGTGACAATGGACCGCTATGGACACCTATTCCCGTCCGACATGGATACCCTCGCCGTGGCACTAAACACCGTCCGAGCGCAAGCTGTCGCGGACCAGACGCGGACTAACAACGGACCAGACGTCATCGAGCTCGGAAGCAGATAGATGAAATCCCCTGTGACACAGGGGATTTCACTCGCACGCCCGGAGGAACTCGAATCCCCAACCTTCTGATCCGTAGTCAGACGCTCTGTCCAATTGAGCTACGGGCGCATGATTTATGTTGTGCCACAGGGCTTCTCACCGATCACAATCGGCACGTCTCTCGTAGCATAGCGCTCACCGAAGCGCATCAGAGTCTGGTCTCATCGGCACTTCGTGGTGCTGTTGGGACAAAATGATAGCCGCCGGCATTCCTGGTTTCCCCACCGAGCAGGCAATCCGCCTCTGAGTGCCGGCCTTGCCCGACGACGATCTAGCCGTGTCAGGTGTAGTGATCGCTGGGAACATCAGTTAGGAAGACCAGCGCAGGTTTCGCCGGTTGGATACTTAGCCCAGGGTCGGGTCTCGGCCTTCGAGGGAATGTGACTATTCGTTAATGTGTACTCCCGTACACCAGGTTTGTGAGGCGTCGTATGCGGGGCAAAGGGACGGTTCGGCTATGCGGCACGCTGGTGGTCCTGGTGGGATTGCTGAATCCCGGTCAAGGCTCTGCAGCAGATGATTCGCCCGGGCCTGTGCTCCTATCGGACATATCGGTCATGGCGTATATCGACGGTCCAATCGTGACGCTCTCTCCCGACGGCGAATCCGTCGTGTATCCGACCGAGGACAAAAACGTGGTCGTCGTACCCGCAGACGGCAGTGCTCCACCGCTGACGCTGTTCAGGACCGCGACTGACGGCACTCTTATCTACCCCACCGTGTCTCCCGACTCGAATACGGTGATGATTGGCGTGGACGAGGACTCCTCGAGATACCCGCTGTATACTACGGTACCTATGGCCGGCGGCGAGCCCGTTGAGGTGCATCCGGACCTCCCCGATGGAGACTCGGTCGCCCCAGCTGTCTTCACCCCGGACTCAACCCGAATCGTCTACCGGCTGCGGCAGACATCCAGCGAACATCTCTATAGCGTGCCGGTAGGCGGGGGACCACGCATCGAACTGTTTCCGTCCGAGACCGGCTGCGGCCGGTTTGCAGTCTCGTCGGACTCGCAGATCGTCGTTGCGGTTTGTGACCAGAAGCTGGTGGCGGCGCCGGTAAGCGGTGGGGCGACGACCCAGCTTCCGTACGACACGTACCCGGGGTTCGTCGAGACCGAGGATGAGATCTACGTCAAGCCGAATTCGGCTGCGGTCATATACCGCTCACAAGAGACCACTCGACCCGCTGCGCCCTACAACATGTACACCGTGGCCATCGGCGGCGGCACACCCATGCAACGCAATCAAGACTTCGATGATTACGGTGTCCGGGAGTGGTGGGTTTCCGAGGACGGAGCCACTCTCATCTACATTGCCGACAGCCGCTTGTGGGCGGTGCCCACGTCCGGCGGGACCCCACCGGCGTTGAGTCCGGATGGCTGCCTTCATCCGGCGAAGCCTCGGCTTCTAGCAAGCGACCACCGGCAACCAAACCTCCGAGGCCCATCCAAAGTACAGCCTCTGATTCTGGTCGTTACGCTCGTCGCTGGGCTGGGATTTCGGGGGTTAGCACAGCGTTTAGCGCTGGATACTCCGTAGTCAGACGCTCTATCCAATTGAGCTACGGGCGCAAGTCGACGAAGTATTGCAGGGCGCCATGGCCAACGCCAACCCCGGAAACCTTCGTATTGACACATGATAATCCGGAAGAATTCGACCGCTCTGCGACGATGTGTGCATGCGAAGCTCAGCCGGACTCGCACACCCGTTCCCGGAGAGCGGCCACTACCCCACGACTAGTCCCGAGATCCGGCTCACATTGCCGCTGTAGATCCTCTCCCGGTCATCCTCGCTGAGTCCCAGCTTCTCGATAACACCGATGGTCTCGTCGATGAAGAGAGGGCCTCCATCCGGATCGAAAGGACAATCGGTACCGAAGACGACGTGGTCGACTCCGAAGAAGTCGAGCCCGCAGCGAGTTCCCGAGAGCGAGCCGGATAGAGCCGTGTCCGCATAGAAACGCCGGAAATAGTCGACAGGTCTCGCCGGCATTGATGCCAGAAGTGTGGACAGTTCATCACCCGGTGTCCTAGACCCGAGTTGATCCCAGCCGAGCCCGATCCGACCCTCAAAGAAGGGAATCATCCCACCCATGTGATGCGTGATGATCTTGATACGCGGGTGTTCGAGCATGATGCCGGAAAACACCAACCGAGCCATCGCAGCACTGGATTCATACGGCCATCCAAACGCCCACCAGATCTCGTACTCCGACTGCTCCTCAGCGACGTAGTCGGCGAATCTCGCTGGTCTTGCAGGATGCATCCAGATCGGTCGATCCCGACGCTCCATCTCAGCGAAGATCGGCCGGTACTCTGGCTGGTCAAGAGGCCTTCCAGCTACGTTCGTGAAGATCTGTACTCCGAGACAACCAGGCATCGTGAAGGCCCGATCGATCTCTATAACGGCATCCGCCGGCGAGTTCATAGGCAGCGACGCTACCCATCCAGGGAACAGGTCGGGACGCCTCTCATGGATCTCGCCCATCTCATCATTCGCCAGGGCCGCCAGCTCAGGTGCATCTGCCGGCGACGCGATGCTCTCGATTGGCGGCGAGGACAACGTCACAATCTGCTGGTAGCCGGGCCAACGTCCCATCATCGCAATGCGCGCGTCGAGGTCCCACAGCACAGGAAGATTGAGCCAACGCTTGATCCCAGCCTTGTCCGGTGCGACGCTCAAAAGCCGGTCGTAGTAGCTCACCGGCAAGAAGTGAGCGTACGCGTCGATCATTCGCCGGAAAGGCGGTTGAGCCATCGTTATCCCCTGTTCACTTCGGGAAGCCACGACGTCAATCGGCGGTCGATGATCTGAACCACAGCTGAGGCAGCCCAAGCCACGGCGATGATGACGAGGAGCACGGCCAGCACCGATGCGGCATCGAACCGACCACCAGCCTCGGTCACTACCCGACCCAGCCCCACAACCGCAATAAACATTTCGCCGTTGATCATCCCCTTTACCGCCCGGCTGACGCCAATCCGGAGACCAGCCATGATCATCGGCATTGCCGCCGGAAGGATGACCCGGCGTGCGATCTGGAAGCGCGACGCGTTGTACGTCTGCGCCATCTCGATAAGTTCGATTGGGACCGACCTAACGCCGTCGGCGGTATTGATAATGATGATGAACACTGCATAGACCACAATCAGAGCAACGATGGACCCTCTGCCCAGACCGAAGATTGAGAAGAATATCGGAGCAAACACCAGAGAGGGTGCAGTCAGCAGCGCATAGACATACACGTCCAGCGCCGAGTTGACGATCGGAATCATTCCCATCGCGACGCCGATCACGATTCCTGCAACCACCGATATACCAAACCCAGAGGCAAGGTTTGTGAGGCTTGCACTGAGATTGCCGAGAATCCTGCCGTCACGGATCAGTTCGACGAGTTGGGCAACAACTTCCGAGAGAGCCGGGAAGAACGACACGTCCCAGATCCGACCGATGAGTTCCCACGTCGCAACGCCCACAAGCAGGGAGAGGGCGGGAACCAAGCGGCTGGGTACTCGAACACGAGTGCCTAGCTTCGCTGCGCTGGCCGATGTGGATGGATTCACGACCTTGTGCCTCCAGCACGAGAATCCGGCTGATGCTGCTTAAGGCGTTCCCAGAGTGTCGCAGTGAGTTCGGCGACCGTTCGGGTTGCTGCGGCATACTCGGCCGGGTTCGCCCGCGGCCTTCCCAACGGCACATTCGTGATGTCATCGATCCGCCCCGGCCGGGGAGTCATCACCACAACACGATCACCAAGGATTACCGCCTCCTCGATGCTGTGAGTGATGAACACAACCGTGATGCGGCGTGCCTCCCAGATCCGGAGCAGCTCCTCTTGGAGGAGACGACGCGTCTGTTCATCGAGCGCCCCGAACGGCTCATCCATCAATAGCACCGAAGGCTCGACGGCAAGCGCACGGGCGAGGCCCACGCGCTGCTGCATCCCGCCGGACAGCGTGCCGGGGAGATTGTGCTCGAAGTCGGCGAGACCTACCGCCCCGATCAGCTCCATGGCCTTGTCCTCGCGTGTCTCTCTGTCGGCACCGCGCAGCTCGAGGCCGAATGTGATATTCCTCAGCACGGTTGCCCAGGGCAGAAGCGCAAATGACTGGAATACCATGGCGCGATCAAGGCCGGGCCCTCGCACCGGATTTCCATCAATGAGGATTTCCCCCTGATCCCATCGCGTCAACCCTGCAATGCAGCGCAACAGAGTCGTCTTGCCGCAGCCCGACGGCCCGAGCACTGTCACGAACTCATTGTCCTGGACCGTCAGATCGAGGTCGGCAACTGCCTCGACAGTGGTGCCGTTCTTGTCAATGAATTTCTTGGTCAAACCCTTGACTTCGATCATCTAAGTCTCCTCATGCTGAACCTGTCTCGTCGCCGGCCCACGGAACCATCCTGCGCTCGATCCGATGTGCAACCGATACCAACACCAGCGCCTCGAGGACCACGACAATCACAACTGCATATAGATCGGCGGTGCGGAAGAAGGCCCGGTACTCGAGGATCAGCCCACCAAGGCCGACCGACACCATCAACAATTCGACGACAACCATCCCTGTTATGCCGCGGCCAAGACCGATGCGCACACCGGCCATTACCCCGGGCATTGCCCCGCGCAACAGAATCCTCGTCCAGATCTGGCGTTCGGTGGCGTTGTACGACCTCGCCATTTCAACCAAACGATCGTCTACCTGTCGCACTCCGGCTCGGGTATTGACGATCACCATGGGCAGCGCAAAGAGAGCAACGAGCATGGCGCGGGACGCAAGACCGATTCCCACCGACATGACCATCAGCGGGATGATCGCAGCCATCGGCGTGACCAGCATGATGCTGACGTAGGGGTCCGCCACCTTCTCGAGGATTCGGAACCTGCCGATCAGAAGCCCTACGGGGATTCCGATCACGACCGAGGCGCCGAAACCAATCACCAATGCCTGATTGCTGACCAGCAGAGCTCTCCACAGTTCAGAACTCGCGATGAGACGGAGGAATGCCGATACCGTCGCAGTGAACGTAGGGATCAGCAAGCTGTTCGCAGACGTGGCGAACGCTTGCCAGAGTCCAGCGAAGACCAGGAACGCGACGATTCGGGCGATCCCCCGCTGGACTCCCGCCCGCCGCAAGGGCGGGCGGGGAGCATCAGCAAGAACGGAGCTAGTTGCCAACGGCTGCCGCTGCTGCCTGCATGGGACCCAGCACGGCAATGTCAGCGGGCGTCAGGCCCGGCTCGATTACACCTGCGGCCTCAAAGAACGAGATGGTGTACGCCAGATTCTCCTCGGTGAGTGCTGCCGCGTTGTACAGGCCGTTCGACACGTATGCGTCGGCGACGAGTGTCCAATCATCGAGGTCGCCGCCCAGGTACTGGATGGCGAGATCGGCAAGATAGGACGGATCACTGTTTATCTTGGCGTGCTGTTCGAGCAACGCTTCGAGGTACGCCTGTGCGGCGCCAGGGTTGTCGGCTACGAAGTCCGAATTTGCGTAGATGGCTGATGGGCGCAGATTTGCGAGATCGGCCGAGAAATTGGCCATGAGATTGTACTGTCCCTCCTCGTTCGCCAGCAGCATCCCCTCACCGACATCGAGTGCTGTCGCATCGATTTCGCCGGCAACCAGGGCCTGGTAGCGAACATCCGAGCCACCGATCACCAGATAGTCGGCAGAGATCTCGGGGCAGTTCTCCGCCACCCATTGACGGATCATGGCCGTCGCCACGGAGCCTTCGCTGAATATGCCGATCCGGGTGCCATCAAGATCGGCACACGCTGTCTTGTCATCACGTCCGTAGAAAGTCCACGCATTTCCAACAACATCACCGATGATCGTAATTGGCGCACCGACCTGAATGGCAATCAGCGCAGCACTGATGGTCTCGCCTGAGATCTCAAACTCGCCGCGCGCCAGACCGTCTATCGCCAACTCCGGTTCTGCCACTTCGACCGCTTCCACATCATGGCCCGCCGCAACCAGAGCATCCACCGCCGCAAGAATCGGAACGGCAGCGATGTCCGGCTCAACCACGGCAACAGTGAAGCTGTAGGTCTCCGCGTCTTGTCCTCCCGTGTCGGCTGCCGTTGTCTCGGTGGTCGGCGCAGCCGTTGTTGTGGTCTCGGCGGCGTCGTCGCCGCCGCAAGCCGCGACTACGAGTAATAGGGCTACGAACAACGCAGCCGTTCTGTACCTTGGCATTTGGATCTCCTCCTGTGCAACCGGTTACACAGCCGATTGTGTCGGCATGGTATCAGTTGTCGCCACAGTGTGCAACCGGTTGCGTAACCGGTTGCAGTTGGAAGTGGCGCACACTAGAGTTAGGGCATGGGAGGTTTCGGTGAGTGATTCCGAGAGTCAAGCCAGATCGATGCCGACGTTGATGGAGGTTGCCCTTCGAGCGGGGGTCTCCAAGGCAACTGCGTCGCGCGTACTCGCCGATTCCCCGACCCCGGTGGATCCCGAGACGGCGTCACGGGTACGACTGGCGGCCCGAGATCTGAACTACTTGCCCAATCCGCACGCCCGCGCTCTGGCGCGTTCAACTTCACCGAGCGTTGGTCTTCTAATCCATGAGATCTCCAATCCCTTCTTCTCCGAGATCGCTTCGGGTGTGCTTGCTGCGGCTGAGCGGCACGATCGGATGGTGATGATCTGCAACACCCGGCGTGATCCCGATCAGGAGCTCCGATACGTCAAGGAGATGCGTGTGATGAGAGCCCACGCTCTAATCATCGCCGGTAGTGGCTTCACAGACTCGGGCTACGAGGCACTACTCGAACAAGAACTTGCCGCCTACCGTGCGGTTGGCGGCAGAGTCGCTCTGTTGCGGCGCCACCCATCGGGGGCAGTCGTCATTCCCGACACATCCCGCGGTGCCCATTTGGTGGCAGACCACCTGCTCGCTCGCGGGCACACCGAGATCGGCGTCGTGACCGGAAGACCTCAGCTTGTGGCGATTCAGGAACGTCTCGTCGCGTTCAGGGAGCGCCTCGAGTCAGCGGGCGTCGAGCTGACGTCACAGCATTCCGGAGGCTTCTCCCGCGAGGGAGGCCGGGAAGCGACCCTAACGATGCTCGAGACCCACCCCAATATCACAGCCATCTTTGCGCTCAACGACCTGATGGCTGTCGGGGCGATACATGCTGTGCACGAACTCGGCCTTCGCGTGCCTGAGGATGTATCGGTCGTTGGTTTCAGCGATGTACCTGTCGCCTCAGATACCAGTCCGCCGCTGACGACCTTGCGCTTGCCGCTTCGCGAGATGGGCGAAGTCGCTCTGGAAACTGCCCTTTCCGATGAGCAGGCCACCGAACGCACGCTCGTCCTTGGCGTCGAGTTGATAGACCGCGGCAGCACCGGACAGGCGCGGCCCAACCACCGAGTCGCCGACTTGGGCGAAGAGCGAGGCTGATATGACTAGTTCGAGACGACGGTTCCCCCAGGTGCGCACCATGCACACAACGGAGGAATTGAGGAACTACCTAGCCGAACAGGGTATTGACCTGCCGTTGGACGACAACGTGGTTCCCGGGCCCACCGGCCCACTTGCTGAGGAAATCGACATCGGCGGACTCCACATAGCCAACCGATTTGCGATTCTACCAATGGAGGGTTGGGACGGCTCAGCTTCCGGGTTCCCAACAGACCCTGTGATTCGTCGATGGCAGCGATTTGGGGCATCAGGGGCCGGTCTGATGTGGGGAGAAGCCACGGCCGTTGTCGAGGACGGCCGGGCCAACCCGAACCAACTCGTCATCAACCCAGAGACTGTCGAGAGCATTGCGTCCCTTCGGTTGGCTGCGACCGCCGAACGCGCCAACGGTTTCGAAGGACCCGACCTCGTCGTGGGGATGCAACTGACCCACAGTGGGCGCTGGTCGCGACCTCACGGCGAACCGATTCCACGCATCGCACAGCGTATTCCGGCCCTTGACGCGCGGGTTCCGGTCATCGACACGTCGGTCATGTCCGACGACGAGTTGGACGACCTTGCTCTTCGATATATCGAGGCAGGCGAACTGGCTGCTGATGCCGGGTTCGATTTCGTCGACATCAAGCACTGCCACGGCTATCTACTGCATGAGATACTGACAGCTCGAAGCCGGCCCGGACGTTTCGGCGGGACCTTTGAGGGACGAACACGCTTCCTCCGACTCGTCGCTGAGGAACTGCGACGCCGACGCCCCGAATTGAAGGTCGCCGTGCGACTGAGCGCCTATGACCCCGGACCGTATACGGCCGACGAGGACGGCATCGGCAGACCCGAAACCGGCGGTTTTGTACCGTTCGGGCCGGATGACGGCGGCAACCCGTTTGGCGAAACGCATCGCTTCTTGAGATTGTGCGCCGAACTCGGGGTCGGATTGGTCTCCATCACGATCGGCTCTCCGTATTACAACCCCCACGCACAGCGGCCCGCCTACCACCCGGCACTAGATGGCTATCTGCCGCCTCGAGAACCGCTGGCCGAGGTGGCTCGGCACTTGACAACCACCGCTGCACTGGCGAAGGAGCATCCCGACCTGGTTCTAGTCGGAAGCGGGTACTCATACCTCCAAGAGTTCCTCGCCAACGCCGGGCAGTACCAGATCCGCACCGGGGGTGTCGGCATGGTCGGAGTAGGCAGATTGGCACTGAGCTATCCGGGCTATCCCGCCGATATTCTCGCCGGACGCGCTCTGAACCCACGGCTGATCTGCCGGACGTTCAGCGATTGCACGACGGCTCCACGCATCGGGCAGCCGTCGGGCTGCTACCCACTCGACGAGCACTACAAGAAAAGCGCTGTCCGCGTTGAGATTGCCGCTGCCAAGAAGAGAAAACGAGCAGCCGGTGAGTGACCACGAGAGTTTGCGGTGCGCCGCAACTGAGAAGCCGGATAGTCAATGATCAGAATCGATACCTCGATTAATGCGGGCGATCTGAAACATCGCCTTGACGAGCTGTGGCGTTTGGCAGCCCTCAAGGTCATTCGCCTCTGCAAGAACGACCATCCCGAACTTGGAACACCCGTGTTCACAGTCGACGGTCGCTATACATCCCGCGGCTGGACCGAGTGGACACAGGGCTTTGTCTACGGTGGAGCCCTGCTTGTCTTTGACGCAACCGGAAACGAGGAGGCGCTCGAACTCGGGCGTGCACTCACCAACGCACGGATGGCTCCGCACCTCACGCACATGGGTGTTCACGACCACGGTTTCAACAACATCAGCACCTATGGGAATCTTCGGCGGCTCCTGCTCGAGGGTGCGCTTCCGTTCGAGAAGGCAGAGCTCGCCGGCTACGAGAACGCGCTGCGAGTGAGCGGCGCCGTGCAGGCGAGCAGATGGACCCAAACGTCCGACGGCGGGGGATTCGTCTACTCATTCAACGGCCCGCACTCCCTGTTCGCAGACACCATCCGCTCGATGCGCTCGCTGGCACTGGCCGACCAGCTGGGTCACGAGCTCAGGGGAGAAAACGATCAGCGCATCTCGCTGTTGGAACGCGCGATGGATCACGCTGTGACAACCGCGCGATACACCGTGTACTACGGGGAGGGTCGCGATCACTACGACGTTGCAGGACGTGTGGCGCACGAGTCACTGTTCAACACGAACGACGGGGCGTACCGGGCTCCAAGCACCCAGCAGGGCTACTCCCCGTACACCACTTGGACTCGCGGACTCGCCTGGGTAATGCTTGGCTTCGCTGAGCTGTTGGAGTTCCTTGCCGTTGCTCGGTCGCACGGAATCGGCGACGAGAGCGTCGGCGACGTTGCAGGGGACATGATGCTCAGGGCGGCGCAAGCCACAAGCGACTACTACCTTGCACATACACCAACCGACGGAATTCCATACTGGGATACGGGCGCGCCTGACCTCGATGCAATCGGCGCATACCTCGACCTTCCGGCCGATCCTTTCAACCCATACGAGCCTGTCGATAGCTCGGCTGCGGCCATAGCTGCCCAAGGTTTGCTGAGGTTGGGGCGCTTCCTTGCGAGTAGCGGGAATCAAGATGGAGATCGGTATTTCAGGGCCGGACTGACCGTGCTGCAGACACTGTTATCAGAACCCTATTTGAGTACCGACGAGAACCACGACGGCATCCTCCTGCACACCATCTATCACCGACCGAATGCATGGGATCATGTCGCCGATGGCGATTCAACCCCCCACGGTGAGTCGGCGCTGTGGGGTGACTACCACCTACTCGAAGCGGCTCTCTATACGCAAAGACTGTTCGACGGTGGGCCGTACTACACCTTCTTTGGGCCGAATGGGGAGGCACTGTGACGCAACTCTCCGCTCTGGTTACCGGGAGCACACGGGGCATAGGCTTGGCCACTGCTCACCGCCTACTCGCCGAAGGCTTCAATGTCGCAGTGAACGGCCGGGGGGAGGCTCCAGACCCCGACCTCCTTGACGAATTGAGTGGCCTCGGAAACGCGATATATGTTTCCGGCAATGTCGGAGAGCCAGAGGATCGCAGGAAACTGGTGACGGAGACTCTCGCCGCATTCGGTCGTATCGATGTCCTCGTGAATAACGCCGGGATGACGTCGCCGGGTCGCAGAGACATCACCGAAGCCAGCGAGCAGGATCTGGACAGAGTGCTCGCAGTGAATCTCAAGGGGCCCTTCTTCCTGACCCAGGCAGTTGCACGCCACATGCTGAAGCGGGGCGAATCCAATCCCAACTTCCGAGGTCGGATCATCAACATCTCCTCTATCAGCTCCGTCGTCGTCTCGCCCGATCGAGCCGACTACTGCGTCAGCAAGGCAGGGTTGTCGATGCTGACCCAGCTATGGGCCGTGCGGCTTGCTGCTGCGGGTATCGGAGTCTACGAAGTTCGGCCAGGGATCATTCGCACAGACATGACGAAGCCCGTTGCAGGGAAGTACGACCGGCTCATCAATGACGGCTTGGTGCCAGAGAAGCGTTGGGGCATCCCGGAAGACGTGGCCGCCGCCGTCGCAGCACTCGCCGATGGGCGGATTACGTACGCCACCGGCCAGGTACTGACGATTGACGGCGGGCTCACGATTCCGAGGCTCTAGCCCGGCCACCATGACATAGGAGGAAACGGATGCCGTCCCGAGACAAAGCAACAGTGATGGAAGCGATATCGCGAGACTGCATTGTCCCCGTGTTCCACCACACCGACTTCGAGGTCGTCAAGAAGGTGGCGTCGTGCATCGCGGCGGGGGGCCTATCGACGCTCGAATTCACCAACCGCGGCGACGGCGCTGTCGAGGCATTCGGAGATCTGATTCGCTGGAGTCGAAGCGAGCTGCCCGGGCTCATTGTCGGTGCAGGCTCGGTCATCGACCCGGCAACCGCAGGCCACCTGATCGATCTAGGGGCTTGTTTCGTTGTGGCGCCTGCGCTATCAGCCGAGGTGGCGCAGACATGCAACGCTCGTAACGTTCCCTATGTTCCGGGCTGCGGCACGCTGACGGAGATCCTGACCGCCTATCGCCTCGGCGTCGACATCGTGAAGCTGTTCCCGGCGAGCCAGATCGGTGGTCCGTCGTTTCTCAAATCCGTGAGGGCGCCGTGCCCTTGGGTGCGGGCCATGCCAACCGGTGGTGTGGAACCGACCGTAGAGTCGCTCAGCGCGTGGTACAAAGCCGGCGCTCCCGCTGTTGGAATGGGTTCCCGACTGATCCCCCAAGACTTGATCGACTCCGAAGATTGGGACGGCATAGAAGCGAGGATCGCCGAAGGTGTCGTTGCAGCCGCAGCCGCTAGAAGGATGGCCTGAATGTTGAAGATCCGTTCTGCCGGCGACACCCGTTGGGATTGCGTTTCCCTCGGTGAAGTCATGCTCCGTCTTGATCCCGAGTGGGGGAGAGTGCGCACGACGAGGACCTTCAGGGTCAGTGAGGGTGGCGGCGAATACAACGTTGCCCGAGCCCTTGCGAAGGTCTTCGGGATGAGAACGGCGATTGTCACTGCCCTTGTCAAGAATGAAGTCGGAGATCTCGTAGCGGATCTCATGATGACAGGAGGCGTCGACCTGCGGCACGTCAAATGGGTTCCCCATGACGGCATCGGTCTCAATGCGCGTGTCGGTCTCAACTTCGTCGAGAAGGGTTTCGGCATCCGGCCAGCCCTGGGCGTAGCTGATCGTGCCCATACGGCGGTGTCACGGCTGGAGCCCGGAGACATCGACTGGACTCAGGTCTTTGAGAAAGAGGGTGTGCGCTGGCTGCACACCGGAGGCATCTTCGCAGCACTCTCCGAGGACACAGCCGCTGTGGCGTATGAGGCCATGAAGGCTGCCAAGGACAACGGCACAGTCGTCTCGTACGACCTCAACTACCGACCGTCACTCTGGAAGCCTCGCGGCGGCCAGCCCGCAGCCATCGAAGTGAACCGGCGCCTTGCACCACTCATAGATGTCATGATCGGGAACGAGGAAGACTTCAGCGCTGCGCTCGGATTCGAGGTCGAGGGAGTCGACAAGGAACTCACCAATCTCGACACGGCGAGTTTCCGGTCGATGATCGCCCGGGTGGTTGCCGCCTTCCCGAACCTTGCTCTCGTAGCCACAACTCTGCGGAACGCAAGGACCGCAGGTTTCAACGACTGGGGAGCGATTCTCTATGCAGACGGTGCATTCTACGAGGCGAAAATGCGAGAGAACCTGGAGATCTACGACCGGGTCGGAGGCGGCGACGGCTTTGCGAGCGGAATGGTGTGGAGTCTGCTGAACGGCAAGGAGCCAGGGGACACGGTGGAAATCGGCGCCGCACACGGAGCACTCACAATGACCACTCCCGGGGACACGTCAATGATGACGGTCGGTGAGGTCCTTCGCGCCGTTGACGCAAAAGGCGCCCGCGTCGTGCGCTGAGACGACTCGTCCGGTAGCGCCCATGAGGACTCGGGTGCGCCGGTTTGCTACAGCGTCTGACTCCGCCGGTTGCGCTCACCGTCGACCAGGCGTTCCGGGGGTTAGCACAGCGTTTAGCGCTGGATACTTCGTAGTCAGACGCTCTGACCCATTGAGCTACGGGCGCATGATTTGGTCAAGTATTGCAAGGGTCTCTGGAGCGCCCAAGCCGACCGAGAGCGTTCCAGGCCAATCAGGCGCTCTGTCTTGCGGGTCGCCGCCCATCTCGATCCGTCAACGGTTTCAGGGGTTTCCGATTCGCGTTGCTCGACTCCGCTCCACTGACACAGCGCTTCTACAGCGCCTGACTCTGGTTCACTGAGCAGTCAACGCCGGTCACGGACCGATCCTTGCACTCGCCGCCAACCCACTGGCGTTGATCCTAGCGGTCATATCGGATATGATAAGTCAATGGACTTTGGTCCGGTGTTGCGGCGCGTTCTTGCCTCAGCGGCTCGGTTGCAGGAGGTAGTGCCCGACGCCGTGCTCGTCGGGGGCTCTGCCGCTGCACTTCACGCCGGCCACAGAGACTCGTTTGACCATGATCACGTCCTATCAGATCTTGTTGATCGCTACGAGGTGGTGTTGGAAGCGGTAGAGGCCACAGAGGGCTGGGCCACCTCAGTTCGAGCTTCAAGGCCGCCGTTTACCATCATGGGTCGCCTTGGTGGTGTCGAGGCCGGTTTGCGACAGATGCGTCGGGTTCGCCCGTTGGAAACGTTCGAGGTCGATCTCGGCGAGGGCGCAAAAGTGGTTGCGCCGACGGCGGCGGAGGCGCTACGCGTAAAGGCATTCCTGGTGGTACAACGAAACGTGGTTCGTGACTACCTCGATGTCGTCGCCCTGTCGGACCATCTTGGACACGAGACGGCAATCTCCGTTCTGTCGGACATCGATTCGTACTATGACGACCGATCAGGCGAATCGGGGTCGGTGCTTACATCGCTCGTCCTCGCACTTGCCGACCCTGCGCCACACGACACCGACGTCATTGACGAGCTACCGCGCTACAAGGGATTGGACGAGCGCTATCACGACTGGAAGGATGTCGTCGGTATCTGTCGCGCGCTTGCACTTCGGCTCGGAGGTGCGGCCTGATGCCCGTCGTGTTCCGCAACGTCGTTGCCTCACCGTCGGACGATGTCGGCGCATGGCCCTATGAGGCATTGGTCGCGGTGATCGACCGAGGTCTCGTCCCTGACTGGCAACCCATCTTCGCCGAGCTACGTCGCTCTCCGTGGGGCCGGGTCGCGCGCCGCGTCGAACACTACCTGTCATACCGGGAGCCTGGTGCAACCAGCACCCTGTTCGCCCTGGCAGTCGAACACGCTCGAGCCCAGGCGGGTCGAGCCGACCGGGCCGAGGCGGCTGCTCGAGTACGGGCGGCCGTCGACCACTCCGGGCTCACCAGAACCGAGTTCGCCCGACTGGTGGGAACCAGCGCATCGCGGCTCAGCACCTACTTGAATGGCAGAGTCACACCATCGGCCGCGATGCTGATAAGGATCGAGCGCACCTCGGCAACCGCCGGCGGAACCTGAATCCGGGAGACCACTCCGCAGGCCGGGCCTTTGCAGGACGGGTCTCGCCTGCCATGGCGGACCCCAGAGTCACAGCGTCTGATTCTGCCCCCAACGCTCGTCGCTGACCTGGGATTTCGGGACCTAGCACAACGCTTCGGGGTGGATACTCCGCAGTCAGACGCTTTGTCCAAGTGAGCTACCGGCGCTTGAGAGGGCCATACGGTATGAGAGCTGCGCCTCCGGAGAACTATGCCGCGTAGCGCTCCCACGCATTGCCGGCTTTCGCCATCAGTTCGGATGGCTCTCCCTGGTTCCATAGAGCCCGGGCGTCGGTCTCGAGGTCGTTGAGGAACACCAACGGCGCCCGCCGACGATCTCGAAGCTGGTGGGGTCGATATCGAAGCGCTGGTCGACACTCATCCCGAAGGCGTACCATCCACCAAACGCCGGCTGGTACCGGTCGGGATCCCCGCTAAAGCGCGCAACGTGCTCTTTGCTCGTCAGGTAGTAGGCACCGCCGCCGTGCTCGACCCGATGGTCCTCGACATCTACCGCAGTGCAGCGGACGGGTAAGTCTCACCGCACGGCGCCGCGCCCGCTGAGCCGGGGTGCGGAATACCACCGGGGAGTAGCCACGTTGGAGGACTTATGACATCGAGACCCGACACCTACTCCAAACCCGGTCACCGTCGTGTCGAGTCGGTGAACGTAGGCGGCCGACGGCGGGTCGATTGGGCCGGTCGAGTTGTGGAGACCGCTATCTGGAAGCAACCCGTCCACGGCCGTATCAACGCAACCGGCGTCAACCTCGCCGGTGACGACCAGGCCGACCGCAGAGTCCACGGCGGACCGGACAAAGCGATCTATGCCTACGCGACCGATGACTACGAGTGGTGGTCGCAGCAGCTGGGGAGAGAGCTCGGACCCGGGACATTTGGGGAGAACCTCACCGTGTCCGGCATCGATCTTGCCGGTGCCCTGGTCGGTGAGCAGTGGCGGATCGGGACGACCATGCTCGAGGTGACCCAGCCCCGGCTGCCCTGTTTCAAGCTCGGGATTCGCATGCGAGACAGTGGCTTCGTCGACAGGTTCGAGCAGGCACAGCGGTTCGGGACGTACCTGAGGATCATCGAGGACGGCACCTTGGCGGCCGGCGACGCCATCGAGGTTATCGGCCGCCCCGGCCACGGGCTGACCATCACCGACCTGGGCAAGGCATCACCTCGACCCGGAGTGGAGATGATCGAACGAATACTCGCCGTACCCGAGGTCCCCGACTCCTGGCGAGAGTGGGCCGAGAGGGCACGGAGTCGTCAGGCTCGGGGGTCCGGGGAGTCAGCCCCAGTGCACGACGCGTGACCCGGGGGAGGTCCACTCTCGTGCACTATGTCTGTGTGTCCCGACCGTCATAGACGCCAACGAGGCGGCCAAGACCCTCAACTATGCCCTGGAGCTCGCTACCCCGGAGGTGTTGTCCAAAGTGACGGTTGATCGCATCCAGGTATAGCGGTGCAGTGCGACGCTGCGCCCTCCGCCCCTTCGCCGTCAGCGTTGCGAGGATCGCCCGCCGATCGTTCGCATCCACGCTCTTGGTAACAAGACCTTCGGCGACCATCTCGTCCACGATCCTGCTCACCCGCGACCGGCTGAGCACGACACACTCGCCCAGGTCTTGCATCCGTAGCCGCGATCCGGGCGCACGGCTGAGCTCGAGCAGGACGTCGTACCACGAAAGCGGGAGTCCGGACTCCTTCTCGACCTGGGCTGCAATCACCGGCACCAACGCCGCGTGGGCCCGGAGAAGCGCTTCCCAGGCCGCCGCGGCACGTCGATTGCTTCCAGACACATCGGCCATCAGGGCGCCAAGGCTACTCGCGGAATAATGTGCGTTCGCACATTGTTATGTGTGTGCGCACACATCTAATGCATAGAAAGGAGCCGAGATGACTGTGCCAGAAGCTACTAGAGCAATCGACGGTGTTGACCTCCCTTCACCAGGGTTCTGGAGACTCGACCCGGGCCATGCCGAGGTCGGGTTCATCGGCCGCCACTTCATGCTCACGAAGGTTCGCGGGCGGTTCACCGGCGTGCAGGCCACGGTCACGATCGGTGACCGTCCGCAGGACAGCGTCGTCGAAGCAACCATCGACGTGGCCTCGGTGACCTCCGGGGACGCCACCCGCGACGACCACCTGCGCTCACCCGACCTCTTCGATGTGGACGCCTGGCCGACCGCGACATTCCGTTCCACGGATATCAAATGGAGCGGCCGGACCGGAACCCTCACCGGCGACCTGACCATCAAGGGTGTCACAAGGCCGGTCACCCTCGATGTCGAATACCTCGGCCGAGTCCTCGACCCCTGGGGCAATCAGCGAATTGTCTTCGACGCGGCGGGTGAGATCAACCGTGAAGACTGGGGCATCACCTGGAACATGGCGCTCGATACCGGCGGTCTGTTGGTCTCCAAGAAGATCGATCTCGAGTTGCATCTGGAGCTCGTAGGACAAGACCGGCAAGAGTAGGCCTGATGGCGGGATTCCGGGCCCGTCGCGCGTTCGCGGGAGGGGCGTGGCCCCGATGCCTCCCCGCCCGCCGACGGGAGCTGGATCTTGTTTCTCCATGCCGCTGGGCTGGAGCATTCTAGCAGATGACACGAGTAGAATTGTCCTGTCATATTGACATGAACTAGCATGGGTAGCACAGCCGAGGCACAGCTCGGCGGGACTCACGTCCCACCGCGCCGACCTAGTCCTCCTGGGTCGAAAATGTCCACCTGGTTGAAAAATGAAGTTCCCAGCTAGCATTCGGAGGGTCCCGATGGGCGATCTTGCTGACTTGAAGCGAGCCGTCGAAACCGGCGACAGGACGACGGCAGTCACAATCACCCAAGCCGCCGTCGACGACGGGTTGAACCCGAAGGAAATCCTCGACGTCATGACTTCGGCCATGGATGTCGTCGGCGCCAAGTTCCAGCACGGCGAGCTCTTTGTGCCGGAGATGCTGATCGCCGCCCGGGCGATGAAGGAAGCTCTCGTTGTCCTCGAACCCGAACTGGTTGCTGCAGGTGTCAAGCCCGAGTTCACTGCGATCGTCGGTACTGTCGAAGGTGACCTCCACGACATCGGTAAGAACCTCGTTGCGATGATGTGGAAGGGGGCAGGGTTCGACGTCGTCGACCTGGGTGTGAACGTTCCCGCGGACCGCTTTGTCTCTGCATCACAGGAGCATGGTGCCAACATCATCGGGCTCTCCGCACTGCTCACAACGACCATGCCCAACATGCGGGGCGTGATCGATGCGATTCGTAGCGCTGGTCTCGACGCGCCGATAGTCATCGGCGGGGCGCCTACCACCCAAGAGTTCGCCGATCAGATCGGAGCCGACGGCTACGCACTCGATGCGGGAGCCGCGGTCGACATGGCCCGCGCTCTTCTGGGTTGAGGAAGGACTCATTGTGCAACCACTGTCTCCCGGCAAGTCCCCGTGGCTCCTGAACCCCACCTGGGCAAGCGGCGCCCCGTGGGTTGAAACGGGCAGGGTCGACCAACCGCTGTCTCAAGGCGATATCGATATCGTCCGCGGCTTAGCCGAAAAGGTCGCAGAGATCGCCGCACTTCCGGTTCAGAAGGAGACTGTGAAACTGTGGAAGGACCTGAATGGGCTCAAGCCACAGCGACCCATGGTGATGATCGACGAGATTCCATGGCACGAGATCGCTGCCGTAGACGATTTCCTGGTGGTTCGATCGATCGACCCCTTCGCCCGCAGCCTCGAAGCCACACTGCGTCAAACCCTCTACGCGTGGAAGCACATGCGGGTCGACATGGTCGTAGAACCGTTCGTCGACATCTCGAAGGTGATTCGCCACGACGGTTTCGGCATCACCATCGGCGAGGAGACGATCCGCCAGGGCGGCGAAGAAGGCACCGTGTCTTCACACAGCTTCTCCGATCGGGTCCCAACAGAAAAGGAGATCGACCTGCTGCGGGCGCCGAACATTGCGCTGGACGTCGAGAAGACCGCCGCCGTCGAGGCCAAGGCCGAAGCCTGTCTCGACGGAATCCTCGGGGTTCGCATGCAAGGCCTTCTCCCGTGGTTCGCCCTCTGGGACGACATTGAGATGCTTCGCAGCACCGAGGCAATCCTCTACGACCTCATCGACCGGCCCGATTTCCTCCACGCCCTGTCCGATCGGCTCACCGATGTCAGATTGGCCGAACTCGACACGCTCGAGGAGATGGGTCTTCTCGGATACGACTTCAACCGGGTGCACTGCACCGGCGCCCACAGCAACGAGCTACCCGGCTACCACAACGAGGTCCCCGAGTTCGATCCTGATCGGGCGACCGCAAAGGACAACTGGACTTACGGTATGTCCCAATTGTTCGTGTCCACGTCGGACGAGATGTGGGCCGACATGGAAGTGGAAAACGCCAAGCGGTTCTACAGCCGATTCGGACTCGGCTACTACGGATGCTGCGACCCGCTGCATAATCGCGTCGGGTGGCTCAAGGACATCCCCGGGATCCGCAAGGTATCCATGAGCCCATGGACGAACGTACCTGAAGGTGCCGCCGCCATCGGAACCGACTACGTGTTCTCCCGCAAACCAAACCCCGCCATCATGGCAATGGACGCGTTCGTTCCCGAGCTGGCCGTCAAGGACTTCGTAGAGGTTCTCGCAGCGACCAGCGAGCACGGATGCCCTGTCGAGTTCACGATGAAGGACGTTACCACCATCCGCAACGAACCCGAGCGCCTGTCGCAATGGGCCGATATCGCCATGCGAATGGTCGAGCGCAACTCATGACCGATCGTGTTCCATTCATCGTCGTCGGAGAGAACGTCCACGCCACCCGCAGTCTCAAGCGGGAAGGTATCCATGTGCAGCGTGACGACGGGAGAGAGCAAGTCAAATTCGTCGACACGCACGGTGTTGACCAGCTCATGCCGATCGCCGGCCCGGTTCAGGCAAGCTCCGATTTCGATGCAGGCAAGGTAAAGCACATTCGAAACGCCCTTTTGTTCGGCCTGGGGGGCGACAACGTTCTACCCGCCGGGTTGACGGGTGAGGTGACCCGGGACCAGGCGGCCGCCGGGCGTGAGTACTTGATTGCAGTTGCCGCCAAGCAGCAGGACAACGGTGCCCACTACATCGACGTCAACGTCGATGAGCTCGATGGTGATCCGGCCGTCCAGAAGGCTGCGATGGAGTGGATCGTCAAGCTGCTGGAGTCAACGCTCGACGTCCCTCTGGCGCTCGACTCGTCGAGCGCCGAGGTGATCTCAGCCGGCCTTGCGACCAGCACCAAACCAAGAGGTGCTCTGCTGATCAACTCAGCATCTGTCGAGCGTCTCGACGTCCTCGACGTGGCGGCGGAGACCGGGTCTCCGGTAGTGGTCAGCGCAGCCGGGGTGGGTTCTCTACCTACGGACGCGGCGGGCCGGATCGAGAACTCCAAGGCCATCGTGGATGCAGCGCTCGGACGAGGAATCGCGCCGACCGATGTGCACGTTGACCCGCTCGTGATTCCGGTCGGTGTGGATTCTTTCGCCGCGGCGGCGTTCCTCGATGCGGCCAAAGCCGTTCGTGCCGAATACGGACCTACGATCCGGATCACGGGCGGTCTGTCCAACGTCAGTTTCGGGCTCCCTAACCGAAGTCTCCTCAACGAGGTGTTCCTGGCGTTGAGCGTCGATGCAGGTGTCGATAGCGGCATCATCAACCCGAACGGTCTTCGGGTAGAGAATGCCCTCGCCCAGGACCGGGATTCTGTCGCCTTCAGGTGCGCCGCCGACGCCCTCACCGGAACCGACGCTTTTGCGATCGAGTATCTGGCGGCATTCCGCGAGGGCAAGCTCAGTTGAGACCACACGAACACAACCTCAGGGGCATACGGGCCGCAACATAAGCCCGATCCGAACGACAGATGAGCTATGACCGCAAACAACGTGGCAATCGGAACCGGGATGATCGGGACCACGCATGCCCGGCGCCTCAACTCCAGGATCGCCGGCTCGAACGTGACCGCGGTGACATGTCGACTCCGACCGTGCGGCCGCGCTCTTCCAGTTCGTTGATCCTTAGAATCCGGCCGTGACGGACCCACACGAGGAGCGAGCCATATGAAGACGCTCTTGATCGAGCGTCGGGCCCGACGTGTCATGGCACTCTCGGGATGGGGAATAGCAGCGGTGCTGCTTCTCGGGGCAAGCACCGCTGTGGCACGCGGGCCGAGGATCCTCGTTCCTCAGGACGTTCCCAACGAAGTAACTGCTCTCGTCGAATCTGCCTGGGCGTCGTACCTGGACGCCTTTCCCGCTAAACACGACTGTATCGGAACCGTCGAGCTGGTCCTCGTTGCGAACGTGCCCGCCGGTGAGGCCTCATACCGGTACGCCGACCACCTGGTGCGAATCGAGATACCGACCACACCCGAAGACTTCCCCGAGTCGCTGGCCCACGAACTCGGTCACCATCTCGACCGTGCGTGTGGCGCACGCGAGGAGATCGGGGCCCGGCTCGTGGTCACACAGGGTCTAGACCGAGCGGCATCTTGGGACCAAGGTGTGCTGTGGCACGAGATACCGGCGGAGCACTTTGCAGAGGCGGTTGTCGAGGTCGCCCTAGGCCGGCGGCTGATGCACGCCGACATTGTGACACTCTCCGAACTGACCCTCCGTCTCGTCTCCGATTGGGGAAACGGCAAGCACTAGTCGAGAAGCTCCAGGAACTCGACGAACTGCTGTTCATCGATACCGACGACGTGCTCCGGCTGCGGATATTCGCCGGAGCCAACATCAGCCGCATACTCGCCAAAGGCGGCGATCCGCTCCTGTTGAAGCAGGTAGTACTCGGCCGCGAAGTCGCGATACACCTTGGCGTGGCGCGGTGTGTGCCAGTCCGTGTAGCCCAGGATGTCGGTCGAGAACAGATACTGTGCATCACAACCGGCGCCGGCACCCATCGACAACAGAATCAGCGACGTGCGCTTCGAGATCTCTGTGGCAACCCGCTCGGGCACAACCTCGATCTCGGCGGCAAAGGCCCCCGCCTCTTCGAGGTCCTTTACCTGCCGGTACACATCCATCGCCGTAGCTGCAGTCTTGCCGACCGCCTTGAACCCGCCCGTCCATGTGCGCTTTGACGGAATGAGCCCCGTGTGGCCGCAGACCGGAATGCCCTCCGCCCGCAATCGGCCCACCGTATCGAGACCGGCGGCGCAGTAGACGGCGTCCCCGCCGACCCGGATCGCCTCATGGGCAGCACGCAAGTAGTCCTCGGTTGTGACGAGCTGTCCATAGAGGAGCCCGACAAACACGAAGCAATCGTCTGCGGCTTCCCGCATCTCCGGACTCCAGATCGGCTGCTCTATGGACAGCAAGTCGATCCCGGCGGCGTTGGCGGCGCGTGCCTCGTTCAAGTCCTCGATGTGGATCATCGAATACTGCCTCTTGCCCTTGTCGGCAAGCATCTCTGCCACGGTCATCCGAGTGCGGTTCATCCCCACAATGCTCAGACCGAGAACGAAACTGGAAGGTGCTGAAAGCCACGAAGGTTCTGCTTGACGATCCGCTCTGGCTCGCCCGCCAGCTCGTAATCGGGGATGCGCGTCAGGATGCGCTCTAGGGCGAGCTGGCTCTCCAACCGGGCAAGCGGGGCGCCGATACAGAGGTGTATCCCGGTGCCAAACCCAAGGTGACGCCTCATCTGCCTGGTCACATCCAGCCGGTCGGGATCGGGGAACTCCCGCTCGTCTCGGTTGGCCGAGCCAAACAGCAGTATGGCGCGATCGCCGGTTTTCGCCTGCTGCCCGTGAAGCTCGAAGTCTCGGGTCAGCGTGCGGGCGTTGAACTGAACCGGATCGTCAAAGCGGAGGAACTCCTCAACTGAGTTTGGGATGACCGACGGGTCGTCGATGAGGATCTGTCGCTGGTCGGGTTGCTTGGCGAGGTGATAGAACGCATTCGAGAGCAGACCCGAGGTGGTGTCGATCGACGCTTCAAAGAGGATGAAGGTGAGCCCGGATGCCTCGTCTGCGGTCATATGCCCATCGAGCGACGCGGCGGCGATGGTGCTCACCAAGTCGTCCTTGGGGTTGTTGCGGCGGTCCTCGACCAGATCATCGATGTAGGCGCGGATCTTGGCACCTCCCTCGAATGCCTCGTCCGGGATTCCACGGACACCGGGGGTTCTCACCTGGGTGGGACGGTGCCATGAGTCGATGATGGGCATATCCTCCTCGGGGAAGCCGATCAGGACCGGGCCCACTTGAAGGGGTAGCTGGTAGGCGAAGTCCTGGACGAGGTCGGCGTGCCCCCCCTCGACAAAACCGTCGATGAGCCGGTCGATGACCGCAGCAATCGCCGGCTCCATCGCCTTCATGCTGCGGTTGGAGAACACCTTCGTGGCGTTTATGAAACTTCGCAGCTCGGTGTGCCGCGGCGGGTCCATCACCAGTATGTTTCCCCTCGGCTCGAGCAGATCCACCATGAACCCGTCGATGTCGACGTCGGGCTCCTGCGAGAAGGTCTCCCAATCTCGCAACGCCGCAAACACATCTTCAAACCTGGACAAGACCCATAGATCCCAGCGGTCGTCGTAGTAGAAGGGGGTCTCGTCCCGCAACGTCTTGTACACCACGTACGGATCCTCGTCACGAACCGAGGTGCTGAAAGGGTCGAATGCGTATGCCATCACGTCCTCTCAGTCCGCCGGACCCGGCAACCCGCCTTCGACAACAGCTTTGGTCAGCTCCTCGACCGACGTGTCCTCCTTGCGCACATCGAGGATCTTCCGGCCGTGGTTCATCACAACGTGCCGGTCGCACACCTTGTAGGCATGATGGAGGTTGTGGGTGACGAGGATGCTGGTGACACCGTCATCCCGAAGTTGCTCCAGATAGCCCAACAGTGCCTCGGTGGCGCGCACCGCAAGCGCCGATGTCGGCTCGTCGAGGATTAACAACGACCGCTTGTAGTGCACAGCCCGAGCGATGGCGACCGCCTGTTTCTGACCACCGGAAAGAGAACCGACGAGCTGGCGTGGCGATCGGATACCTTCGATCGTCACCACTGAGTCGAGTATGTCGGCTGCGATCGAGTCCATCTCGTCGAGCCGCATCAGCCCGAGGAAATTGGTGATCTCCCGCCCCATGAAGATGTTGCGGGTAATAGTCATGTCGTCGACAAGAGCTGAGTCCTGGAAGATCGTCTCCAGTCCGCGTTCTTCGGTGTCCGACCGTGTCGGATGACCTACGTCCTTGCCCTCCCACAAGTAGGCTCCCTCGTCAAAATCGGTGACACCCGACATGATGTTCACCACTGTGGACTTGCCCGCTCCGTTGTCCCCGAGCAGACCGACGATCTCACCCTTCTCAACACTCATCGACAGGGCATCGACCGCCGTCATCGGACCGTAGCGCTTGGTGATGTTCTCTAATTCGATAAGTGGCATGGCTACTTGGCCTTCTTGTCGAAGTATTGGTTCACAATCGCAAACACGATGATCATTGCCCCGATGAACAGCCGCAGGTAGAATGCCGGCAGGAAGTCGCTGAGCAGGACAATGGCCTGGAACGACTTGAGGAAGGCGATACCGAGGATCATCCCGAGCACACTTCCCTTGCCTCCCCGCAGCGCCGTCCCGCCGATAATGGCGCCGGCGATCGCCTCGAGCTCGATACCTCGCGTGCTGCCCGGAACGAGTGTCGACTGCTGAACACCCTGGAGAATCGCGGCAATACCGGCAAGCATGCCGAGCATTCCGAAGGCGATGTAGCGGACCCGTTTGGGGCTGATGCCGACACCACGGGCCGCCTTCTCATTGCCACCGACCGCCGTAATGTGGTTGCCGATCCAGTGTTTGTGGATAGCGAGCCACATGACGACACCGATGATGGCGAGCCAAACCATCTGGGCACGCACGCCATAAAAGAGCTCGCCGCTGACAAGTGTCTTTACCGTGGAGCCCATCTCCGTAACGCGCGGCGCCTGCCCAGAACCACCCACGTAGAACTGGTGGGCGCCCCACAAAAAGCCGTACATACCGAGCGTGGCGATCAGGCTCGGCACTCTGAAGAAGTTGACTAGAAAAGCGTTGAACAGCCCGATGCCCACCCCGACGAGAAGCGCCAGCAAGGAGCTGACCCAGAAGCTGTGACCATCGGCGTACCAGGTCAGCCAAACCAGCTCGGCCATGCCCATGTTCATGGCCACCGACAGATCGATCTCGCCGGCCATGATGACGATGCCGGATCCAATGGCCAGCAGGGCAAGATACGGGATCGACTGGGTCATGACGCTCAGGTTGGGGCGCGAGATATATGGGAATGAGTCTCCCGTCACCGACCACGTGACAAGAACGATCTGGAGGGTGATGAACAGCGCACCCACTTCGAGTGCACCCCTCCCGCGGCGTTCGCCGTACCACTCCATCCAGGATTGCGACTTCGAAGCGTCCGTCGGGGAGAGCAACGGCGCTCTACCGGTATCGGCCACGATTCTCCTTCCTCCCGCTCTCCAGTCCGACCTCACTGAGGGACCTACGGAAACCCCCAGGGTCTAGCGGCCGCACGACGAACGCCGTGCGGCCGCGACCAGTCACTTGGGTCGATCCGCTAGCGGACTGAGCCTGCCAGCTCGGCTACCAGGTCAACGTTCGACGAGTCGACAACGCCTGCACCAGTGTTGATGCTGAACGGCTCGATGCCGAAGTCGATATAGAGGGCCAGCTCGGCGACCGCCTGGAACCCCTGAATATAGGGCTCCTGGGTCACGGCAGCGAAGATATCACCGGCCTTGATCCCGTCGGTCACGGGCTGGCTGATGTCGAATCCGCCGACCGCGATATCCGCGATGTTCAACCCGGCGTCGCTGATGGCCTGGACGGCGTTGCGATGCGGCGTACCACCCATGGGGATGATTGCCTTGACCTCGGGATGGCCGATCAGCCACTGCGTCATGTTCTCCAGCGCCTCGGCATCGCCGGTGGCACCAGCCTGGATGATCGCATACTCTGCACCGACTTTGTCGAGTGCGGTCGTCACGCCCTCAGCACGTTGGGTCGCGTATGATGCCTCCGGTTGCTCGACCGGCAACAAGACGAGATCGCCGGATGTGATCCCGGCCTCCGCGACCATGATGTCACCGACCAGCTCACCGGCTGCGACAAAGTCCTGACCGATGAACCCGCTCATGCAGGCGCCCACATCACCACCCTGGGTGATGTTGTACGACACGACCTTGATCCCGCTTGCGTCCGCTGCACAGATATTGTCGGTCAGCGCGGCCGGATCGCGAACCACAACGGCCAGCCCGGCGGGGTTGGTCGCAATCGCGGTACCGATCAGATCGTTGTAGGCCGCGATGTCGGCTCCATCGGTGAACTGGAAGTCCAGGTCTATTCCGAACAACGTCGCCGCGTCCTGAGCGCCACGCTGGATGGTGCCCCAGAAACTGTCCGACGGGGGATTGTCCGCAATAAACACGACCTTACGATTGGTCGCACGGCTTCCGAGACCGGACTCGAGACCGTCAGGGGCCTGAAGCGCGCTACTCGTGTCGACCGCGACTGTGGTTGAGCTATCGGCGGCGGCATCGCCGGCGGTGGTACTGCCACCATCGTCGCTATCGCACGCAGCTACCAACATCGCCATGGCTGCCAGCAGGATCAGAAGCCTTTGTAGTCTCTTTCCCACTTCTCCTCCTATTGCTATAGGGAACACCCTTGGTGGAGACGGTGCACTCGCCCCACCGGGATGTCAGAATGTTAACACAAAGTCTACTCGTGTAGAAACCAGATGACGAATGGTGGACGTCCGCCGGTCGTCCGACCCACGGCTGGTCAGCGGATAGGTCCCGTCGACTCCCGTACGACCAGTTCCGGGCGCAACGTCGTCACAGGCGGCGAAACCATCTCGCCGATCATTTGGTCACGAAGCATGTTGCCGGCTAGACGTCCGAGGTCGCGCTTTTGGAGCTTGACGGTGGTGAGGGGCGGTGAGGTGAAGGCCGCCAACGCAATGTCGTCGTACCCGACGACACTCAGATCCTCTGGTACCGACATGCCCAGTTTGCGGGCGGCGGAGATGACCGTCATCGCAATCATGTCGTTGTGGCTGAGCACGCCCGTCGGCGGATCCGCCCTGTCGAGAATGCGCATGGCGACATTTTCGGCCTCGGCGAGATCAAAGTGGTCGGCCACCTCGCCCACCAGATCCGGGTCGAGCTCGATGCCCGATTCGCCGAGGGCGCCCTTGGCGCCGTCAATCCGCTTCGAGCTCGTCCGCGCCGTAGTAGCGCCCCGCACCACAGCCAGCCTCGTGTGGCCGAGGTCGAGCAGGTGTTGGGCGGCGAGCCGGCCACCAAGGATCTCATCGATCACTATGGACGGTGTGCCCCTCGCCGCATACTCGAGCACAACCAACGGTGTTGCACCGGCGGCGAAGGTGTCGATGAGCCGATCCGGCTCGTCCGTCGGGATGATGATGGCGCCGTCCACCCGTTTGGCGTCGAGCGCGACTGCAAAGCGGAGAGCGTGCTCGGCGTCATCCTCGGTTTCACACAGAAACAAGCTGTAGCCCTCGCTCAACAATGAGTCCTTGAGACCGAGGGCGATCTCGGAATAGATCGTGTTGGTCAGTGAGGGCACGATTAGACCGACGCTGAGTGATTGTCTTGCCTTCAGACCTCTGGCAAGTTGGTTGGGCCGGTAACCGAGCTCCTTGATGGCGGCCAAAACACGGGCGCGTGTGTCGGCCGCGACGGGTCGTGGACCATCGTTGACCACATACGAAACGACGGCGGCTGATACACCCGCGAGCTCTGCGACGTCGTCACGTGTGGGAAGTCGGTCTCGTTTCTTCACAGGCTCCACTTTGTGTGACTCTCCGACGACCAGGAAATACCTAACCGGACGCGCAACCATAATCGCCGGAAGCGGCATCGACTCGCATCGGGCTGTAGCCGGGGAGCGCCCGGCGACGCGAGGAAGCGGATCGCCGGGCGTTCCCGACCGCGGTGTGTAGGACAGCGATCAACGAGCTCACAGGCTTTGACCCACACCCCAAATGGAGGTGTTGGGGTCCCTATCACCAGACAGGAAACAGCCGCCACATATGTCACGTTGACTTTACGAGTACTCTACACGAGTAGAATACCATCTCCGAGGACAGAGTCAAAGGTCGTTGATCAGCAGACACGTTGATGAGGAAGCTGATGAGGAGACAACAATGGGCATGAGGATTGGCACAGCTCCGGATTCCTGGGGTGTTTGGTTCCCGGACGACCCGGGGCAACCGGGATGGGGGCGCTTCCTCAATGAGGCGTCGCAAGCGGGCTACACGATGGTGGAGCTGGGTCCCTACGGGTATATGCCGGCAGACCCGTCCCGACTCGGTGATGAGCTGGAGCAACGAAAGCTCGACATGGTGGCGGGCACGATGGAGGCCCGGCTCCACGATGCGCCATGGGAGACTATTCGTAGCGATGCCGACCGTGTTTGCGGGCTCGTAGCATCGCTGGGCGCTCGGTTCCTCGTTGTGTTGCCTCCGCTCTACACCGATGTTGACTCTTTCCAGGTGGTTGAGTCTCCGCAGCTCGATGACAACGCGTGGCGCAGTCTTGTAGCAAACGCCAACCGTCTTGGTGCCTATGTTCGGGACGAGTTCGGCTTGGTCGCCGCCTATCACCCTCACGCCGACTCGCACCTGGAAACGGCGGAACAGGTGGATCGGTTTCTCGAAGACACCGATCCCGAAAGTGTGGCCCTCTGTCTCGACACCGGACACTACGAGTACCGGGACGGCAACTCGGCAGAGTTGGTCGAACGGGTGCCGGAGCGTATCCCCTACCTACACCTGAAAAGCGTCGATCCGGCGGTACTGGGTCGGGTCGAGAGCGAACGGCTGTCCTTTGCCCAGGCTGTCCGACTCAACGTCATGTGCGAGCCCACCGAGGGCAAGGTCGACTTCGAGGCGCTGAAGACCGCCATCGACCGAACAGGCATCGCCGGCCACGCCGTCGTCGAGCACGACATGTACCCGCTGGCTGACCACAACCGACCGCTACCAATAGCGGCGCGGACCCTCGAATACTTCGTGGGGTTGGGTTGGCATTCCTGAGAAGGTAACGGTCCAGGACGTCAGGTCCCGGGTCTATGTCGTGTGATCCGGGGCCGGTGGGATGTTGTGGTTGAGACGGAACACGTTGTCTGGGTCGTACTGCCCCTTGACTTCGGTGAGCCGCTGCCAGGTGGTGGCCGGATAGGCCGCCCGCACCTCGTCCTCGCTCGCATCGGACAGGAAGTTCACGTAGGCGGCTCCGTCATCACGACCGATGGCGGCGACCATCGAGTCGACCCACGCCACGTGTCGCTCGCGCTCGGCCGGGTCCGTGTACCCCGCTCCCACGACGAGCATCAGTCGCCGATTGCGATGGCCAAAGGCCGTAGCATCAGGGGCGACCCGGGCCACTGCCCCGCCGAGCGGGCGGATCTGAACCACCCGCATCGGAGCCGTCGAGGCGGCAACACCATCGATGACCCAAGCCATCGTGTCGGTGTCGACTCCTTCACTGAACCAGGTCCGGTCGGCAGCGAACGGGGGTTGTGGCGGCTCAGGGCCTTGGAGCATCACCTGATAGGGAAGCACCTGGACGAGGTCGATGATCGGCTCAGCAATCGCCCGGAACCGATCGAACACACGGTTGCCATCGTCGATCGACCCCGAGTGCACCATGATCATCCCCACCGCTACCCGCCCGTGGAACCGCGGCTCCAGCTCCGGCATCGGCGGAAGCGTCATCACAGTGACCACACCCGACAGCTCATCGGGGGCGTGTTCCGCCTCTGCCAGGACCGCAGCGGCAACCTCGGCGGTGGCGTGGAACGCCAGCATTCCGCCGACGACGTGGCTCACCGGATGCAGCCGGTAGAGGAATCTGGTGACAACCCCGAAGCTGCCGCCACCGCCCCGGATCGCCCAGAACAGATCCGGGTGGTTCTCATCGTCGACACGGAGCTGCCGGCCGTCGGCGGTGACGATGTCGGCGGCGAGCACACTGTCGATGGTGAGCCCCTGGCTCCGGTGCAACAGACCCAGACCCCCTCCAAGGGTGATCCCTCCGATGCCAACCGATCCGGTGTCGCCAAACCCGGTGACGAGCCCGTGTTCAGCGGTGGCGGTCGTGTACTCGGCTGCGGTGAGCCCGGTCTCTGCCCATGCGGTGCGTCGCCCGGGGTCGATGTCGATCGCCTTCATCGCCGACAGGTCGAGCACGAGCGAGCCGTCCCAGGCACTGTGGCCCGCGGCGCCGTGGCCTCCACTGCGGACCGCCAGCGGTAGCCCCGTCTCCCTTGCGGCGGCGATCACCTGGGCCACCTCTGCCGCATCGACCGGACGCGCCACCAGCGCGGGGTGGCGGTCGAGCCCGTGATAGAAGGTGTGACGTGCGGCGTCGTACTCGGTGTGACCGGCGTCGATGACTGGGCTGGAGAGCGCGGCAAGTCGATCGGCTGCCGAACTGGTCAGATTCTGAATGGAGTCCATAGCCAGACTCTAGATGGCTGGTGTGAAAGCAGCCGTGGCGGCTCGCCCTCACGACAACCCGATGCTTGCGGCGGCGCAAGCGAGCCAGAACACGCGATTCACACCAACCTCCTAGGAAACGAAGCCGGCTTCCCGTCGCGGTCTTGTTTGTTCGCCCACCGCTGCCGTGGCCGACCGAGCCTGTACGAAGCCGGGCAAGCGAATAGGCTATGGCGATCGCCGATCCCGAGGAGGCACCTTTGAACGCCGATCTGCTTACGCTTGCCGAGGAATACTGGAAGGCGGAGCTGGCTGCCTCGCCCCTCAGTGCTTTGATATTGGGCATCCACGACCACGACGAGGACATGGACGATGCTTCCCGGGAGGCAGAGGACGACAGGATCGCCGAGCTCCGCCGCTTCGCCACCGGCGCCGCCGCATTCGACCCGGACACGTTGTCGGCCGACGATCAGATCACCCGCGACGTGATGATCTACGAAGCAGGGACCAGAGCCGATCTGCTCGAGATGCGTCAGGCGGAACTCGAGGTCAACCATGCCATCGGCTTCCAAGCGATGCTTCCTGTGCTGTTCCCACAGTTCCCCATCGACGAGCCGGAACATGCGGAGGCGATGCTGGTCAAGTACCCCAAGTTCGGCACGTTCATCCGTCAGATGACGACGCGGTTGAAGGCCGGTGTCGCCGGCGATCGTACGCCGGTCGCCGGCACCGTAGAGAAGGTCGTCGAACAGCTCGATGGATTCCTGGCAACCGCGCCGGGGGAAAGCGTGTTCCTCGCCATCCGCAGCCCGCAGTCGTTCAGCGACGACGACAACGTTGCCTGGCGGGATCGGCTGGCCACGATCGTCGCGTCCGACATCTACCCGGCACTCGAGGAGTACCGCAACTACATCGCCGACCACGTGCTCGCTGCGTCACGTAACGAAGACAAGCCCGGGATCTGCCACCTAGATGGTGGCGATGAGTGGTACCGGCGGGCGATCAAGCGTCATACGTCGGTCGACCTGTCCGCAGACGAGATCCACGACGTCGGCGTCGCTCAGATCCACAAGCTCGATGAGGAATACAGGGAACTAGGGGCCGAAGCGCTCGGCACATCGGATTTGAAGGAGATCTACGCAAGGTTGCGCGACGACCCCGACCTGCATTTCGACACGGGTGAAGACGTCCGCGCCGCCTCTGAAGTGGCACTGGCAAAGGCGAAGGCGGCGATGGGCGACTGGTTTGGGCGTCTACCCCGGGCAGACTGTCTCGTCCAGGAGACCCCATCGGGGCCGACCGCTTTCTACTTCCCGCCGGCCACCGACGGATCCCGGCCCGGGGCGTTCTTCGTCAACACCAGCGACCCAAAGTCGTGGGGACGCTACGAGATCGAGGCCATCGCCTATCACGAAGGCATCCCCGGCCATCACCTCCAACTTGCCATCTCGGGTGAGCTGACCGACGTTCCCGAGTTCCGCAAGCATGCCGGGGTAACTGCATACGCCGAAGGGTGGGGTTTGTACACCGAGCGGCTCGCCGACGAGATGGGTCTCTATAGCGGCCCGCTGGAGCGGATCGGGATGCTGTCGGCAGACTCGATGCGGGCCGGACGTCTGGTCGTAGACACCGGGATCCACGCCAAAGGATGGACCCGGCAACAGGCCATCGACTTCATAGCCGACAACTCGCCGCTTCATCTGGGCACGATCGAGCCCGAGATCGACCGGTACATCGGCATGCCCGGCCAAGCGCTCGCCTACATGATCGGGCGTCTCGAGATCGTGCGGATGCGCAAGGAAGCCGAGGAGAAGATGGGCGACCGGTTCGACATCAAGGGCTTCCACGACACGGTGCTGTGCTCCGGGCTGGTCCCGCTGCCAACCCTCGACCGAATGGTCAAGGACTGGGCCGCGGCCTAGCGGACACAACTCTGGCGTCGCAGACCGGACGATATTCCGGGTTCTGACGCCAAAGCGGAAGGGACTGACCAGTCGTGGGCGGTTTGCGGCTTCCCGGTTTCTGTCTCGTGGTGCCCCGGTTCTAGCATCAGGTCAATCCAATACTGGAGTAGGAAGGTTGAAGATTCGCAGGGTCGGCTTGCTGGTGTTGGTTGCAGTTGTGGCCACCACTACACCCATCGGTCCGGCAACCGGTGATCCTGCCGAAGGATCACCTCCACTGACCGTGGAATTGATCGACCGAGGCTGCGTCTACGGGCAGTTCTCCCCGGATTCGCTGTACTGGGTGTGTCTAGACGCCGATGATGACATCCCCGGCGATGAACTGTATGCGGTCCCGCTCGACGGCAGCACACCACCGATCCGCTTGAGCCCCGAGCTCGGAACACCCGAGGACGCGGTCACCTGGTTCGAAATCACACCTGACGGCGGTACCGTCGTGTTCGCCCACGGACCGAACGCGGGTAGCTACGACATCCTAGGTCGAGCGATCTACTCCGTACCGATCGCGGGTGGCCCCGTGACGGCACTGACTCCACTGGTCGAGGCCGGTGACCTCATCTGGCATCCGGATCTGGCTCCGGACGGGTCACGGATCGCACTCTTCTGGTACGGCGAAACAGCAGGTGCTGCCGGCCTGTACTCGATGAAGCTCGACGGTACCGATCTGATCGAGATCGATCCGATCGACCCATGGTTCCTAATCACCGAGGAGCAGGGCAAGTCGCCCACCTGGGAGTGGGACATCTTCACCCCCGACCCGGGGTGGCTCCACTACCGGGCTGTGCAATCACATCTGTACACAGTGCCTTCACTCGGTGGCACCCCGACCAGGGTCACTGGGGACAACTCAGCCAATGGTGACCTGCACGACTACTGGTTCACGCCAGATGTATCGCACATCGTCTACGTCGCCGATCATGATACGAACGGCATGCCGGAGATATACGCCTCACCCGTCGCGGGAGGGGGAACCATCAAGTTGAACGCGAGCCTGGAAGCGGGCCAGTACGTTGTCGATCAGGTCGCTTTCCTGCCCGATTCGTCTGCGGTGGTGTACGGCATCGCCGGCGAGTCGAGCTCCGACGCCCCGGTATGGCATCTTGCGCCGATGGACGGTGGCCTCTCGACGGAGGTCACCGATGGACTATGGCCGGTCCACATCACGAACGACTCGTCGATGATGATTGTGGCCAGCCCCGAGGTGACCGCCTATCCCCTCGATGGCGGGGAGCCAACCCGACTCGGCGATCATGGAACGGCACTTCTGTCACCGGACTCTTCGCTCGTATGGCTCTGGCAGGACGCCGGCAACTTTGCTGATTCTCAGCTGTATACAACGCCGGTATCCGGCGGCGAGTTGACGCTCCGGCCGGGAGCCACACTTGGCGATAGCGGTGGTTTCATTCACCCCGACAATCGCATGTACTTCTCGCCTGACTCACGGTGGCTGGTGTATGCCGACTACTCGGGCAGCCGGTCCGATCTGTGGGCGGTGCCCCGTGACGGCGATGGTACAGCCTTTCTCGTGAGCGACAACGTCTACGTTCTGCCGACCCAGAACAGCACCGACTCGGGTATCTGGGTGTCTCCCGACTCGACACACGTGGTGTACGCAGCGGATCGCGGTGAGGGCCTTCGCACCTACTCCACCCTGCTCACCCGGTACCCCGACGCGATCGATGTCCAGTGGAGTGTTGATGAGAGCACGTCGATCGGGGCATCGCTCGGGTTCGTGGAAGCCACCGACCCCGACGGCGACGGTCTCTCCTACTCGGCTCAGGCCGACATCATCGACGTCGACCCATCCACCGGAGAAGTGACAATCGCCGAGACTCTCGACTACGAGACACAAACCCGGCACGACGTCACCGTCGACATAGGCGACGGCCTTGTCACCACGACAGTCACGGTCACCATCGACGTGGGGAACGTGAACGACAACGACCCTGTTGCCGATGGCCTGAACGTATCGATCGCCGAGGACGCCGGAGTAGGCACAGACGTCGGCAACGTCACCGCCACCGACGCCGACGGTGACAACATATCGTTCTCTCTCACCGAGCCAAGCGAGGTCTTCGATGTCGCGGCGGATGGAGCGGTGACTCTGGTCGGTCAGTTGGACTACGAAGTCCAGAGTCTCCATGAGTTCACTGTCGAGGCCTCAGATGGGATCCACACGGATACGGCGACGGTGGAGGTGACCGTCACGGATGTGGATGAGACGCCAGCGACATCGTCCACCACAACGACAACGACGACCTCCACTACAACTACGACTACGTTGCCGCCGGAGCCGCCGCCTGACCCCGGGTTTGGTGACGTGCCCGGCTCGAACGTCTTCCACGACGACATCACCTGGCTCGCAGACAGCGGGATCACCAAAGGCTGCAACCCGCCGGTCAGCGACCTGTACTGCCCCGACGACTACGTCACCAGAGCCCAGATGGCCGCCTTCTTGCACCGTGCACTGGAGGACACGCTGATCGCCACTAGTGAACCGATCGACTTCCGAGACGACGACAACATCGTGTTCGAAACCGACATCGAATGGCTGTCGGCAACCGGGGTCACCCGAGGCTGTAACCCGCCGGTCAACGACCTGTTCTGCTCCGACGACTACGTCACCAGAGCCCAGATGGCTGCCTTCCTGGATCGAGCCCTCGACCTCGACGAGCCACCGGTACCCGACCTCTTCACAGACGACGACGGTTCGCCATTCGAAGAATCGATCGACCGGCTGGCCACCGCCGGGATCACCAAAGGCTGCAACCCACCAACCAACACGCTGTTTTGCCCCAACGACTACGTGACCCGCGCCCAGATGGCCGCATTCCTCCACCGAGCACTCGGGAACTGAGACAGCCGGCTGCACCAGCCCCACAGAGCATTCCTCTGTCTACAAGCTTTGGCGTTGCAGACCGGAACATATTCCGGTTTCCGGCGCCAAAGTGTCAGGGGGGTCGATTCGGCGATGCGTTTGTGCGACGCTCGAACGTGTCGACCCTGGATAGCACGTTGGGCATACTCGCCGCGTCACAGCACGGCGTCTTCTCGCTGGCACAGGCGCGAGCGGTTGGAGTCGCCCCGTCGACGCTCGACAAACGCGTCGCTCGGGGTTCCCTGGCCCGGGTCGAACCGGCAGTGTTCGCTTTCCCAGGAACGCTCCCGACCTGGCAGAGGAATACCATGGCGCTGGTGCTCTCGGCTCCGCGACTCGCCGCTGCGTCGCACAAGACGGCGGCGTTCATCTGGGGTCTGTCGTCCATCCAGCCGGAGAGGGCCGAGGTTGTCACAGTACGTCACCAACGGATCCAACGGAGGAACCCACAGATCCACGAATCGAAGGACCTAGAGCCTTGAGACGTCATCGTTCGGGATGGCATCCCGACAACCAGCGCGGTGCGGACCGTCGTCGATGTCGGCGCGACCGCGTCATTGCGGTACGTCGAGCATTGCCTCGACACCGGGCTGCGCCTCGGCCATTTCCGCATCGACGAAATTGCACACTTCGTCGCGCGCGTGGCCAAACCCGGTCGCAACGGAATCGGCAAAATACGTCGTCTCATGGAGGAACGGGCAGGATGGACCGCCATCACCGAGAGCGCACTCGAACATCTCTTCCTGAGGGTTGTCAGCACCCATGCGCTGCCGATGCCGGTGGGCCAACACCGAGTCTTCGACGGGACCGAAATCGTGTGTCGAGCTGATTTCGCCTACCCGGAGCAGCGCATCCTCATCGAACTCGACAGCGAGCAGTACCACATGGACCGCGAGACCTTCCAGCGCGATCGGCTAAAGCAGAACCGGGTTCATGCCATGAAGTGGACCGTATACCGATTCACGTGGCGCCAGCTCAAAGACGACCCGGATTCGGTGGTCGCAGTCCTCTCGGCGGCCCTCGACCGCCATCCCCAGCAGCTCTGGCGTCGCAGACCGGACTATGTTCCGGATTCTGACGCCAAAGAAGGGGGAAATCCCCTAGATGGGGCGGCGGCGTTTTGAAGTGAGCACGCCGGTGTTGAAGCCTGCCAGGTGGAGGCCGCCGTGCCAGCGGGCGTGCTCTATCTTCAGGCAACGGTCCTGAACGACATTGAGGCCTGCCTCGTGCGCTCGTCGGGCGGCCTCCTCGTTACGGAGCCCCAGCTGGAACCAAACCGTCCTAGCACCGACCTCGATGGCAGCTTCCACCACCTCGGGGATCGCGTCGGGGCGCCGGAACACGTCGACTATGTCGGGCACCTCGGGGAGATCGGCCAGGCTCGCATAGCACTTGACGCCGAGCACTTCTTCATAGACCGGGTTCACCGGATACACCCGGTACGACGTCCGGACCAGGTATGCGGCCACAAAGTTGGAGGACCTGATGGGGTTGGCGGAGACACCAACCAGAGCGACCGACCCGGCGTCACGCATGATCGCCAGTCGCTCCCCCGCCGTCGCATCGGACACGGTCGTCGTCATGACCCGCCCCGTGCGACTGCCTCGGCGGCGAGCAGAGCCTGGTCGAGATCCCACAGGATGTCGTCGGCGTCCTCAATGCCCACCGAGATCCTTATCATGTCGTCGCCGACCCCCATCGCCACCCGCTCCGTTTTTGGAACCTGCTGGTGGGTTGTCGATGCCGGGTGGATGACGAGCGTCTTGGCGTCACCGACGTTCGCCAGATGGCTCGCCAACTCCACGTTCTCGATGAACGCCACCCCCGCCCGGAACCCGCCTTGCAACCCGAACGTGAAGATCGCCCCCGGCCCGTCAGGTGTATACCGGCGGGCCAGCTCGGTCCAGGGGTTGTCGTCGAAGATCGGGAAACTGACCCAGGAGACCTCGGGGCGGGACACAAGGAACTCGGCAACCGTCCGTGCATTGGCGACGTGTTGTCTCATCCGCAGCGGCAACGTCTCGAGACCGATCAGCATCAGAAACGAGTTGAACGGCGACGGTGCCGCTCCGACGTCTCGTAGCAACTCGGTGCGCGCCTTCATCAGGTAGCCGTACTCGCGGAAGTTCTCCCAGAACTTCAGGTCGTGGTATGCCGGCGACGGTTCCGTGAGCAGTGGGAAGTTGCCGTTGTCCCACGGGAACTCACCGCTCTCGACGATGCACCCGCCGATGACCGTTCCGTGGCCACCGATGAACTTCGTCGCCGAATGGGTGACGATGTCGGCACCGTGCTCGAACGGCCGGCAAAGGTAAGGCGTCGCAAACGTGTTGTCGACCATGAGCGGCAGGCCGTGGGCGTGGGATACCTCAGCGACGGTGGCGATGTCGAGGACGTCCGCCTGCGGGTTGCCGATGGTCTCGGCATAGACGGCCTTGGTCCTTGGGGTGATCGCCTTGTCGATTGCGTCCGGGTCGTGGATATCGACGAAGGTCACATCGATGCCCATTCGGCGAAGAGTCACGTCAAACTGGGTGTAGGTCCCGCCGTATAACGATCGGGAGGCCACCAGCTCGTCGCCTTCACGGGCGAGAGTGAGCACGCTGATCAGCTGAGCAGCCTGCCCGGACGAGGTGGCGAGGGCACCGATCCCCCCTTCGAGTGACGCCATCCGCTCCTCAAAGGCTGCGGTAGTCGGGTTCCCGATGCGCGAGTAGATGTTGCCAAACGTTTGGAGTGCAAACAGATCGGCTGCATGCTGGGGATCGTCGAAGACAAAAGACGTCGTGGCGTAGATGGGCATCGCCCGCGCCCCGGTTTCCGGGTCGGGGCGCTGCCCGGCGTGAATCGCTCTGGTGGCGAACCCGAAGTCGTGCTGATCGGTCAAGCAACCTCTCCTCGATGTGCAGGGTACCGGCGCCGCCCCCAACGCGGCGCCGGTGCTCCTGACTACGCCAGATCGATCCGAACTGGGACCGTGTTGATAAACGTGTGCCCCACCGGGGACGTTTCGGTCACCTTGCGGTGCAGCTCTTCGAGTTGCTCTCTGCTCGCATCCGCATCGAGATGCACCTCCACCGTGACGCCGTCGTAGCCGGCATGGCCGGGACGCAGCCCGAGGAACGTGTGAAGATCGAGATCGCCCGACAGGTCGATCCGCAGGTCGTTGATGGCGATGCCGGACGCCGACGCGTTGGCGGCATATCCCACCACGAGGCAGTTGCCCAGAGCACCGAGCAGCTGCTCCACAGGGTTGGGAGCTGTGTCGGTACCACCGAGCGTCGGTGGCTCGTCGGACGGAATCGGGGCGAAATCGCGGATCTTGACGTCCGACCGGAACGCCCCCTTCCACGTCACCTCCGCCTGCCAGGCGGTTTTGCCCTTCTCCGGGTCCTCCTGGATGGCTCCGGCGAGCGCGGCCACCGCATCGAGGTCGACGTTGTTCAGATTCGCTTGTACTTCTGTAGTCATCGGATTCATACCTTTCATCGCACGGGCACACGGGGTGAGCCCGGTTTCACGCATTGATTGCGGGAACGCCGGCTGACCTCTCGGGTGGTGGCGTTCCCTACGAGCGCAGTGACGCTGCGCCCGGGTGGACCACCCGAGAGCACGCCATGAGCATGAATCCGCTTGACACACACACGTCGCGGACGCGACCGGTGCGTGTTAGCTGGTGAATCGACAACTCCAAGACGGCTCCTTTCCGCTAGACGCGCTCGGTGTGAGCGCCCCGCACGGAAACTCCGCCGAAGGCAGTCTCATCGATCAGGCATTGGCACCCTCTTTGGGGTTGCCGCGGCTTCAAAGGGCCTGTCCCTCCACCGCTCTAGATGAGCGCGTTGTGAGGGTGGACTCTTACACACATCCATGAGGGCGTCAAGGGTCTTGTGCGGCAACACCGGCATCTGCGTAGTCCTGCGGTTCCCGGTCCTGCCAGACTGTGGGGATGGTTTCTGTCGATCTCGCCCGAGGACTGCATGATGCGGGACTTGAGTGGGTGCCGGCCGAGGGTGACCGCTTTGTGATCCCCGATCGTGACCTCGAGGACCATGTCTTCACCGTCAGCGAGATGGTCATCGAGGTGCGCAAGCTCAAAGGTGCGCAGCGGATCATGTTCAATGGTGCGGTGGAATGGGCGCTCGACTCGATCAAGCAACACGAGGTCATCTGGCTCCCATCGGAGACACAACTGCGCAACCGCCTTGGCAGAGCTTTTAGGTCGCTGCGACGCACCGATGCGGGGTACGAGTGTGAGCTCATCGTGGACGGCCGGCAGCGAACCTATAGACCGCCGGAGCCGAGCGATTCCTACGCTTTGGCGCTGCTCGACATTCTCGACGACCCGGATGCAATGATGCGGCTCATCGTCGACGATTCCTGATGGAGGCGGTTTTGACGGCTGGAGCCCCATGAACAACGAACTCGATCGGCTCGCCCGCGAGTACTGGGACTACGTTCTCGCCACCTCACCGACGACCGCACTGTTGCTCGGCGACCATCGGTTCGACTCTGAGATCGAGCAGTTCTCGCGCGACGCCGAGGACGAACAGATCGGGCGGATGACGGGGTTTGCGACAACGGCGATGGCTATCGAAGACGGAGGGCTCACCCCCGATGAGCGCATCACCAAGGCGGTGCTGATCGAAGAAGCGGCAGGCCGAGCCGACGAGCTGAGATCCCGGACTGCTGAGTTTGACGTGTCCCCGAGTTGGGGCTTTCACATCGAGCTTCCCCAGTTCGCCGGGCAGCTTCCGCTGACCAGACCGGAGCACGCCGACGCGATTGTCGAGAAGTGGTCCAAGCTGGGAACGACTTTCGACCAGCTGATCCACCGCCTTCGACAGGGCATCGCCAGAGACCGCACCCCGCCGCTTAGCTCGGTTGAGAAGAGCATTGTCCAGATCGACCGGTACCTGGCCATGCCCATCGCCGAGGACCCGTATGTCAACGTGCCTGCCCCACCCGGGTTCGGTCCCGAAGACATCGAGACCTGGCGCGACGATCTTGTACGGCAGGTGGTCGACGTCATCCGCCCGGCGTACGAGAGATACCGGCACGAGCTGTCGTCGGCTGTGATTCTGAAGGCGCGGCCCCAGGAGAAGACGGGTGCCCGCTGGCTGCCGGACGGCGAGGAGGTGTATGCACGGGCGATCCGGAGACACACGTCTCTCGACCTGGCACCGCTCGACATCCACAACATCGGTCTCGCAGAGATCTCCCGGCTGGAAGACGAATACCGGGAGATGGGCGCCTCCCTGCTCGGAACCACCGACCTCGCCGAGATCTACGATCGGCTGCGCAACGACCCGGATCTGCGATTCGACAACGGTGCACAGGTCGTAGCCGCGGCTCAGCAGGCGATGGACCGTGCTCGCGCGGCAATACCCGGATGGTTTGGCCGGCTCCCAAAGGCCGACTGTGTGATGGCTGAGATGCCGGAAGCAGGAGCGCAAGACGCCCCGATCGCCTACTACCTACCACCGGCAACCGACGGCTCGCGTCCCGGCACCTACTTTGTCAACACCACAGCACCGACGACGCGAACCCGTTTCGAGTCTGAGGCGTTGGCGTTCCACGAATCGATCCCCGGGCATCACCTACAGCTCGCCATCGCACAAGAACTCGAAGACATCCCCGAGTTCCGCAAGCACGCGCTGGTGACGGCGTATGTGGAGGGCTGGGGTCTCTACACGGAGCGACTCGCCGACGAGATGGGTCTCTACAGCGGCCCGGCAGAGCGGATGGGCATGCTGTCATTCGACTCGTGGCGGGCAGGCAGGCTGGTAGTCGACACCGGTATGCATGCGCTCGGCTGGTCACGGCAGGAGGCGGTCGATTACCTGACAAGGAACTCGCCTCTGGCGCTCAACAACATCGACAGCGAGATCGAGCGCTACATCGGGATGCCCGGCCAAGCCCTGGCGTATACGATCGGCCGCAGAGAGATCATGCGACTGCGCGACAATGCGGCGCGATCCCTCGCCGACGCCTTCGACATCAGAGGCTTCCACGACACCGTGCTCGGCTCCGGGCCGGTCCCGCTCGGCGTCCTGGCAGACCTGGTGGGCACTTGGGCGTCATGACCGGCGCCCATCGCTTAAGGGCCGACATCGACAGCCGACGGGTGGGCAGCAATCCCCCATCTACCAAGGTGCCTAGATGAAGATCCTTCACAAGCTTCTGATCGCCGGTGCGATCGCCGTCGCCGGTATCGTCGTGCTGGCAGTCGTCATGACCTCCAGCCTGGGAGCGATCACCGACGACGTGCGCGCGCTTGCCGAGAACGACCTGCCTGCAACGAGCCTTCTGTTGAACCTCGACCGTGATGCCTATCAGGCGCAGCTTGCCCTGGAGCGCTATGTAGCTGAGGACAACGCCGAGCACCAAGCCGAGGCTCTCGAATCGTTCAACGAGAACTCTGCACAGACCGAGGAACGCTTCCTGCTGTATGAAGACGTTGCTGTTGGACTCGAAAGCGAGGCTGCCGAGGGTGATGCATTCTGGTCTGCTCGCACCGGGTGGCTGACCGCAGCCAACGAGCTGATCACGATGAAGGACGGCGGCCTGACTCTGACCGATGCTTCACTCGGGGCCAAGGTCGACGAGGTGAACGCCCTCTTCGGCACGATGCGTGACCATGTCGACGTTCTCCAGATAAGTTATGAAGAGCGGGCCATAGACTTTGGTCCGAAGGTCGTGGGAGAAACCGAAGGCGCCGGCCGCAACCTGCTTGTGCTGGCTGCAATCTCGATCCTCTTGACCGCGGGCGCCATCATCTTTCTCGCACGTCAGCTGGGTAAACCGCTGCGCATCGTCACCGGGGCAGCCCGCGAACTCGCCCTCGGCAAGACCTCCATCGACATCACACACACGTCCAAGGACGAGACCGGAGAGCTCGCCGAGGTTTTCCGTGACATCGTCGGCTATCTGCGCGAGGCGAGTGCGGCGGCGGCACAGGTTGCCGATGGGGACCTGACCACATTGGTGACTCCGAGGTCGGATGAGGACGAGCTTGGCAATGCCCTCAACCAGATGATCGCCGGTCTCCGTGAGGTCGTCAGGGGAGCATCGTCCATTACCGAACAAGTCGACGATGGCTCAGAGATCCTCGCCGCGTCGTCCGACGAGTCCGCCCGAGCCGCAGCCGAGGTCGCGACGTCGATCAACTCTGTTGCCGACGGCGCCACCGACCAGGCGATCATTGCAGAGGGACTTGCCAAGGCGGTGCGCGAAATCGTCTCCGAGCTCGAGGCAACCACGGTGGCTTTCGAAGACGTCTCCGCCGCATCACAGGATGCTGATGTCCGAGCGGCCGATGGCGTCGACAAGGTCGAGCAGGCCGTCGGGGCGATGAACCGCATCACCGGAGTCTTCTCCGAGGCGTCGGACACAGTCACACAGCTCGGGGCGTACTCCGAGAAGGTAGAAGACATCGTCGACCTGATCCGTTCGATCGCAGATCAGACCAATCTGCTGGCACTCAACGCAGCCATCGAGGCGGCCAGGGCAGGCGAGCTCGGACGTGGCTTCGCCGTTGTAGCTTCCGAGGTCAAGAGCCTTGCCGAAGAGTCGTCGCAGTCGACCGAGCAGATCGCCGAGATCGTCTCCCAGATGCGTGACTCGATCTCCGAGGCGATCACGACCATGACCAACGGCCGTGGCGACGTCGACTCAGGTTCCGAGATGGTCAACACGGCCGGCGAGTCGTTTGCCTCGATAACCGAGGCCGTGCGGATCATATCGACCAAGGTGGGCCAGGCGACCCAGTCGGCCGCGAGGATCCAGAGCGCGACCGACGCCATCGATGCCAGCTCGAACCAGCTCATCGAGATCACGGAATCGGCGTCTGCAGCGTCTGCCCAGGTGGCTGCTTCCTCAGAGCAAGCGGCGGCCACCTCGGAGGAGATTGGCGCCACCGCCCAGGACCTGTCCAGCTCGGCCAAGGAGCTGCGGAGCACGATGGGCAGGTTCCGCCTGTAGCTTTCGACCCCCTACTAGATGAGCCCGGCCATCCGGCCGGGCTCATTGTTTGTCGGTGGTCCGCTCGTGGCGCATCACAAGCCGGGCGGATCGGTTTCGGGTCACGTAGTTCCACGCCCACTGAACCATGACCAGGAGACGGTTCTCGAAGCCGATGAGGAAGAAGATATGGACGGCGAGCCACGCAGCCCAGGCGACGAAGCCGGAGAACCGGACGCTACCAAAATCGGCCACACCCGCGCTCCGACCGATGGTCGCCAGGTTGCCCTTGTTGCGATAGCGGAACGGACCACGATTTCTTCCCTGGATGACATCTGCCACGTAGCGGCCCATCTGTATCGCCGCCGGCGCCACACCCGGAACCGGTTTACCGTCTGTGCTTGCCGAGGCCAGGTCACCAATGACATAGATGTTCGGGTGGCCGGGGATGCTCAGATCCGGCTTGACCTGCACACGCCCTGCCCGGTCCAGGGTCGCACCCAGGGGGACGAGCGCCTCACCCAGCGGTGATGCCCTGACCCCGGCTGCCCAGATCGTGGCCTGCGGATGGAGCTCGCGTCTCTCCCCGTCGCTTTCGATCACGACCCGCCGGTCGGCGATGTCGGTGACCTGCCATCCGGTCATCACGTCGGCCCCGAGCCGGAGGAGCTGATCCTGTGCCTTGCGCGAGAGGTCTTCAGGGAATGCGGGAAGCAAGGCAGGGCCTGCCTCGATGAGCAGCACCTCGGCGGCGGCGGGGTCGATATCACGGAAGTCGCGGCGCAGAGTGTGACGCGCCATCTCGGCTATCGCTCCCGCCATCTCAACGCCGGTCGGTCCGCCCCCTACGATCAGAAACGTGAGGTTGCCGCCTCCGGTGCGCTCGGCCTCTTCGAAGGCGCCGAGGATCTGAGCCCGCAGCCCGGTAGCGTCGGGAAGGGTCTTCAGACCAGGGGCATGGTCTGCCCAGTCGTCGTGGCCGAAATAGTGATGGGTGGCTCCGCTGGCCACGATCAGTGTGTCGAATTCGATGGTCGCCGTGTCGGTGACGATCTCATGGGCCCGAATCTCGCGGACCGTGTCCTGAATCACCTTCACGTTCTTCTGACGGCGGAGGATGTAACGGATCGGCGAGGCGATCTCCGCAGGCGACAGACCCCCGGTTGCCACTTGGTAGAGAAGGGGTTGAAACAAGTGATGGTTGGTTCTGTCGATCAGGGTGATCTCGACATCGGCTCGCTTCAGCGCCTTCGCCGCGTTCAGACCGGCAAAGCCTCCACCGACGATTACGACGTGTCGTGACATACCACACAGGCTAGGTGGGTGAGATGGCACCAACGGACAGAGAAACACCTAACAATTCCCTACATCGGCCGACTGTTCGCGAGACCCTTCTCAGGAGCAAAACTGATGTTCAATAAGTCCATCGCCGCGCTAAGGGGACGGCGCGTGTCGCTCACCGTAAAGATTGCCCTGGCAATGGCGCTGGCCGCGATGGTCCCGACAGTCACCGCAACTGTTCTGGCTTCGGCCGCGGTGTCAGATTCGCTAGTGGAGGCTGCCGGCGACGGTCTCTTCGGAGTCGCAGAGAGCAGGACGGACACCATCACCCGCTACTCGGAGACCATCGCAAAGCAGGTCATAACGGTCGCCGCCACAACTCAGACACGGGACGCTCTCGATGCGTTCACCGAGAGCTACACCGAGACCGGTGCGGACGCCGTGCGCAGCGCATACGTCGGGTCCCTCGGCGAGACTGCCGACGCTGGTGACGGCTCAGCCTGGTCGGCAGACTCGGCCAAGCACCACCCGTGGTTCCGCCAGTTCCAGGTGGAGTTCGACTATTACGACGTCTTCCTGTTCGACACGACGGGAGATCTCGTCTACACAGTGTTCAAGGAGGACGACTTCGGCAACAACTTCTACGACGGACCATACGCCGACTCAGGGCTCGGCGAGGTGTTCCAGCAAGCCGCCCAGCTACCCGCAGGTGAGGTCTACTGGACGGACTTCGAGCCGTACGCTCCATCCAACGGCGACCCCGCGGCTTTTATCGCGGCCCCGGTATACCGGGACACAGATCTGCTCGGGGTTCTCGCTTTCCAGATGCCCCTCGACCAGATTGCCGCGATCATGCAGAGCACGACCGGGCTGGGAGAGAGCGGTGAGGCATACCTGGTGGGTGACGACGGGTTGATGCGCACACAGAGCCGGCTCTCGACAGAGAACACAATTCTCGAGACGAGCGTCGAGACCGATGAGGTTGGCAGGGCGATCGCAGGTGAGAGCGGAGTTGAGATAGAGACCAATTACCGCGGTGTCGAGGTCTTGTCCGCATACGGACCGGTTGAGGTGTTCGGCCGCCGTTACGCCATGATCGCCGAGATCGAGACCGGCGAAGCGCTGGCATCCGCCGGCGCACTGACCCGACAGCTGGCACTGACCACGCTCGCGCTCGTCGTGTTGCTGATGGTTTTCGGCGTCTGGTTCGCCCGGCGACTCGGCAAGCCTATCAAGACCGTGTCCGAGGCATCCAAGCGGCTGGCAACCGGCGACACGGCCATCGCACTAGACGTCTCGCGCAACGACGAGCTGGGCGACATGGTCGAGGCGTTCGAAGGGACCATTCAGTACCTGGCGTACGCGGCCGAGTCGGCAGAGTCCGTCGCCGGCGGCGACCTCCGGGTAGAGCACCAACCGGTCGGGGAATCCGACACGCTCGGCCACGCCCTGGCACGGATGGTCACCGCGCTTCGCCAGGTCGTCGGTGATGCCAGGACCGTCGCCGGCAACGTTGACTCCGCGTCGAACTCCGTTTCCGGTAGCTCCAGGGAATCTGCCCAGGTTGCCGAGGAAGTCGCCACGGCAATCTCCTCGGTCGCCGAGGCGGCCACGTCACAGGCCAACATCTCTGACAGCCTCCTCCAAGCGGTTGACCGCATCAGCAAGGAAGTGGAGATGGCCTCCGAGGCGTCGCAGAGCGTCGTGGATGCGTCGACAACCGCGCGCGGCGAGGCCACAACCGGCCTCGATCTGATCAACCAGGCGACGCGGGCGATGGAGGCGATCACCAACGCATTTGGCGAGGTGTCCGAATCCGTGACCACGCTGGATGGCCAGTTCGTCCAGGTCGAGGAGATCGTGGATCTGATCCGGTCGATTGCCGAGCAGACCAATCTGCTGGCGCTCAATGCTGCGATCGAGGCTGCTCGCGCCGGAGAGCTCGGGCGGGGCTTTGCCGTAGTCGCATCCGAGGTCAAGTCTTTGGCTGAGGAGTCGGCGTCTTCCACAGAGAGAATCGCCTCAATTGTCGGAGACATGAAGAGCGGCGTGGCCACCACTGTTCGGTCGGCCAACGACGGCCGCACCCAGATCGAGAGCGGGTCCTCGGTCGTCAGCTCCGCCGGCGAGAGCTTCCGCACGATCGCTGCTTCGGTTGAGGAGATCGACGGCCGTGCTCACCACGTCCAGTCAGCCACGGGACGCATCGAGGATGCGGCTGGACGGATCGCCAGCGACACCAAGGAGCTGGCCGCTCTTGCACAGTCCAACAGCGCAGTTGCTGAAGAGGTCGCGGCATCCTCTGAGGAAGCGACCGCGGCCGCCACAGAGCTTGGCGGTCAGGCTGGTGAGCTCTCGGGGTCCTCGGCGCAACTCATCGCGACCCTCGACCGATTCACAATCGACTAGAGGGTCGGTGTGAAAGCAGCCGTGGCGGCTCGCCCCGCGAACGGCGACCGACGTCTATCCCCGAGGCAACAAAACGGCTCAAATCCACCTACTGAATCGAAACGAGGGCCCCGGAAGGGGCCCTCGGCTTCGATCTTGCGGAGAGGGAGGGATTTGAACCCTGCCAACCCCACACCACAACCACCACAAACAGCCACCAACGGCGACCGACGTCTATCCCCGAGGCAACAAAACGGCTCAAATCCACCTACTGAATCGAAACGAGGGCCCCGGAAGGGGCCCTCGCTTTCGATCTTGCGGAGAGGGAGGGATTTGAACCCTCGAGGGAGCTTTAACCCCCTACTCGCTTAGCAGGCGAGCGCCTTAGGCCGCTCGGCCACCTCTCCCGGGTATGGAGAGGTTAGTCGCACTCCCCGTAGCCGACACCAGGGCCCTCACCCCCTGCGATGTGCTCAGAGGTCACGGGAGTCCCGTCCGTCAAAAAGTTGCAGGCAAAATGGTGTGGGCCATCCGAGTTGAGCAGAGCCACCCAGGGCACACTCTCATCGATCGTGTTGTCCTCGACGGTGAGAGTCGCTTCGTTGTAGGCCCGCAATGTGTAGTGGCCGTGCTTGGATATGTAGTTGCCGATGATGTCGATGTGCATCTCTGAGAAGTTGGTCGCAAACACGAGGTCGGTGACCCCAATGCCGTCGGGGATCTCGTCGAAGTAGTTGTACGAGATCTCAAAGTCACCGGTCGTCACCGCAAACTCGCCGAGCTGGAACCCGTCGAGATGCGAGCTCGCGTCCCCGATCGGGTCGTGGCGGTAGTTGCGGGTGAAGGTGAAACCGTCGAGATTCCCGTCGGCAAAGACCGTGTCATCGCCGCCGACGAGCTCGTTGTCGTCACATTCGTGATGTCGTTGAGCAGGAAGATCTTGGTGTCGAACGTGCTCGCAATCCGCGAATGGTGGATGTTGAGGCCGGATTGCACCCCGGGCTCGTTCGCCTTGATGGGGTAATAGCCACCGCAGTCGATGACGACGTTCCGGATCGTCACGTTGTCGGCGGTGACCGTCACACAGCCGTCGACGATCACGTTCTCGAGCAGAACACCGTCTGTGTCGAGAGTCTGGCTGCCGACATGGGCCGTTGGCGCCGGGGCGATGACACCAACACCGATGGTGACTCCGACATCGTCCGGGGTGACGTACCCCGCGGGAAGAGGGTCCGGTGGCAACGGCGTCAGACCGAGGGCGCGCACCAGGAAGGACGCCATCTGTGCCCTCGTTACGGGATCGTTCGGACAGAACTGGTCGTTCTCGGGTGGGTTGCATCCCACCGTCACGCCCGCATCGGCGATCGAGTTGATGGCGGGCTCGTGTACCGAGCCGGTGTCATCGACGAACCAGTCTTCGGTCGACATGGGGTAGGCGAATGCCCGGGTAAGCATCGTCGCCATCTCGGCCCTGGTTATCTCCCGCTCCGGGCAGTACTCGGTGTTGTCGGGTGGATTACAGCCGAGCACGATCCCGGCGGTGGCAACTGCGTTGATGTTGTCGGTGAACACGGACCCATCGTCGTCGGTGAAGTAGTCGCTCGTCGCCACGGGAAGGTCAAGCGCCCGGCCGAGAAATGCTGCCATCTCACCACGGCTCACCGGGTCGTCGGGACAGTAGCGATCGTTCACGGGAGGGTTGCAGCCCTTTGTAATGCCGGTTGCGGCTATCGCCTCGATGTCGGCCTCATGGACCGACCCGTTGTCATCGAAAAACGCTCCGCCCGGGAGGAGTGCGAGGATGAGAGCGATGGTTGCCGTGCGCATGAAGAGACTGCTCGGGACACTAGCGCGGGTTGGCCGCGGTCAACCTCATGGACTTCGAGTCGTCACCTCCCGTCCGTCAAGAAGTTGCAGGCAAAATGGTGAGGCTGTCCACATTGCCCCGTCGCGCCACAGTATGCGCGGCGGGGCAATGCCCGTATATGGGACGTGTCGGCCCCGTCGCCCATTAACACCTGAGGAACTCGATGATTCCGGGACCAAGAAGCGAGACCGGCGTGTTTACTTGGTGAACAACCAAGGAGAAACGGTGGAATTCAAGGAAATCGATATCAGGGACCGTCTCACCCCTCTCCAGTACCGGGTTACCCAAGAAGCCGGTACCGAGAGGGCCTTCACCGGCGACTACTGGAGCACCAAGGACCCGGGCATGTATCACTGCATCGTGTGCGACGAGCCGCTGTTCTCGAGCGAAACGAAGTACGACTCGGGGAGCGGTTGGCCGAGCTTCTGGGAGGCGCTGGACCCTGAGAAGGTGAACCGCATCGTCGATCGCAGCCACGGAATGGAACGTGTCGAGGCAACCTGTGCCAACTGCGGCGCCCACCTGGGTCACATCTTCCCCGATGGCCCTCGACCAACCGGGGAGCGTTTCTGCATGAACTCGGCTTCTCTCAAGTTGGAACGCGACGACACCTAGTCTTGCCGTAGCGGCATGAAGGTGTGTTGTGACCGAACCGGCTCCAAGCGACATCGACACGATCACACGGCATTTGGAGCGCCGTCTCAGCCACGGCGAGCGATGCATCGTCGGGATCACCGGCCCGCCGGGGGTCGGCAAGTCGACGTTCACAGAGAAGCTCGCCGGTCGGTTCACACCGGCTCCCCCGGTCGTGGGCATGGACGCGTTCCACCTTGCACACAAGTATTTGGAGACGATCGACCTGGTGCGTCGCAAGGGTGCACATCACACCTTCGACGCCTGGGGCTACTTGGCCACCATCCGCCGCATCGCCAAGCAAGGCCCACACGAGACTGTGTACGTCCCGCGGTTTGACCGCTCGATCGAGGACTCAATCGCAGCCGCGGTGCCAATCTCGCCGGACGACCAGCTCATCCTCACCGAGGGCAACTACTTGCTACTCGACCTCCCGCCCTGGAACGAGCTCCGCAACCTGCTGAGCTTGACGATATACCTCGATCTGGACGAAGAGGTGCGGCTCGAGCGACTCATCACGCGCCACGTCGAGTTTGGCAAGACGGTGGCCGATGCCGAACGCCATGTTCACACGTCCGACCAGATCAACGCCCGTCTCGTCGCCGGCTCACGCCAGTACGCAGACTTCGTCGTCGAGTTTGAGCAGGCAGCGGACGCCCCACGCTCGTAGACGTGAAGCTCGAATTGACACGTAAGCGGATCCGGCCATGAAGGCGTTCGCCCGGATGTCTGTTGTCCCGGCCCGCACAACACCAGCCTTCTAAAACCGCTTCTCGAACCAGTGACGAGCGTAAGGGTTGTCGTTGTAGCGTTCGATCTCCACGTATCCCGCCGAGTCGTAGAGAGCCAACGCCTCGGTCAACGTACTGTTCGTGTCGAGTCGCACTGTCCGGTTGCCCATCTCGGACACCATGTCCTCGAGATGTCTGAGTAGACGGCGACCCAGCCCGAGGCCACGCATCGACGGGTCAACCCACATACGTTTGATCTCGCCGGTTCCGGGCTCGAGGTTCAGCACACCACCGCATCCCAACACCCTCGTGTCGCTACGGATGACCACAAAACGACCGTTTGGAGGACTCATTGTTGCCGCGTCTTCGTCGTGATACGCGTCGCCATCGAACCCGGTTGGGAACCGGTCATCGAGCTCGGTGAAATAGCTATCGATGGCCGTTTGGGCGCTTTCGTGTGTGATGTCGATTTCCACAAAACGAACGGTTGCCGCGGTCAACAGCCGCTCCGCCGTGGCCAGGGCGTCGGCAAGCCGCTGTTGCTGCGACCTCGACAGCGGAGCCAGAATCCTCGCCGCCGCATCATCGGAGCTTTCGTCGAGCCGCTGCCACTCTGCCCTCCCCGAGTCTGTCAACAGGGCGATTCGCCGGCGCCTATCGTCCTCGTCGTCGACGAGCGCGACCAGCCCGTCATCCTCGAGCGATCGCAGCATCCGACTTAGGTACCCGGCGTCGAGCTCGAGAGCGTCCCGCAACTCGCCAACCGGTCGCCCGTCCCTCCCGATCTCGAAGATCAACCGGGCCAACGCCAACGGCCGACCGTGACCGAGAAAGCTGTCATCGAGTGCTCCGATCTGGCGTGTGAAGCTCCGGTTGAACGAGCGGAGTCGAGCAAGAGGAGATGACATAATGCTTGACTATAGTCAACTAATCACCTTGGAGTACACGACAACTCGACGGGCCAGACATCGACGAGTAGTGCACCAGCGCCGCTCAACCTCTCCGGGGTCGGCCGCGTCGCTTCTAGCAGCGTCGCTTCTAGCAGCGTCGCTTCTAGCATTGGGCAATCCGCATGAATGGAGCATCATCGTGACCGGGAGCGAAGAACTCATCCGTCAAGCTCGGACCAAGACCGAAGGTGGTCTCCCCGGGTTCCCGCGGAGAAGGGGTGCGGTCATCGCTTGTATCGACTCGCGGATACAGCCGGAGTTGATCCTTGGTGGTACGCCGGGCGACTACCACGTCATTCGCAACGCTGGCGGGCTGGTCACCGACGACGCCGTCCGTTCGCTGATGGTGTCGCAGTTTCACGGGACCAACCAGGTCATCGTGATGATGCACACCGACTGCGGCGCCATGGCTTATCCGGCCACCCGAGAAAAGCAGCGTCTGGAAGCGGAGACCGGGGAACGGATCACCTTTGCTATTCACGACTTCACGGACCTCGAGACCGAGCTGCGGCGAGGCGTCGACCTGCTCCGGTCGACACGGTTGCTTTCCCACCGCGACCGGATCAAAGGTACGATCTACGACGTCGACACACTGCGGCTCCGCACGCTATTCGAGTAGCCGCCCACCCAATCGACGGGTAAAGCCAATGCCCGCCCGGCACCAACGTTTGAACGAGGACGAAACCGGGAACGTAGCTCATGTGTCACAGCTCAACGGCACCGACGGCCGGAATGGTTTCGTCGTCGTCGCTGTTGCCGACATAGATAACGGTGAGCCCCCAAGACTGAGACATGAATATGGACCCAAGAGAACTACACATACTCGAAGACATAGAGGCAGAACTCGCATTCAGCGACAGCGCATTCGCCACCCGGATGACCGAGGGCCCGAAACTATCCGTCGGGCACCGGTTGTGGCTTGGCTTCGCTTCAGCCCTCGGCGTGGCCCTCGTGATGCTGTTTGCGGTCCACTTCCTGTTCGCAGTTACCGGCTACCTGATCCTCGTCACCGCCGGCACCAGCATGTTGCGGCACCGCCGATTCACGCCCGTCGAGGAGTCCCCGATCACAACCTTCCACCGAATCACGGCCGGGTTGTTCCGCAACACGGGCGGACGTGTTGAGATCGTCGACTGACCAGCCTCCTCGTCCGGTGTCTCGATACCCCGGCTCTGAAGAAGGCGAGTCCCGCCGGCATGTCCTGTTTGCGGTATCTGGCCGAGCGGGATCGAACACTCGTCGCAGAAGCTCGCTCGTACATCGGTGACACCGGTGGAGACTCACTCCTCGGGGCGGATCCCGGGCTCGGCGACAATTGCGGGAGGGCTCTGGGTAAGAAGGTTGTACACGGTACCGGGCGGCAGACCGCTTCGTTCGTCACCGGTGATTGTGACGGATGATCGCTCTACGAGATAGCCACGGCCATCGAAGACAAGCTCAGTCGTGACGGTTCCGAAGCCGATTCGCTCATAGGTGACCGATGCCGCGACTCGCCCATCTTCGAGCTGGGTCTGGTCCAGGCCGAGCGTGCCCAGCACGTCCATCAGGGCTGCACGCAACGCCGGCGTTGCTAGAAGGTGCGGCGCGAGCAGTTCCTCGGCCAGCTCCAGCATCTTCACCTCAACCGGAACCTCGGCCGGATCATCCTCGGCAGCACGTCTCATCTGGAGTGCGAGCTCGTCGGGATCGGTCGACCATGCTTGTGGATCGATCTGGTTGGCGACACCTTCAAACACGTCGACTCTCGTCTCACCGACGGAGTCTGCGACGTCGAGCCCGTTGCTGTAGTAGAACTCCTCACTCTCGGAGTCGAAGAACACGGGCCGACCGACTGTGGTTTCGAGCCGGACCGTGTCGCCTTGCCACCACGCCTCGATACTGCTCGGTAGCAGGAATTGAACGTAGGTGTATTCGTCACCGACCGGAGCTGCCGCGTCTGCCGAGACCAGCTGCTCGGATGCTACGTACACATAAGAACCCTGGGGGAGATCCTGTGGCGTGATGCTCCTCGTTGCTTCCGCAAGCTCAGCCAGGTATGCCTCCGCCTGATCGCGGTTCCACGGCACCACCGCGGTTAGGACCACAACAAGGGCAAGAACCGCTGCGATCGCCGCCGGGACGAGTCGCCGAGGCGCCCACCGGCGTCTGTCGACACCTCGCCCACCCATTGCCACTCGCAGGGCAATTCGGGCCGACTCGGCTTGATCTGACGTCGGCGACGGCGCGTCGACCAGCCCGGAGAACACCTCACGCAAGAGATCTCGGCGCTCGGGCATCATTCACCTCCCCCTGTCTGCTCGGACCGGTCACCCGGTTCTTGCCCTTCGAGGGGGATTCGGTTCCGGAAGCGCTCCCGTATCCTGGAAAGTCGGGAGCGAACAGTTCCAACGGGGATGTCGAGCGCCTCGGCTATCTCGGTATATGTGAGATCGCCGAGCGCGTACAGGAGCAAGACCTCCAGGTCCTTGGTGCGGAGCCGCTTCAGCTCGCTCGTCAACAGACGCACCTGCCGTTCGGCGTCCACACGACTCGCTGAATCCGGGTCGAGCCACATGACCCCCGGTCCCGGGGCACGTCCGTATGCGCGCCGGCGACGAGCATGCGCCCTGTGGTGCCGCCGTGCCATGTTGGCTGCGATGCCGTACAACCACGGTCCGGCACTGGTCGCCTCAGGATGGAAGGACTCGCGTTGTTGGAAGGCAACGACAAATACCTCGCTGGCCAGATCCTCAGCCGCTGCGGCCCCCGCCCTAGCCGCCAGGTACCTGAAGATCCGCGCGTGATACCGATCGAAGATGGCTTCGAACGCCGCCGGGTCACCCAGCGATGACCGCATCACATCCCGGTCGGTCACGTCGTCCACACCTGCCATTCTGGCCGCACCGTACGGCGGATCACTCAGCTGCTCGAATACGACACTGACTCGGCAGCGTTGTCGAGCGGGTAGGGCACGTTGTGCACCGACCCGGCTCCATAGGTCGATCGGGAATCGCCACCCTTGTTGGGGAGATCGTGGTGATTGATACGATTGCACCCGTTCCATGTTGAGGAGATGCGGTTGTCCCACGCCGTCGTCATGTTCCAGTAGCCTCCGTTGCAGTTCGACCCGACTACGGTGATCGACGAGCCCGAGCCGCTGTACCCGTCGTAGTGGACCCCGAGGGTGAACGTCGACAGTGCGACGACACCGGGAGCTGTAGCCAGGCCATCCGGTGTAACACCGGGGTCCAGCCTCACCGCACCCAGTGACGCCGCAAACGCCGCCTCTGCGAAGGTCTCGAAACAGACGGGATCAGAGATCACGAATTCCCCTGATTCCAGCTGATCGAGAACCTCGACCACACAATGCTCCTCGCGGTCGGGCGAACTCGACGCGGTGCCGGCCGTGGCGACACCACTCACAACCAACAACACGACTACAAAGACGGCTCGCTTCGAATCGGACATACGCACCTTCCCATATAGCGCTCACCTGCATTTGCCCGATGTGCGAGCGGCGGTTCCATATTTGGATGGAACCGCGGAGAGGACTTCGGGCAAGTACAAGCGAAACTCACCCGGCACTGCGCAGCGTCCGGCCTCGCACCTTCCCAAGGCCAAGGGTCGGATGCTGCGCTACCTCTATCGAATACCGGGGATGCCCAATCACCCGCTCGACGCATGATCGTGACTCAGCCGACATCTGATCTAATCGTTTAGAATCACTCCAATCGCCGGCAGCCTCGAGTTGCGGGTCAGACATTGGGTTCTCAGCCGATGAGGAGTATGGAGATGAGCCTGCGTGTTGTGATCGACACCGACACCGCTTCGGATGATGCGATTGCGTTGATGATGGCGGTCGCCGAGCCTCGAGCGACAATCGAGGCGGTCACCACCGTCGCCGGAAACGTTCCCATCGAGCTGAGTACCTGCAACGCTCTGTACACCCTGGAATTGATGGGTGCCGACGACATAGCTGTTTACGAGGGTTGCGATCGCCCGTTGTTGAGACAGCTCGAGACGGCGCAATGGGTTCACGGTCTGGACGGGATGGGTGATCTGAATCTGACGCCTCCGAGAGGCACCCCCAAGTCGGAACATGCGGTCGACGCCTTACTCCGGCTCTCCAAGGAGCACGAAGGGGCGCTGACACTCGTGACGCTCGGTCCGCTGACCAACGTCGCGGCGGCGATCATTCGTGATCGGAACCTGCTCACTCGTTTCGAAAGCACCTACATCATGGGTGGGGCCCCAGATGGGGTCGGCAACGTCTCGGCCGTCGGTGAATACAACGTCTGGGCAGACCCCGAGGCTGCCGCGATCACGCTTGGCGCAGCCGGCCGCAAGGTCATGGTCGGGTGGAATATCTCCAGGACGCGAGCTGTGATCGGGCCCGCTGAGCGAAGGATCCTCGAAGAGATCGACACTCCATACTCTCGATTTGCCCTCGACATCAACACGGTCGTCGAGCGGGTCGTCGCTGAGGAATTCGGCTTGGAGGGGTTCGATCTGCCGGATCCCATCACGATGGCTGTCGCCCTCGACCCGTCAATCATCACCAGAGCGGAGGATCTGCACGTTGGGGTTGTTACCGGCGATGACGCCCGCGGCTTGACATATCCCGATCACCGACGGTCTGTATCTCCGCCACCCAATACCACCGTTGTCTGGGACGTTGACGGAGCGGCCTTCAGGACGAGGTTGTACGAGACGTGCCGTGGCACACACGTCGGGTCCGGCTAGAGAGGCGTTTGGCCCGCGACGACTCCAGGATCGGAACACCTCACGAAAGCTCAAGAAGATGCCGCCACCTCGGACGAACTCACCTCGACTCGTAGATGTCGCTGCACACGCGGGAACCTCGACTGCCGTCGTCAGCTACGTCATCAATGATGGTCCGCGCGGGGTGGCACCGGCAACGAAGGCCCGCGTGCTGGCCGCTATTCGTGATCTGGGCTATTCACCAAATCGTGCGGCGAGGGCTCTGCGACTGGGCAGAACGGGTCAGATCGGGCTCATCATCCCGAGCACCACCGCAGCCCTTTTCAGCGAACTGGCGGCCGCCGTCGAATCGGCCGCATTCGACCGCGGTGTTCTCACCTTGACGGGCAATACGGAGCATGATCGTGACCGAGAGCTCGACTATGCCGGCAGCTTTCTCACCGCAGGTGTCGATGGTCTCGTCATCGCCAGCGTCGGTTCGACCGGTGTCGGCGGTCTTGCGGAAGCTGCGTCGGTTCCCGTGGCATACATCAACCGGCGACCTTCACGCTCGGCCGGGATTCTGGTGGATGTAGACAACCAAGCCGGGGCCACCGCCGCGGTCCGGCATCTTCTCGATCACGGTCTCGACACCATTGTCTGTGTCAGCGGGCTGAAACCGGTCGGCCCCGTAAGGCTGCGGGAAAAAGGGTGGCGGTCGGCAATCGAAGCCGCGGGCATCGATCCGGTGACTCAGCACGTGTTCCGCACCGAGTACCGCCGCAACATGGTCCATGAGGTCATGGCATCCTGGCTGCGCAAGGAGCGACCAGGACCCGTAGGGGTGTTCGCAACGACCGACGAGCAGGCGATCGGGGTTCTTGCCGCCGCCGCCCGCGAAGGCCTACGGTCGCCCCACGACCTGCGGATTGTCTCGTTCGACGGAACAACCGCCGCTGCCTATATGACACCCAGCCTCACCACGGTGGCGATGCCGATCGAGGAGATGGCCGCCACTGCAGTCACAAGCATTGTCGAAGACACGGGTAGTCAGGAACCTGGTCGGAGACGGTTCGAGACGCATCTACGAACCGGCGCCAGCTGCGGGTGCGAGCCATCTCCGTTGCCGTCTACCCCGTCTCCGAGGTAGGTCCACAACACCCCCCGATCACCCGAGCAAACAAGCCCGGCTGATGCTGGGCTTGTGCTGCGGAGGGAGTGGGATTCGAACCTGTCCCGCTGTCCGCAATCGCCCCGCATACCGGCCACCGGCGGAGCGTCAACCATGGGCCGCGGGGCATCAGGACTGATCACACGACCAGAGCAAACAAGCCCGGCTGATGCTGGGCTTGTGCTGCGGAGGGAGTGGGATTCGAACCCACGGAGGTATTACCTCAACGGTTTTCAAGACTGTTTGGGGCGTTCTCGCGGAGGCAACTGCTCGCAGGCGATTCGGCCGGAAACCATTGTGGCACAAAGGTTTTGGATTACTCATCATCGTTCGTCATCTCCCAGTAGTTTGCATCGTTTTTCGTTCTCCCGCGCCCCCAGCGCGCCCCCAGATGCGAAGGACTGCTCACCGCGACGCGGGCGTTATGGCTCGTGATCTGTCGATCGAGTACGGGCATGGACAACGACGAGATATCAAGCTAAGTTGACGACATGGACCCTGTCATCCTGGCTAGCGCACGCAAACACGGGGTCACCGACAACGACATGCTCCACGCTTACCGCAACCCCATCCGAGTCTTCGACCTTGACGACCTCGTCATGCTCATAGGCGCCGACGAAAGCGGCAGAGCTCTCGAACTTGGCGTGGCAACCGCCGAGGGTTTCGAATTCATCGTTCATGCCATGCCAGCACGACCCAAGTTTCTGAGGTGACCGCAATGCCCCGATCCATCCAAGAGATTCTCGACCAGGCTGACGAACTCGCTCAGCAATTCGAAGACTACGAACCGTCCGACGGCGACGAACGCCCGGTTGAGGTGTACATGCTGCAGCGTGCTGCATTGACGCGGGCTCAAAGCGAGCGGCAGATTCTAGACGCAGTAGTTGCAGCACGCTCTGCAGGTATCCCCTGGGCCAAGATCGGCAGTTTGCTCGGAACATCTGCACAAGCCGCACAACAACGCTACGGGGCCATCGTCGAACAGGTGTGACACCATTCGCCACCGCCAGTAGTCACAGCACCAATCCTGTAGGTGCCGTTCGGCTCGTTTTGGCATGAGGGTCGTTATGGCGCCTGATCATGTGATCTGGGCGTGCCTGGCATACTGCCCGGATGCGATCACGCAATCGAGCCGTGTGGTTCACAGCGGTTGGTGGTGGCTTGTGTCGGGCTTGCGGGTTGGAGGGGCAGGTCGTGGCGACGCCGACCCAGTGGGAGAAGCTGAGAGGTTGGCTCGTCGATGGGCAAGCACCCCCGCCGACGTTGCGCTGCCCGAATGGGCATGAATGGCCGGCAGGATCGTCGTCCTCGCTGTTGGTAGGGGCCGATCGTGGGCCGTCGTGGTGGAGCTGGCCGGTCAGGGTGATGCGGGTGCTGATTGCGCATCGGACTGCGGAGCCGGTGCCGGTCTTCTGGCTGGGTGCCACCGTTGTAGGCGTGATCATCGGGGTCGTCTTGCGCCTGACTCTCGGCTGGGCGTGGCTGCTGGTGACCGTTGTGTGGTTGCTGTTGGTGTGGCTGGTCTTCCTGGCGACGGCGCTCCGTCCGTTGGGTCCACCCGGCCTATGGATTGATCTGGTTCGCACCGTCAGCTCGACCCGAGCGGAGCGTCTTGAAGCCGAGCAGCTGATCCGACTGGTACAGGCAGCGGGCCCGGTGTATGGACTGAACGACTGGCCGGATCAGCGGTCCCTGGGAGGGCACGGACAGTCAGGGTCAATGCTGACCCACCTCGAACTCATGTATGGGAATCCGCCGGACGGACCGCACCTGCGGGTGAACACGATCTGGAAACGACCGGAACGACCCACGGTCGTTGAACTGGATGACATCCGTCGAGAACTCACCCGTGAGCTGTGGTATCGCCAGGCTCCTCGACCTGAGGATCTGGCACCGGAGGAATTCCATCAATGGACGGTCAAGCGTCGCATCGACATCGAGGGACGACCCATCCCCAAGTGGGCTAGCACGGAGTTACTCATCGACGACGTCTCGCACCCCGCCGAAATGCATGCGGCTGGCGACGATTGGGTGGCGGTGATCGACCTGGATAGCGCCATTGTCGGGTTGCAGTCCCATCGGATCCCCCTCCGCGGCCTTTCCTTCGCCCAGATTCCAGATATCTCTCCCTATGTGGAAGGCAGCAGGCAACTTCGCGGCAGAATCCTGAATCGCCGTCGCTAGGGCATCCAACCGCCAAGTGCGGGAGCCTCGGAAACAAGACCCGACTCGAAACCGACCGCCACCGTAGGTAGCGATTCCTCAAGCGGAGAGCGCTCCTCGAAGTGCCGTTATGTGCGGGCGCGGCGAGCCGTTGAGGCAATCGGCCGAGGTGTCAGGTCGGGTTCCCCTGAGGGTGGGAGTGGGGCTGGCTACAGACTCGAAGGCGCAATCGTCGTGCGCATAACGCAGTGGTTCTTGCCTTTCGGCCGTTCGTAGACGAAGCCGGCAGCCTCGAACATCGGGCGCGTGGCGCTATAGAGAAGGGAGGCATTCGCCTTTACGCCAGCGGTGTCTTGCGGATACCCCTCGACCACACCTCCGCCAGCTGCCGCCACCAGGTCTAGCGCTCCACGGAGGGCGACTGCCGCCACGCCCCCGCGGCGATAGTCACGGTCAACGAAAAAGCACGTGATCCGATAATCGGGAGTACTGACAAGACCGGATTCCCACTGTTTGCGGTGATAGATGCGCGGCAGCTCCTCGACGGTGCCGTACTGGCACCACCCAATCGCTGCGTCAGCGTCAAACACCAAAGCGGCGTGGGCTCGACCTTCCCGGACGAGCCGCAGCTTCATCGCCTTGCCGCCCTCGGCTGCTGCGGCTTCCTTGTCGTAGCGCTCAGCGTGGAACCAGGTACACCAGCATCCGCCCCATACTCCATTGTGCTTCTCCACGAGGCGGGCAAACGCTTCCCATGTCTCCTCGTCGAGTGCCTTGATTGTGAATTCGCCCATCGGATCAATCTCAGTTGTCGGTCCGCAGTCGATTCTAAATAGAAGGGAGGACGGAAATCGCGACGGCGTGACCCAGCGTTGGTCGGGCGCGTCGCCCATAACCGGCATTATGCCGGTAATCCTGTCAAGTTGTGAGTGCAAGTTTCTCATGGTTCAGCCTTTGTTTGGGGTGTTGTCGAGGAGTTGTTGATAGAGCTTGGCTCGGCCGGGTTGGTGGTGTTGTT